>ENA-OQKL01000367-OQKL01000367.1-human-gut-metagenome-genome-assembly--contig:-NODE-367-length-15126-cov-4.030535_pt1 | contig 15126 bp, 16 predicted proteins | sample MGYA00242779_ERZ504800 | MGnify/ENA primary metagenome ERZ504800 (study PRJEB26092, sample SAMD00036410) | human gut metagenome | host: Homo sapiens | study: EMG produced TPA metagenomics assembly of... | reverse complement strand
GCAACGACAGCGAGCGGGTCGCATTTGAGGCAAGGTGACGTGAAACGAAAGGGCGCTGACCTTCTGGTCGCGCCCTTGAAGTTGAACGTCAGATTGTCCAAATGCGGCCCGCGCAGCGTCGGCCGGTTACGGCGTTTGGTAAAACGCCGTAACTAAAAACGGTTGCCGCGGAAGCCGCCACCGTTGCGGCCGCCACGGTCGCCACCGCGACCGCCGCGGTCGTTACCACGGTTGCCGCCGAAGCCACCACGGTTGCCACCGCGATCGCCATAGCCACCACGGTTGCCACCAAAGCCGCCGCGACCGCCACGGTCGCCGCCACGGTCGCCAAAGCCGCCACGGCCACCGCGATCGCCACCGCGACCGCCACGGTCGCCGCCACGGCCACCGCGATCGCCAAAGCCGCCGCGACCGCCACGGTCACCGCCACGGCCTCCGCGATCGTCACGGCCGCCGCGAGGACCGCGGTCCTCGTCCAGGCCCATGGCGACGAGCGGAGCGATAACCTTATCGAGGGCAGCCATCAGCTCGGTGGCCTCCTCGTAAGAAAGCTCGGGCAGGAGCTTCTCCTTCTTGTTGGCAAGCTCGACCAGGCCCTCAGCGGCATCCTCGGCAGCGAAGACGACGATCTTGCGCATATCGCCCTCGGCGTCGTCGATGCGGCCGACCAGATCGGCAGCCTCGGCCTCGGCCATCAGGCCATCGAGCTCACGAAGGCGCATGCCCAGCAGGTCGGACATTTCCTTCTGCTCCATCTTGGGCTTGAGGTCAAGAAGCTTGATGGCGCGCTCGATGTTCGCCATGCGCTCGGCCTTGGCCTCCTCCTCCTTGGAAATAGCAAAGCGACGGCTACGCAGCAGGCGGGCGGCCTTCTGCATCTTGTCCATCAGCTCTTCGTCATCGTAATCAACGGCGGCCTCGGCAACCTCGGCCTCCTCCTCGGCGGAAACCTCGTCAGCAGCCTCAACCTCGGCAGCTTCGGTCTCCACGGTCTCGACTGCCTCAACCTCGACAGCCATGGTCTCGTTCTCGGTCTCGTTCATGATCTCTTCGTTCTCAGACATGAGACTCCTTCTTGGCCCTCTCGGGCATCATCGCCCCATTCGCGGGGCCCGTCGCGCACTCTTTGCGCTTTAAACATTCATGCCTCTCGGCAAAACGTCCATTAGTTTATGGTGTCGCCATTCAATCTAGCTGCAGAATCTATGTGCACACATTAATGCGACATGTGCGACTCGCGACGAGCGTACACAACCGATACCACAAATCCGACCACGGCAATTACAGCCGCCACACGCACGGCTGCCGCAAATCCAATCGCCTGGGCAACGTCGGTCGCAACGCCAGCGGCGCCGGCAGTCGCCGCAGAACTCGAGAGCAGGCCGATAAACAGCGACGGGCCAAACGATGCGGCAATCATGTTCCACGTGTTGAGCAATGCCGTTCCGTGAGGATGCTCGGCGACAGGCAGCGTCTCCAAGCCGGCCGTTTGCGAGGGGCTCAGCACCAAACCGACTCCGGCATACACCACAACGGTCAGCGCCACGACGACGCCGATGTTCATGCTTGCCGCCGTCACCGAGATGGCAGTCTGCCCCACGGCGATCAGGGCAAAGCCGACCGGCAGCAGCGGCCATGCGCCACGGGCGTCCATCACACGTCCGCCCACAATCGAGGTCACGGCGTTGCAGGCAATCGCCGGCAAAATGAGCAGGCCCGCAATAAGTGCGGTCATGCCGTATGCGCCCTCAAAATAGAGCGGCAACAAAACGCTCATCGAGAACGTCGTCATCATCGACACCACCACAAGCAGGCACGCAGGCCAAAAACGAACGCTCGCCATGGGACGCACGTTAAGCACCGGATGCTCGAGCTTAAGCTGGCGGGCCGCAAACAAGCCGAGCAGCACAATGGCGGCGAAGAGCGTCGCGATGCCGGCAATCAGATTGGTCGAGAACTCGCCTACGGAATACACAAATGCCGTAATGCCGGCAGCGAGCAAAACAACCGACAGGATATCAAGCGTGGCGTTCGAGCGCTCTCCGACATTCTGAACAAGCTTTACGCCCGCCGCAGTGACCGCAATGCCGGCCACCAACGGCACTACGAACACCGCTCTCCAGCCAAACAACGTGCACATAAGACCGCTGATCACGGGCCCAAACGCCGGCCCCAGCGTAATGCAGGCACCGCCCAGGCTCAGATACAGACCAAGCTTCTCGCGCGGGGCGCAAGACAGCACCACGTTCATCATGAGCGGGAACAAGACGCCCGATCCCGCAGCCTGCAAAATACGACTTGGCAGCAAAACGCTAAACGACGGAGCGACCAGGCACAGAACTTCGCCGGCGACCATACATCCGCATGCGAAAAACAGCAGCTTGCGCGTCGAGAAACGGCCGGACAGGAAGGCCATGATGGCCGTAAAGATCGAACTCACGATCATGTAGCCCGAAACGAGCCACTGCGCCGTGGTGGCACTCACCGAAAAGGTCGCCATAATGTCGTGCAACGCCACGTTAATGATGTTCTCGTTAAACGCGGCAACAAAGGCTGCAACATACATTACGACGAGAATCGCCGAGGCTGTCGACGGTGATTGAGTTCGCTTTTGGGATTTGGTCACCATGAAATTCCTTCCTCTTAGAACGACAATCGCATCGCCCCAGAGGAACGGTCCAGGGCGAAAATGAGCCCTAGACTTACACCAGACGCCGTACACGACAAATCTGACAACATGGTCCAACGTCGAAAGATTGTAACGCGGACGCGCAGCTTTCCTTCCGCGCTATTATTAAAAGTCCACGAAAGCATAAGACATGAGGAGCCCGCCATGATTAAGCCCATCATGAAATCCGAGTTCTTTTTGCGTCTGCCTTCCGAAGACGCAGGACCCGACGATGCCGCGACCGGGCAGGATCTCCTGGATACACTCCACGAGCATGAGCACGAGTGCGTGGGCCTCGCCGCCAACATGATCGGCGTGCGCAAACGCATCATCTGCGTAAAGGACGGCAACAGGACACTCCTGATGTACAACCCGCAAATTCTTGAGCAGGTCAATGCCTATCAGACGAGCGAAGGATGCCTCTCGCTGATCGGCGAGCGTCCCTGTACCCGCTATCGCCGCATTAAGGTTGAGTATTTGGACGAGAACTTCGTCCACCGCATCAAAAACTTCTCGGGCTACACCGCCGAGATCATCCAGCACGAAATCGACCACTGCAATGGCGTCGTGGTTTAGGCCACCTGCCAAAATGAGGGTACCGGAGGCCTCCCTATGGATATCAGCCGCTTTGGCGAATTCGCCATCTTAGCGCAGTCACGCACGTTTCTTGATGCGGCGGAACTGCTTTTCATGTCGCAATCAACCCTCTCCAAGCACATCATGGCAATGGAGCACGAACTCGGCTGCAAGCTCATCGATCGAAGCCAGCGCCACGTAACACTCACCGCGCAAGGTGAAGCGCTCCTCCCCTATGCGCAAAAAATTGCGACGCTTCAGCACCGTTATCTTGCCGCCATTCAAATAGGCGCAGGTGAGCCGCTCGAGCACCTCACCGTAGGTTCTATCCCCATTATGGCCCCTTATGGGATCACGGACGCCGTCATCGATTTTCAGCAGGCGAACCCCTCATATTCCGTTGAGCTCATCGAGGGCGAGGGCGACACACTCAAGCGCATGCTCCTGCACGAGGACATTGACCTGGCCTTCATCCGTGACGGCGGCGCCATCGAGCCGGAGTTCAAAAAGATTCCCTTTACGACCGACCGGCTCGTGGCCGTCCTTCCACTCGACCATCCGCTCGCCGAACGTGACACCGTCGAGATAGACGACCTTATCGACGAGAATTTCCTCATGCTTCCCCAAGGCTCGTTCGTAAGCGAGCTCGTCCTTTCCCTTTGTCGCGAAGCTGGATTTGGCCCACGTGTTACGTTCACCGGCAAACGAGCCGAGAACATCATCTCCCTTGTCGCGCGCGGCGCCGGCGTCTCATTCCTCATGCGCAAGCCGGCGGAATCGCTCGCCAGCGGAAAGGTAGCCCTGGTGCCGCTCGAGCCCGCGACGACCTCCGAGGTCAGGCTCTACCTCAAGCGAAACGCCGCGCACTCGCAGGCGGTCGTCTCGTTCATCGGCTTCCTCCCCTACCGTCAGCTCCTGCAGGGCGACCGTACGTCTTCCACCGCGGCACGACCGTCATAATCCCCGCTGCTCCACAACCGCAGACTTGTGTCCGCAAACACGCTCGACTAACGGACACAAAACACAAATATGCCTTCGGGCGGCACGTCGCCGTCCGAGGCATATTTAGTTAAAGTGCGCAGACAGACTAGTCCACCGAGATGTTGAGCGCCTTACCGCCCTCGTCCTTCCTGGTACCGATCACCATAGCGGCGACAAGAGCCAGAACGAAAGCGACCACACCGGAGATGACAAGGCCGATAAAGCCCATGTCGATGCCGGCAGGGTTAATAAAGCTCGGAAAACCGAGCGGGCCGGAGGCACCGAAGGCATAGAGTTTGGCACCCATGAGGCCGGCGATGGCGCCGCCTACACCAGCGGAAATAAAGGTTGCCCACATAAGGCGCTTACGCGGCAGCAAGATGGCGTAAAGCGCAGGCTCGTTGACACCGAAAATCGAAGAGACAAGGGCGGGAATGTTGACGGCAGCATTTTCCTCGGAATCCTTGGTTCGGATGATCATGCCAAGCACAGCACCGGCGATGGCACAACCGCCTGCATACACGAGCGGATTAATGAGGTCATAGCCGTAGGTTGCGACATCGAGGAACCACAGCGGGATGATACCCCAGTGCAGGCCGAACATGACGAGCAGGCTCCAGAACGTGCCGATAACGAAGCCGGCGATGGCGGGCTGGAAGTTGATGAGCATCAAGATGATCTGGGCAACGATGTTGGAGAGGACCGTCATGACCGGACCGACCACAAGCAGGCCAAGGATGCCGCAAATGAGGAGCGTCAGGATGTTGGAGAAGAACGAGCTCACAAGCGCGGGCAGCGCGTTAGAAAGGGCCTTGTGCACCTTGGAGGCAATCCAGACGATAAAGATCGCAGGCAGAATCGTCGATGAGTAATTCTGCATGATCAGCGGGATGCCAAAAATATCACCGTAGACATTGGACTCGAAGACCGTGCCGGCGCCGAGCGTGTAGAGCGGATCTCCGCCCATAAGGGCAACGAGCGTCGGGTAGACGAGGATACCACCGAGCGCCATTCCCATAACGGGCTTAAGTCCGAACTTCTTGGCCGACGTCCAGCCAATGATTAGCGGAAAGTAATAGAAGACCGAATCTCCGATTGCCGAGAGCGTCACATACGTATTGCTGTCCTTGGCAAGCCAACCGGCAACCGTGCAGAGCGCGAGCATCGACTTGATAAAGCACCGGCCATAAGCACGCCAAGAACCGGTTGCAGAATCTCGGAGATGATGGCAAGCAGACGCGAGAATGGATCGCTCTTTTTGACGTCGTCGCCTTCATCGATATCGAGCGCGGGTTTGGAGTCGAACCCGCCAATCTGAACAAGGTCGTTGTAGACGGCCTCGACAGTGGCACCAATCACGACCTGATACTGTCCGCCGGCCTGGATAACGTCAACGACGCCCTTCGTCGCCTTAAGCTCATTGGTCTGGGCGAGCGATTCATCCTTGAGGTGGAAGCGGAGACGCGTAATGCAGTGGCTCACGTCTAACACATTGTCTCGACCACCGACCTTTGTGATGATTTCATCGCAAAGCTTCTGGTATTTCATGGAATTCTCCGTTTTTCTGAGCGGGGTATAGCATCGATTTCATGCCTCCGTAGTCGACGTGGGAGGACAAGGAACCCGCTTCCCCCTTTGAAATCCGCGGACGCACGTACGCCCGGGATGGGAAACGGCAGAGAAGATGGAAGATACCGATCACATGGCAGCGAGCCTCATTGGCCCATGCCACGCAATCAGGCCTACAGACGCGAAGCTGCTGCGCCGAGAAGTCTCGTCGTCTGGCAGAACTTGTCACACAGACGTTCCGGTTCGCCCTGGGGAATCTGAGTACGCTCGGTCTCAAAGGAGAGGCCGTACTCGCGTGCCGGAAGGAAATACTCAAAATAGCCGTTGGTGTAACCGCAGACTATTCCCTCGACCGGACATTCGCGCTTCATGCGAATGCCCAGGTCGCTGCCGAGTTCACTCGGGAACACAAAGAGATGCAAGCCGCCCAGACTGATGACGGCACACTTAAGCGTGAGTGAAAAGTCGTCATGGGCAACGGTGTGATAGAACGTCTGAGGCTCGATGCGGTCAAGAACGACCTCGCAATCGAGCTTGATCTGGGAAATCGCCTCGGCAAGACCGGTCGAAACACGCTCAACCTCGGGAATGCCGCGTCCCTGACGAAAATTGCGGTCGCTACAGTCGCCAGCAGCACCGACGACCATGGCCGGATAGTAACCAAGACTCTGAGCGAGCTTTTTGCCGGTAAGACCGGCGAGTTCGCTCGTGAGCTCCGTGCAGTCGGGTCCGACGCAAGCGGAATGCACCGCCCAGTTCACAAAGCCCGCAAATGGCTTGCCTTCGGTATCGAAGAACGATACGACAATGACCTCATTGTCGGCGAGTTCACCTGGGATGATGCGGTTGTCGTAGAAACCGGTGATGACCTGCTTGCCCAAGCGACAAATCGCGGGCTGTGCGTTGGCGCGGCACTCCTCAAAGCATTGGCAAATGGTATCGAGGAACCAGCGGTAGTAGTTCTCGTCGAATTTTCCCGTCCACCAGCTGCGGTGGTAAGCGACGATTGAAGTATGGTCGTGCGTCGCCGAGAGCAGGACGCAATCACGGTCAATGCCGTAGCGCTCGGCGAGCATTGTCTTGACTTCCTCGGCCATGCTTTCCTCGAACTCGAGGACATCGGCATTAAAGAGAAACACTTCACGTTCGCCTTGCTGGAAGAGGATGGCGTTGGCGAAGACGTCGTCATGGACGCCTGTCGCAGGCTCCAGACGGTTGGGAAGATTGCGGTAGCCAATCAGGTAGATGTCGCCCTGTGGGGTGATTTTGCGGCGCGCGTGTCCAATGTTCATGCACGTTCTCCTTCTGTGTCACGCCGCATTCAAGGCGGCAATGATGATTTCGACGAGGCGCTCATGGGATCCGGCGGCAAAACCGGAGTTCATGGCCTCATAGGTGATCTTTTCGTACGCGTCGGGAGCCGGTAGGTACTTCTGTCCGCCGTTGACGAGCGTGGCAAAGAACACAGAGCCGGACCGAGCGGCGCGCACAGTGGCGCCGAATGCACTCGAGACCTCAGGTTGTACGCCGACAAGCTCGACGTTTCCCAGCCGGAGCAGATAGACCCTCGTGCGCTGCTCGCCAGCGGCATGAAATTCATACGTTCGGTGCGGAGCCAAAGAGTGAAAATCGGCGCGTGTCTGAGCGGGCAGAAAAACGTCGACCGTGCGGGCATCGATGCCGGTGGCGTCATCCTCACGCGCCATGCGAGCGGCCTCGATCAAAGCATCGCCCAAGGCCTGCCCCTGCTGGTGCAGCATGCGGTATCCGTCTTCATGGGCATCGACCGTCTGCTTAACGCCGGCCGCATCGAACATGACGTTCATGGCGCGCTCCGCCGGACCTTGGTCGCCCGCGGCGCCTGGCAGCAACAGGGCAACGCCGCCCAGCTCGCGCTCGAGTGACATGGCGGCAAAACCAAAGAGGTCTCCGCTCGCCATGTGCCTCCCCTCGGAGTCGCGCGACCCGTCGAGCACGGAGGACTGAACGTCCGCCGTCGCGAGCACGGCAACATACTCGCCCCCGGCATCCCTTATGGCGAGTACGGGCATCGTGTGGTCGGCAAACCCCCTGGGATTCGAGCCCAACCACCAGCCGGCAGGCGTCTCAATGTCGCGATTAACGTTCACGGGGCATTCGCCCTCCACAGTGGCGAGCGTGGCAGAGCGAATGCCCGCAACAGCGCGCTCGACAGCCGTGCGGGCGGCAGCGACGAGCGCTGCGCGATAGCGCTCGTTGCGGTTGCGGGCAGCATCGTCGACAAGATGCCCGGGAGTGCGGACGTGAGGCATGGAAAACGTGTGGGTAGGAACCACCCAAGAATAAGCACCGCTGCAATTGGCGGCATCCTCAACAACCTCACGCAGATCGGCGAGTAGAGCCGGAGCGATCGAGGTGACCTCAAGCGAAAGGACCGCAGGCGCGTCGCCCCGTCCCCTCGATGATAAGGGCACGGGCGAAGACCTCATGACGGAGTTCGTCGAAACCGTCGAACGGCAACACGTCCCCAAGATCGATGGCCACACGAGCGGCCCCAGCCCTCATCTCTCCTTCGTCCATGGCAGATACTCCCCTCTGATTGCCGCTCACTCGACACCGTACAGTTGCTGCGCCGTACCGCCAAGCACAAGGTCGCTGTCTGTATCGCTCAGATTTGCAGCGCGAACGCAGGCGACACCCTCGGTGAGCCACTCGCGTTTAACGGGATAGCTCGTGCCAAAAACAATATGGTCTGCACCCAGCACGTCAACCGCGCAGGCAAGGAGTGTCTTGCCCCAAGGCTGAGCATGGGACATGTCGAAATAGATGTTGTTCTCGAGGCGCCTGGAAACGGTCTCGGTATCGACCTGAAAACGGCCAGAAGCATCAGGGCGCTTGGGACCATGAGGCAGCAGCATCTCCTTGAACGCAAAGTATGCGCCGCCGAGCATGGAGTGGACCATCTTGATATTGGGGTAGCGCTCAAAGAAATCGCCAAAGATCTCTCGGCCGATCGCCGTAGTTTGGTCGACGCAGCGGCCATAAGAGCGGCGAAGGTTGTCGTACGCGAGAAGCGATTCGTTCTCGACCGGCACGGGAACATGGTGCACGTAAACGGTGACATGGCGTTCGTTCAGGTGCTCGAAAAAGCTCGAGAAGACCTGGTCGTCGAGATAGCGCTTGCCGTAGTGAGCGCAGAGCTGCACACCCGCAAAACCATCGTCGAGCCTGCGATCGAGCTCCTCCAAATTCGCTTTGGTGCCAAAGGGCGGCACAGCGACAAGCGGAATCAGACGGCCACTTGACGCCTTCGCGTCAGCAGCCATACCGTCGTTGAAACGCCGGCACATCTCGAGCGACATCCACTCGTGACAACCGGGGAGCTTGAGGATCGCCTTGTCGACCCCCGCCTCATCCATATCGGCCAAGCGCTTCTCGAGGGTGTAGTCGCCCTCAATGTAGTTAAGACCCGGAGAACCGGCGGGCATCTCGATCACGATTTGTCGTTTGCCGGCGGAATTCATGGTCAGATAGCCTTCGGTGTCATAGGCGCGGGGTACCTCGGCCAAAAACTGTTCGCAGAGCGTCTCGTCATGAAAGATGTGCTCGTCAAACCAGTAGGAATTTGCATCGATAATCATTGGTTGGAACCGCCTTTCATCTTGTTGAAAACATTCTAGAAAAGCAGGTACCCGGACATCAATTCCAGCTTAAGCCCACTGTATTCCATTTTGGAATAGAACTTACCGCTCGCACGCGAACCTCGCCCGCTCAACGAGACAAGCGCTAACAGCACGGGCTTAGACAGAAAACGGTCGGCCCGCATCCGTTGCGGGCCGACCGTTTCATTACAGTCTACCTTTGCCGTTACGCCTGGCGGTAGTGATCGAAGAAATCGGCGAGGTCTTCGAGGGACTCTTTGAGCACTTCCATGCGCGGCAGGTACACGATGCGAAAGTGATCGGGCTCGGCCCAGTTAAAGCCGCCGCCGCGCGTGATCAGAATCTTCTTCTCGTGCAGCAGGTCGAGGGCGAACTGCTCGTCATCGGTGATGTTGAACTTTTTAACATCCATCTTGGGGAAGATGTAGAACGCCGCACGCGGCTTAACCACCGAGATGCCGTCGATCTTGTTGAGCGCCTCATACACAAAGTTGCGCTGCTCGTAGACACGGCCGCCGGGACGGATGTAGTCGTTGACGGACTGATGGCCACCGAGTGCCGTCTGGACGATCGACTGGGCCGGCACGTTGGAGCACAGGCGCATGTTAGAGAGCATGTTGACGCCCATGATGAAGTCGCTCATGCAGCGCTGGTTGCCCGAAAGCACCATCCAGCCAATACGATAGCCCGCGATCATGTGCGACTTGGAAAGGCCGCTAAAGGTGACGCAGGGCAGGTCGGGGGCGAGCGAGGCAATCGAGACGTGCTCGTAGCCGTCCATGCACAGGCGGTCGTAGATCTCATCGGCAAAGATCATCAGCTGATGCCTGCGTGCAATCTCGACGATGCCCTCGAGCACCTCGCGCGGATAGACGGAACCCGTAGGGTTGTTGGGGTTGATGATGACGAGGGCTTTGGTCGCGCTCGTAATCTTGGACTCCATATCCTCCAAGTCGGGATACCAATCCGCCTGCTCATCGCACAGATAATGTACGGGATGACCGCCGGCAAGGGTTGCGCACGCCGTCCAGAGCGGATAGTCGGGGCTGGGGATCAGAATCTCGTCGCCGTTGTCGAGCAGCGCGTTCATCGAAAGCTGAATGAGCTCGGACACACCGTTGCCCGTGTAGATATGCTCCATCTGAACGTTGGGCAGGCCCTTGATCTGCGAATACTGCATGATTGCCTTGCGCGCGGAGAACAGGCCACGCGAGTTGGAATAGCCTTCGCAGTCGGGCAGCTGCTGGCGCATGTCCTTGATGACCTCATCGGGCGTGCGGAAACCGAAGGGCGCCGGGTTGCCGATATTGAGCTTGAGGATGCGCTCGCCCTCGTCCTCCATACGGGCGGCCTCGTCGACGACGGGACCGCGCACGTCATACAGGACGTTGTCGAGTTTGGTGGATTTAGAAAAAGTACGCATGGTGGTGCTCCTTGCAATTTGAGCTGAGGGATGGGGTTCGGGCTTGGAATCGTTGCGGGGTGATGATGCCTCGCCTTGATCGGCGTCGCCGGCAAGCAGCCAGGTAACATCGACCTCCAAAATCCGGGCGAGCAGCTCAGCCACATCGCGCCGCGGGATTGTCTTGCCGCTCACATATTGGCTCATCTGACTCTTGCCGAGTTTTTTGCCGAGCATCTCCGATGCGCGGATTACGTCCGACTGGCGAACGTCGCGATTGGACATAGTCTGTCGCAGGCGATCGCAAAACGTCTCTTGGGCCACTAGAACCTCCTTGCTGGCAAAGTTCAATTTATACAACACGAATTGAACCTGAGTTCAATTTAGGCAGCAGTATAGCGCCGTGCTATTTCGAAAAGTTCAATTTCAAAAATAAAATGAGCAAGACCTCGAGATTTATCCCAAGGCGATAACGACGTGCACGCATTTAGAGGTATTCGAGGAAACGAGCGGCGGCAAGCGAAACATCGGCCGTTCGATATATGGCGTTGATCTGCCGATGGGGATGCCCTTCGAGCGGACGCACAGCAACATCGAACTGGCAGCGGCGCAAGATGAGCGCGGGAAGAATGCTCACGCCCAGGCCGTCCTCGACCATGGCCATAATCGCATAGTCATCCCAGGTCGACAGCTTAGAGCGCACCGCCAGGCCCGCGCGGCGAAACAGCGGCGTAATCTCATCATCGGTACCCCGTTCCAGCAGAATAAACTGCTCGTTTGCCAAATCGGCAAGGGAAACGACCTCCGCGGTGGCAAGCGAGGAGTCCGCTGGCACCACGGCCATCAACTCGTCTTGCACCAACGGTCGCGACGCCATGCCGGCGCCGCGTGGCTCGCGCGGGATAAAGCCCAGGTCACAACGACCCTCAGCCACCCATTGTTCAATCTCTGAGTAATCGCCCATCAGCAACTCGTAATCGACGTCCGGGTGATCGGCGCGAAAGCGCGCAATCACCGGCGGCAGCACGTGGGTCGCCACGCTCGAAAACGTACCGATGCAGATTTTGCCGCGCATGAGCCCGCGCATCTCATCCACCCGTCGCTGCAAGCGAGTGAATTCCTCACAGAGCGCTTCGACAGCCGGCATGACCTGCCGCCCATCGGCAGAAAGAGCCACGCCCTCGCGACTGCGGTCGAGCACCTTAAAACCCCAATCGGTCTCAAGGTCGCCCACCATGCGGCTCACGCCCGACTGCGAATAGCTCAGCCGCTCGGCGGCGCGCGTAAAACTGCCGGCCCGCACGGTCTCGAGCAGCACCTGCATCTTTTGAATATTCGTTTCCACGGCACCCCTCCACCTTTACATGAGTTTTTGTCATGTTATCCATGCATTATATTCGCTTTTCTTCTAAAGCCAGTTCACCCATAGTGAAGATGCTCGGATATAGAGGGGATGGAAGCGCATGAACAACGGGCTGTTTACGTACTTAGCAGCATTGCTATTGTTTGGCTCCAACGGCATCATCGCCTCTGCCATCGCGTTGCCGAGCTCCGATATCGTGCTACTGCGCACGTTTTTGGGCGCACTCTCGCTTGTCACCATTCTCGCCATCACCCAACGCCATAAGTTGCAGGCGCCATCTCGCCCCCGCGAAGCCGCAGCCCTCCTCCTCTCGGGAGCCGCGCTAGGCGCCAGCTGGATTTTTCTGTTCCGCGCCTACCAGACGATCGGCGTCGGCGTATCCTCGCTGCTGTACTACTGCGGCCCCATCATTGTCATGGCGCTCTCCCCGCTCATCTTTGGCGAAAAGCTGACCGGCGGCAAAATCGCCGGCTTTGTCGCCGTTGCTTGTGGTGCTTTTCTCATTGCAGCGCAAGGTCTAGGCGGCAATATGCCCATTGCGGGTATCGTCTGCGGTATCGCCTCGGCATTTTGCTTATGCGCTGATGGTCATCGCTAGCAAGGGTGCGCCACACATCGAAGGCCTCGAGAACTCCACGCTCCAGGTGAGCGCCGCCTTTGTGACCGCGCTGGTCCTCACGCTCATCACGCAGGGCGCTCCCTCATTCCTGTCCGCCGGCGTCGCCACCAGTATTGATTGGCGCGCCGTCATCATGCTCGGCGTCGTCAACACCGGCATCGGTTGCCTGCTCTACTTTAGTGCCGTCGCCAAGCTACCCGTCCAGACCGTCGCGGTCGTCGGCTACCTCGAGCCGCTTTCGGCCGTCGTGTTCTCGGCCGTCCTTTTGGGCGAAGCCATAACACCGGTCCGCCTGATGGGCGCCGCGCTTATCATCGGCGGCGCGATTTTTTGCGAACTCGCCGGCAAACGCGCAAACGCCAAGGCTGGCATCGCCCAGACAGTACGTGCTTAAAAGCCCCTGCTTTGAAATACTACCTGCGTAGATAAATAATCCCCAGCTGAGGATTATTGTCTAAAATAACCCGATGTGCCAAACTGCTCTTGTATGTATAAAGACGGCATAAAGTTTTTTGTCCTAGACAGATAACCGGATGTCTAAGGGAGTCCTCGTGGCACACAATAAACTGGAGGCAAACCTCCAAGACCAGCACGGGCAAGGTGGGCACGGAGCCATCCCCCTCTCCGCTGGCATGCTGCTCGTAACGCTCGGCGTCGTCTATGGTGACATCGGCACGAGCCCCATGTACACCATGAAATCAATCGTCGCCAACAACGGCGGCATCGGTACCGTCAGCGAGGACATGATCCTGGGCGCGCTTTCGCTCGTCATCTGGACCATGACGCTCGTGACCACGGTCAAGTACGTGGTAATCGCCATGAAGGCCGACAACCACAACGAAGGCGGCATCTTCGCCCTGTTCAGCCTCGTACGCAAGGTGGCACCATGGCTGATTCTGCCCGCCATGATCGGCGGTGCGGCACTGCTTGCCGACGGCATCCTCACCCCCGCCGTCACGGTCACCACAGCCATCGAGGGTCTGCGCACCATCGAATGGGGCCATGCGCTGCTGGGCGACGGCCAGACCAACGTCATCATCATCACAATCATCATTATCTGCGGCCTATTTGCCATGCAGCGCGCCGGCACCTCGTCAATCGGCAAGCTCTTCGGCCCGCTCATGACGCTGTGGTTCCTGTTCCTGGCAGGCGCCGGTCTGTTCAACATGCTCGGCAACCTGTCCATCTTGCGCGCGCTCAACCCCATCCGCGGCATTATGTTCCTGTTCTCGCCCATCAACCATTCGGGCATTATGGTGCTCGGCTTTGTCTTCCTGTCGACAACCGGTGCCGAGGCACTCTACTCGGACATGGGCCACGTGGGCAAGGCAAACATCTATGCATCCTGGCCATTTGTTAAGGCGGCCCTTATCCTCAACTATCTGGGTCAGGGAGCTTGGCTACTCGCCAATAACTCCAACCCCCAGATGCTCGCGATGGATATCGTTAACCCGTTCTATATGATGCTTCCCGAGCCCCTGCGCCCCTTTGCCCTGTGCTTCGGCCGTGCGCCATCATCGCTCGCAGGCGCTCATCACCGGCTCGTCTCGCTGGTATCCGAGGCAACGCGCCTCACCTTATCGCCGCACCTGCGCATCCACTACCCCAGCGACACCAAGGGGTCACGCTCTATACTTCCGCTCGTCAACACATCATGTGGGTCGCTGCACTCTTCATCGTGCTGCTGTTCCAGAACTCCGAGCGCATGGAGAGCGCCTATGGCCTCGCCATTACCGTGACCATGCTTATGACCACGACGCTTTTGACGAGCTATATCGCCGGCATTCTCAAGCACAGACTGGGCGCCTGCGTCTTCGCCCTGCTTTTTGGCGCCATCGAGCTCTGCTTCTTTGCCTCGTGCCTCACTATGTTCTTTGACGGCGGCTATGTGATGATCTTCTTGGCCTCGCTGCTGTTTGGCCTTATGTACGTGTGGCGTCGCGGTACCGCCATCGAGCGCACGCAAACGATCCTGCTGCCCGTCTCCAAGTACATCGACCAGCTCGGCCGCCTGCGCAATGACGAGACCTACCCCGGTGCTCGCCGACAATCTGGTGTTCCTTACCAACAGTCCCGACCCGCTCACGCTCGACCGCGACGTGCTCTACTCCATCTTGGATAACGCATCCCAAGCGCGCCAAGGCATACTGGTTCATCAACGTGCATGTCACCGATGAGCCCTATACGCACGAGTATTCCGTTGAGACCTTTAGGCACGGACTTTTTGTTACCGCGTGCGCTTGGACCTGGGCTTTAAGGTCAACCAGCGCATCAATGCCTACCTGCGTCAGATCGTTGGCGACTTGA
>ENA-OQKL01000366-OQKL01000366.1-human-gut-metagenome-genome-assembly--contig:-NODE-366-length-15171-cov-2.006913_pt1 | contig 15171 bp, 16 predicted proteins | sample MGYA00242779_ERZ504800 | MGnify/ENA primary metagenome ERZ504800 (study PRJEB26092, sample SAMD00036410) | human gut metagenome | host: Homo sapiens | study: EMG produced TPA metagenomics assembly of... | reverse complement strand
AGCAGCTGCTTCGTGCAATTGCACTCGCACCTTGCTGACCACTGCCCCAACAACTCCTCCCTCAATCCGCCACTGGCGGCGGTCGTCGTCGTTGCCCCCAAAGGGGGAGCCGATAAAAAATTTTCATCCTCTGCAACATTCCGTCCCGCTCATTCGTATCCCACTTGAACTCCGTCTGAAATTTGATCTCCAAAACGTCAAAAAACTGAGGTATCACCCGGATTTCACAAAAGATTTTCAAGATTTGCTAAAGAATCTCCGGGCAAGCCTTGCAAGCCCCGGAACCGGGTGTATAATAGGGATATCGACTTTGAGCCGCTCTGAGAAAAAAACGAGCAGCCGCGCAATGCGTGGGAAAACACAGAAACGGTAGGAAGAAATGGAAAAATTCAGCGTCAAAAAAACCGTTCACCGTTCTGGTTGCAGTCATCATGGTCATCATGCTGGGCCTTGTGTCCGTGCAGAACATGCAGACCAACCTGCTGCCAAACGTGAACACACCGTACCTGATGGTGGTCACGGTCTATCCCGGTGCCAGCCCGGAGCGTGTGGAGAACGAGGTCTCCGACGTGATGGAGAGTGCGCTGGGCACCATCTCGGGCGTGAAAAACGTCACCGCCACCTCGGCAGAAAACTACAGTCTGCTGCTGATGGAGTTTGAGGATGATACGGACATGAACAGTGCCGTGGTCAAGGTGTCCAACAAGGTGGATCAGACCACCTCCAGCCTGCCAAGCACCTGCATGACCCCCTCCATCATTGAATATACCCTGAACATGAACGCCTTTATGACCGTGGCCGTCAGCCGCGAGGGCAGCGATTCCTATGAGCTGGCCGATTTCGTCAACGACACCATGGTCCCCTATATCGAGCGTCAGGGCGGCGTTTCCAATATTTCCGCCAATGGTCTGGTTACCCGGATGGTGCAGGTGCAGCTCGATCAGGAAAAGATCGATGCCATCAACGAAAAGCTGCTGGAGGTCATTGACGTGCAGCTGGCCGATGCAAAGGCCCAGCTGGATGATGCCGAGGCCCAGATCGAGGCAGGCAGAAAGGAGTACGAGACCCAGCTGGCCAATTACGACAAGCTGGTCAGCGATACCATCAACAGCCAGTACTCCGGCGAGCTGCAGGATTCCTTCATGCTGGTCAAGAAGCAGGCACAGGCCCTTCTGGAGAGCGTCAACCAGCTCATTGCCGTGGTCAACGAGCCGGAGATCCAGCAGGCCCTGATCGATGTGCGGGACGGCCTGCAGCGGGTCGTGGACAAGTTCAACGAGACCGGAATGCAGGATATCGATTCTCTGATCGAGATCGTGGCGGAGCTGCGCGATATCACCGATAAGCTGACCACCGCTTTGCAGGATCTGCAGCAGCGCCTGAACGCGCAGGGCGACACCGCCGGCACAACGGCCGGGGAGCTGGTCGATGAATCTGCAGGTGCAGCAGAGCCTGAGCAACATTTATAACACGCTGGAGAGCACCGATCAAGGCCATGGACGACGTGCCCGGACCTGATGGACCAGTTCACCCAGATCGTGGGCTCCTATTCCCAGCAGCAGCTGCAGGCCTATATCAAGTTCACCGAGGCCCGCGAGATGCTGAACGATTACGAGCAGCAGCTGGCAGATGCCAAGCAGCAGTATGAGGATGCCAAGCAGAAGGCCATGGAGAACTCCGACGTGGCCAAGATGCTGGATATCAACACGCTGGCACAGCTGATCTATGCCCAGAACTTCTCCATGCCCGCCGGTTATGTCAAGGATTCCAGCAACAAGTCCTGGCTGCTGAAGGTCGGCGAGGAGTACGACAGCATCGAGGATATCTCCGGTGCCCTGCTGCTCCATGTGGATGGCTTTGGCGATGTCCGCCTGTCTGACGTGGCCGATGTGCAGATCATCGACAACGCGGAAGACAGCTTTACCCGCCTGAACGGCGAGCGCTCCGTGGTGCTGAAGATCTTCAAGAGCAATTCTTCCAGCGCCGGTGAAGTTTCCGGCAACTGCAAGGCCGCCTTCAAGGAGCTGGAACAGAAATACGATGGCCTGCATGTGGTCGTGCTGTCCAACCAGGGCAACTACATCAGCATCATCGTCAGCAGCATCCTGAGCAGTATGCTCATCGGTGCGGCCCTTGCCATCATCGTGCTGGCCATCTTCCTCAAGGATATCAAGCCCACGCTGGTGGTCGGCATCAGTATCCCGCTGTCGGTGCTGTTTGCCGTGGTGCTCATGTACTTCACCGGTCTGGATATGAATATTATGACGCTGGCGGGCCTGTCCCTCGGCATTGGTATGCTGGTGGATAACTCCATCGTCGTCATCGAGAACATCTACCGTCTGCGCAGCCGCGGCGTGCCCGCGGCCCGCGCGGCGGTCCAGGGCACCAAGCAGGTGGGCATGGCCATCATGGCTTCCACCCTCACCTCTGTCTGCGTGTTCCTGCCCGTCATCTTCACCTCCGGTGTCATCAAGAGCCTGCTGCAGCCCATGTCCATGTGCATCGGCTACTGCCTGGCTGCTTCCCTCATCGTGGCCCTGACGGTTGCCCCGGCGGCCTCCTCTACCCTGCTGAAAAACTCCAAGCCCAAAGAGCTTAAGTGGTTCGACAAGGTGCAGGAAAAGTATGTCAAGAGCCTGGAATGGTGCTTCCAGCACCGCTGGGCACCGTTGGGCGCGGCAGTGGTGCTGCTGGTGTTCTGCGGCTGGCGCGTGATGTCCATGGGCGTTGAGATGCTGCCCACCATCACCAGCAACGAGGCTATCGTCACCCTCTCCACCGAGAAGGATATGACCAAGGAAGAATCCTATGCCGTGGCCGAGAATGTCATTGATGCCCTGCTGGCTGTGGACAACGTGGAAGAGGTCGGGTGTTACCACCGACAGCCGCGTGGCCGGAATGGATGTCGGCCAGCTGGGCCTGCCCCAGACCATCACCGACCTGCTGAACGCCGCCAACAGCTACGGCACCTACCAGATCAACGTGATGCTGGACGAGAGCCTCTCCTCCCGGCAGATCGAACAGGCCCGCGAGGCGCTGGAGGAAGCTGTGAACGGCGTGGAGAACTGCACCGCCACCGTTGAGATCAGCGGAATGCAGGAGCTGACCAGCCAGCTGGATATGGGCCTGACCGTCCAGGTCTCCGGCAACGACATTGATACCATGACCGCCCTCTCCGAGAAGGTGGTGGATATGGTCAACGAGATGGACGGCTTTACCAATGCCACCAACGGTCTGGGCAGCGGCGATGCCACCATCATCCTGAAGGTGGACCGCGACAAGGTGCGCGCCTACGGCCTGACCGTTGCGCAGGTGTACCAGCAGATCGCGGCAAAGCTCACCACCACCGCTACGGCCCAGACCCCCGTCACGGTGAACGGCACCACCATGGATGTCCAGATCACGGACAATCTGGACCCCGTCACCAAGGAAAACATGATGGAGCTTACCTTTGAGACCACCGAAATGTCGGCAGACGGCACAGTGACCAATGGTACCTGCACCCTGAACGATATCGCCAGCTGGACCACCGGCACCGCACCGGATGCCATTACCAGCGAGAACCAGACCGAGTTTGTCACTGTGACGGCAGATACGCTGAAGGGCTACAACACCATGGTGCAGTCCCGCGTGCTGCAGAAGAAGCTGGATGAGTACGCAGCCAGCGGTGAGATGCCGGAGGGCTGCAGCACCACGCTGGGCGGCGAGACCGAGGGCACCGACTACATGGTGAACGAAATGGTGCAGTGGATGGCTCTGGCCCTGCCCTTTGTATATCTGGTCATGGTGGCACAGTTCCAGAGCCTGCTGTCCCCCTTCATCGTGCTGTTCACGGTGCCGCTGGCCTTTACCGGCGGCCTGCTGGGCCTGCTGATCACCGGCCAGCAGCTCACCATGATCTCCCTGATGGGCTTCATCGTGCTGATGGGCACTGTTGTCAACAACGGCATCGTGTTCGTGGACTATGCAAACCAGCTGCGCATTGGCGGCATGGAGCGCCGCGCTGCGCTGGTGGCTACCGGCAAGACCCGTATGCGCCCCATCCTCATGACCACCCTGACCACCGTGCTGGCCATGCTGCAGCTGGTGTTCAGCGGCGATATGGCAAGCCAGCTGATGAGCGGCATGGCCATCGTCATCATCTGCGGCCTGAGCTACGCCACCCTGATGACCCTGTATATCGTTCCGGTGCTGTACGATATCCTGTTCAAGAAGCCGCCGCTCAACGTGGATGTTGGCAGCGACGATGATCTGGACGACATCCCGGACGATGCAGCCGAGTTCATTGCGGCGCAGAAGTCTGCGGGCACGGCACAGCCGGAAGCCTGACGACAGCATGACGATTTAGAATGCGCGCCGCTTTGCTTTGCGTATCATCAGCGGAAGAATTATTTATAATAGAGCAATGCCGGGCGGTCTGCGGACCGCCCGGCATTGCGTTTTCACGGGAAAGGTCGTAACGGGAAGCGGCATCTGCTGCTGTCGGCGTACCGCCGTCGCGCAGCGACTCAAAATCGGCGCAACACAAAAAATCCTCTAGCGGAGCGACTTGGATTTTTTGTATGGAGCCTTTCTGCTTTGGGGTTACTAGGGGCGAGCAGCCCCTAGTTCGTGCCTCCCGCGCCTCGAAAGTAGCGGGTGCTTTTCTGGTTCTCTTTTGGCACGCAAAAGAGAACGTACCCGGCGGTAATGCTTTTTACAAAAGGCATGAAACTTGATCCACGCGAAAACGCTCTGCGCGGGAAGCTCCTCTTTCCGGTTACATGCCCCGCCAACTGAATAATTTCAACAAAAAATAGCTGGAAAAATTGGATGCAAATTCTAAAATCCGTTCCCCACAAAGATATAAAACTGTGATATAATCATAAATAAGATAGAATACAGTGGAAGTCTGCCTGACTGTATGTCCGAGTAAAATCTGAGGAGGCGAATGCCCAATGGCACAGATCCGCTCCAAGCCCTTCGGTGTGACCAAACAGGGCGCAAATGTTACAGAGTACATCCTTTCCAACCCCGGCGGCCTGACGGTGAGCGTTCTGGACTACGGATGCATCATTAAAAACATCATCGTTCCGGCCAAGAACGGCCCGGTGGATGTCGTGCTGGGCCACGACACCATGGCAGATTATGAGGATGACTTCACGTCCTCCGGCAGCACCTGCTGCGGCGCGTTCGTGGGCCGCTATGCAAACCGCATCGAGAATGCCACCTTCAGCGTGGGCGGCAAGACCTACCAGCTGGAAGCAAACAACGGCCCCAACCATCTGCACGGCTGCTTCTCCCGTAAGCTGTACCGGGTGAAAGCCTTTGGCGACACCCTGCTCATGGAGGCTGAGAGCCCGGACGGCGAGGACGGCTTTCCGGGAAACCTGAAGCTGGCGGTGCGCTATACCCTCACCGAGGACAATACCTTCCGCATGGATTACCGCGTCTCTTCGGATGCGGATACCATCGTGAACCTCACGAACCACAGCTACTTCAACCTGAACGGTGAGGGCGATATTCTGGGCCAGAAGCTGCGCATCTATGCCTCTAACTATCTGGAAGGCAACAATCAGACCTGCCCCACCGGTGCCATTCTGCCGGTGGCAAACACCCCCATGGATTTTACCGAGGGAAAGCTCATTGGCCGGGATATCGACACCGGCTTTGCCCAGACCACCATGGTGGGCGGTGGCTACGACCACTGCTTTGTGATCGACCGCGCCCGCGGCTCCAGCCAGAGCATCTGCGCATGGGTCACCAGTGAAAAGACCGGCATCAGCATGAAGCTGTACACCACCCAGCCGGGCATCCAGTTGTACACCGGAAACTTTTTGCAGGACTGCCCCACCCCCGGCAAGGGCGGCGTGCCCATGCAGAAGTACGGCGGCTTTGCGCTGGAGACCCAGCACTACCCCTGCAGCCCTTCCCACCCGGAGTTCCCCACCACAGTGCTGCGGGCAGGCAAGGTGTTCCGCGCCACCACCACCCTGCGCTTTTTCACCGGCAAGCAGTGCGGAAAATTGTAAAAAATGATGTACCACAAAAAACGTCTGCTCCGGCAGGCGTTTTTTGCGTGGCAGGAGGAGAACTCCCCCAGTCGCCTACGGCGACAACCCTCTCAGTCTGCTCCCGATGGTCGCAGCCAGCTCCCCGAAGGGGGAGCTTTTTGGAATCTTCCGGTCAGCGCGAATAAAGCTCCCCCTGAGAGGAAAGACTTCCCCCGGCCGGGACAGATTCTCCCCGCGCCGGGGAGAAATGTCACCGCAGGTGACAAAGAGAGGAACAGATGTCACGTAAGTGACAAAAAGGGGAACAGGTGGATGCGAACAAAGTGAGCAGACGGAAGGAGTTCAAAACCGGTATACTTTTTACGGCAACTATGCTATACTGTAAGCTGGTATGATTTCCGGCCTGCATCAATAGGCCGTTGTTTCGATAGAGGAACCAAAGAAAGGAAAAAGAGAACTTATGGCACAGAACGATATCGGTATCGATCTTGGTACCACTACCATTATCATTGCGCAGGAGGGCAAGGGCGTTGTGCTCAACCAGCCCAGCGTTGTGGCAATGGATACCCGCAAGAAGACCGTGCTGGAAGCAGGCGATAAGGCCCTTGCTATGGTGGGCCGCACCCCGAACTATATTTCTGCCATCTTCCCGCTGAAGGACGGTGTGATCAGTGACCATACCATGACCCGTGAGCTGATCTGCCGTTTTGTCAAGCAGGTGTACAGCTCCCACATGGTCAAGCCCCGCGTGGCCGTCTGTGTGCCCGCCGCCATTACCGGCATTGAAAGCGATGCCGTGGTGGAGGCTGTGGTGGCCGCTGGTGCCCGTCAGGTGTACCTGATCGACGAACCCATTGCCGCTGCCCTTGGCTCCGGCATCGACATCACCCAGCCGGAGGGCCGCATGATCATTGATATCGGCGGCGGCACCACCGATATTGCAGTGCTTTCTCTGGGCGGCAAGGTCAAGGCCACCAGCGTGCGCGTGGCCGGCAACCACTACGACGAAGAGATCCTCAAGTTCGTGCGCAACAAGTACAGCGTTGCCATTGGCCAGCGCACCGCCGAAGAGCTGAAAAAGAACGTGGCCTGCTGCCCCCAGAAGACTGATTTCCACGAGACCATGGAGATCAAGGGCCGCAGCCTGCTCACCGGCCTGCCGGTGCGTGTGAATGTTTCCACTGACGACCTGTACGACCCGGTCATGATGCTCAGCGAGCAGATCGGCACCGCAGCCCATCAGGTGCTGGAAAAGACCCCGCCCGAACTGGCAGGCGATATCTTCCGCAATGGTGTCATGCTGACCGGCGGCGGTGCACAGCTGCACGGCCTTACCGAATACCTGAGCGAAGAGCTGAAGGTGGAGGTGACGGTTTCGCCCGATCCCGTCAACTGTGTGGCACTGGGCACTGCCATGAGCCTTGGCCTGAACGACAAGCTGGAAACCGGCTTTTTGGATGCAACGCCCCGCATTGGCCGCAGATAATCAAAGCTGCACCATTTATCCATGAATCTGAACAAAAGCGACCAAAAAGAAAAAATATCTATTTTTGTTGAAATAAATTGGAAAATAAGGTATAATGTACCCAAATTGATTTTCTGCTGACGATCTTGTATCGGACGCAGTATACAAGAAACAGGAGGAAAACCATGGATTTAGGTTTTGACGTGGTCGTTACCATTACCGGCATCGTACTGGTGTTCTTGATCCTTATCCTGCTGATGGCGATTATCACGCTGGAAGGCAAGATCTTCGATTCGATGAACGCAAAGAAGAAGGCTGCCAAGGAAGCCGCCAAGGCTCCCGCTGTACAGCCCGCTGCACCCGTGCAGCAGGCCGCAGCTGCTCCCGCTCCTCAGGTGGAAGAGGGCATTCCCGGTGATGTGATCGCCGCCATTATGGCAGCAATCCATGCAATGGGCAACGGCAAGTACACCCTCAAGGCTGTGCGCCGCAGCAAGAACGGCTGGGGCAATGCGGGTGTAAACGACACCACCGCACCGTTTTAACAGAGGAGGAAGAGCATGACACAGTTTATTGATACTCTGGTCGGTATTTTCCAAAGCTCCGGCTTTGCGAAGTTTGGCGAGCCGGGCGGCTACCTGTACGCAGTTATGATCTGCGTGGGCTGCTTTTTGCTGTATCTGGCCATCGTCAAAGAGTTTGAGCCGCTGATCCTGCTGCCCATGGCATTCGGCATGATCCTGGCAAACCTGCCCGGCAGCGGCGTTATCCACATGCAATATTTCGTCGGTGACGGTCTGGAACACCCCATGTGGGTGGAGATCCTGAACAACGGCGGTCTGGCCGATATGCTCTACATGGGCGTTAAGCTGGGCATCTACCCGCCGCTGATCTTCCTGGGCATCGGCACCATGACCGACTTTGCACCCCTGATCTCCAACCCCAAGAGCCTGCTGCTGGGCGCTGCCGCTCAGTTCGGCATCTTCGGTACTTACATGGGCGCTCGTCTGCTGACCGCTACCGGTCTGGTGGACTTCACCCAGAAGCAGTCCGCTGCCATCGCCATCATCGGCGGTGCAGACGGTCCTACCGCTATCTTCGTTACCTCCCGTCTGGCTCCTGAGCTGCTTGGCTCCATCGCTGTGGCGGCATACAGCTACATGGCTCTGGTGCCCGTGATCCAGCCGCCCATCATGAAGGCACTGACCACCAAGAAGGAACGTACCGTCGTGATGAAGCAGCTGCGCACCGTCTCCAAGACCGAGAGGGTCATCTTCCCCATCATGGTCACCATCATCGTTTCCCTGATCGTTCCGGATGCCGCCGTTCTGGTGGGTATGCTGATGCTGGGCAACCTGATGAAGGAGTGCGGCGTTGTGGATCGCATCCAGAAGACTGCCGGCAATGAGCTGATGAACATTATCACCATCTTCCTGGCACTGTCCGTTGGCTGCACCACCTCTGCAAATACCTTCCTGAACACCCGCACCCTGTTCATCATCGTGCTGGGCCTGATCGCATTCTCCTTCGGCACTGCTGCCGGTGTGCTGTGCGGCAAGGTGATGTACAAGCTGACCGGTGGTCAGGTGAACCCGCTGATCGGTTCCGCAGGCGTTTCCGCTGTGCCTATGGCCGCTCGCGTTTCCCAGAAGGTTGGCCAGAGCGAGAATCCCTCCAACTTCCTGCTGATGCACGCAATGGGCCCCAACGTGGCCGGTGTTATCGGTTCCGCCGTCGCTGCTGGTATCCTCATCAACATCTTCGGCTAAGCATTTCCTGAGATTTCCGCTCCATCGTGGTATTGACCGCGGTGGGGCGGTTTTTGTTTGCATTGTTTTTATGTACAACTTTTTTGAAATGTGATATACTATATTTTAAGTGATATATCCAGAAATGATTGAAAAGAACAGGTGAAACAATGGCAACAGATCTCGCACAACAATTCTGCGCTTTGCGTGATACGTATATCGAAAAGCAGTTCGGACGCCTGAACGATATGCAGCGGGAGGCGGTGTTCACCACCAACGGCCCCCTGCTCATCCTCGCGGGTGCAGGCAGCGGAAAGACCACCGTGCTGGTCAACCGCATCGCCAACCTCATCCGCTTCGGCTCGGCCCACGGCTCCAAGTGGACGCCCCGGGAGGTGACGGAGGACGATGTGAAAGCCCTGCGCACTGCCATCATGACCGGTACCGATGCCCCGTCGTGGCTGGACGGAATGCTGCGGAAGGATGCCGTCCGGAGCTGGAACGTCATGGCCATCACCTTTACCAACAAGGCCGCCGGTGAGCTGAAAGAGCGTCTGCGCCGGATGCTGGGCGGGGAAGAGGGCGACGAGGTGTTCGCCTCCACGTTCCACTCGGCCTGCGTCCGCATTCTCCGCCGCTGGGCCGAGGAGATCGGCTACCCCCGGCAGCTTTACCATCTACGACAGCGACGACTCCCAGCGTGTCATGAAGACTGTGTACAAAGAGCTGAGCGTGGACGACAAGTTCTTCCCGGTCAAAAGTGCCATCAACCAGATGAGCCGCTGGAAAGACCAGCTCATCAGCCCCGCCGAGGCCCTGAAGACCCCGGCCCGGGACACGAAGGGCGCTCTTGCGGCCAAGGTCTACGCCGCCTATGAAAAGAAGCTCAAGGAGGCCGGTGCTTTCGACTTCGACGACCTCATCTACCAGACGGTCATCCTGCTGTCGGAGCACGAGGATGTGCGGGAGTTCTACCAGAACAAGTACAAATATCTGCTGGTGGACGAGTATCAGGACACCAGTGTGGCTCAGTTCCGGCTCGTGAGCCTGCTCACCGGCCCGGAGAAAAACCATCTGCGTCGTGGGCGACGACGACCAGAGCATCTACCGCTTCCGCGGCGCGACCATTGAGAACATCCTCAACTTCGAGCGCATCTATAAAGGTACCAGGACCATCCGACTCGAGCAGAATTACCGCTCTACGTCAAATATCCTGAATGCCGCCAACTGTGTCATCCAGCACAACACCGAGCGCAAGGGCAAGACCCTCTGGACGAAGAACGGCGAGGGCGACAAGGTGCAGGTCTATACCGCCGAGAACGAGCAGGACGAGGCCAGCCATATCGCGGATGTCATCGGCCAACACCTCAAAGAGGGCGGACATCTGGCCGACCACGCCATCCTCTACCGGATGAACGCCCAGTCGGCCCCCATCGAAAGCTACTTCACCCGTGCGGGCATCCCGCATAAGATCGGTGGGCGGCCAGCGCTTCAATGACCGCAAGGAAGTCAAGGACATCCACTCCTATATGTCCATCGTGGCGAACCCCCGGGACGATGTCCGACTTCGTCGAATCATCAACGAGCCTGCGCGCAAAATCGGTGCAACGACCATCGAAGTCATCGCGGATTTGGCGGCTCAGCAGGGCATCAGTATGCTGGATGTCATCTCCCATGCCGACCAGTACGCCAAGCTCAGCCGCGCCATCGCGCCGCTGTTCAAGTTCTGGGACATCTACCAGAAACTGCAGGAATCGCTGGAAACGAAGACGCTGGATGAGTTCGCCTCCGATGTCATCGAGATCACCGGCTACCGCGCCATGCTGGAAGCCGACGCCGCCAAGGGCCACGAGGATGCCGCTGACCGTCTGCAGAACCTCGGTCAGCTGGTCAACAACGTCAAGAGCTACTGCGACCAGCACGGCGAAGAGGCCTCGCTGGAAGGCTATCTGGAGGACATCGCCCTCATCAGCGACATCGACAGCTACAACGAGAGCGCCGACCAGGTGGTGCTGATGACCATCCACTCCGCCAAGGGTCTGGAATTTCCGTATGTGTTCCTGATTGGCATGGAGGAGGGCGTGTTCCCCAGCGAGATGAGCAAGTATTCCGAAGCTGATCTGGAAGAGGAGCGCCGCCTTGCCTACGTGGGCATCACCCGCGCCAAGAAGGAGCTGTACATCTCCAACAGCGTTTCCCGGATGCTGTATGGCCGCACCCAGCGCAACGAGCCGAGCCGCTTTTTGCGGGAGATCGAGCCGGAGTATATCGAGGAGACCCGCAGCCCGGTGCTGGAACAGCGCTCCCGTCTGGGCGGCTGGGGCAGCGGTTACGGCAGCGATACCGTGCCGGGCGGTGCGTCGGGCTACTCCGGCCCCTCCGGCTGGGGGCGTGCGGCCTCTGGTTACGGCTCGGGCTATGGCAGCCGCAGTGGCTATCTGAATAAAGAATATAACGCACCAATGTCCAATAACCGAGGCTTTGGCTCCGATTACGCGGGCCGGGGAAGTGCTTCGTCGGGTCATGGCGGCTGCAGCTCCGGTTCGGGAAGCAGCGGCTTCGGCTCTGGCTATGGCCGTCCGGCAGCGTCCAAAGCGCCGGTCAAACCCGCAGGCGGCGGTGTGACGTCTTCGCCCCGTCCGGCAGCGGCATCCACCGGCCCCAAACACTATGAGCCGGGCGACATCGTGGAGCACAAGGTCTTCGGGCGCGGCAAGGTGCTGAAAGTCAAGCCCGCTGCCGGCGACCAGATCGTGGAGATCAGCTTCGAGAAGGTGGGCGTGAAGAAGACTATGGCCAACTTTGCGCCCCTTGTGAAGATAACGACGGAGGAATGAGAAAAATGATGACTGTCCGATTGATAGCACATACGCCGGAGCCGGAGAAGGTCGTGGCGGCCGCGGCGAAGCTCTGCTACTCCGACGCCCATATCACCGACCTGCTGGACGGGCTGGATGAGGAAAAGACTGCCCGCTTCCTGACCATGCTCAGCGATCTGGGCCACGCCAGCCCCATCGAGCACGCAAGCTTCACCTTCGGCATCGAGGGAGTCAGCCGTACCCTGCTGGCCCAGATCACCCGCCACCGCATCGCGTCCTTCAGCGTCCAGAGTCAGCGGTACGTCCGTCTGGATGATTTCCGCTATGTCATCCCGCCCGAGATAGAGGCCATCCCCGAGGCAAAGGCGGCGTTCATCGAGAGCATGAACGAGGACGCCAGGCGCTACCTCGACCTCGTGCAGAAGCTGGAAGACGGCCACACCGCCCGCCTGATGGCCGAAGGTCTGCCCGAAAAGCAGGCCCGGGCCAAGGCTTCCAAGCAGGCCAACGAGGACGCCCGCTTTGTGCTGCCCAACGCCTGCGAGACCAAGATGGTGGTGACCATGAACGCCCGCAGCCTGCAGAACTTCTTTCACCTGCGCTGCTGCAATCGCGCCCAGTGGGAGATACGGCAGCTGGCCGAAGAGATGCTGCGGCTGGTCTACCCGGTGGCACCCCATATCTTCCGCACCGCCGGCCCGGCCTGCGTGTCCGGCCCCTGCCCGGAGGGCAAGATGTGCTGCGGCCGCACCACTGAGGTGCGCGCCCAGTACGCCGCGCTGAAAGGGGAGAAGGCAGAATGAGCAAGGGCAGGCTTCTTGTCATCGAAGGGCTGGACGGCTCCGGCAAGGCCACCCAGGCAAAGCTGCTGGCCGCCCATCTGGCCGAGAGCGGTCGAAAGGTGATGGAGATCACCTTCCCGGACTACGAGAGCGATTCCAGTGCGCTGGTGAAGATGTACCTCTCCGGTCAGTTCGGCGACAAGCCCGACGACGTCAACCCCTATGCGGCGTCCAGCTTCTATGCGGTGGATAGGTACGCCAGCTATAAGACCAGGTGGGGCAGCTTCTACGAGGCGGGCGGCATCGTCATCGCCGACCGCTACACCACGTCGAACGCGGTGCATCAGTGCTCCAAGCTCCCGCCGGAGCAGTGGGACGATTTCCTCCGCTGGGCCTTTGACTACGAATACAGGCTGCTGGGCCTGCCCGCGCCGGACGCTGTGGTGTACTTACAGGTAGACCCCGCCGTGAGCCAGAAGCTCATGACCGGCCGCTACCACGGCGACGAGAGCAGGAAGGACGTCCACGAAAAGGACATCGAATATCTGGCCCGCAGCCGCCGTGCCGCCGAGTACTGTGCGGCGCATCTGGGCTGGGCCACCGTCCATTGCACGGAAAATGGAGCCATGCGCACCATCGAGGATATTCAGGCCGAGGTGCGGGCTCTGGCGGAAAAAGAACTCGGATAACCGCGAAAATGGGAGGGATACTATCAATGTATCGTTTGATGCAGCCGTCGGATGAGGCGGCAGTCGTGGCACTGTGGCAGAAAGAACGCGGCGACAGCGCCGAGTTCATCAAGACTGCTCTGGAAAAGTTCGCCGGGGCGGAAAATATCTACGTCGCTGAGGAAAATGACGAGATCGCCGCTGCGGCGCTGGCGGTCCCCGTCACCCTCAAGGGACGCAGCGGCAGCTACCTCTACGGCCTCTGCGGGCAGGGAAGCCTGCTTCTGGCAGGACTCGTGGACTGTCTCTGTGCGCAGCAGAAGCTGCGGGGTGCGGGCTTCACCGTGGCCGTTCCGGTCGGCAGGAGCAGGCCGCGCTGCTGGAAAACAAGGGTTTCCAGCGGGCTTTTGCCCTCCGCTGCCTGCCCCGGGAGGTGTCCCGCAACCTGTGGAGTCAGGCGGAGTTTGACTCCGTGACGGCCCGCAAGCTCTGTGAGCTGCGGGAGCGCTTCTATCCCGATACCGTCCAGTTCCCGCCGGAGCAGATGGCCGTCGTGCTGACCGACCTCTACGACCCGGGGCGCAACCATCGTGTCCAGCGAGAAGGGCTACGGCATCTACTTCCGCCGGGAGGACACCCTCTATTTTGTGGAGCTGATGGCCGAAGACGACCGCTCCGCCGAGGTGCTGATGGAAGCGGCCCGGGAGAAGGAAGTCATCGTGGAGCGCGCCGTCATCACAGTGGGTGCGGCTCAGCCGCTGTTCCTCGGCGAGGGCACCCGGCAGGACTACGGCATGATACGGTTCGACGCGGAGCCTTTCGATGTGGAAGAAAGCTATATGCGGCTGATGATGGAAAGCTGAACGGAATGGTAAAGGAGTGTGTACATGGCACACGATGCAAAACATAGAAAAAGCAGAAAAGGCGGCGCAGCGAAAATGATTCTGATCGTGCTGCTGATCCTGGTACTGGCGGCGGGCGGCTGTCTGCTGGCCATCCGAAAAGAGATCAACGGCAGTGCTTCCGCGGGTAAAACGGTGAGTGTGAGCATCCAGCAGGGCAGCGGCGTGGCAGCCATCGCCCAGAAGCTCAAGACGCGGCGTCATCAAGTACCCCCACGCTTCCGCTGGATGCAGGCAAACAGGGCGCGGCAGGCAAGCTCCAATACGGCGAGTTCGACCTCGCCCCCGGCAGCTCCTACGACGACATCATCGAGGCGCTCTCCGCCTACGCGAAAGCCGACAGCGTCCGGCTGACCTTCCCCGAGGGCACGACGGCCATCGCCATTGCGAAAAAAATGGAGGATGCCGGGCTGTGCAGCGCCGAAGACTTCCTCAAGGAGGCCAACACCGGTGATTTCAGCCAGTACAGGTTCTGGCAGTACGTCCCCGACGACAAGGACGCCCCGGACCGCTTCCTCAAGTGCGAGGGTTATCTTTTCCCGGATACCTACGATTTCATGAAGGATGACACCGTCCATCATTACGTTGAGACGTTCTATTCTCACTTCGACAAGCAGATCACCGATGAGATGTATGCCGAGATGGAAAAGCAGGAGATGACCCTCTCCGAGGTGGTCACTCTGGCGTCCTTCGTGCAGGAGGAGGCCGGCAACGATCAGGACGATAATGTGGCGCAGGTGTTCCGCAACCGTCTGGCCGAGGGTTCACCCTACCCCAAACTGCAGAGCAACACC
>ENA-OQKL01000364-OQKL01000364.1-human-gut-metagenome-genome-assembly--contig:-NODE-364-length-15191-cov-2.720858_pt1 | contig 15191 bp, 16 predicted proteins | sample MGYA00242779_ERZ504800 | MGnify/ENA primary metagenome ERZ504800 (study PRJEB26092, sample SAMD00036410) | human gut metagenome | host: Homo sapiens | study: EMG produced TPA metagenomics assembly of... | reverse complement strand
GCAGGCCTGCTGTACCTTTTGCAGCAGGCAGTGTAATTTGGTTTTATTCGATCGGCACCTGCACCGGCTTGCGCTCTACAAACACGGTGTACTCCTTGTAGCCGATGTCGCTTAAAAGCTCCATGGCCTCCTCTACGCCGCTTGCAATATTTTCCGTGCGGTGTGCATCCGCGCCGATGGTGACAAGCTTACCGCCAAGCTCCTTATAGCGCGAATAGACTTCGCGGTCGGGCAGCTTCGGCGCATCCGTGCGCAAAATACGGGAGGTGTTGAACTCCAGCGCGATGTCCGACTTGATGAGCGCCTTTAAAACCGCGTCCAGCTCGTCCTGATACGGCTTGTAGCTGGGCGTTTCCCCCGCCTTACACATGTAGCGCAGCGGGTAGGTGATGTGCGCCAGTGTATCGAACTTGCCCCACTCCACCATTTCAAGGCTCTCCGCAAAGTAGGCGTGCAAAGCGTTGTCGATCTCCTGCTCGGTGGGATTATGCTCGCCGATGTGGTAAAAATCGTCGTGATCGCGAATGTTGTGCAGCGAACCGATCACCACGTCGTAGTCGCGCCCCGTAAGCGCATCGTGTGCTGCGTTTAGGTCCTGCAGGGGCTGGCCGAGCTCAATGCCGCGCAAAAGCTTCAAATTCGGAAAACGTTCCTGATTTTGCAACAGCTCCGCATAGGACTGACGTACGACATCGTAATACCGTCCGCCGGGAATGTGCGGCACGTTCATGTACTGGTTGCACTCGCAGTGGTCGGTCACAGCGTAGTAAACCAGACCCATCTCGATGGCGTTCATGCACATATCGCGCATGTTGCGGGTGCCATCGAACGAGCAGTTGGAATGGCTGTGACAATCGGATATATTTTTGTAACGCAAAAGATCATCCCCTTAAAGCACTTCGACCTGTATGCTCAAAACAATATACAAATTGATTTTAACACAATAAAAATCATTTTGGAATACCCAAAGCACAAGTTTTGCAACTTTTCGCCTAAAACCGCATTGTAAAGCGATGTGAAAGCTTCTTCCGATTTCTCCGCACCGTACCTTTTTGATTTTTACACCGCTATTTCCTGCAAAACACCTTTTAAACCTTGACAGCGCCCCACATTTGATAGATAATAAAGAAATAGAAAACCACAGCAAAGCGCTTTTATGTTTTGCAGGAAAGGGTAGGGTCATTTTATGAAAGCAGTCATCACCGTAATCGGAAAAGATATGGTCGGCATTCTCGCGAAAGTCTCCACCGTATGCGCAGAAAAAGGCATCAATGTCATTGAAGTCACACAGTCCATCTTGCAGGATATGTTCGCCATGATCATGATCGTAGACATCAGTGCTGCGACCGTGCCGATCAGCGAGCTCTCCGATGAATTCGATACGCTTGGCGAAAAGCTCGGCCTGAAGATCCATGTTATGCACGAGGACGTTTTTCAACTCCATGCACAGAATCTAAATCTATTACCGAAAGGCCGGGAATGAAAACTATGATCGATACACATGATATTCTGGAAAACCATAAAATATGATCGAATAACGAAGAACCTCGATGTGCGCACCATCACGATGGGCATTTCGCTTCTCGACTGCATCGATTCCGATATTGATAAGGCCTGCACGAAGGTCTACGACAAAATTTGCAGCTATGCCGAAAACCTCGTCAAGACCGGCGAGGACATCAGCCGCGAGTACGGCATTCCGATTGTGAATAAGCGCATCGCCGTCACGCCCATCGCCATGCTGGCGGGCGCAAACCCCGGTGCAAGCCCCGTTCGCTTTGCAAAGGCACTGGACCGCGCCGCAAAGACCGTCGGCGTCAACTTCATCGGCGGCTATTCCGCGCTCGTGCATAAGGGCTTTGCCCCCGGCGATTACGCTTTGATTGAAAGCATCCCGGAAGCACTTGCGGAAACGGAATTCGTTTGCTCCTCCGTCAATATCGGCTCTACAAAGGCCGGCATCAACATGGACGCCGTAAAGAAAATGGGTCACATCGTCAAGGAAGCCGCCGTCCGCACCGCGGACCGCGACTGCATCGGTGCGGCAAAGCTCGTCGTGTTCTGCAACGCACCGGAGGACAACCCCTTCATGGCGGGCGCTTTCCACGGTGCCGGCGAGCCGGACTGCGTCATCAACGTGGGCGTTTCCGGTCCGGGCGTTGTGCGCGCAGCCATCAAGAAGGCAAAAGATACCGATAATATCACTGAGATCGCGGACATCATCAAGAAGACCGCGTTCAAGATCACGCGCATGGGTCAGCTCGTCGCGCAGGAGGCTTCCCGCCGTCTGTGCGTGCCGTTCGGTATTGTCGACCTCTCCCTCGCCCCCACACCGGCTATCGGTGACAGCGTAGCGGATATCCTTGAGGGCATGGGCCTTGCGCAGTGCGGCGCACACGGTACCACAGCTGCACTGGCTCTGCTCAACGACGCTGTGAAAAAAGGCGGCGTCATGGCGTCCTCACACGTTGGCGGCCTTTCCGGCGCGTTCATCCCGGTCAGTGAAGACGCCGGCATGATCGCCGCAGCAAAGAGCGGCGCGCTTTCCATCACAAAGCTTGAAGCCATGACGGCGGTCTGCTCCGTCGGCCTCGATATGATCTGCGTTCCGGGCGACATCACCCCGGAGATTATTTCCGGCATCATCGCGGACGAAGCTGCCATCGGCATGGTCAACTCCAAGACGACCGCCGTGCGCCTCATTCCGGCCATCGGCAAGAAGGTCGGCGAAGAACTGAACTTCGGCGGCCTGCTCGGCTGCGGCCCTGTTATGGAAGTCAATACGAATTCCCCGGCCGTGTTCGTCAACCGCGGCGGCCGCATCCCCGCCCCGCTGCAGAGCCTTAAAAACTAAAAAACATAAAATTCAGTTTTTCGTTCATACTATCCTCGGTGAGCAAAGCGTTTTGTCTTTGTTCTCCGAGGATTTTTTATCGCCTGCGTTCGATTTTCGCCATCGGTCGGGTGCAGGCGAATGCAAAAAGGAGCAGAGTATATGCTGGACGTCATCGCTTTGATTTTGACGGTGATCGGCGGCATCAACTGGGGCCTCATCGGCATTTTCCAGTTTGATCTCGTCGCATGGCTTTTCGGCGGACAGGGCGCCGTTTTGAGCCGCATCATCTACACACTCGTCGGCATCGCCGCCGTATGGTGCATTTCCCTCCTGTTCAGGGACAATGACCTCATTGAAAAGTAAATGCACCGCAAAAAGCCGAGACACTTCGTTTTGAAGCGCCTCGGCTTTTGTTGTTATATACGTCGGTTAAAAGTTTTGTCTGAAATACGCACATGCGCCGAGCAGGCCGGCGTTGTTGCCGAGTGCAGCGGCCTCCACCTCAAGGTCTTTTGCGAACTGCTCCATCGCGCCGTTCAAAATCTTCTCGCGAAGCGGGCGGATAAAATGTTCGTCTTCCCTTGAAATACCGCCGCCGATGAGCACCATTTCCGGGTTGAAAATGTGCACAAGACCGATGATTCCAAATGCGATGCTGTCGATCCAGCTGTTCACCGTCGCGCTGACGTCTGCGTCATCGAGGTGGTCAAAGATCACCTTGCCGTTGACGTCTTCTGCCGGTACGCCCAGCTTTTCGAGCAATGCAACATTCTCCGTAAAACGGCGCACAAGCGCGCCCGTAGAACCGTAGCGCTCAAAGCAGCCGCGGTTGCCGCACGGGCACTCCACACCGTCAAAATTGATGATATAATGCCCGATTTCGCCACCGATGCCGCGTCTGCCCTGAATGAGGCGACCGTTTTCGATGATGCCGCCGCCAATGCCGGTGCCGACCGTAACGACAAGCACGTTCTCCTTGCCCTTTGCGCGACCAAACGTCTGCTCGCCGAGCGCCGCTGCGTTCGCGTCGTTGATGACGGTTACAGGCAGATGAAACCGGTCTTCCAGAATTTTCTTCACCGGGCTGCCGAGCCAGTCGCCGAGCTGTGCACCCACGCCGATAACCGTGCCGGAGTTCACATCAATCTGCCCCGTTGCCGAAACGCCGATGCCCTCGATTTTCACGGGGCTCTTTTCGAGAACTTCTCCCGCAAGGTTCGCAACCGTCGTCATGATGGACGTTTTGTAACCGTCAAAGCTGACGCTGCGCGTTTCGGAAAGCAGAACTTTGCCGTTTTCGTCCACAACGCCGATCTTCACAGCCGTGCCGCCGATATCAATGCCTAAAAGCGTACTCATGAAATGGCCTCAACAAATCTGCGGGTGATGTCACGCGGGCGCGTAATGGCCGTGCCGATGACCGCTGCGTGCACCGGGTAAGAGAACACCTTCTGCAGCTGGCCGCGCTCCCAAACACCGCCCTCCGCGATGACCGGCACGTTCAGCTCCGTCGTGATGCGGGAAAGCAGATCGTAGTTCGGAATAGCCGTGCCCTTCGTCTTTGCCGTGTAGCCGCACAGCGTCGTGCCGACAAGGTCAAAGCCGATCTCCGCCGCGTGCTTGCAGTCTTCATAGCAAGAGCAGTCCGCCATGAAGAGCTGATTCGGGTATTTTGCGCGCGCTTCCTTGAACAGCGTGTCAAGATCAAGGCCGTTCGGACGCGGACGGTCTGTTGCGTCCAGCGCGATAATCTCCACGCCGGTTGCCGCCAGTGCATCGATTTCCTTCATCGTCGGCGTGATATATACATCACTGTCGTCGTATACGCTCTTGATGATGCCGATGACCGGCAGGTCAACTTCCTTTTTGATGTCCACAATATCCTCGCAGGTGTTGGCACGAATGCCCACAGCACCGCCCTCTTTTGCGGCAAATGCAAGGTGGCCCATAAAGTGGTAGCCGTAAAGCGGCTCATCCGGCAGCGCTTGGCAAGAGACAATTACGCCGCGGTGGATCTGGTTTAAAATTCCTGATTTGTCATAAAAACCGCATCCTTTCGTTTTTAGAAAACATCCTGTATCTCTATCTTAGTACGCTTTGTACGTTGCCTTGAGCCCAATTTCAAACATACGGCTCCACGGCAGGAAAACTATCTTCCACGGTTACTTTGTCCGCAACGGACGTCATTTCCGTCTTTACGAACTTGCGCAGCTCTCCAAAACGGGCTTGGCCGCCTTGCCGCGCTGCTCTTCGCACCAGAACGTACGTCATGCCCCGACTGCGGCAGAACTGTGCTCCGTCACGTAGCTGCGCACGACCGCACCGTAGCCGAAATCCTCGATAAAACGCTCCACAAGGAAGTTCTGCTTCGCTTCGGTATTATTCTGGTACATATTGTTCACAATCATCGCGAGCACCGTGCCCATGGAGTTTGCAGAGGTGTTCCAGCCTGCATAACCTGCAAGCTTCATCAAAATACCTTGCTTATTGAGCACGCGCAGAAGCTGCAATTCGCCGCCGTTCGTGTAGGCATTGTCGAGGATCGCCGTCGGAATGCCGCGCTTCAAGCAATCGTTCACAAAGTACAGAAACTCTGCCATATTGCGCTCCACATCATAGTTGATGTTGTTCGCCGGCTGATTTGCGGCTTCTTCCATCTCGTTTGCCGGAGCGGTGATGCCCATCACAACGTCGGCGTCGGCGAGCGACGGCACAGCGATGCAGCCCGCCGCCATGACGTGGTACTTTACGGTCTCATTGAGACTTCTGTCCTCGTAGTTCGGGATCAGCTGCGGCGCCAGCGTGGACGCATACTTGAGGTATACGCGTGGGGTGTTATTCTCAAGCGCGTTGATGGCGCGGGAGACAAGCACCATGCCGAGCTCATCGGCGCCCGGGTACAAAACTCACACGGTCATTGAGCACCTTCTCATCGATCTTCGCGCGCACGGTCTTCTGGTCCACTTGCGGTGTAGCCGTACTTTGCGGAATCGTCCTGCGGGATGATGAGAAAACTCAATCGTGCCGTCCTCCACAAGGTCGAGCGTGCGGATATTGAAGTTGCCGTTAAATGTACGGCGGTCAAGATAATCTTTAAGCGCCGCGGGGTCTACCTTGGCTTTCAACTCAGAAAGCTCGTTCGCGTCACCCATGCCGAGCTTTTCAAGGTGCGTCAGACGGCCGATATGGTGAATCTCTTTGCCGTAAAGCTCATAGTAATCCGGCTCCTCATCGTCGGAGGAATATTTCGGGCAGCGCATGATGCACTGGAACGCGTACAGCTTTACCTGCGGGTTCTTTTCGCGCAGTCTTTTAAAAGCATCAGACGTTCCAAAACCGTCTCCTCGGAAAGATGGTGCAAGCGCGAGGGAATCAGGCCGCCATACAGCAGCGTATCGATGGAAATGACCGCCGCGTCTACCTTTTCGATATTTGCGATCAGGAAATCGCGGATGAATTCATAAGACGCCGGGGTCTTCTTCTGGCCGAGATGTTCCGGGCGAATGATCGTATACTTTTCGCCGTTGAAAATTTTGGACGGGAAATCAAAGTTGCAGGGGCGCTCGTCGAGCGGCAGCAAAATAATGTTTTTCATGGTAGCCTCCGTTTTACGCGCGGATGATCTTCCACGCACGTGTGTTGATGTTCTCCAGCTTCACGTCCGCACCGCCGCCGATGTACAGGCCACAGTCCTCCGGCACTTCAAAATCGACCCTGCCGGGTGCGAAGTCAAACACATTGCCCTTGAGCGGCAGGTTCTTAGACGGCTTACGGGTGAAGTCAATGTTTCTGAGCTCATATTTTCTGCACCGATATATTCGGTGTAACAGACATCTTAAATCAATTTCAAGTTTAAAAGTAAGAATAATGAAGCAAGGGCGCAGGACCTTTTGTGTCCTGCGCCCTGCATTCAGATCATTATTCAGGTTTCAGAAGAGCAATTAGCCTTCCGTGGTGCCCTTTGCGATCTCGAGTACGTCCGGGTTAGCATCCAGATAAGCCTGGAACTGGGTTCTGTACTCTTCGAGGTACTTGTCGAGGCCAGCAGCCTTCAGCTTCTCGATAGCAGCATCGATGTTGTCCTCATAGGAAACCATACCGACCTTAATCGGATAGATGGAGGAGATGATCTCGGTCTGGAGGTTCGTCAGCTCACTGGTAACGTTAGAGGAATCAAAGATGAAACCTGCTGCCGGGGAAATGACGTAATTGTCAGACTTGTAGGTCATATAATCGATGTGGTCGTCCGGAACATCGGAAGCATAAGCCATGTACGGCAGGTAGCCTGTCATCCAGGTATCCATGCTGTACAGAGGGTTGGCGTCGTCACCCTTGACCTGCTCAATTCTGTGGTCGCCGGTCTTGGTGTAGTGCGTGCCCTCAATGCCATAGTGGAAGAGGTCATGGTTCTCTTCGGAAGCATACAGCCAGTTGAGGAACTTGAGGCCGGATTCCGGATCCTCAGAGGTGGCGGAAATCGCGTTCAGGTTCTGCACATAGGTGTAGATCATGTCCGGAACATCGTCGCCGAAAGCTTCAACCCACTTGACCTCTGCGCCTTCAACACCGTTCTGCTGCATCGTAACGCCGGTAGCCGGGTCGAATGTCTGGGACGGAAGCATTGCGCCGAACTTAGCGTCGTCGTACTTCTTCTGGTGGTCGCGGTTCAGGACATCCGGGTCGATGAGACCGGCCTGATACATCTCGTAGTAGGTGTTTGCGTCCTTCTTGAATTCTTCGGACTCATAGAAGGAATCAACCGTGCCGTCCTGACGGATGAGGCAGATGCCGAGGGAGTTCTCAACATAGAACGGGTAGGTATCATAGCTTCTGTGGAGCCAGTGCGCCGTATCCTGAACCTGATGCATCCAAGAATAAGCCTTCATACCGGTCTCATTGAGAATCTCGTCCTGAGACTTCTTCATGAGGTCGATGATGCCTTCCGTCGTGTCCGGGAACTCGTCGTAGCCGACCTTCTCAGCGATGTCGGAGCGGTAGTCCATATAGGACATAACGTTGTCGAAGGATCTCCAGTAGCACGGTACTGCGTACTCTTCGCCCTTGTAGAGGGTGCCCAGCCAGTCTGTCTCGGAGAACTTGTTGTAGAGGTCCGGGTAGTTCTGGATGGAATCGTGAATGGAGGAGATAGCGCCCATACCTGCGATAGCGGAAAGGTTCTTAACGTCCTGCATAACATGCAGCAGCTCGAACTCTTCACCGGTCGTCAGCATGAGGTTCAGTTTCTCGGCATAAGCGTCCCACGGGATTCTTGTAACGGAAACCTCAATGTTTACGCCGTCTTCCTTCAGTTTCTCGTTGACAGCAGCCATACCGGTCTCATAGTCCGCGCAAAGTGTGCCCGGCTGTACGATACGCATCGGGTGAATGGTGCCGTCGTCCTCTGTTGCCGAAGATTCGTCAGATGTGGAAGCATCGGACGAAGTAGAAGCCTCAGAGGAAGCAGAAGATGTGCTGCCAGCACTGGAAGTGCTGTTGCCGGAGCAACCTGCAAAAGCCGTAACGACCATTGCAGCTGCCAGAGCCATAGCCAGCAGTTTCTTCGTTGTCTTCATTTCTTACTTCAACTCCTTGAAAATTGATATATGTGTAACCGTCTTCCACGGTAAACACCGAATTAAAATGTGTGCGGGCGATTAACCCTTAACGGCGCCGACAACCATGCCCTTAACAAAGTACTTCTGCAAGAACGGATACAGAATGATGATCGGGCCCATGGTGATAACGGAGGTCGCCATCTTAAAGCTTTCCTTCGGCGGGTTTACGTTGACCGCAGCGCCGGCAGAGAGCTTGCTCAGTGCAGTGATCTGAGACTGAATCTTGAAGAGGAGCATCTGCAAAGAGTAGTACTTCTCATCATTCACGAGCATAACTGCATTGAAGTAGTTGTTCCAGTAACCGATGGCATAGAACAGAGCGATCGTAGCCAGAACCGGCATGCAAAGCGGGAAGTAAATGCCGAATGCAATCTTCACTTCGCCCGCGCCGTCAATCTTTGCGGATTCGTTCAGCTCGGCCGGGATACCGCGCACAAAGTTGCGCACAAGGAACATATTAAAGGGATTGAACAACAGGCTCGGTACGATGAGTGCCCAGATGTTATCGTAGCAGTTCAATGCTTTACACATCATGTACCACGGAACAAGGCCCGCAGAGAAAACCATGGTGATGTAGAAGTAAAGGGACAGACCGTCTCTGTAACGGCAGGAACGGTTTGCAAGGGTGTAGCCTGCGCCGAATGTGATGAACGACGCAACGACGGTACCGACAACCGTTGCAATCGTCGTTACCAGGTAGGACTGCGGAACGGATGAGGACGGCAGGAAGAGCATTTTATAGGCTGCAGCCGACCATTCGCTCGGCCAGAAAGAGTAACCGTTGATCGTAATCGATTTCTCACTGCTGAAAGAAACAATGATAACGAGAACAAACGGCAGGACGCATATCAGTGCGAACAGAGCAACGACGAGATAAATGACGAATGTACCGACGTTCTCCCCCGTGCTGTGCTTGATTTTGTTGTTGGTGTTTAGACGGCTTTGTCGCCGCCGCAACCGTGCTGTTCATGAGCTTGTCTCCTTTCCCTGTATCAGAACAGTGCGCCATCCGGGAACTTTCTTCTGACGATCCAGTTTGCTGTGAAGACCAGAATGAAGCCGACGATGGACTGATAGAGACCGATAGCCATGGAAAGGCTCGGATCACCTGTGTTCTTAAATGTACGGTAAACGTATGTATCAATAACTTCTGCAATCGGCATCAACGAGCTGTTGTCGCGGATGATCGCATACAGCATGCCGAAGTCGCCGTAGAAGATGCGGCCGACAGACATCAGGGTCATGATGCAGATGGTCGGCGCAAGCAGCGGGATCGTGATGTAAATGATACGCTTAAAGCGCGTAGCGCCGTCGATATAAGCTGCTTCGTAAAGGCCTTCGTCAATGCCGGTGATCGCTGCGAGGTAAACGATCGTGTTGTAGCCCGTGTTCTTCCAAATGTTGAGGATCAGAAGAATCGGGTACCAGTAGCCGGGGGTAGAATAATAATTGATGCGCGTACCCATCAGATTGTTGAGCAGGCCCGTCTCTGTACCAAGGATACCCTGCAGCATGTAGCTGACGATAACCCAGGAAATAAAGTACGGGAAAAGCATCATGGACTGAGAAACCTTAAGGAACTTCTTCGCCTTGACCTCATTGAGGACGATTGCCAAAACAACGGAGCAAACCGTACCGACGATGAGGAACAGGATGTTGATGACGAGCGTGTTGCGCGTAACGGTCCACGCCCAGCTGGACTTGAAGAAGTATTCGAAGTTTTTCAGACCGACAAACGGGCTAAAACACCCGTCTTGTAGTTGAACTTCTCAAATGCAATTACGATGTACGGCAGTGTCAAATAAGAAAAGATGAAAGTGTAAACGACCGCGGGCAGCGCAAGCAGGTACAAAAACTTGTTTGTCCACAGCTCTTTAAAAGGATTCACTCTCTTCTTGCTGACATCAACCAAAGCTGACGCCTTACTCATGTTTGCGATCATCCTCTCCGAATAATGTGTCTCTTCTATATAATATAAGGAAGAGTTTTGTTCACCTCTGCACAGCCGCACATATAAAGTAAAGCTTATTTGCTTTATATATTGACTCTGCAAATGCGAACCCGGAATATCGCTATTCCTGCTGAAAACAAAGTGCCGACAAAACTTGGTGTTTGCCAAAGCGTGTCGTTTTGCAACCACAGCGCACCGGGCGCCCTACCTCATGGGTCTTCCCGGAACCTCTGCCCTGTGCAGAGATACCGTTTTTGCAAACCGCTTGTTTATTTTCGATGAATAAACTTTAACACGCTGTGAACGATTTGTAAAGTATTCTTTTTGTGATAAACTCCAAAATTTCAAAACAACTTTGCATTTTGGCAGTTTCATGGCACTTCACAAATTTCGCTTTTCTCCATTTTTTGAGAATCGAATCACTTTTTTCGGCTTTTCGTGATATGAAACTACGGTTTTTTACGATTTGAATCAATAATCTGATTTTTCGCTTGCGTTTAGTGCCGAAATCCGTTATCATAGAGTTATACGAAATCTAAATCGTGTTTTTCGTTCTCTTTCTGTATTTGGAGTGTTGTATTTGTTTAAAAAGTAAAAACCCGGCTGTTCAACCGGTACCTTTTCAGCATTTTCTGCGTGGTGGCCATGGCCGTTATACTCGTCACGCTTTTAATTTTCACCATCTACGCAAATTTGCAGGTCAGCTCTGCGCGCACCTATTCTGTGCATCAGTTGGAGCAGGTCTGTCAGATGACGGACATGCTCTACAGCCAAGTGCATTCCGTTAATAATCAAATTTTGCAGAACAGCAATACGAACCGTTGCCTCTCCTCCAATACCTTCAACCGCCTCATCGAAGCCGACGCAGGCTTCAAGTTACGCCAGATCCAAACGGCGCAGAGCTATACGCGCTATGTTAGCCTTTATAACTCCGCCTCCAACCGTTTCGTCTCCAGCTCTACGGCAGATTTTCTCACGGATGACGATATTGCATACTATTATCGTAGATTGCCCGATAATCCCGGCGCCGATACCTGCCTTCTGCGCATGATCGGTGCAAACTACGCCACACAGCAGCTCAAGACCCGTTATGTCTATTCCTTCGTCTTCCGCGTACAGCTACGCAAAGGCGGCTCGCCCGACCTCATCATCGTAGACGTGGACGAAGATTATTTCAACGATTCCATATCGAACCTGCGCACCTCGAACGGCTTTCAACAGGTCCTGCTTTTGAACCGTTACGGCGAGGTTTTCTCCACCAATATCGCTGAAGGTGATTCAGAAACCTTTACGCATGCAAAACCCGACAATACTATTGTCTCCGTGGAGGATTTCCCGGAGCTGACCGACAATTCCGGCTCTTTCTCTTACACCTGTGCTGACCATACCGAAGCGCTCGTCACCTACGCCAAGGCGTCTTCCTCCGGCTTTACGATCTTCAATATTGTGCCGTACTCGAATATTTACAGCGGTCTCCCCCAGCTCGCCATCATCACGTTACTCGCCGGCATTCTTGTGCTCTGCGTCGGCATGTTCATCTCGTTCCGCACCAGTGCAAAGCTCTCCGCACCAATCGAAGTGCTCTACAACAACTACGTCAAAAAGCCGTCGAACGACCATGCCGGCGATGAGCTCGACCAGCTCAGCAAGGCGTTTTCCGATATGTACATGAAAACCGATAAGCTGGAGCAAGGCCTCATCTCCTCCTATTCCGATTCCAAAAAGCGCAACATTCAGCGACTTATGCACGGCGAGTATGGACAGATTCCGAATTACATCGAAGTATACCAAAGCTACGGCATCGACCTCACCGCGCCGTATTACACCATCGTCATTATCAGTGCAGCCTCCAAAGAGTTGCGCTTCGGCCCGGATGACCCAAACTATTTCATTTACAGCTACGCTCTCGAAAACCTCGCCACCGAAGTTTTGGGGCAGTTCGGCAGTGTCGTACCGTACCGCAATTCGCACAACTTTCTCGTGATGTTGCTCCCCCTGCAAAAGAACGCCTACCCGGAAAAGCTTGTGCCTGAGCTTGAGCGCGTGTGCGAGATCATGCAGCGCGAGTTTGCCATGAACACCACCATCTGCATCGGCACCATCGTGGAGACAGCCGTCAATATCAACCTCTGCTATGAGGCGACGAACATCGCACTGGAATATTCCGCCATCCGTAATCAGGGCAAAATTTTCTTCGCCTATGAGACCGGCCAGAATATCAATCTCAACTCATACCACAACAAGTTCCACATGAAGCTTGCCGAACACATCCGCGCAAATGACCTCGATGCCTGCTCGCATGAGTTCGATCTCGCGCTTTCCTACATGTCAAACGTCAGCTTTAATACAGCCGTTGCGTATTTCAATCACGTCATGATGTCGCTGCTCGACGATTTCTCCACCACTTTCACGGATGACGACACCGCTTATCCTATCTTGATGGATAAACTGAATAAAATTGACCGTCAGCTACCGAACGTCTATATGCTGCGTAAGCGCTGCATGGAGTTCATCACCATTTTGGCGCATCATCAAAGCATCAACCGCAAATACGGCAACGAGCTTGCCGCCGATGCCGCAAAGGAATACATCGACAAAAACTACGCAAATCCTGATCTTTCCCTGAAAATGCTCGCCGGCATGGCAGGCCTTTCCTCCGCCTACTTCGGCAAAATTTTCGCCACGCAGATCGGCTATTCGTTCAGTGATTACCTCAGCAACACCCGCATGAAAAAGGCCGAGCAGCTTCTGCGTGAGACTAAGCTGCCCATCAACCAAATCAGCGAAGCCATCGGCATTGTGAACACGAACTACTTTTATTCTATCTTCAAGAAAAACGTATGGCATGACACCGCTCGCCTACCGCCGCACGCGTTCCGGCGAAGCGGAAGATACAAAATCCGAAGAACAGGACGAAACCACAGAGTAATTCACCCGGTTTTACGGACCGTTCACGAATTGTTAGCAGTTGATTTCATAATTTTTCGGAAAATGAATTGATTTTTTGTGCATTTACGCTTATAATGTGTATAGAACATTGAAAGGCGGCGAGCAAATGCGCATCCGTAAAAAACCACTTGGAGACAAAAACTTAGTCGGCGCACGTATTGAGAGCATTCGCCGCAATCGTGGCATGAAACAGAAAGAGCTACTCGCGCAGCTGCAGGTGCGCGGTGTTGACATCAACGCCTCTGCCCTCTCTAAGTTAGAGGGTCAGCTTCGCACCGTCACGGATATCGAGCTTTTAGCCTTTGCCGAAATTTTAGACGTCGATGTCTTCTGGCTCCTCACCGGCAAATCCCAACAGATCTAAAACCAAAACCGGGTAGCACACCGCACGGCAGCTTACCCGGTTTTCTTTAGCTTTTTATCGTTTATTTATTTCTATCCCCTGCACTGCAAAATGCGCCCTATACAAAAATTCCCGGAGAGCACACAGCTTTCCGGGAATTTCATTTAGCAACTATTAAAAATTACTCGAAGCAATTCGCTTTGGCAAATTACTTTTTGCTCTTCTCGCCCTTATGCACAGCCCACATGGTGTAAAGCGGAGCCGCAATGCACAGAGAGGAATAGCAACCGACGATCGTACCGACCATCATCGGCAGTGCAAAGCTCTGAACAGAGCTGATGCCGTAAACCGTCGCGACAATGTAGATTACGAGCAGCGCCATGAAGGTGGTGAGAGACGTCAGAATAGAACGTGTCATCGTCTGGTTCAGGCTCTTGTTGACGATACCCGGCAGCGCGTCCGGGCTCTTCGTCGGAGAGAGCTTGCGGTTCTCACGGATACGGTCGTAAATAACGATGGTATCGTTCAGCGAGTAGCCGAGGATCGTCAAAATGACCGCGATGAAAATATCGTTGATGGAGAAACCGAAAATCACAAACGAGAAGTACACAAGCAGCACGTCATGCACAAGTGCGATGAGCGCCGTAACGCCGGCGGAAAGACCGCCGATCTTCTTAAAGCGCAGTGCAATGTACACAAGCAAAATCACAAACGTGATGAGCAGGCAAACAAGGCACTTCTGGAAGAACTTCGCGCCCATGGTCGGTCAACAGAGCTCGATTCCACCACGTTGAACGTGCGGTCTGCATACGCATCGGAAAGCTTCGTCGCGATTGCCTGCTGCTCATCGAGCGTCACAGCCTCGTTGCCTGCAAAGGACAACGTAACCTGGTTCGCGTCGGTGCCGAACGTCTTGCTCAGCGCAACGGAAACGTCGCGGCCAGTCTCCTCTTTTACGAGGGACGCGATCTCATCCGTATCGACTTCGCCGTCTACGGAATACTTGATCATTGCACCGCCGACGAACTGAATGTCCATCTTCGTGCCGCGAATGAAGTTGAAGATCAAGCCGATGACGATCAGGCCGATCGAGATGCCGAACAGAATTTTTCTATTCTTATAGAAATCAAAATTGAACTTTTTCATTACTTATCCGCACCTCCAAACAGCCATTTCTTACGGAGCGGCTTGAAGCCGGAAAGCGATTTGATCATCAGGCGAGAGCAGAACACGCCCATGATGAAGTTGCCGATCACACCGACGAGCAGCGTATAGCCGAAGGAGTAGATCGCGCCGGTCGTGGATTCGCCGAAGATCTTAGAGAGAATGTTGGACGGGCCGAACACGCCGATGAGCATGATGGCAACGATCAAAATCGTAATGTTGCCGTCCACGATGGACCACAAGCTGTTGGAGCAGCCCTTCTGAATAGCGCCGTCCAGCGTTTTGCCGGTGCCGAGCTCTTCCTTGATGCGGCTCGCGGTGATGATGTTCGCA
>ENA-OQKL01000363-OQKL01000363.1-human-gut-metagenome-genome-assembly--contig:-NODE-363-length-15235-cov-3.591409_pt1 | contig 15235 bp, 8 predicted proteins | sample MGYA00242779_ERZ504800 | MGnify/ENA primary metagenome ERZ504800 (study PRJEB26092, sample SAMD00036410) | human gut metagenome | host: Homo sapiens | study: EMG produced TPA metagenomics assembly of... | reverse complement strand
ATTTTAATTGAAAGCGGGATGAAATATGAATTTCAAATCATTTATTAAAAAAAGATGCCTGTTTCTTTTATTGTGAAAAGACAGCGCTGGAAGACTCTTTGCTTGTTGAAGCATGAGGGGAAAAGGGAATTCAGACGTTTTTCACGGGCATATGCTGCTCCTGCATGTTCAGATCAAGTTCAGATGGAAAGCCTCTTGACTTTCTTTGTCCATCAGATTGAAAAGGGCTTTTCGTTTGATACATACCAGTACGGTCGTGGTCGTGGCGCTTTGCGTAATATTGCTGATCTTTCTGCAAGACTTATAGAGGCTGATGCACAATGGCGTGACAAATCAATTTATAAGGACATGGTGCTTGCTTTGGGAGAGTATTGCCGACGCCATGTGGCAGCCAATCAAGATATCGCATTTGTGACAGAATTGTTTGATGAAACCACCAAACTTGATATAGTGGCTGCTTCTAAAAAAGAATATCCTAGTATTCAGCTCTCTTTGAGTTCTAAAGTAGATAATGCCACCGTTCCTTTTAAAGAGTTGGTGGAACGGCGGCACGCGGTCCGGGCGTATTCCAAGAAGCCTGTGGCACGAGTTGAACTTGAAAAGGCAATTGAAATGTCTCTTCGTACGCCATCTGTATGCAACAGGCAACCAGCCCGTGTCCGAATTTTCACGGATCAGCAGTTAATTAGCAAAGCTTTAAAAGTGCAGGGCGGTTTCGGAGGATATGACACCCCGCCAGCATTGTTGCTTGTGACTGCTGACTTGCGCGCATTCATGGGTGCGAATGAGCATAATGAAGGATACGTTGATGGTGGACTGTTTGGCATGTCATTGTTGTATTCGCTGGAAACATGCGGTCTCGCGGCATGTCCTCTAAATACGATGTTCAGTGAAGAGGCTGATGAGCAAACTCGATCTATGCTCGCTGTTCCGGATAACGAGGTGTTCATTATGTATATTGCAGTAGGACACTTCCGCGAAACCTCCAAGATTTGCCGTTCCCAAAGGTTCGGGATTGATCGAGTATTGATGAACTGATTACGGGGGTCTTCTTGGGTAAATACAAGAATCTACTGGTGAATATCGGCTTATTCACATTAAATACGGTATCAACGAAATTGATTACATTTCTGCTGGTACCGCTATATACGTATTTCTTGACTGCGGCGCAGTACGGCGTGACCGACATGTCTCTTACGGTGGCGGGTTTGGTCACGCCTGTCGTTACCCTGTCCATCGGCGATGCCACCACTAGATATATCATCGATGATCCCGATGATAAGGAACGATATATATCTGTCGGGTTTTGGGTGACTTTGTTTGGTTGCCTGATTATGCTCCTTCTGCTTCCGCTATTAGGGCTGTCCATATTCGGCGGCCTCGGGAATTACAAATGGTTCTATCTTGCCTATTTTGCTTCATCCGCTTTCAATGCGTACTTGGCAAATGTGGCAAGAGGTTTGAACCAGATTAAACTCATCACCTGGGCATCTATAGCTTCGTCGCTTGTTTCGGCTCTATCGGCAGGTTTGCTCATCGGTCTGCTTAATTGGAAGGTCGAGGGATATTTTGTTTCGTTGATTTTCGGCGGGCTTGTTGCAATTGTTTTATATCTTATATTTGGTGGCTCATGGAAATACGTACGTATTCCCAAAAAGGAACGTGACCGTTATTTTCTTAAGAAGATGCTGCTGTATTCAGTGCCGCTGATGCCCAATGCTATCTTCTGGTGGGTTGGCACAAGTGTGAACAGATTCTTCATTACCAGTATGCTCGGTATCGGTGCTTCCGGCTTATTTGCTGCGGCCAGCAAGATACCGAACGTAATGAATATGGTCTCTTCCACGTTTTGGCAGGCTTGGAGCTTGTCTGCATTCCAAGAGTTCAAGAAGACTGATACCGGCAAGTTCTATAGCAATGTGTTTGCGGTGTTTCGTACGTTCTGTTTCCTCGCGGCATCAGGACTTATGTTGTTGACGCCGTGGCTCGCCTCATTGCTTTTGCAGAAGAAATTCTATGATTCGTGGCCTATCATTCCTGTCTTGATTCTTGCATTTCTGTTTAATGTGTTCGCAGGATTCTATGGAACGGTCTTTACTGCAAGTATGAAAACCAAACATCTAATGACATCGACTGCTGCTGCTGCGATCGTCGTTGTTGTTTTGACTTGGCTGCTCGTCCGTATCATGGGACTGCAAGGAGCTGCGTGGGCTATGGTCGGCAGCAACCTAGTTATGTATGTCATACGCGTGGCTATGGCTCATCCGATTGTCAGGATAGCGGTGAACTGGCCTCTTATGCTGATCAACATCCTGATTGTAGCTGTTCAAGCATGCATAATGGCATGGCATCCATCCAGGTACTTGTTGATCTCTGGTGTGCTCTTCCTTCTTGTATGCATAGTATCTGCGTTGGATGCCTATCCATTCGTAAAATCTTTGGCAACTGCAATCAGCGGAAAGTCACTGCATAAAAATGGCAAACATGTCGGGAAATAGGGATTTAAGGAGATGAATAGTGAGGATAGGAACCATTACCTTCCATTGTGCATATAATTTTGGTTCTGCACTGCAGACTTATGCACTCAGAAAATATCTCACGAATTTAGGCCATGATGTACATGTTATCGATTATCGGAGCGCAGATTTCAATGGGTATAAGATTTTTCGTGGAATAGGGGTTAAATCATTTATTGCAGATTTGCTCTTTCTTCCAGGTAATTTACGCAGGCGCAGCAGTTTTCAATCTTTCTGGCATAAATGTTTTGGCCTGACGAGCCGGACTTATGAGGGGGCTGATGCAGAGCGTTCTCTAGCTGAGGATTTGAAGGATTATGATGCGCTGATTTGCGGTAGCGATCAGATTTGGAATTTGGATTGCACCTTAGGGCCTGTTCCTCCGTTCTTTCTTTCTTTCGCTTCTGATGGAACAAAGAAAATTGCTTATGCGCCTAGCTTGTCGCATGCCAAGTTTGAAGAAAAGAACTTCACTCTAGAAGATAAGAAGCATGTCTCCGAGTGGTTGAACCGTTTTGATGCACTTTCTGTGCGTGAGCTTTCTGTAGCAGGGCAGTTTCAACAACTGACTAATAAGCATATTGTTGAAACGCTTGATCCGACGCTTTTGTTGAATTTAGAGGATTATCGACATATACAGGCTCCGCAACCTCCAAAGAAGCTGGAAGCAGGCAAATATATATTTGCATATACGTTATGGCCGAATAAAGATATGGTGCATTATATTGATAAATTGGCGGCAAAACGTGGACTAACTATCGTTTATTACTCTCAGAAGCCGATTCGGTATCAATCGCACGCGATCAATGTATGGGGAATTGGCCCAGCTGATTTTCTTACATTGATTGATAAGGCAAACTGCGTGATTTCGAACTCTTTCCATGCAACGGTGTTCTCCATTCTCTATGGCAAGCCATTTCTTACGTTTGGTACGGAAAAGAGTAGTTCTCGCATGAGAACGTTACTTGTCAAACTGGGTTTACCTGAAAAGCATCTTTTGCCTCCTGATTTCGAGGGCGGAAGTAATGTTGAACCATTTGCCTCTGTACTGAATATGGCTCGACTTAATAATCTTCGTGCAGATTCTGAACGGTTCCTTAATGATGCACTGATGTAAAAACTCTCAACTAGTATTTGGCATGGAATTTATTGCATGCTGCTTATTTTTTCAATTTTCATAGCATGTTTGAGTTAAGGAGTGCGGATATTTTCTTGAAGATAGTCATACAGCTCCTTATCTGAGATTTTGTGAGGATGTCTTGTTTCCGCCATGAGGATGACTGGGGTCCACCGGAACATGGGAGCGAACCCTCGGCTGTTTGTTTTCGGTTATTGTTTGGTGGTTACTGTGCAGTTTGGTGTGACGTCGGTCACGGCCTGACCGCCCGAGACGGCCGCGGACTCGCCCTTCACGTCGTACAGCTTCCCGCCGTTGTCATCCGTCGTGGAACCATACGAGAACGACAGACCGACCTTAGTGGAGCCCGCGGAAGGCACCGTGGCCTTCCACCAGCCGCCGCACGCCTGCGTCATCTCCATGCCGCCGGTGGAGTCCGGATTGCCGTACACGCGCCACTGCACGCGCACGCGCTCCTGCGTGGACAAGGGACGGTACCAGACCGTCGCGGACTTCTGGGACTGTCCGACCGGCTTGAACTTCCATTGCTGGTTCGCGCCGCCGTTCGACGTCCACACATCCACGTTCGCGCCGTTCTTCGTGGACCAGCCCGCCACCTCCAGGACCAGCGACTGCGACATCGCGGACACCAGGCGGTACGACGAACCGGACCGGACCGCGACCCACTTCTGGTTGCGGCCGCCGTTCGACGAGTACTGCAGCGCGTTCGCGCCGTTCCTCGCGGAACCGCCCGCCACGTCCAGGACCTTGCCGGAGTTCGCGTTCGAGAGCGTCACGTAGCCCTTCGAGTCGTGCGACACCCTCCACTTCTGGTTCGCGCCGCCGTTCGAGCCGCCCAGCTGCACGTTGGCCCGGTCGGACTTCGACCCGCCGGCCACGTCCAGGACCATGCCGTCCTTCAACGCGGTAGACACCGTGTACGTGCCGTCCTCCAGATCCGACGCGTGGGCCTTCGCCAAAGCGTCCAGTTGCGCGTACGGATCCTGCGCCTCGACCGTGACCTCGACGGACGCGCTCTTGCCGCCCGCCGTCGCGGTGACCGTGGCCCTGCCGGCCTTCGAGCCGGCGGTGACCACGCCCGTGCCCATCACGTTCGCGACGCTCGAGTCCGAGCTCGTCCACGAGACCTTCCGGTCCGTCGCGTTCGACGGGCTCACGGTCGCCGTCAGCTGCGCGGAGGCGCCCGACTCCAATTTGAGTTTCCCGTCCTTCACACCATCACCAGAGATCGACACCGAAGACACCGGAACCGGATTGTCAGCCACAGTTACAACAACCGAAGCCGTCTTGCCGCCAGCAGTCGCTGTAATCGTTGCAGTACCAGCCTTCACAGCAGTGACCTTGCCGTCGGACACCTTAGCCACAGAACTATTCGAGCTGGTCCAAGAGATCGTCTTGTCGGTAGCGTTGGACGGATTCACGGTAGCGGTCAGCTGCACGCTCGCGCCCGACTTCAGACTCAGCTTCCCATCCTTCACGCCGTCACCAGAGATCGACACCGACTCGACCGGAACCGGCTGCGGAGTGTTGCAGTTCACCGCGCTCACCGCGGCGGAAGAACCATCCCAGCTCACCTTGCCGGAGAATTCGATGCCAGGCTGGCTGGCGCCAGGGGTCTGCGAGCCGGAGCCGTTGGAGAAGATCACGCGATACGTGCCCTCGCCCAGGTCCGGAACCTCGTACTTGTAGGTGCCGGCCTTCGCACAGGAGTCGTCGGCGGTCAGCTGAGTCATCGCAACGCCAGGCCACGTGCCGTTGTTCTTGGACGTAGTGTCGTTGTATACGTACGCGTACACCTTGTCCCAGCCGGCAGGCTTGGTGGCATAAATCACGTTGGAAACCTCAGGCTTCACGCCAGTGATATTGATGGTGATGCTATCGGACTGCTGGTTGGTGCCGGCGGTGGCAGTGATCTTCACCGTTCCTGCCTTGAGACCGGAGACTTTACCGGTGGAATCCACCGTAGCCACCGAAGTGTCGGAGGAGGTCCAAGTCACGTTGGCACGTTTTCCTGCCGGATTCGTGGTCACGTCCGCCTTCAGCTGCACGCTCTGGGTGGAGCCGAGATCCATGGAAGTTGGGCCGGAGACCTTGATTCCGGTGACGTTGACGTTCCTCCAGTGGCAGGGCTCCCTGGAGTTGATGTAGCAGTCCGGATCCAGGTTGTTCTTCTTGAACCATGCCTGGCAATCCTTGTCGCACGGGCTTTCAGTGCCATCGTTCGGATCATAGGTCGGATCGCCGTACTTGGTGTAGGAATACGTGTGCTTGATGGCTTCGCCGTCCGCACCGGTACCCTTCACCGTAACCGTCACCACTTCGTCGGACTTGGCCTTGGCACCAATCTTGATGGTGTCGCCGTCCTTATAGGAGCCGGACTGTCCATCGGAAGTGGTGTAGGTGGTGTCGGAAGCCTGATAGGAACGCAGCGTGATCAGCTTGGATTCTCCAGGAATGGTGCCCTTGTTCGGATATGCCTCAGCAGTGGAGACCTTGCCGGAACGGGTCTTGTTGGAGAACGCAGCGATGGACTTCGCGTTCACGGAACCGGAGGTGACTTTGCCGCCGGACACGGTGATGGTGGAGCCGGTGACCTCATCCGTATAGGTGCCGTTGGCAAGCTTGGTGGACTGCCCGGCGAGGTTCTTCTCCGCGCCGTTCGCGTTCGCCACAACCATGCCGTCCTGAGCGACGGAACCGGCATAGCGTTCCACCATCAGGCAGTTGTCATCGCCGCAGTTGGAGACGCTGGAATCCTCGCCCACCATGGCGTTGCGGAAGTGGTTCACCGCAACGACTTCCGGATCCTTCCACAGGTCAGAGCCGGCGTCGCCGAGCTTGGAGTTCTCGGTGAACGGACCGCTGCCGTCGGCATAAGTGCCGACACCGCCGGTGCCATAGGTGCCGCCGTCCTTGTACGGACGATCGAAGAACAGGCTCATGCCGTTCTTCTGCGCGGTCACGCCAGCCCAGCCGTACTTGATCCACTCATCGGACAGTTCCTGCGGAATATTGGCTTCGCCATTGGCGAAGTTATCGTGCGATTCCACCCAGTTCACGGACTTGTCTTCAGTCACCTTGCTGTGGGAGGTGAAGTGGCTTGCGCCGAGGTTCTTGAACTGCACAGCGTTACGTACCTCATGGCCGTAGCTGGAGTCGGTAATGCCACCACCGCGCGGGGAGCTGCTATTGAACAGGTTGGCATAGTCAGCTTCACGGACGTTGGCGTCTTCAAGCACTTCGCCGTACTGGTACTGGGAGCCGTTCTTCAGAATAGTGTTCCAGTAGTTCGACTTCTTGCCGCCGAAGACCTCATCCGGCAGTTCGATGTGCTTTGCCGCATCATAGCGGAAGCCATCGGCGCCATCGGCCACGGTCTGCTTGAGCAGATCGGCCATGCCCTGGGTGACGGTATCATCCTGGGTGTTCAGATCCCACAGACCGGAAAGCTTGTGCTGGGTGCAGTCCTCGCGGTTGTTGTAGTCGGAGATCTGCTTGTCCTCATGGAAGTAGGCCTTGTTTTGCCATTTCTTGGCAATCACGTCGAAATCGGACGTGAAGTGGTTGGACACGGAATCGACGATGATGCGCAGGCCATACTGGTGGGCCATCTTGCACATTTCCTTGAACTCGTCTTCCGAGCCGACCACATAGTTGCCGATGGACATGTCGGTGGGCTGGTACACGTAGTACCAGTTGAGATACCAGTTGCCGGTGCCGAGCTTGCGGTTGTCTTTGATCTTTACGATCGGCTCGGTCTGAATGGAGGTGTAGCCGGCCTTGGCGATATCTGGAATGTTCTCCATGATGGTCTTGAACGACCACTCGAAGGCGTGCAGGGTGGCGCCGTCCTTCATATCCTTCGGCAGACCGTACTTCTTGCGCGCGGCCTCGAAGGTCGGATTGCCGACAGTGTCGGCATAGCTGTCGCGGGTGGCGGCACTGGCTTCTTGCGGAGCGGCGGTGCTGATGGAAAGACCTGCGAACAGCGTGGTGGCCGCAGCCAGAAGCGCCACGGTCTTCTTGCTCAGACGAGCAAGCGTTGCTGATTGTTTCATCATCTTCCTTGATTGGATTGGTTTTGTTTAGGCAGGGCTGGGGCCCGGTTCCGTTGGAATATGGAACCGGGCCCCAGCCGATTGTTTTCCGGGTTACTGCTTGGCCGTGGCCACGCAGTTCGGAGTGACGTCAGCGATGACCTGCCCGCCGGCGACCGCGGCCGAGTCACCGGTCGCGTAGTACCTCATGCCACCGGTGTCCCACTCCGAACCGTCCGTGAACGCCAGACGCACCTTGCCGCCCTTGGAGTCGGGCACGACTGCCTTGTACCAGCCGCCGCACGCCTTCTCCATGGCCACGGAGGAGAGCGACTCGCCACCCACGAACGTACGGTAATACAACTCCGTCTTCTTCCACGAGGAATCCGGCCTGTACCACACGGTCATGGGCTTCTTGGAAACGGCATTAGCGAACTTCCACTGCTGGTTCGCGCCGCCGTTCGACGTCCACACATCCACGTTCGCGCCGTTCTTCGTGGACCAGCCCGCCACCTCCAGGACCAGCGACTGCGACATCGCGGACACCAGGCGGTACGACGAACCGGACCGGACCGCGACCCACTTCTGGTTGCGGCCGCCGTTCGACGAGTACTGCAGCGCGTTCGCGCCGTTCCTCGCGGAACCGCCCGCCACGTCCAGGACCTTGCCGGAGTTCGCGTTCGAGAGCGTCACGTAGCCCTTCGAGTCGTGCGACACCCTCCACTTCTGGTTCGCGCCGCCGTTCGAGCCGCCCAGCTGCACGTTGGCCCGGTCGGACTTCGACCCGCCGGCCACGTCCAGGACCATGCCGTCCTTCAACGCGGTAGACACCGTGTACGTGCCGTCCTCCAGATCCGACGCGTGGGCCTTCGCCAAAGCGTCCAGTTGCGCGTACGGATCCTGCGCCTCGACCGTGACCTCGACGGACGCGCTCTTGCCGCCCGCCGTCGCGGTGACCGTGGCCCTGCCGGCCTTCGAGCCGGCGGTGACCACGCCCGTGCCCATCACGTTCGCGACGCTCGAGTCCGAGCTCGTCCACGAGACCTTCCGGTCCGTCGCGTTCGACGGGCTCACGGTCGCCGTCAGCTGCGCGGAGGCGCCCGACTCCAATTTGAGTTTCCCGTCCTTCACACCATCACCAGAGACCGAGACGGACGTGACCGGGATGGTGGTCTCGCACTCGACCGCGGCCAGGGCCGCGGAGGAGCCGTCCCACTTCACGATGCCGCCGTTGTAGTCCAGGCCCGGCTGGCGGGATCCCGGATACTGCTGGCTGCCGCCGTCGTTGAAGATCACCTTCGCGCCCTTGGCGAGGCTGTCCGGGACCACGTACTTGTACAGGTCGGTCTGCTGGCAGCCGTCGGTCGCGCTCGGGGCGGTCATCTCCACGCCCGGCCAGGCCGCGTTGTTCGCCGCGGTCGCGCCGTCGCCCGTGTACACGTACGCGTAGATCTTGCCCCAGCCCGAAGGCTTGGCGGCGTAGATGGTGTTGTCCTTCACCGGATCAGGCGGAAGCTCACCGGTCACGGTCACGGTGATCGACGAGGTCTTGGTCCCGGACTTCGCGGTGATCGTGGCCTTGCCGGCCTTCCTCGGGGTGACCACGCCCTTCGAGGTGACGGTCGCCACGTCCTTGTTGGAGGAACTCCACGAAACGGAGCTGCCCTTCGGGTCGGTGGTGGCGGTCAGCTGCTTCGTGGTCACGCCATTGGACAGATCCACGCTGTAATCCGACTGATCAATCCTCACAGACTTGGTTTCGACCGGAGGCTCTTCGCCGCCGACTGTTGGCCATCTTCACGCTGAACATGTCGTCATCGGACTTCTCGAAGGAGTTATTCACCTGAGAACCGGTGTCCGGCAGGTCAGCATTGTCGTTCATTGCCAGATCGTACGGCAGGGAATCCATGGCGGACAGACCGAAGGTGGCTGCCAGTTCGATGCCGATGCCGCTCGAGGCAATGCGGTCAGCGGTGGTGCCGATCTCTTCCAGCGGGATGGCGATCTCGTAGTGATCATCCATCTGAGCGGAATTGTGGCCCTTCTCGTTGAAGTTGACCCACTTGGCCTTGCTCTGGTTCTCGGCCTTCATATCGCCGATGAAACGACCGTTGTTTTCACCCCAGCCACCGTCGATGCCGATGACATCCTTGCTTAGAATGCCATTGCCATAGCCGAACTTGATGTTCGACTTCTTGGTGTTGGTGGCAGCGTTAGCAGCCGGACCATACGCAGCCTTGGAGTTCAGACCAGTCTCGTCGCCCTTGTAAATCCACGGACCGTTGGAGCCGTTGGTGGAGATGGTCACCACATTGTTGAGCTTCTGCTCGCCGCCCCAAGTGATGTTGGATGCCCACAGGGAACCGCCGGTCTGCAGACCGCCGTTGTTGCCGATGCGGGTGCTGTCATCCTTGGTGTCGATGGCGATGTGGAACGGCAGGTTCTGGGTCTGCCACAGGTGGCCTTGGCTCAGGGGGTAGTCGTCGCCAGTGTCGACGACATCCTGCACGTTAGTCATTTCCCACATGAGGTAGAGGTTGTCGTCATCGTAGGCGCCATACAACGCATACAGATCGATCGGAACCTCATACATGGAATTCGGGCGGTACACGCGCGGGTCGTCGTTGGCGGCGCCCTGCGCGATCAGCATGGAGCTGTCCCAGTCAGCGATGCTCGCGTCCTTTCCGGCGTTGAAGTTGATGGTCTTCTTGACGCCCATGCCCACCTTGTTGGTACTGTACTGCGCGGCAAGGTTCTGCTTCGGGACCTCCACCTTCTTCACGGTCACGGAAGCGCTCAGCGCCTGACCCTTCTTGACCTTCTTGCCATCCTTGGCGGCGGTGCCGGTCACCTTGACGGTAGCGGTCTCGCCGATGGAAAGAGTTTTACCAACGGAAATGACCTTTCCGTCAGTGAAGGAGCCGCTCTCGCCCTCGGTGGTGGTGTACTTCAGATTGTCGGCATCCTGCGCGCGCAACGTGACCTTGACATTGTCGGAGGAGAATTCCTTGGAAGCCGCTTCCACGGACACGTTCGGATCGGATTCGCCCTTCACGTAGAAGACACTGACCGCGCCGCCCTTGGCGGTACCGGAAACGATCTTATGGTTGGAGACCACAAGCTGGCCGCCATTGACCTCATCCGGGTAGGTGCCATCGTCAAGTGTGGTGTCCATGCCGGAAAGGCTCTTGTCGCCACCCAAGTTGGCAATGACCACACCATCGTTCTGAATGCCATCAGACGTGGAGCGCTCAATCATCAGGCAGGACTTGTCGCCGCAGTTCTGCAGGTTCTCGCCCTTGCCATCCATGGCGTTACGGAAGTGGTTGACTGCCGCGACGGACTTGTTCTTCCACATGTCGTCACCGGCGTCACCCAGCTGGGACTGCTCGGCGAACTGCGGGTTGGTGCCGCCAGAGCCCTTCGGACGGTTGAAGTACAGCGGAGCGCCGGCCCTACGGGAACCAACGACCGCCCAGCCCATCATGATCTGATAGTCGGTGAGGCCGGTGGATTCCTTGTCGCCGTTGGCGTAGTTATCGTGGGACTCAACCCAGGTGACCAGCTGGTCTTCGCTTGCGCCGCCGGTATCGATGTTCTTCACCATCTTGACGTCAAGGTTGTTCGAGCCGACAGCGGCGCGAATGGTCTTGCCGTAGTTGGAAGCGGTGTTGCCGCCGCCATCGGAGGAATTGTCGCGGAACATGTTGGCGTATGCCTTGTAGTCAAGGCCGGAATCGCCCTGCAGCACCTCGCCGTACTGGAACTGGGAGCCGTTCTTCAGAATGGTGTTCCAGTAGTTCGACTGCTTATTGTCGAAGACTTCGGTCGGCAGCTCGACGTGCTTTGCCGCATCGTAGCGGAAGCCGTCAACGCCGTCCGCCACAGCGGTCTTCAGGAACTTCTGCATACGATCGGCAACAGCCTGGTTCTGCGTATTCAGATCCCACAGGCCAAGCAGGTGGCACTGCGTCACCTTGTAACGGTTGGAATAATCGTTGATTTCACCGTTGGGGCCGTCGCAGCCGGTACGCTTGTGGAAGTACTCCTTGTTCTGCCAATCGGGGTCGATGGCGTTCCAATCGGAGGTGAAGTGGTTGGCGACCACATCCACGATCACACGCACACCATACTTATGGGCGGTGGCGGTCATTTCCTTCAGGTCAGCCTCGGTGCCGACCACGAAGTTGCCGATGGAGGTGTTCGCCGGCTGGTACACGTAGTACCAGTTCTCGGTGAACTTCTTGCCGTTGGCGGCGACTTCCTTGATCTTGCTCATAGGCTCGGTCTGCACGGAAGTGTAGCCCGCCGCGGCGATCTCAGGCATGTGCTGCGTGATGGTCTTGAACGACCACATCCATGCGTGCAGGATGGCGCCGTTCTTCATGTGCTTGGCCAGACCGTACTGGTTACGGGCCGACTCGAAAGAAGGATTTCCGATGGTGTCCTGATAGCTGTCACGATCGGCGGCAAGTGCGGTGGATGCCACACCCATACCGCCGAACAATGTGGCGACCGCCACCGTTCCCGCTGCGACCTTCTTCCAAGTCTTGACGGCGCGTGCTTTACGGGCCGCGCGCCTACGCTCCGCACGAGTCATCAGCTCAGGCTGATCCTCATGAGGAGGCTCTTTTCTGGTGAGTGCGTTCGCCATACCCGCGAACGTATGAGTGCTGAGTCGCACCTTACCCTCCCTGCTTCCTTGCATCTAACTTTGACAACGTTTGCCACTAGCAGACGTTGCGTCAAAAATACCACATTTTTCCTTTGAAAAATGAGTGATTTTTATTGAAAAATGGCGGTTAAAACGCAATTGTTTTCTGCTCTGTTGCAAACGCTGTCAGCAACAGATACACTCATACCAGCACCCCGTAGCACCCACTATCGTTGCAAATTCACATATGCAAACGTTTCAGAAAATTTTCCAACCAATACCACCTTGCGACGCAAAGCACCCTCGCCCCATCCCACGCCACCGACAGCCCACCCCAACAATCCTGAAATTAATCTTTCAAGAGATGCTCAAAAAGGGCTTCTTTACCTCTTATGGCATGCAATATGCCAATCAAATCAAAATATCAATATAAAAAATGGGTGAATATCACAAACACGCTCGGACTCAAAAAAACTAGAGTAGGGCCAAGCTATGGTGAATCAATCCATGGACCTAAAAGAATTATCAGGCAACGATTTGGGAGCGGATGGGGCGGGGGTTACCGTACGGTGCTTGCGCATGCTTTTCAGGATTTTACGGATCGCACCGTTCGTCTGTTCGGCGGCGACGCAGAACATGCTGAATTCGCGGCCATGCGGGTCGGCGATGTCCTTCGGCTGGGGAATCATCGGACGAATCATCGAGGACTTCTTGATTACCGACTGAAGACGTTCCTGGATGGTCAGTCCGGCAATCATATTGTTGCGAGCGCAGTAATCGCACATATTCGCGAAATCGTCAAGCAGGAACGTGTATCGTACGGCGGCTGGCGCCAACGTGACGATTTCCTTGCGCTGCTGCTTTTCGAAGCAGAGGATCAGGTCGGCTTCGTCGGCCATCTGTCGGGTCAGTCGTCGGGAACGGAAGCCGCTCGACTCAATGCCGACGCTTTGCATAAGGCGGCCGCTCGACGGATCGATCGGATGCATCGGCAAACCACGCGTGCCGGCGCTTGACACCTGCACGGTGGTGCCGTTCAGATAGTGGGTCATCAGAAGCTCGCCCATAGGGGAACGGCAAATGTTGCCCGTGCAGACGAACATGATGTGCATGCCTAAACCCCTTAACCGTTCTTCCAACGTTTCGTGTTGCGGTTTTGCGAAATCCACCATGGCTTCCGCAACCCGCCAAACGGAAATTTTAGCGCGAGGCGTTCCCCGCATGCGGCAAATCGTCCAATACGCGCAGAATCATTGCAGAAATTCGGCGCGGGCGGTGGCGGTCAGCGAATAGCGGATCGGGCGGGAGCCGTGGAACTCGAGCAGGTTCCTGTTCACCAGTTCCGCGAGCGCGGTGTTGGTCTTCCGCTCCCCCACGCCAAGCCATTCGCGCATTAGGCGGCGCGATATGGGTTTCGGAGCATCGTCGAAAAGCTCCTCCTGCAGCAGGAAGTACAGCATGTTCCGCTGCAGTTCCGTAATGCCCTGCGTTCGCGCATAATGTTCAAGCCTCTTCCGCGCGGTGTCAAGCAGGGTTTTCTTCTCGCCGAGCACAGAGATGATGTTCTTCTGGGCGGTGGCGATAAAACGGATCATCCGATATGAGAACAGCGAGACGTCAGAACAGTTCAGCGGATGCTGCGCATCATCAAACGCCTTGTAATACCGGCCTTTCGCGTCGGCGATAACCGGACTCAGGCTGATCGCCGTCGGTATGGACAGGTGCTTGCTCAGCTGCAGAGCAAGCAGGAACCGGCCCGTCCTGCCATTGCCGTCATAGAACGGGTGAATGCATTCGAAGGCGTAATGGCACATCACAGCCCGCAGCAGCGGAGGAATCGCCTCATCCGAAAGCAACGCCAGCCATTTGGTCAATTGCACTTGGATTTCCGATTCCGGCCATGCGCCTTGATGAATCTCCCGGTCAAAGCCGTCACACACAGAGACTTGCTTGGCTCTGAATACCATTCCGTCAGGCTTGTCTTCCTCCCGTAGTTCCCCAGCCATCACCTGATCGTAAATATTACGTATGTCATGCAACGTTTTCGGTAGTTCCAACGTTGCGGAATTTTCGCCGGAGAGTCCGAGAAAGAGTTTGGCAAGCTCACTCAACCGCTTGTGCGGCCCGTCCGCGACCGCCGCATCCAACGCGTCTGAGATTTCCTTGCGCGTGGTGTGCACGGCTTCTATGGAGTTCGTGCTCTGCATTTCCGCGCCGATGAGTTCCATCAGATACGCCCTGCGGGCAATCGGCGGCAATGCGGCCCACAGCGATTCGACCTGCACTTCCATGCCACGGACCGAATCCATGACGTTCAACAGTTCCCTGAACGCCACGGCGAACATCTCATGACCTTCGAATTCAATACCTGACCGGTATGTTGAATAGCCGTTGAGTCTTTTTTGGTATTCCTCCTCAGCCGCATCCTTCGGCTTGGCCGTGGATGATGACATTGCCAATGTCTGCCGTATGCTTTTGTACTCCATAACCATCATCCTTATAACCGTCATTTGTGCAGAATATGCAGGTTCGGGGTGAATATAGACTATTCCTATACCTACATAATGTCAAAAATGTCGATATAGCAGCAGGCGTGTTTGCGGCTATTGGTACGTTGAGGGGCATATGTGGGGATACGTGCGGATATGTTTGCTATGCGCAGATATGTTCAAGCGCAGATTAGGTGCGGGTCAGGCGACTTCGAGCGTGGCGAGGAGAGCGCGGTGGTCGGAGCCGGCGATGTACTTGGTTTCCAGATCGCCCACGGTCACGCCTTTGTCATACACGATATGGTCGATTTCGGCGATCGGCATCATGGCCGGGTATGTCATGTGCAGGCCTTCGCCCGCCTGCTGGCCGGAATCCAGAAAACGGCTGCCGAGCAGGTATC
>ENA-OQKL01000362-OQKL01000362.1-human-gut-metagenome-genome-assembly--contig:-NODE-362-length-15247-cov-3.784921_pt1 | contig 15247 bp, 12 predicted proteins | sample MGYA00242779_ERZ504800 | MGnify/ENA primary metagenome ERZ504800 (study PRJEB26092, sample SAMD00036410) | human gut metagenome | host: Homo sapiens | study: EMG produced TPA metagenomics assembly of... | reverse complement strand
TACCCGTGTCCGAGCTCGAAGAGCCCTATGGCCGCCTTCCTGGCCTCGACATCATGCTTCACCCTCAAATCAACGCGCATAAAGAAAGCCTCCCATTTCTCATGTCCAAGAAATGGGAGGCAGTTCACTTGATGCGGAGCCGGGCCTTAGTCGCTAGAACGGCGGAACCAACTATTCCACGGTCACGCTCTTAGCGAGGTTTCGGGGCTGATCGACATCGCAGCCGCGCAGGATGGCGACCTCGCGGGCGAGCAGCTGCAGCGGGACGCTCGCCGTGATGGGGCTGAACACGTCGCGGACTGCTGGCACGCGGATGATGCAGTCGGCAATCTTGTTGATCTCCTCGTCGCCCTCGGTGGCAACGACGATGACCTTGGCGCCGCGCGCCTTGCACTCCATGAGGTTCGACACGGTCTTGTCGTAGGTGGCACTCTTGGTGGCCACAGCGATGACAGGGAAGCCCGGGTCGATCAGGGCAATGGGGCCGTGCTTCATCTCGCCGGCGGCGTAGGCCTCGGCGTGCAGGTAGCTGACCTCCTTGAGCTTGAGCGCACCCTCGTAGGAAATAGCGGCGCCCATGCCGCGACCCACGAACAGTGCGGACTGCGCGTCCTTGCACAGCAGGGCGGCCTCATGCACGGCATCGGTCTGCGTATCCAAAATCCACTGGATCTGCTCGGCCGTATCGGAAAGCTCGCGGAACAGCATGCGCGCCTGCTTGGTGGTCAGACGGTACTTGACCTGCGCCAACAGCAAAGCCAGCAGCGTGAGGCTCACGACCTGGCCGATGAAGCTCTTGGTCGAGGCGACCGCGATCTCCTTGTTGGCCTTGGTGTAGATGACGCCGTCACTCTCACGCGCCACGGGGCTGCCCACCACGTTGGTGATGCCGAAGACCTTGGCGCCCTTGATGCGCGCGTCTCGAATGGCGGCAAGGGTATCGGCCGTCTCGCCCGACTGGGACACGGCAACGACGAGCGTCGTCGGCGTGATGATGGGATTGCGATAACGGAACTCGCTGGCCGCCTCAACCTCGGTGGGGATGCGAGCCCAGCCCTCGATGAGATTCTTAGCAATGAGGCCAGCGTGATAGCTGGTGCCGCAAGCGATCACGTAGACGCGGTCGATGTCGTTGAGCTCCTCGAGCGAAAGGCCCAGCTCGTCGATGTCGAGCTCGCCGGCCGGCGTCATACGACCGACCAGCGTGTCGCGCACGACGCGCGGCTGCTCGTGAATCTCCTTGAGCATAAAGTCGGGATAACCGCCCTTTTCCGCCATGTCCAGGTCCCAGTCGATGTGGGTGACCTTAAGCTCGATAACATTGCCGGCCTCGTCGGTGTACTCGACGCCTGCGGGCGTGAGCTTGGCAAACTGACCGTCCTCGAGCACCACGACGTCGCGGGTTGCGTCGATGAGCGCGATGACGTCGGAGGCGACATAGGCGCCGGTCTCGCCCGCGCCGACCACGATCGGGGAATCCTTGCGGGCCACGGCGATCACGCCGGGCTCGTCAGCGCACACGGCGGCCAGACCATAGGCACCGACCACGTGGGTGCACGCCTCGCGCACGGAGGCCATCAGGTCGTGCGTCTCGGCATAAGCCTCTTCGATCAGATGCGCGAAGACCTCGGTATCGGTCTCGCTCTTAAAGTGATGGCCGCGGCCCTCCAGCTCTTCGCGCAGCTCGGCGAAGTTCTCGATGATGCCGTTGTGGACGATGGCGATACGACCGTCGCAGCTGGTGTGGGGGTGAGCGTTAACGACGGAGGGCTTGCCGTGGGTGGCCCAACGGGTGTGGCCGATACCGCAGGTAGCGTCGCTGTCGATGTTGGAAAGCTCGCTCTCTAGGCCCGCGACCTTGCCCACGCGGCGGATGACGTCGAGGTGCGCCGCGGCGCCCTCGCCCACCTCGAGCGCGACGCCCGAGGAGTCATAGCCGCGATACTCCATACGCTTGAGGCCCGTGACCAGGATGTTCTTTGCAATATCAGAGCCGGTGTAGCCGACGATTCCGCACATAAGATAAATCCCTTCGTTCGCGTGACTGCAAGACGTCCACGCACAAGGGGCGCTGAGACGCATAACGTTCGAGTATTGTACTCACGCAAACGCAAGCTGATATACCAGAAGTGGTATCTCAACTTAGATACCACTCGATGCACACACGTCCAGCCGGTCCAAACCGCCACAAAGGTGCCTGCCCCCTTCGTGGTGGTCGCGCTGGCAATAGCGTTTGCCCAGATAAAACCTGCCAAAATATACCTGTCCCTTTTTGGAAGGTTTGGGATGCTACAATCTGGCTTGTACTTGAAACGCATCAAAGGGGCCGCTATGGCAAAGGTAAAAATCAGCGACGTCGCGCGCGAGGCCGGGGTTTCGTTGGGCACGGTTTCCAACGCGCTCAACCACCCCGAAAAGCTGCGCCCCGAGACCCTCAAGCTCATCAACGAGACCATCAATCGCCTTGGCTACCTGCCCAACCAAAGCGCCCGTCAGCTCGCGGGCGGCGCCACCAAGTCCTTTGGCCTGGTGCTCCCCCGTCTCGATCACGGCTTTTCGCTCCAAATCGCCAGCGGCGCCCACAACGAGGCCCGCAAGCACGGCTACGACTTGCTCATCGCCAACGCCGATAACGACGATATTCTCGAGGACCATTACCTGCGCTACTTTATGGGCACGCAGATGTCCGGCGTCATGGTTCAGCCCATGGCGTCCCCCGACTGGCATCCGGCCATGACTAAAATGCCCGTGCCGATCGTCCATCTGGACATCCACTGTTCCGAGCCCGGCTACTACGTAGCGGCCGACAACGAGGCCCAGGGTCGCATCATTGCCGAGCTCGCCATCGCCCGCGGCGCACACCATATTGTCGTCGTCGGCCGAGCAGCATTTATGCAGCTCACCCTACGCGTGCTTGGCATTCACAAGGCCCTCTCCCTGCACCCCGATATCAAGATCGAAGTCATCGACGCTGGCGAATGGAATACCGCTGCCGACGGCTACGGCATCGGTGCCCAAATCGCCGAGCGCCCCGCGAACGAACGCCCCGATTTTGTCGTCGGCCTGACCGACGTGTTGGCCTCGGGCGTTATCTCGGCGCTGGTCGACAAGGGCATCTCTGTCCCCGGGCAAGTACGCGTAGCAGGCTGCGATGGCAACCCGCTCGCTTGGAGTGGATCGGTCCCGCTCACTACGGTAGCGCCCCCGGGCTACGAGATTGGCCGCAAGGGCGTTCAATTGCTCATGGAGCAAATCGAGAACAAGGCCCCGGCAAAGACCAAGCACGTCCACATCGGCTCTGCCGCGCGCACCGTCACCGCGGTCACGGCCATCGAGGACATCAACCGCCAAGAACTCGTGCGGCCGTTCCTGCTGGAACGCGCCAGCACCCAGGCAAGCAGCCAGACCGACGCCACGGCCATCAACCTCGGTGCGTATCTATAGCACGCACGCAAGTATGCTAAGTCGCCGCTCAAGCAAAAGGGGCCCGACCATTGCCGGGCCCCTTTTGCTTGAGCGCAAACGTGAGCAATCGCTCGTTTCAACACCGCAATTGTCTAGCGCACGGCCTTGACTGCCGCCGCCAGGTCGAACAACGTATCGAGCACGGCCTCGCAGCCATCCACCACGTCCTGCGGCAGCGGCACGATATCGGGGACGGCAAAGACATGGCAACCGGCCGTAATGCCCGAGACGCAACCGTTGCGCGAATCCTCGACCACGGCACATTCCTCGGGAGCAAAGCCCGCGCGCTCGCAGGCGAGCAGATACATCTCGGGGTCGGGCTTGCCGTGCACGACGTCCTCGCCACACGTTACCGTTTCAAACTTGTCAAAAAGACCGACCATCTTAAGGTTGCGCTCGGCCGTAACGAGGCGCGACGACGTCGCTAGACCCACGTGATAGCCCGCAGCCAACAGCTCGTCTATGCACTCGGCGGCGCCGGCCTTAAGCTCCAGCTCGGTCTTGACCATCTCGTCACGAATCTCCTTGTGGCGACGATAGATCGCCTCGGTGGTTTCGTGGCTGCCATAATGCTTATCGAGGATGTCCATAACATCGGGCAGCGTGCGGCCGATAAACTGATGAATCAGCGCTTCATCAATCGCGTGCCCCAGCTCAGCGGCGCCTGCCTTCCAGGCCTTAATCCCCAAACGCTCGGTATCGACCAGCGTTCCATCCATGTCAAAAATAACAGCCTTGATCATATCGGTCCCCCATCGACTCTCGCTGTCGCGTTGCTGCAACTCTACCGCATTTGGCAACTTGTATATAACGTATATGCCATATTGCACTTTCGTTACACAGATAGAAGTCTTATGGCAAGTAACGCATTAGGATTATAGTTTTCGATCGAGTACTCAACGATAAGGACCGTTTCATGATTTTAGACACCACGGCACCCGCAGAGGAGCTTCAAGACAAGCTATCGGCGCTCGAACAGCTGCTTTTGGCATACGGGCGCGTGGCTATCGGGTTTTCCGGTGGCGTCGACAGCAGCTTTTTGGCCGCCGTATGCGCCCGCATCATGCCTACCAATACCCTCCTCGTCCATCTCACCACGCCGCTCATCGGCACGCCCGAACAGGCCTCGTTTGAGCGGTCCGTTGATGGACAAGCCAATGAAGGGGCGCATTTTAAGCTCCCCGTGCTCAATCTTTCGGTCGATCAGCTGCAGCTCCCCCAAGTAGCCTGCAACGATGCCAATCGCTGCTACCACTGCAAGCACGCTGGCTTTACCGCCATCGTCAACCACGCCAAGTCGCTAGGCTTTCCCACCGTCATCGATGGCAGCAATGCAAGCGATCGCGGTGACTACCGCCCCGGCATGCGTGCGGCAGAAGAGCTCGGCGTACGCTCACCCCTTATGGAGGTCGGCTTTACCAAGGACGAAGAGCGCGAGCTGCTGCGCGCATGGGGCTATCCCGTTTGGAACCTGCCGGCGGGAGCATGTCTTGCCACGCGCGTTCCCACGGGCGAGGAGCTTACGCGCGAGAAGGTCGATTTAATCCGCGCCTGCGAGGATTACCTGCACGATCTTGATCTGGCACAGGTACGCGCGCGCTTGATCGGCGGCTGCATGCATATCGAGGCCGCACCCGCAGATGTCGCCAAGATTGCTGCCCTCGGTGGCAACGCCGTCGATGCCGAGGGCAAAACCCCGCTGCCCGCCGTTATCGAGTCCGCGCTGCGCGAACTGGGCTGCGACCATATCTCCCCTGAGGTCACCCCCTACATCCACGGCAACATGAACCTTTAGGTTACGCCGTTTTACAAACGGCGTAACTGCTCGGCGCTGCGCAGGCCCCGGGCGCGGCAATCTGACGTTCAACTTCACGGGCGCGACCAAAAGGTCAGCGCCCGCTTGTTTCACGTCACCTTACCGCACCCGGAGCCTGCTCGCTCGCATATGCTCAACCTGGACTGCGTTAACTGACCTACCAAAAGGGACAGGTTTATTTTGGCAGGTTTTATCTGGGGAAATATCGCGAGACAATCGCCCCTCCAGCACCCATCTGGCCTCGAGAGACACTAGAGAGGCGACCCGGCTGCATCTACTTCTTCCGATATCGGCGGTTACGACTCGTCGATGAACCCATTACTTCGATGAGCCCTTTATCCGCCATTTTTGGCAGATGGTAACGGACAGACGAAATTCTGACCCCCGATGTAACCGCTATTTCTCGCGCCGTCATATCCACTTCGGCGCTGAGAGCCTCCAGGATCCTATCCGCCGTCGAAGCTGACGGTTCTCTGTTCCTATCGATAATTTCGAACGTGTCTTTGCCGCATTTTGACAGGGCATGTTTATCTACAAGGTCCCCGCAGATCAGGCGAATGTCATCCGAATCCCACTTCAGGGCCTCTCGTATTTTTTGAACATCGCATACGCACCCATGCTCCCGCATAAACATGAGCAATGTTTCTTCGCGATCCGTCAGCTCGGTGCCCACATGGTTCTGAATCCACGTGCGGTTTTCAGCAAGCTCCGCCCCGTGCCGGGAAAGCAGCACCGTAAACGAATCGGCCTTAACGATAAATTTCGGCCTGCCAAGCGAACGAGACTCCATCTCGCGAATCATAGCCGGGATACCAGATCCCTGGCTTTCCGCAACGGCCCCCTCGGCATGCTCTAACGGCGTCGCCCCCATTAGGCTCATGAGCTTTGGGTTTCGGCAGCGCGATTCCCCGTCTGCAAGATTGTCCACCGTCTTTCCGCCCCAAAGGCCGCCAGGGTTTTTGATCTCTATTCTGTCTGGATAGATATCGACACTCACGGCCTGCCCCACAAACATGGGCGAATATTCTCGATGGATGCAGGCATTTGCCAAGGCCTCGCGCAAAACCTCCTGGGGAACTTCCCAATCCTCCCTTCTGCCAGCGCCTTGCACTATCGTCGCTTTGCGCAAGTTTCGTCCAATCGCGGCAAGGGCATCTTCGATGCAAGCCGGAATCGGGCCATCGCACAACTGGCGGTCAATAAACCGGGGTTGCCCGGGTGCAGATTTTTCCACATCGGAATGAACGGCGACATCAATCATGAGTTTAGGATAGAACTGCTGGGGGTAAATTCCCGCCGACAGAAGCCCCGCGAGCTTCACGGCACCATCCTTTGTAGTGATATTGAGTCTGACCAGCTGCTTTTCCAGCGTATCGGCCCCGCGCAAAACGCGCGGGGTCTGCAGCCGGCGATTTGCGATAATAGACCGCACGACATCTGGATCCAAATCCTCGACCGTTGCCTCCGAAACCACCGTGCCGTCTGCATCGCTCGGAAGCAACGCACTCTGCAGCTCATATAGCTCAGCGGGTGACATCTTGATATCTTTATCATCCACGCGCTTGTAGCTACCGTTCTGCACGCCGCGCGCGCCGATATAGCAAGGCTTCGCTTTAAGCTCAAGTTCAAAGATGCGCACCAGAAGCACCTGGAGCCCGTCGACCTCGCCTCGATCAAGCTCATACCGCGGCGCATGGGCCACCACTGCCGCTGAGCCTCCGTCTCCGATACCCGAAACAAACTGATCGCGCACCCTATCGATAGCAAAGTTAGCCGAAGGAACAAATCCTTCGGCCTCGTTCAGGCCCAAAATAATGAGCCCACCCGCAGTGTTCGCAAAAGCGCTCACTGTCTCCCATACGTCTGCGCTCAATTTATTCGTGCAGGCTTTAACTTCTACCGATGCGTCATCAGTCCCCCGCCTGCGAAGGCGCTCAACGATAAGGCCAAGAGGTTCATCCAGCAGCATTGGCATTCCGTCTCTCTAAAACGATAGATTTATCTCTCTAAAGTATAGTATATCTCTCTAACTTTAGAGAGATAAGCACCTTATTTTAGAGAGACATTTAGAGAGATGTATCGAATTCACTGTTAGATAGCCCAATGTTATCTCTTTAACTGGCTTTCTCTTTAGAGAGACAATTAGAGAGACGAGCGCGACCTCTCTAATCAAGGGCACCACTATTTAAGGTGCACACTCCCTAACCGTGCCCTAAGTTGCGGTGAAATAGTCCCCCGATTAACCTGCCAAAAAGGGACAGGTTTATTTTGGCAGGTTTTATCTGGGGAAACGCTGAATAGCCCCACATTCACAACCGCCGCAGCTCCATATGAGGCAAATGAATCCGTAGCATTTATCCCAAATCTTAAGTATTTGTTCGACAGAACGGCCCCTGCTGGCTCCTGCTAGACTGGTAGACTCCCAACCGTCCATCCAGGAGCCTCCATGTCGCGCAAGTCCGCCTACAAGCAAGTACTTTCCATCGGCACCGCCGTGGTGCTCGGGTTTGCGCTGTTTACGGGATCGCTCGACGGAGCGCCCAAGTTACTGTCGCCGCAAAGCGATGAGCAGGCGGCGGCTCTGGCCGAAAAACAAAACGAGAGTCCCAGCCGCACCGACGACGAGGCAGACCTGGTCGCTCGGCTCGAATCGGGAACGGCGAGCTCCCCGGACCCTCAAAACAGCCAGGACTCTGGCGATGGCTCCGATTCCGCCGCACCCGACACCGATGACGACGCTTCCGCGGACAGCGCCGCCGCCCCCATCGACGAGGTCGAAAACCCCGATCTTGACCGCGCCCGCGGCGTATACCTCAGCAGCATTCCCGACTACGCCGGCAACCCCTACGTTGCCCTTCGCGCCGACAGCATGCACCCGCTCGGCACGCCATCATTCACACTCGATGAATACGATCGCGCCACCGAAGAGGGCTGCTTTAAGAAATTCTCCAAGCTCGACAGCCTGGGCCGCACTCGCAAGGCGCTCGCCTGCGTGGGCCCCGAGTCACTCGGTCAAGGCAAGCGCGGCGATATCTCGCGTATCCATCCTGCCGGTTGGCACCAGCAGCGCTACGACTTTATTCCGGGCCAGAGCCTCTACAACCGCTGCCACCTTATCGCCTGGTCACTCTGCGGCGAGAACGCCAATCGCAAGAATCTCCTCACCGGCACGCGTTATCTCAACGAGACGGGTATGCTGCCGTTTGAAGAGCAGATTCTCAACTATATTCGCGATACGGGCAACCACGTGCTCTATCGCGTCACGCCCATGTATAACGAAGAGGAGCTTGTCTGCCGCGGCGTGCGCCTTGAGGCGCAATCGGTCGAGGACCACGGCAAGACCCTCTGCTTCCACGTGTACTGCTACAACCTGCAGCCGCACGTGCAGATCGACTACGCCACCGGCCGCAACCAGGCATCCGGAGACTAGTGCCGACCGCACCGCCCGTAACCCAAAAATGATTCGTTTTCCTCCGTCCCCATGGGATCAAAAAAGGCCGCCCTGGATTACCCAGGGCGGCCTTTTCGTCAGCGTCCACATTGCAGGCAACGCCACACGCTACTTGGCGCGGCCCTCCTCATAGCGCTCGACCAGCTTGGCCTGAACGTCATAAGGCACCTGCTCATAGCCTGCGGGCTTCATGGTAAAGTCACCCGTGCCGCGCGTGATAGAGCGCAGGCGCGTCGAGTAATCCGTCAGCTCGGCGAGAGGTGCCTGGGCGATGACCACGGTGTCGCCGCGTTCATCGGTCTCCATGCCCGTCACGCGACCGCGCAATGCCGAGATGTCACCCATCACGGCGCCGGCGTAGCTCTCGGGAATAGTCACCGTGATTTCCTCGATGGGCTCCAGCACCACCGGGTCGGCATCGGCGCATGCCTTGCGCAGGCCGATGCGAGCCGCCGCGCGGAACGCCATCTCGTTGGAGTCGACGCTGTGATACGAGCCGTCGTACACAGCCACGCGAATGCCCGTGAGCGGGTAGCCGGCAATGATGCCGTCCTTCATGGTCTCCTGGACCCCCTTGTCCACGGCGGGGATCAGCGAGCGCGGAATGCGGCCACCCACGACCTCATCCACAAACTCGTAGCCGTCGCTCGTGCCGTCGGGCCCAATAAGCGGCTCCACGCGCAGCCAGCAGTCGCCGTACTGACCGGCGCCACCGGTCTGCTTCTTGTGGCGACCCTGGGCGCTCGCCGTGCGGCGGATGGTCTCGCGATACGGAATGCGGATCGGCACGCTCTTGGCCACGACCTTGGTGCGATCCTCCAAACGGTTGAGCAGCACCGAAACCTGCGCCTCACCAACGGCGGAGATGATAGTCTGGCCCGTCTCCTCGTCACGATCGATGCTCATGGTCGGATCAGCCTTGCACGCCTTCTCGATAAACGTATAGAGCTTCTCTTCGTCGCCACGGTTCTCGGCCTCGATGGCAATGCGGTACTGCGAGTTGGGGAACTTAAACGCCGCAGCCTCGACCTTACCGGTAATGGAGAGCGTATCGCCCGTCTCGGCCGCCAGCTTGGGCGCCACGATGATGTCGCCGGCATAGGCGTGACCGACCTCGGTCATGTCGCGGCCGCACATCACATACAGGTGGGCCAGACGATCGCTCTTGCGGGTACGCGCGTTGATCAGCTCAAGGCCCGGCTCAAGCGTGCCCGTCAGCACCTTGATAAAGCTGATGCGACCCTGCTGAGGATCGGCCAGGGTCTTAAACACAAAGGCCACCGGGCGGTCATCGTCACTCGAGATCTTAAGCGAATCGCCGTCAATGAGCGGCATCTCGCCATAGTCGGTCGGCGCCGGGAAGTACGTGGCGATGTCGTCCATCAGCGAGTTGACGCCCTGCTCCTTGATGCAATCGCCCGCAAAGACCGGCACAAAGATGCGCTCGGCGATCGCCTTCGACAGCAGGCCTTCGAGCTCCTCCTGCGTCAGCGTCTCCTCGCCTTCCAAGTACTTCATCATCAGTTCGTCGTCAGCCTCGGCCACCAGCTCGCACAGATGGTCATGGGCCTCCTCGGCCTGGGCACGATACTCCTCGGGAATCTCCGACTCAACGGCCTCGGCGCCGTTGCAATGGCGCGCCTTCATGCGCACCAGGTCGATGATGCCGTCAAAGTCCTCGCCCTCGCCCCAGGGAAGGGTCACGGCGCCCAGGCGCGTGCCAAAGCGCTCCTGCAGCAGGTCCATCGTGGTCGCAAAGCTGGCCTCGGGGCGCGACAGGCGGTTTACGAACACCGCACGCGCCAGGCGCAGGTCCTCGGCGGCATACCAGAGCTTAACCGTCGTAGGCTGCGGGCCAGCCTCGGCGTCGACCACAAACAGCGCCGTCTCGCAGACGCTCATCGCGGCAAAGGCGTCGCCGATAAAATCGGGATAGCACGGGGCATCGAGCACGTTGATGCGGGCGCCATTCCAATCGATCGGCGCGATGGTCGTCGAGATGGAAAACGCACGCTTGACCTCTTCGGGGTCATAGTCGAGCGTGGGCTTGGTGCCGTCGTGGCCACCCAGGCGGGCGGTCTTACCGGAAAGGTGGAGCATGGCCTCGGCGAGTGAAGTCTTGCCCACCCCGCCTTGGCCTACGAGCACCACGTTCCTTACGTTGCCGGTCTTGGGAGCACCCATGATGACCTCCTTGCAGGGTCGCGCGCGATGCGCGACGCCAACGGGGAGAGTTCGCGGTCGATGCCGTCCCGGGAGCAGCATGGTCGGCAGCCGATCCGACTCACCCTCCAAATGTCCTATGCCACCACCCTACCCTTGCAGTCGCCTGTCCATGCAGACCTTTCGGCACGCGTATGAATACGGGCGGCGAGAGGAGGAGGCGAGTATGCGAGGCGATTATTGAACCCCGCGGATGCAAAAACCGCCGCAGATCATAAGACCTGCGGCGGTTTCGTCTCAATAAACAGTTGAGTAAATAGCTGAGCCTATCCCTCGATACGGCTCAGGAACTCGCGCGTACGCTGCTCGCGCGGATGGTCGATGACCTGCTCGGCCGGACCCTCCTCGACAATACGACCGCCGTCCATAAAGACCACGCGGTCGGCAACGTCGCGGGCAAACTGCATCGCGTGCGTCACGATCACCATCGTCATATTCTGCGCGGCCAGATCCTTGATGACGCGCAGAACCTCGGCCGTCAGCTCGGGATCGAGCGCCGAGGTCGGCTCATCAAATAACAAGATTTCCGGGTCGAGCGCCAGGGCGCGGGCAATACTCACGCGCTGCTGCTGGCCGCCCGAAAGCTCACAGGGCACCTTGTTCTCGTTGCCCGTCAGCCCCATCTGTGCAATAAGCTCGTGTGCGCGGGCCTCCGCCTGCTCGCGCGGACGCTTAAGCACGCGAATCGGCGCATCGGTGATGTTTTTCATCACGGTATAGTGCGGGAACAGATTGTAGTTCTGAAACACCAGACCAAACCGCGAGCGCGCCTGTTTGGGTACATCGCCCTTTGCGTACACCGCGCCCGAACCCGCATCCGTCGCGACGGCAAGGTCGCCAAACGAGAGCGAGCCACCGTCGAGCGTCTCGAGCAGCGTGGCACAGCGCAGCAGCGTGGACTTACCGCCGCCCGAAGGCCCGATAATCGCCACGACCTCGCCACGCTTTACCTCGAGCGAGATATCCTTGAGCACCTCATTGCCGCCAAACGCCTTGCGTGCGTTCGATATATTCATTACCGAATTAATCATGGTAGTAATCCAATTTTTTCTCGGCAGCGCCCAGCAGCATCTCGACCACAAAGTTAAAGACCCAGTAGATCAGCGCCGCGATTGCGAACGGCACCATGCTCACCTGCGAGGCGACCAGCGCCTTGGCCGTCGAGAACATCTCGCCCACGCCGATAGCGAACGCCAGCGACGTGTCCTTGACCAGCGTGATGATCTCGTTGCCCATCGCCGGCAAAATGCGCTTGGCGACCTGCGGCATCACGATATACAGAAACGTCTGCATGCGCGAGTAGCCCAGCACCTCGGCTGCCTCGTATTGGCCGCGCGGAATGGACTGCAAGCCCGAGCGATAGATCTCGGCAAAGTAGCCGGCGTAGTTGATGGTGAACGCCACGACGCATGCCGTCCATTTGGAATCGGGCGTGAGCGAGATGCCGAACACGTAGTACGGGGCAAAGTAGATGGCGAACATCTGTAGCATGAGCGGCGTGCCACGCATCACCGAAATATAGATACGCGCGATCCAGCGAAGCGGCGCAATTTTGCTCATGCGCATGAACGCCACGGGGATTCCCAGCGGAATCGACCCCAGCAGCGTCAGCACAAACAGCTGCAAACTGACCAAGAATCCCTGGCCAAGCATCTGCATCATGACCTGAATAGACATTACTTGAGCACCCAATTATCGAAAGACAGACCGTAATCTGCATATTTATTGCAGAGGTCCTTGACCGTGCCATCCTCGTAGAGTGCCTTGAGCGACTCGGTCACGGCATCGGCGGACTTGGTTTCGCCCTTCTTAAAGCCAACGGCGTAGTGCTCGCTGGACAGCGGCTTGCTGGACAGCGGCTTGTCGAGCTGCGTATAGGCATCGGGCTTGGCGGCAAGCTGATACTGGGCAATCGAAAGGTCGCAAGCCACGGCATCGACCGCGCCGCTCTCGAGCTGCATAAAGGCCGTGTTGTACTCGCCGATCGTGTCGAGCGTGGCAAACGTCGCCGCCAGATCCTTCTGTTCGCCCTCGAGCACATCCTGCGCAGCGGAATCGGTCTGGGTAATCACGGTCTTGCCGGCAAGATCGTCCCAGCTCTTGATGCCTGCATCCTTCTTTACCACCAGCACCTGCTCGTTGAGCATGTACGGCTCGGAGAACGTGTAGTCGTCCTCGCGACCCTCCATGGTAAAGCCGTTCCAGATGCAGTTGATGGCCCCCGAGTTGAGCAGCGTATCCTTGGCATCCCAGTCGATGGCCTCGTATTTGACCTCCCAGCCCTGCTTATCGGCAACAGCCTTGGCCAGATCGAGGTCAAAACCAGTGTACTCTCCGTCGTCGCCCACAAAGCCGTACGGAGGATAGGACTTGTCAAAGCCCACGACGAGCTTCTTGGACTCCGCAGCGCCCTTCACATCCTTGGCCGCGGCAGAGCCAGCAGCGGAGCCCTTGCCGGCACCACCGCCGCAACCGACAAGACCAAGGCCAAGCACCGTGGCGAGCGAGCCTGCTAGACCAACAAACTGGCGACGAGACATATCGGTGTTCATGGTATTCCCCCTTGATGACACTTTAGTTAGGTAAAGTGAGTCATGTAACGTTCAGAATCATACACTTTAGCGTGATAGAGCACAAGATGAGTTTGCCCGCCGCGCGAGGGGTGCGGGGGTTAAGTTTCCTGCTCTACAGTCCTGCTCACGACGGAGGCCACATTAAGTGGCCTCCTGTTCGTGCGGAACTCGCGATAAACTTAACCCCCGCACCCCTCGCGCGGCGGGCAACCGTCGTTGGACTTATCACTGACACCAATAAACCGCTTGCATATCGTCTGTTGGCCTGGCACGGTACAATGCTTGTAGCTTTAAATTTATAAATTAGTGGGGTTATCGATGGCAGAATCTCGTGCGGAGCGTAGGGCTCGTCGTGCTTTGGTGGAGGCGGCTGAGGGGTCGAAGGAGGAGAAATCTTCTACGAAATCCAAGTCTTCTAAAGCTGCAAAAAGCAAACCGACCAAGAGCAGAGCTAAGACCAAGCGTTCTGACTCTCGTCGAGGCGGGGATAAAGCGCCTCAGACTCGTTCCAAGCGCTCGCATAAAGATCGGGTTTCCTCTGCGCGTAAGGCCGTGGACCCCAAGTCTCCCTGTTCGATCATGAAATCTTGCGGTGGGTGCACGGCGCTCAATCGTCCTTATAAAAAGCAGTTGGCGGCTAAGCAGGCTGCTATGGAGGAGCTGTTTGCCGAGCTTTGTGAGCGCGAGAGCATTGCTGTCGATCCTATTCGCGGTATGGGCGTCACCCTTGGCGACCCGGGTAAATATCCTGCGCCGCGTGGCTTTCGTCATAAGGCTGCCACTCCCTTTGCTCCCGGTAAGGAGGGCGCTGTCCGTTGCGGTTTCTTTGAGCGCGGCACGCACAAGATCGTTGCCGTACCCGAATGCCCCGTCGAGGCACCGGGCGCCCGACAAATTCTTAACGGCATCGCGCGTGAAGCTGAGCGCCTGCACATTCCCGCCTTTAACGAGGACAAGCATCTGGGCTTGCTCCGCTATGCCGTCGTCCGCTGCGGTTGGCGTACCGACCAGGTCATGGTTACGCTCGTGACCGCCCAGCGTGACTTACCGCATGCGCAGGAGTTCTTTGAAGCCGTGGCGGCACTCGATCCGCATATCGTCACCGTTGCCCAAAATATCAATGGCCGTCCCGGTAACGCCATCTTGGGCGAGGAGACTCGTATCGTCTATGGCGCCGAGTGCATGCGCGACCAGCTGCTCGGTTGCGAATTCGATATCTCCCCCACCGCGTTCTATCAGACCAATCCGCAGCAGACCGAGCAGCTCTATCAGCTCGCGATTGACGGCATGGACCTGCAACAGGGCGACGTACTCATGGATGCCTATTGCGGTAGCGGAACTATCGGCCTGTGCGCAGCTAAAGATGCCCAGAAAAACGGGCATCGGCATTATGCTGCTCGGCGTGGAGCGCAACCCGGCGGGCATTGCCGACGCACGTCGCAATGCCGAGCTCAACGGCCTCACCCGCAGCGCTTGGTTTATGGCCGACGACGCCACCGATTACATCCTGGACGCCGCCGACAACAACGAGCGGATCGATGTCCTTTCCATCGACCCGCCGCGCGCCGGCTCCACCCCCGAGTTCCTCGAAGCCGCCTGCGCACTCAAGCCGCGCCGCATCACCTATATCAGCTGCAACCCTGTGACCCAAGAGCGCGACCTGCACCAGCTCCTCGACGGAGGCTATCGCCTGCTCAAGATCACGCCCGTCGACATGTT
>ENA-OQKL01000360-OQKL01000360.1-human-gut-metagenome-genome-assembly--contig:-NODE-360-length-15254-cov-2.972235_pt1 | contig 15254 bp, 14 predicted proteins | sample MGYA00242779_ERZ504800 | MGnify/ENA primary metagenome ERZ504800 (study PRJEB26092, sample SAMD00036410) | human gut metagenome | host: Homo sapiens | study: EMG produced TPA metagenomics assembly of... | reverse complement strand
CTTTAAAAGGATGACTGCGGAGGCTTTCTACGGCATGATGAAAGAGATGGGGGTAGATACCGTCTTCAATCGTGCAGATTATAGGCTCTTGAGCCTTGCCGCTCTGGATGGGTTGTCGGAATATGGAGAATCAAATCTGTTCTTGCGCGGAATGGTTCCGTTGATTGGGCTTCCCAGTTCAACCGTTGAGTACTCGCGCGCAGCTCGCGTTGCGGGTGACAGTCACTATCCCCTACGAAAGATGATCGCTCTCGCTGTTGACGGGATAACGAGCCTTTCGATTAAGCCTATCCACCTAATTAGCGCGGCGGGCGCTGTAATTGGCCTCGTTGGCCTATTGGGGACCTTTTGGGCGATCCTCTCTTATTTCTCTGGGGCGACGGTTTCGGGCTGGACGAGTACCATCTGTGTCATCTTGTTTTTGGGTGGCACGCAACTCCTGAGCCTCGGTGTTATCGGCGAGTATGTGGGCAAGGCGTATCTTGAGACAAAGAGTCGCCCGCGCTATCTAATCGAAAAGAGAACGTATGAAAGCAACCGACGAAACCTAAGGGGCTAACGTGGTCGAATCTTGTCCTGCGACACGTGGAGTCGTTAAGATTCCGTGGTTTTTGCGTTTTGGCAGATGTGTCGCTTTGGCGTATTTCTCGCTTGCCCTGCTTGCCGTTGCTTTCCTTGCCCCGCGCCTGCCTTATGCCTGCAAAGGGGAGGAGGCATCCCTTTCTTTACCTAGTCTGGCTGTGGTTGTGATAGTGGGGCTCGTTGTCTCTGTGGCATTGGCTAAGAGACGGCCAAAGGCGAACGTGGACTTCCTTGGTCTTCAAATGTTTAGACGCGTTAGCATTTCATTGGCCGTGGTAGTTTTCGTGCTTCAAATCTGCCTAATCAATAGCATATATTTTGAGACAGGCTGGGATGTCGGTGTGCTGATGTCGGGGTTGTCCGATGAGGGAGCCACGCTGGATTATTTCTCGCGCTATCCCAACCAGCTGTTTTTGCTTTTTATCTTCAAGACTGTGGGCCACTTTTGCCAACTTATTGGATTCCAAAACGTATACCTCATGCTTGACGTGGTGGGAGCAGCGTGTGTTACTTTGGCTGTTGTTCTGACCTCCTTTGTTGTGGCGAGGCTGGCGGGTTTTGGTCCTGGGTACTATACGCTTGCGTTCGGTTGTTTGTACTTGAGCTTCTCTCCTTGGATTGCGGTTCCTTATTCAGATACGTATGGAACTATCTGCCCCGCGCTGGTCTTGTTTCTGTACAACAATACTGGCCGAAGCCCGTTACGCACATTCGGCATGCTCTTTTTCGGCGTGGTCGGATACTTTATTAAGCCTACGGCCATCTTCGTTGTTGTCTCAATTGTGCTTATAGAGGCTGCATGTGCGATAAGTCGTCGAAGGTTTGTCGTTGACGGGCAGTTGGATTGCTCTCAAATCAAATCGCTCTTTTTCCAATTCGCTGCGATCACATGTGCTCTTGTTCTCTCGTTTGGCGCCAACTCACTCGCAAGGGAGGCGGGTCCGGTGATTGACGCCGATAAATCCTTTTCGATGGCTCATTTCTTGATGATGGGATTTAATGACGAGACTTATGGGTGCTACTATGAAGACGACGTTATCTATTCCGCCTCATTTGGTAGCCAACAGGATAGATCACATGCAAATTTCGAAAAGTGGGCTGAGAGGTTAGAGTCTCTGGGTCCCCAGGGTGTTTTGAAGTTGATGGTCCAGAAGACTATTTCGAACTATTCGGACGGTACTTTTGCGTGGGCTGCTGAAGGAAACTTTTTTTTGAGTACTCCTCATTCTGACAACACGCTGTCAAAGTTCTTTGGAGAAGACGGCTCTTTCACGCTGTTCCAGGTTTTTGCCCAGCTTTGCTGGATGTTTGTCCTGGTCGGTATGTGTCTGAACTGGCTGAAGTTCCCTAGATCAAAGACGGAGTATGTGGTTTTATGTTCGGTGTTCTTGCTCAGCGTGTTTTTGATGCTGTTTGAGTGCAGGGCCAGGTATATGTTTCTCTATTCTCCATTTTTTATTGCGCTCGCGGTGCTTGGATGGAGAAACCTGATTGATGTGTTTGCGAAGCGATTCTCGGAAAACAGACTGTCTGGCCGAGAAAGACTCCGCGGGGTTTAACTTGCGGCGAGAAACCTCTTTCTAGACCAGTAGTTCTACATCATAACAACGGCTATGGCGGCAATCTTTAACTATTCTGTAGTCCAGGTTCGCCAAGTAGGTTCTAATCCACATGCAAATCTCATTGATGACCAGACCTGGTAGTGCAAGGGGTTGAATTGTCACTCTTGGATATTTAAATGAAGGCCGCATTTAGATGGTAGCTATCGAGGAGGGACCTGCCGGCATCCGTAGCGCATTGAATGCCGTGAACATGTCGTGCATGAAGCGAGGGCTAAGCTGTGGGTGAGCTTGTCGAGCACGGTCACGTGCACCCCGGGGTAGTTCTTCACTACGTAGTGCACGAAGCTGGACCCGATGAAGCCGCAGCCACCGATGACGATGATGTTGGTGGGTTCGAAGGGCATAAAGACTGGTGTCATGCTACTTGAGAGCGAGCTCTTCAACAAGTGCGTTCACGCGACGTCTGAGCTCTGCAATCTTTACCGTGTTGGAGAACTCTCGATAAAGAAGCAGCGCAATTGCATAGAGGAATACGAAGTTCGACGGGCTTTCGAAGCCAAGGGCCCCTGCGAGCCAGAAGGCAATCTGGGGAACGGCTGCAAACACGACAAAAGCTCAAAGCAAAAGAACAAACCAGAACACGGAGTCGAGAACCTGTATCTGAGCCTTACGGAGCTTCTTCACTATCACGAACAAGATGGCAAATGCACCCAGAATGAGTACGACCCTTAAAACGCTAGACATATAATCACCTGAACCACTGAACGAAAAGAATGGAGATGCAAGCTCGCGCCATGTAAGCAATCGACTTGGAGATATTAAGATAGCTCTCCCCCGCCTGGCGTTCACGCATCTCAACTTGAACCTCGCTCACCTTCGCCCCCTTTTTTATAAGAAGCGAAATGCTCTCGGGCTCAGGGTTAAGCGAGTCGTCCTGCGCGAAGCGCTTAATCATTTCCTTGCTAAACATTCTCATTCCCGAGGTAGGGTCAGCTACGCGCTTTCCCGTAGTCAGCTTGATCATGACTGTAATAAGGCGTGAGCCAATCATTCGAGCGGAGATTTCCTTTTTCACGTGGAGGAAGCGTGAGCCAATTACGATATCAGCGTTTTCATTAATAGCGGTCTCGAGCATTTCATCGATATACTCAGGCATATGCTGACCGTCCGCATCAAACTGAAGGGCATAATCGTAGCCGTTGCGGAGCGCGTACTTCATGCCCGTCTGAAATCCAACGGTGAGGCCAGAATTGACTGGCAGTGTTACGTAGTTGTACCCACGATCGCGACAAATCCGCTCAGTTAAATCCTTGGAGCCGTCGTTTACTACGAGATAGTCAACACTTGGAGCGACACCTACCAGCTCGTCAACCGTGGCCTCGAGCGATTCTTCCTCATTATACGCTGGAATAATAACCAGCAATCGATGATGCTTATCCATACATCCACCTTACCTTTTATCTTCCGAAACGTAATCCAGGCATCACATACTATTTCCAGTAGCCTTTTAGCTGAATAACTAACACGGTTGCCATGAAGCCTATTCCACAAAGAGCAGAAATGAGACAGACATATGTAACACCATCCATCGAATACAGAGCAATTAAAGGTAAGGCGCAGAGAGAGGAAATTAGAGCAGCAACATTCCCAACAAAGGCACCCCGGAAGTTTCTGATAGCCATTAGCAAATCGTTTACAAACCACATATACCCCGTAAGCATCGCAAGCGCCACAAGCGGAGGAAGTAGATATGAAAAGCCAGACATCTTTTTCCCATACACAAGAACAAGAACCGGCTCACCTAAAACCATTACTCCAATAGCGCACACCAGCCCCAGAACAACGATCCCGACCGTCGCCTTTGTCAAAAGCGCATTGAAGCCTTTCCTGTCCCTAACAGCAAAACTCTCCGAAAAATAGCCTAGAAGAGGATTGTAGATATAGGAGGCGCCCGTCTGAATAAGCGCAACAGGAGCAGCTGCGGCAGCATAAATGCCAAGAGCAGCCTCCCCTTGAACACCAACAAGGTATTGCCTTGGAATCGAAGATGCTGACGCCGCGGCAATGGACGCAAGAACGATGGGGAGACATCTCAAGGCCAGTCGAAGGCACTTTTTGAACGAGATGCTTGGGGCCAATGGGCCGAATTGAAGGGTCCTTGGCAAATCGTAGACAGCACCAACGAGGATCACGACAACGGTCATTGCAACTATCGCCGCCTCGAGCGATTCGCATAAGCCAAACACTACGGTAAAGGCAACAAGAGATAGAATCCCCTGAAAAGACAGAGACTTACCGATGTAATCCATTCGATGATGGCGCTGATCGCACGCGTGAAAGACGTCTACAACCAAGGAAATAGACTTGTAGACGGCATAGAGCAGAATAGCTGCAATCGCTCCCGATTCGCATGTAAACAGCGAATAGCCGGTGCACAGAGCGAGCGCGACTCCGCAAGTGAAAAACCGAAACGCCAGGTATTCACCCGTGGTATTCTCATTCTCAACATCTGAGACCTGGTACGTATACATGCGATACTGAGCGATAGGGGCAAAGATGTTGTAGATGGACATTGCCAAAGAGAAAACGCCGGATGCCTCGTAACCTGAACCAAGGCGAACGATCAGAATCGTAATCAGCCATTGGCAAGCAAGGTTAACGATGGAACCGAACGAGTTCCACAGCATATTCTCTTTAAGAGAGAGCTGCTTAACCTCACTCATCTACCGAACCAATGCTTCCCCGAGACTTTGCAGCCCCTTCTCCAGAACATCAGCAATTCGCTCACTCGCATGACCGTCACCATACGGGTTGCTGGCATGAGCCATGCGGGAATATGCTTCTTCATTCTCTAAGAGGTCGCAACATGTTGAGAAAATAGCATCTTCACTTGTGCCAACAAGCTTAAGCGTGCCCGCCGCAACGCCCTCAGGGCGCTCGGTCGTATCACGCATCACCAAAACCGGCTTACCCAAGCCCGGGGCCTCTTCCTGAATGCCGCCTGAATCGGTAAGAATCAAGTAGGAGCGGGCCATGAAATTATGAAAATCAACCACGTCTAGAGGATCAATTAGATGAATGCGGTCGCAGCCGTCCAACTCTTCATGAGCCGCCTTGCGAACGACAGGATTCAAATGTACAGGATAAACAGCGCGCACGTCATCATGCTTTTCAACAATTCTGCGAATAGCCCTGAACATGTGGTGCATGGGCTCGCCAAGATTCTCTCGACGATGAGCCGTAATCAAGATCAGGCGCCTATCTCCAACCCAATCAAGCTCGGGATGCGAATAATGATCGCGCACCGTCGTACGAAGCGCGTCAATGCCAGTATTTCCCGTCACGAAAATTCGACTGGAATCCCGATGCTCAGAAAGCAGGTTGTTGCGAGCTGCTTCAGTTGGAGCAAAGTGCCAAGCGGCAAGTATGCCGGTTGCCTGCCTATTAAATTCCTCGGGATACGGTGAGTGGATGTTGTATGTACGCAGACCCGCCTCGACATGGCCCACGGGAATGCCCTTGTAGAAGCATGCAAGTGCGGCGGCAAAGGACGTCGTCGTATCACCGTGAACAAGAACAACGTCGGGCTTGAGCTGATCCAGCACGCCGTCCAAGCCATTAAGAACAGCCGTGGTAACATCGAACAAAGTCTGTCTTTGTTTCATGACGTGCAAATCAAAATCGGGCACAACCCCAAACTCCTCAAGGACCACGTCGAGCATCTGGCGATGCTGGCCGGTAACGCAAACCTTCGCGTTAAGGCCAGATCGGTTCTTCAGCTCCTTTACGAGAGGACACATCTTGATTGCTTCGGGCCTTGTTCCAAATACCAACAGGACCGTCTTCTTCGACAAAGAGCTCATGCTGCACTCCATACTTCACTCAAGCCTATTTGCACAAACCAAACATTTTCAATAACGAACGGTACATAAATCCACAAAACGGAATGGCTTTTGCCCTTATTCCGACTGTGCTATGCATCAACTCTGAAACGTACAGGCGATATCCCTTCCAGTTCGTAATGAGCAGCCGATCAGTATTCTTCGTGTAGCCATCGGCAAGGTATTCGCACACGTAGAGAGGAAAGGCGTACCCACGAATTAGATATCCATCGTTGCTGAATCTATTAAAGACAACTGCTTCAGGAACAAACCGCTCATCTTCAAAAACCGGGAATCGGTACTTCCTCAACCGTTCCGTCACAAAGGCCTCGGCAAGGTCACCCGTAATCCCCTTCGATCGGCGATCAATTGACGAATAATCGATGTACGAACCCACATTGTCTTGCAGAATTCCTCCCGTAAGCTTGTTGCCCGGAAAAATACGAACTCCCGACAAGGCAATCAGGCGCTCGTTAGACATAACGGTTTCACAGTTCTCCCCAATACGCTCCAAGGCATCATCGGTTAGATAATCGTCGCTGTCTACCGGGAAAAACAAGGCTCCCTTCGCCTCATCAAGACCCTTATTCCATGCAACGTGCTTTCCGCTATTGACCTGGAAAAAATAGCGGATAGGAAATTTCACCTGACAATCTTGCTGCATCGCCTCGACGAGCTTTCGCGTATCATCCGTGCTTCCATCATCAACAATTATCCATTCGAAATCTCGAAAAGATTGTCTTTTCAGACTTTCGAATAGCTTGGGAAGGATATATGCGCGATTATAAGTCGGGGTAAAAACCGTTATAAGCATAGACGACCCGCTCACTTTAGCAACTGGACCCAACGCTTCCCAAATCCCTGGCAAACGGGATGAGGGAATTTGCAAAAGAAACCTTTTGCACCAGGCGATCACATGAATCCCTGTCGCATACCGCATTGTCCATTTTCAAAACGAGATCATCCACATCCCCGTTATACAGAAGTCCAACACCATGTCTATCAATCTCTTCGGCAATGTCGTAAACGTAAGGAGTAGTGATTACCGGCCTGTGCGCCGCGACGTATTCCAAGAACTTGTTAGGGTAAGCAAAGTGGTTCGTTGGAACGTCCTCTCTCAACATCACGAAGAAGTCCGCAGCACAGAACACGCTAGGGAGGTCAGATGGCTTGAAGCTATCGAATTCAACGTCGTCACAATCACCGATTGCGTCGCGTGCAGAAGTAACGTCACCAGACAAAACAAGTAGCTTTGCCCCACGCCTCTTCAGTATTTCGCGATACAACTCTGCAGTTTGCGGAAGGCATTGCCACGACGAAGCTCCGCCTGAGTAAACGAGCAGCCACTCGTCATCTTCTACGCCGTACTTCCTCCTATAATCCTCTCGATACTTAAGCTCCTCCGCACGACCAAAGCTTGGCTTCGCCCCCGTCGCACACGGAACAATGTAGAACTGACCCTCTTTGCAGCCGCACTCTCGACAAAGGAAACTGCGATACGCTCGAGAAACACAAAAGATACGGTCGAACTTACGCAAATATTTGCGCTGCTCGTATCTCTCAACAAAAGCGGCGGCACGGTGGAATGAGCCAAGGAAGAGGGGCTCGTCGCGTGCAAGAAGGGAGCCGTCGCCGTAATAACCATGAACATCAGCACATACAAAAGCTCCCGACGCCTCGGCGGCGCGCTTCATCCGGTCGACATAACGAAACAGCCCCACGCCAGAAAGGATGATCGCCTTGTAGGAGCCACTCAAAACCTTTTTTTCCGCAGTGGTAATTAGCTCTTCATATCCCGACAGCAGCTGCATGGGATTCATAAAATCCCGCCGAACATAAACGCCGGGTCCAAAAGCTTCACCACCCTCAGAAACACCCAAGCGAACATTGCAAAGAGCCGCAACATCAGACTCAATGCCCCACCCATTCTTTAGAGCATCTGCTCTATTTTTAATCAGGCTAAACTCGCCGCCCGAGGTGGCAACATTCCTTGAGGTCACAATAAGAATATCGTGCATCACTATACCTTCTCATTCTCCTACTTCTGAAGAAAACAATATCCGAACGAGGAAACAAAACCGCGGCAAACCCCAGTCAACGGAAAAGCAACACCAACGTAATTGCTACGCACCAAGAAGTTCAACGAGCCTCTCTGCAGTATTGCCCCACGTACAATACTCTCGAACTCTACTCTGGACCAGCCGTCCCTTTCGCCGCGTCTCCGCTTTCGATGCGCACGCCACTCGTATTGCTTCGGCAATTTGGTCGGGAGCACAGCCATCCAACAAAAAACCGCAATCTTCCTCACCAAATACTTCGTCAACTCCGCCCACCAAGGGAATGATTGCCGGGGTGCCGCACGCCGAAGACTCGAGAAGGGTCGTACAAAAACCCTCTGATCTCGTAGGAAGACACAGTACGTCTGCGGCCTGAAGCAAGGACGACACATCCGCCGGACGCAAAGGACCAACATAGGAGACATTCTCAGGAGTAGAATCCATCAACTCACGCAGGGGACCATCACCCGCAACCACCAACTTTACGGGCGTTTCATTCAGTTGCTTCATAGCCGCAAGAAGGGAGTCGATACCCTTCTCGGGAATCAACCTTCCAACAAAACAGGCAAGAACAGAATCCGTCCCGACGCCCAATTCGGCACGAAAATCTCGATTTGAGGCATTGGAGCAATAAGCATCAACGTCAATCGCGTTAGGCAGGATATCAATGCCAGAAATACCAAATTGTCGAAGCCAATCCAGGCTTTTCTTAGAAACACCGCAAAACACTGGATGAAACCGCTTGGCAATCGAAGTAATTATGTGTTCATAGGCGCGAACGAACACATCCAATACTGCGTTTCCGAATGTAAGATACTGCGATCCATGGTCAAGAACGATGGGGGTAAGATGATGGCGCCTGGCGAACCGAAGCCCACAGATTGAATGGGGATAAAACCTCGTATTAACTAGGACGCCATCGAAGCACTCGCCATCAAGAGCCCTCAGCATGCTCCGATAAGCTCTTCCAAAACGCGAGACAGGGAACCTGCCACCAAGCAATGGAAAACACGGCAGTCTTACAACCTCAATACCATCGTCTGTTACCTCTCGAGACGGCAGCGAATCGCAATTACACGTGACCACGACCGGCTTATGGCCCATGCCAATGAGCGTAACTGCGAGGTTTCTGGTATAGGACTCAACACCGCCAATGTGAGGCAGATATTGAGCGGAAAAGATTGCTATTCTCAGCGCTTCAGCCATTGATTCTTTCTTACTCTCTCGTCATCTCTATCTCGCTCTAGAAAACGCCAGAACGAGCTTGAATCTTGGCATAAGAGCTCCCAATCTCTTAGCAAAAGATATAGTTTATGGTAGCAGACCGCCCTACAAACAAAAGGACGGAGCTCACGCTCCGTCCTTTTGCTACTTGACGGTCACGGGATTAGTCGTAAAACCGTTACCCAGATACTCGCTTGGTCGACGAGGGACATGGTCGGACCGGACCAGTCGACCTCCATGTTCCTGCCCGCCTTGCGGCCGACCCAGCTCACGACGTTCCTGCTGACCGTGAACTGCCTGTACCGCTTGCAGAAGCGGTCGTAGGACGTGGCCGCCTCGCCCCGCGCGGCGCACTCCTCGCGGTACTCGCCGTGCAGGAGCCTGAGCGTGATGCCGACCTTCGACGCGTGCAGTGCAGAGGCGATCACGTTGAGCGACAGGTTCGACGACGTCAGCCTGAGCACCACCCTCGCCGGTATCCTTCTCGCCAAGATCAGTTCCTTTCTCTCGACTACCGGTATGGCGTCTCGAGCGTATAGGCGGCGAGCCGGTGGGTCGCGGGCGCGGATGTGAGCGGCACTAAAGCGCGCTACAGGTGGTACAGAGAAGGACGATTACTCATGTAGACCCATTACATGCACAAAACATCAAGGACAATTGCATTTAAGCCTTCGCCGTAACCTTTACCGGGAACGGCCCAACGTCCATTTAGGTCCGTCGTCTTGGGAGCACACCCACGGGAAACAAGATTAAAGCGTGGGTCAATACACGGATTATTCAAAGGTTCAGTTGTTGCGTACGCTTTTAAATGCTGCGCCTGAACCCTAAGCCCTTCTCTAACGGAAGAAAAAGTATATCCGGGATTTCCAGGACCGGTGGCTCCAACACCTCCAAAATTGCACTGATTTGCCTGGACCAAATTTCCGAATCTTAAATAGCCCGTCTCTTTCATGACTTGAGCATATAAAACCTCAGGACATACTCCCTCAAATGAGGCTTCTTCGTAAAGGATCTTACAAAACTCATCAATAGAGGCGCTGCCTTTGCTTTTATACACGCTTGTTGGATAAGTATGCTTCCCAACAGTCCTGCCGTAATGAACGGCAGCATCCTCGTAAGAAGTGAAAGACGAGGACATTATATAGCCCTCAAATCCAGTCATGCTCGAACCATTACGGTGCTCTTTCATCCCATATTCGAGATAGTGGAGATAATACTCTTTTAAATTACTTCCGTAAGCCTTCCTAAGATCGAGGTACCTCGTTCTATAACTATAAACGTCGAACGCCTCGGAGCCGCGGCGGCCCTCCGACATGCCGTAGTTGATGAAGTGCCGCAGGACGGCCGAGTCGTCGACCATAGTCACGCCGCCGTAGGTCGACTTGGTGAAGGCCTTCTCGACGTCGCCGTTGCGGGAGAGGTAGTACTCGGGGTCGTAGACGGGAGCGTAGTCCACGCCGCCCGCCTTGGTTGCGGCGCCCTTGAGCTTCGAGCAGCCGGTGGCGTGGCGCCCCTCCTTCTTGCCGTACATAAGGTAGTGCGAGTAGTAGCTGGCGAGGTCGGTGCCGAAGGCGGCGCGGAGATCGGGGTACTCATTGTAGTAGCTCTGCACGTCGAACGCCTCGGAGCCGCGGCGGCCCTCCGACATGCCGTAGTTGATGAAGTGATCCAGGGCCTTATCTTTGCTTCCGTTTGCCCATTCGTTAACATCTGGATACTTATTGAGATAGTAGTCGGCATCGAAAACAGACGAATAATCAAGCCAAGAGGATTTGGGGAACTGCGCGATGATGGCATCCGCATCAGCTTCTCCAAGGCGTTTGCACCCGGCATCACTAAAGTACTTGTTCGCATCGCCCCAATTAGAGATAAATCCGTGCTCAATCAAAATACCGGGGATTCCAGCTTCACGAGCGCAACGAATAACAGCGAATTCGTCGCCTACCTGCATCTGAAAGACACCACGGTTTGTAAGTCCGAGAGCAACAAGATTGTTCTGAACCTTCTGGGCCAGCTCGTACGAAACCTGGGTATAGTCAGCCCCGTTCACGGTAGGCGAATATACCTCGGCGCCATGAGCTGCGGACGAACCTGAATTGATATGGAAACTGATATAGGCCTGGGCGCCCTGATTGACGCAACGCTGAACGCGGTAAAGGAAGTCGCTGCTACCGTAGCTGCCCGACTGCTCACGAGCGAGAATTACCTTAAATCCGTAATTCTCAAGCTTGGTCTTACACGCGCTAACAATCTTCCAAGTTAGGTCGGCTTCACTCTTCCCATTGCCCTGAGCGCCGGGATCGGATCCACCGTGACCGGCATCAAGTGCAACCACGCGAACGTTTTTACGAGCCGAACGGGAATCGACGCTATAAGCCGCAATGTCACCATCACCTTCAGAACCGGAAAGCGCCTCTTCAATAGAGAAAGCCTCGACAGGATTGCCGTTCTCATCAGCATAGTAGACCGACAAATCATCGATATTGTCAACGCTATCAGATGAAGAAGACGAATTGACTACGTCAAAGCTGTAATCCTCAGAGGAGAGGTCCACTGAATAGATCGCGTTCGAATCCTTCACCTGATACGTAATACCGGTTAAAAAATACCGCGCTACCAACAAATCTTGTCCAAATGTAAAGCCCGCAGCATTCCCAGAGAAAGCCGAAGCTTCAACGGAGCGCTCTTCGCCAGAATTGCTGACGAATGATAGGGACGCAGAGGTCAAAACATCAGAATCAGATGCAGTTGCGAACGCCGCCTCTTGCATAGCACCCAAAGAAAGAGAGGGTTGCGAAATGTACAAGTATTGGAAAGAGGCATCGACACAAGAGGAATCGGAAGATTGAGCCGATTGAGCGGCCGATTCGACATCCGAATTACAAGAGCCTGCTTCGGCGGTCTTCTCAGTATCCTCACAAGAGTCGGCTTCGGCGGTCTTCTCAGTATCCTCGGAAACGAAATCCGAAAATGAAGAGGAGCTAGAGGTCTCGGCTTCATTATTAGAGAGCGAGGAAAACTCAAGTGCATAGGCCGACGAAACGGGAGCAAGGAAGGAAGAGGAAACCAGAACAGCGGTAACCAAATTAGCAACTGCGCAACGAACCTTTTTCATATATGCACTCCCAATAAATTAACGTAAATCTAAATAGTAGACTTTAACTAAAACAAAATAGAACTCGAATAATTCTAACTGAATTACTTGACCTGCCGTTAACCCATTTTCACCCTTACCCCATTATCGGAACCGAGCTGAGGAAGGCAGCGTAGGAGAATCGCGATTACGAATTTACGCACCGCTTAGGACTTGACCCAACAATGGCCTACTTCGGCAAAGAAACCCCTTCAATCTTGTCCCACAAAACATCAAACACCCTACCCGGATGCTTGAAAAACGCCCGATACAGAACCTGTCGAACCGCCTCGACGCAGGAAGCGGCAACATACACGCCGGTCACCACGAGCACCACCGACAGCAGTCCCCACGCTGGGTGGCAGTGGGAGAACACAAGCAAGTTCTTCCACAGCAGCTCCTGCATGTACGCGCTGTCCGTGGCAAGGTACACGCCAAACGACAACGTGGCCAAGTAATTGACAACAGGCCAATGCGCAGGTTGAGCGTTAAAGACAAACAAGCACACCGGAAGTGCGATCGTAAGCGACAAGAGGCTTGCGGGATTAGTCACCACCGATTCGTACACGTTGGAAGCGAAAGCGCTCAAAAGGAGCACATCCTTTTGAGCCACAAAGTAGCAAACATACACAGCAACGTACGAAAGAACGGGCAGCACCAAAACCCTCGCACCCGCCCCACCGCGATAATGCCACTTAAACCAACACGTCACGCACGCGATCACGACCGTCTGACCCGTCAGGGAGGAGACAAAGCCGCCAATTGTCGAATACGGCACAACGGGCAAGACCCCATATAACACGACCAGCAGCATACAGAGCTCACCCAGTCGCCGGCTCGTCAAGGTACGCAACCCGTCGAACAGATAGGGCGCCACAAGAATCAGCAAAATATACACCGTAGGAACCACACAGAGAGGCGAGCGGAGCAAAGACGGCAGCCATTAGCTCTTCAGCTTGCAGACCATACCCCCGCCTTAAACACGCCGAAGTACAGGACGAGTGGCACACTATAAAAGAGCATTTGCCCCAGCAGGGTCCAAGCCCTTCGCAGCTGACCCTTAAGTGTCAGTTGCGCGTCGGCCAGGTACCACACCGTAATGATAAAAAACACGGCAACGGCAATACGCCCCGAAGGGTACAACACGCCATGCAGCACCATGCGTGCAACGGTCCCGGGGAAAACGGAAATAGCTCAGCATTATGAATCACGAAATGATGAGCTACTATGAACCACATCGAGATGATGCGCAGAAGCTCAACCTTTGAATTGCGCTCTTTTGATCGTCCCAAACTCTCCCCCATCAACCGTGCAACTTTTATGAGTCGCCAACGTGTCCTGCATACCAACAATTTAGCCAATTACACCTGGAGGGCAAGTTGTGTCACGAAAAGAGGCGTAATTCCCTCCAGGGCCGTCGTCGGCCGTTATCCTACGCGACCTTACCGAGCTTGTCCATGAAGGCGGCCTTCAGCGCGGCAACGGTGGCGCCCCCGACGCGCTTGTGGCGGCACCACTCCGCGACGTTGCGCTCCAGGTGGACTGCTTCTGTCAAGGCTAAACTGAACACCGGGGACTGCAGCGGAAACCCCGGACTGTGTTCCTACGCTACAGGACCTAGGCTTCTTCGGAACTGCATCGGGCTCATATAGCCCAGGTCGCTCTTGCGGCGCTTGTCGCGGTACCAGAACAGATAGGCGTCCGGCATCTCCATGAACTCCCCCATGCCAGCATCGTCCCAGCCCCTTCCGTGGAAGGACTCCACCTTCAGCCTGCCGAAGAAGCCCTCCGCCCTTGAATTGTCGGGTGAGCACCCCTTCCTCGCCATCGAGCGCACGATGCCGTGCCCATCGCAGATGGCGATCCAACCGGGCCACCGGTAATGGCTGCCGCGGTCGGAGTGCACCCAGTGGTGCTCACCATACGCAAGCTGCGAGCAGGCCCGCAGGAGCGATGAGTTGGCAAGCACCGCGTTCGGGGGCGTGCCGATGGACCAGCCGACGGGCATTCCGTTGAAGCAATTGATCGCCGGCGAGAGGTGCACTTGCCGGCGGGGATGCGGAATTCCGTGATGCCTGTGACCCACAGCCCGTTTGGCTGGCCGCGAAGCGGTGTCTGCCCCTCTCGTCCAGGCAGGTGTTCCCAGGCGCCACGTAGACCTCGCCCACGTACGGGCTGTACCTGCGCCTCCTCCGCGGCGCGCAGGCGACCAGCCCCTTTGAATTGCCCATGGAAGGAGAAGACCTATGGGCATCAACTGGAGGGTCCGCACGAAGCCGCTGGCGTTCTGGCTGGGCATCGCGGGCGCGGCGGCGACACCGGTGCTCGCGTACCTGGGACTCGGCTACGAGGCCATTCCACGCGCATGGGCGGCCCGCGGCGCGACCGACCCAGCTCGGCACCCGGAGCGAACGCAAGTTCGGCGCGGGCGGCCCCCGACGGGTGAGCACGTAGCAGTGGTTGCTCCGCTGGGGGGGGCATAATAATGAACGGTTGGCCTGCGTCCCGTGGCGGTTGCTGCAAAGGCTCCGCTTGGGAACAGATGCAATATTGCGTCCGCACCTTCTGTTAGAATTGTTCACTAGTGTTTTATGCTGCGGTTTTCTGATCCGCCGGCATGGGCTAAGGGGTGTTTTTTGGCTGTACAGGGTAAATCAAAGGAGCGCGTTCAGGACGTTGGCGAGGTCTTCACCAACGAGTGCGAGGTGAACGCCATGCTTGACATGGTGAAATCCGAGACGGAGCGCATCGACTCCCGGTTCCTGGAGCCGCCGTACGACAACGGCAACTTCCTCGCTGAGGTGCTGCGACGCAA
>ENA-OQKL01000358-OQKL01000358.1-human-gut-metagenome-genome-assembly--contig:-NODE-358-length-15298-cov-2.754927_pt1 | contig 15298 bp, 19 predicted proteins | sample MGYA00242779_ERZ504800 | MGnify/ENA primary metagenome ERZ504800 (study PRJEB26092, sample SAMD00036410) | human gut metagenome | host: Homo sapiens | study: EMG produced TPA metagenomics assembly of... | reverse complement strand
CGCAATGATCGCGGGTGCTATCTTCGGCGGCGCACCGTGGGTTGCTCCGAGCGCATATTTCCTCGGCATTGTAGCGATTATCTGCTCCGGTATCATTCTGAAGAAAACGAAGATGTTTGCGGGCGATCCGGCTCCGTTCGTTATGGAGCTGCCGGCTTACCACTGGCCGACCGTCAGCAATGTGCTCCGCTCTATGTGGGAGCGCGGCTGGTCCTTCATTAAGAAGGCAGGCACCATCATCCTTCTGTCTACCATCATTGTTTGGTTCACCACCTATTTCGGTGTTGTCGACGGCGCGTTCAGAATGCTCACCGAAGACGAGATCAGCAACAGCATTCTTGCTACCATCGGCAACGCGATTGCTTGGATCTTTGCACCGCTTGGCTGGGGCAACTGGCAGGCCGCTGTGGCTTCCATCACCGGTCTTGTTGCGAAGGAGAACATTGTCGGTACGCTTGGTATCCTCTATGGCGGCGGTGACGGCACGGTTTACAGCAACATGGCTTCCCACTTCACGGTGGTCAGCGGCTATGCGTTCCTTGCGTTCAACCTCCTGTGCGCACCTTGCTTTGCGGCAATCGGTGCAATCAAGCGTGAGATGAACAACGCAAAGTGGACCTGGTTCGCAATCGGTTATCAGTGCGGCTTTGCTTATCTTGTAGCGTTCGTCATCAACCAGCTCGGCAGCATTGCACTCGGCACGGCGAATGTCTTCGGCATCATCGTTTCCATCGTGCTCATCGTGCTCTTTATCTTCCTGCTGGTTCGCCCGTACAAGGAGAGCACTACGCTGTCCGACAGAGCCGTTAAGGTTAAGTAATCTTACTCCGTAATTTAAATTCGCAAATTCAGGAATTATCCAAGCCGAAAGGAGAGATCGTTATGCTGACTTGGCTTTCGCAAAACATAGGAACGATAATCGTGTTACTGGTCGTTGTTCTCATCGTCGCTGCGATCGTAAAATCGATGAGGCGGGATAAGAAAAACGGCAAGTCCTCCTGCGGCGGCAACTGCGCGGCTTGCCGCGGCGGCTGCGCACACGCACAGAAGTAAAGACCGCGAGGCCTCCGTTAACCATAAACATGGAGGCAGCACCGATAGGCGTTCTTTGTTCGGTGTTGCCTCTACCTCCTGAAAGGCGGGCACAACTTGGAAACAGGTTGTGCCCGTTTTGCGTATTGTAAGAAACTTTTCAGTTGAATTCCCGGTTTTGCGTGCTATAATGAAAATGCAGAGATATGCGCTGCATTCGGTTTGTTTTACAAAAGACGGGAGGCCTTTTTAGTGGAGAATAAAAGAAGCGTCACCGTAGTGGCGGCGCTTGTGCGTGAGGGAAATAAATTTCTCATCGGGCAGCGGCCGGAAGGCAAAGCCCGCGCAGGCATGTGGGAATTCATCGGCGGCAAAACGGAGCCGAATGAAACGAACGAGGAAGCCCTCATCCGCGAGTGCAGGGAAGAGATCGGCGTTACGGTAGAAGTGGGCACGCTTTTTATGGACGTACTGCATGACTACCCGGATCTGTTCGTACACCTGTTTGTCTATAACGCGAAGATCACAGAGGGCGAGCCGCAGCGGCTTGAGCATCAGGATTTTCGCTGGATCACGCCCGGGGAGATCGACAACGTTGTGTTCTGTCCCGCAGATGTGGATGTGCTCGCGAAGATCAAGGCGGAGTTTCCTGCCGGGGGAGCAAACTGATGCGCCCCACTTTGCGCACGCTGTTTTTGCACGGCGGTGATATTTTGAAATCTCCGGGTATGCAGATTGCAAAAGAGAACATGCAGCACGGGTCTGTGAGCGTGTTTGAGCACTCCGTGTGCGTGGCGCTTGTGTGCCTGTGGCTCGTGCACCGACTGCACCTAAAAGTGAACCAGCGCGCTCTTGTGCGCGGCGCTTTGCTGCACGATTATTTCCTCTACGATTGGCACACGCCCGATCCCGCGCACAGGCTGCACGGGTTTCGACACGCCGGAACGGCTCTGCGCAATGCCGACCGCGACTTTGAGCTGAATGACACGGAGCGCGACATGATCAAAAAGCACATGTTTCCGTTAAATCCCGCCCGCCGCGGTTCAAAGAAACGGCTGTTTTGTGCCTTGCCGATAAATACTGCGCGCTGCGCGAGACCGTTTTGCAGCGGAAAAAAGCGAATAAGCGAAAATAGCAAAAGCTCCCGCGGAGAAAATTTGCGGGAGCTTTTTGTATGATTGGTTTTGGGTTGAGCTTCGGAATATTTCGCTTGGTTAATCAAAAAGCACGCGAGAGAACGTCTATCTGTGTGATGATATCGCGCAGGCGGTCTCCGGCAACGATGTATTCCAGCGCGTCGTCCGGCGTATCAAAGTATTGTTCGGTATCCGGCTGGTTCCAGAGATAGGCCATGATCCGATGCTCCGGTTTCGGTTGGCAGCCGCTCATTCCGAAATGAACGCCTTTCCATTCGAATTCAATTTCATCTCCGCGCCCTATGCAGTCCTTGAATTCCTCAATAGATTCAAAACGATCGTCTTCCAGAGTGTTGCAAGCAGGAAAAATAGTGTCCATATCGTTACCTCCATATTGTTTGAATTCGGGGACATTTCCGTCCCAATAATTTTTAGTGTCGCCTCAATGAAAATGGTTGTGTTCCCAGACTAGTTCGTGGTCGTGCGGTATGGAATGGTGGCGTGGGTAACCGTGATCCGAAAAATGTTGTTCTGAAACCGCTTTGCCATCTTCACCGATTTTGGTAAGTCGAAGATTTCCATTTTTGTCTTTGGTAGTTTTAATTTCTCCCGGTTTACCTATAAATCTTTCGTCGTCCGGTTTCTTAGGTTTCCATTCGCCGCCATAAGCACTGCCCATGCCTTTTTCTTCTTGCTGGGGGAATACATAACCTCTTTTTATCAGTATAGCACGGCTTTTGACAGGAGACAACTGTCCTGTGAGATATTTTGCATATTTTGAAGACTTGCTATGGTTTTAATATTTCCAAGAAGAAAGTTCATAATCTACAAAAATGATGTTGCCTTCCATTTCAGGAAATGGGGTATTGTAACAAATAATCCGTTCGGGTTCGATTTGCCGAAGCATTTCGCGATAACCTTTTAGGAAAAAGTCTTTTTGATCGGCGTGATTGCCATGCTCAGAAACCATGTAAGTGGATACCGCCACAACACGCCCCTTTGGAATGCCCTTGAAACAGAAATCAAAGGTATTTTCGTCTCCCCAACTTACGGTTGGAATAACCCGAATTCCTTTTGAAGCAAAATATGCGCCGCACCAGCGGTTTCTAAAAGTGTTATAAAGCTGCATTGAAGGGTTCATCTCTCTATAGATACTGAAATCTGGAGATAGAACGGCTCTGTAGCGTTTCAGTTTTTCTATATCATAGTCCGGTTTTTTCCATATCCGTTCAAATTTATAATCATATAAAAAGAAATGAACCATGCGGTTTAAGTGATGCTCATCTCTGATGTTGGTGCGGTCAAAGCCGATTAACAGCAGATTTTGAAAGTCTTTATCCCCGAAATTTCCTTTGGGAATAATAGGAATCTTAAATTTGTCTTTGCCATGAAACTGGTTTCTTAGCATGATTTGACTTGTGCGATATTCTCGATTCTCTTCAGTCATTTTTACATCTCCTCTATAAGTAAAATGAAGTCTTTCTACCTATAGAGGAAAACACGGCAAAAGTTTCCCTGAAAAAGGAAATTTTCGCTGCATTTTCTGCAAAAAATATTTTGATGAATAGTTTTAGAAACGAAACGGCATTCACTAACGATTTTGGAAAAGAAGAAGCTTTGAAAATGTGCAAAAAGCTTTTTTCAAAAAGTAAAAAACCAACGAAATCAAAAAAGACTCGTGAATTTTTGGAGCGGGCGAAGGGAATCGAACCTCGTATTCAGCTTGGGAAGCTGATGTTCTGCCATTAAACTACGCCCGCGTATTCATTTTGCTGTGTTATCTATTCTAATATAAATTGAGGAAAAAATCAAGAGGGAAGTTCGTTTTGGGACATTTTTTGTTTTGAAGCAAACGGTTTCACACACGATACAAATTCCGCAGAGGAATTTCGGCAATGTTTTCTCTTGAAAAATGCAATGATTTTCGGTATGATTATATAGAGTTGTTCGTACAAGTGATACGAGTGACGGAATGAGAAAATCACACAAACGGCGGGTTTGCCGTGAAAGGACGGGTATATATGGAACGCAACGAGACTGCCGCGCTGATCCGCGGGGGCGAAGCGGTATTCGGCTTGGAGCTTGGCTCTACGCGCATTAAGGCGGTGCTCATCGGGCCGCATGGCGAGGTACTGGCTTCCGGCAGCTATGACTGGGAAAACCGCTTGGAGCAAGGTGTGTGGACGTACCACATGGACGACGTTTGGCACGGCATTCAGGAGAGCTACAAGAACCTTGCGGCATCGGTAGAGGAGAAATACGGCGAGAAGATCACGCATTTGAAGGCGCTGGGGTTTTCCGCGATGATGCACGGCTATTTGGCGTTTGACCGCGAGGGCGAGCTGCTTGTGCCGTTCCGCACATGGCGCAATACCATGACGGAGGAGGCCGCTGCTGACCTTACGTCGCGCTTTGGCTTTAACATTCCGCAGCGCTGGAGCATTGCGCATCTGCACCAGGCAATATTAAACAACGAGCCGCATGTGAAGGACATTGCGTTCATCACGACGCTTGCGGGCTATGTGCACTGGAAGCTGACGGGTGAGAAGGTGCTCGGCATCGGCGATGCCTCCGGCATGTTCCCCATTGACAGCGAGCACAACGTGTACGATTCCGGCATGATGGACACGTTTGATATTCTGCACAAGGAGCACAACCTGCCGTGGCGGCTGCGCGACATTCTGCCGCAGATTCGCCTTGCGGGCGAGGACGCGGGCGAGCTGACCGACGCGGGTGCGCTTTTGCTTGACCCCACCGGCACCTTAAAGCCCGGTGCGCCGTTGTGCCCGCCGGAAGGTGACGCCGGCACGGGCATGACGGCAACGAACAGCGTCCGTGTGCGCACGGGCAATATCTCCGCAGGCACGTCTGTTTTTGCGATGATCGTGCTCGAAAAGGCACTTTCTAAAGTACACACGGAGATCGACATGGTGACGACGCCGACCGGCAAGCCCGTTGCGATGGTGCATTGCAACAACTGCACGTCCGACATCAACGCGTGGGCGGGGCTGTTTAAGTCGTTTGCGGAGCTCATCGGCGCGAAGTGCTCCATGCCGCAGGCGCTTGATACGATGTTCTTTGAGGCTTTAAAGGGCGACGCCGATTGCGGCGGGCTCGTTTCGTGCAACTACTTCTCCGGCGAGCCGATCACCGGCATGGAGGAGGGCAGACCGCTGTTTATGCGCCTGCCGGACAGCGCGTTTACGTTCCAGAACTTTGCGCGCACGCAGCTTTACTCCGCGATGGCGACATTGAAAATCGGCATGGATATTCTGATCGAAAAGGAGCACGCGGAGGTTGATTCGCTGCTTGGCCACGGCGGGTTCTTCAAGGCGAAGGGCGTGGGCCAAAAGCTGATGGCAGGTGCGCTGCATACGCCGGTCTCCGTGATGGAAACGGCGGGCGAGGGCGGCCCGTGGGGCATGGCGCTGCTGGCTTCTTACCTTGTGAACGCAGAGGACGGCGAAACGCTGGAGGATTACCTCGATAAGAACATTTTCGCCGAGGCAAAGAGCGAGACCGCAGAGCCGGATGAAACCGACATGCAGGGCTTTGATAAGTTCCTGGAGCGCTATAAGGCAACATTGCCGGTGGAGAAATCCGCAGTGGAAACGCTGAAATAAAACAGAAACGGGGAGCCGCGCAAGGTACACGCACGGCTCCCCGTTTCATTCTATATTATTCTGCGTCAAAGGACGGTAGGCTTATTCGATCTCAATGTGGCGCGCGCTGTCCGGCAGGGCCTTCTTCGGCATTTCAAGCTTCAAAACGCCGTTGTCGTAGGTCGCCTTCATGTGGTCGGCGTCTACACTGCTCAGGTCAAACTGACGGCTGTACGAGCCAAAGGAGCGCTCGCAGCGGACGTAGTTGTTCTTGTCGTCCTTTTCTTCCTGCTCTGCCTTGCGCTCGGCGTGAATGGTCAGCGTGTCGCCGTTGACATCGAGATGGATGTCCTTCTTGTCAAAGCCCGGCAGGTCGGCCTCCAGCGTGTAGCTGTCGCCGTTATCCTTGATGTCGGTCTTGAACGATGCGAGCGCGCTGTGGTCGAACCAGCTGCCGAACGGATCGTTAAAGAAATTACGCTCAAACGCGTCCATTTCACGGAACGGGTTGTAAGCACTCAGGTTGTTTCTTCTATCATTATTGTTACGATACGGTCTCATGTCAAACATAAGTCATTCTCCTCTTTGTTGTGATGTTTTCGTCTTAAAAGCTGCATGTTTTCACGTTTATCGTGTTCACTTTATGTTCCAAGGGAACCACCTCTTTGTATTCATCTTTTCTTTTCGATTATCAGTATAGTGGTACTTTTCGTTTTTTGTGTTATGCGTTTTTTACGAAATTGTTAAACCTGAACTTTTTTCTTTAGAAAAAACATTACACGGAAAATAACGCTGTGTTATACTGAAAAAAACGGGGTGCTGCCCCGCAGAAAGGGAGCAGAAGCTGATAGAACTTTTGAACAGAAAAAGTGATTAAAGTTCACAACTTATTGACAGTGTGCTCGGCGGTTTCTATACTAAAAGCAATATAAAAATGATTTGCAGGAGGTGCACTATGAAGAAGCACGACTTTGGCGCGTGGTTTCTTCTGTGTGCGCTCCTGTTTCTTTTTGCACCGGGTGTTTCGGCCATGGCAGAAGAGACGAAGCCGCTGTTCGCATTCGCAGCACAGGCAGAAGAGGTGCGTCCCGGCGGATCGTTCGCCGTGACCTGCACGCCGGCGCGCGGGGACATCGGCGCGTTCGTGCTGTTTGCGGATTTTGACGCGGAAGTCATAGCCAACGCGAAGGCCGAGTTGCCGGAAAGTGTGAAATCGCGCCACGTGTACACCTCGCAGCAGGACGGACGTTTTGCGCTCGTTTACACGGCGAAGGACGGCGGCGCGCTCACGGAGCCGTTCACGCTGGTGTTCCGCACGGAGCGCGGCGCGGAGTTTGATGCGGTGACGGTCAGCTTTTCCGTGACCGATGCGGCGAACGCTGTGGGGCAAGAACTCATAGATACGGTGCAGACGACGGAAAAGACGTTCACTTACGTGAAAGAGCCGGAGATCGGCGCGGCACTGCTTTCGCTCATCCCACCGACGGGCACGCTTTCCCCAAGCTTTGATCCGGAGATGTTCCAATACTCGCTCTCGGTGCCGTTTTCCGTCACGTCACTCGTTTTCGACGCCCAGCCGGCAGAGGACTGCGCTGTGCGCGTGAACCGCAAAAATCTCGGCGCGGGCGGCAGTACGGTCGATTTTGAATTCACCGTGACGTCCGAAAGTGGCGAAACGGCAGTGTACACCGTGGCCGTCACGCGTGAGAAAAAACCCGTGACGGCGGTGGCAGGAAAGACGGGCACGTCGTCCGCCGCAAAGGGAAAAGACGCGGCAAGCAGTGAAAAGCCTGCGGAAAGTGAAGCCGCCGAAGCCAATGTAGAAGAAGCACCGGCCGAAACAACCGTTGCGACAGGAGAAGCGCGCGACGCGGATCTGACCCGGACGGACGCGGAGAAAAACGCCCGTGCGGTACAGACAGACCGTCTTGTTACGGCCGCCATCGTGCTGCTTGCGGTGGCGTTTGGCTTTATGCTCGCCGTTTTGTGGCAGCGTGTTTCCGAAAAGAAGGGGGAAAAGTCCGGTCCGCGCCACGGCGCATGATGCACACGCTGCGCTCCGTTTTCATACTATGAACTGCAAGCTTGTCTTGCAAGTATAGTTTGAAAGGAGACACAGCACATGGCAGATGAAAACACCATGCTGCGCGGCTGCCGCACCACCTGTACGCCGCTGCCCGAGGACCCTGTGCCCGGCATAGCCTACGTGCCGTTTCAGCAGTGGAGCGAAACCTATGAGCCGGCGCGCGCGCTCGATGACGGCACACTGTTCCCGGTTTTGAATAAACCGTTTTACGGAAGGCGGGGTGAGCCGCGGTGAACGAACAGCAGCGTTTAAGGCGGCACATTTCCGCCGTGCAGTTCGCGATGTGGGAGCTGCATTTGTATCTGGATTCGCATCCGTATTGCAAAGAAGCGGCGAAAAAGCTTGCTGCTTACCGCGAGGAATACGATAAGCTTACGGTCGAGTACGAAAAAGCGTACGGTCCCTTAAACGAGACTTCGCGCGCAACGAGCCGCTGGGCGTGGATCAGCGACCCGTGGCCGTGGGAAACGGAGGCGAACGAGTAATGTGGATTTATGAGAAGAAGCTGCAGTACCCCGTACGCATCAAAAACCCGAACCCCGCGCTCGCAAAGCTCATCATAAGCCAATACGGCGGCCCTCACGGAGAATTAGGCGCTTCCCTGCGCTACCTCAGCCAGCGCTACTCCATGCCCTACCCGGAGCTTCGGGCGATATTGACGGATATCGGTATCTCTGTTTCAGAATGCCGCTTTTGGGTCTAAAACGCCTTTTGAGGCCTTTGCGACGGCGTAACTCCACTTAATGGGGAGCAAATTCAGGTAAACATCGACGGTATCCTTGCTTTGGACGACCATTCTTTCTAAAATCTGTGAATAAAACGCATCTTCATATTCCACACCGCTGACGATTTCATGAATGGCAGCAGTGATTTCTTTCATTACGCTTTCCTGCTGATCGGCGAGGAGGTGCTGCTGGTCTATGCCGCTGATCGTATTTTGCAGCTCGGAAATCTCCTTATCGCAGGCTTCGCGTTTCGTGATGAATTCCTGCTTGGTGATCGCGCCGGATATGCACAGGTCAATCAGCTGCGTGCGCTTATCTTCGACGGATTGAATTTGCTCTTTGAGTTTTTCAATATGCGAATAGTCGGTGTTTACGGAAAGCACGGATTGAATGACCGAAAGCAAATTAGCGGTGATTTTCTTTTCCTCTAATTGCAGACTGCGGGTCACGAGGTACATGATATGAACGGCATCTTCATTGCGGATGCTTGGATTTGAGCAGCCAAGCGGATTTCCGGCTTTATCGGTGTGCGGGCTGCCTTGTGTAGCGGACTTGTAGCATCGCCATGCTTTGTAGCGGGTTCCGTTTTTCGGTTTTTATATCTTGCCACATAGCTGGAACCGCAGCAGCCGCACTTGATTTTGCCGGAGAACGGATAACGGTTGCTGTGCTTGGCTTTGCCTTCCTGCGTTAGAGATTTTTCATCTAAAATGCGGTTGGCTTTCTCGAAAAGTTCTCGGGAAACGATGGGTTCGTGGTGGTCTTTGATGATGACAAATTCTTCTTCGCCGCGGTTATATTTCTTTTCGTGAGAGAGAAAATCCGGCGTGAAAGTTTTCTTTTGCACGAGGTCGCCGCAATACTTTTCGTTGCGGATCACGCGCAAAATGACGGTGTTGCTCCACTCTTTGACGCGCATGGGCGTGATGCCTGCTTCGCGAAGCTCGCGCGCGATGACGTGTGTGCCTTTGTTTTCGTTTGCAAACTTATGGAAGATAAGCCGCACGATTTTGGCGCCTTCCTCGTTGATGGTCATTTTGCCGTCTTTAACATCGTAGCCTAACATGCTCCTGCCGAACACAACGCCTTGTTCCATCTGGCGTTTTTGCCCCCACTTCACACGTTCGGACGTCTTACGGCTTTCTCCTGCGCAATGGAAGACATAATCGCCAAGCGAAGCTCTGCATCTCCGTCTAAGGTGTTTATGTTGCGTTCATAAAAATCACGCCGACGCCGTGTTTTTTGAGGTCGCGCGTGTAATAGATGCTGTCGAGTGTATTTCTCGCGAAACGGGAAATCTCCTTCGTGATGATCAAATCAAAATCGCCCTCTTTGGCGCAGGCAATCATGCGCTTGAATTCGCTGCGCTTTTTGGTGTTGGTGCCGGAGATGCCTTCGTCCGCGAAAATCTCATAAAGCTCCCAATCGGGGTTGCGCTCAATATACTGTCTGAAATAGCGCTGCTGGCTCTCAAAGGAATTTGCCTGATCTTCGTGGTCGGTGGAAACACGGCAATAGGCGGCCACACGTTTTCGCACATCGACTATTTTTCGCTCTTGATTCATGCGTTCATATCGGTTCATATAAATCCCCCTTTTACAGTGAATGTTTCTGTTTTATGGTATTCCGAATTTGATTTTTGCTTTCTCTTTTTCCCAGTTCGGCTAAACACTCTTGGTATTGAGCGGGTGTCAGCAGATTTCGCTGCTTTAGGGAGAGAAGAATGCCTTTCTGCAAGTTCAGAAAGAAAGCGGCATGCTCCTTTTCATCCAATTTTGGAAGCGGTTTACCGATATAGATAAATTCTCTGTGCGCCAAATTACCACCTCGCGGTGCAAGTATATGGGAGCTTACTTGTACCGGATAACAAATAAAAACAAAGTTTTTATGTTTTCAGCATTTATCCCATAACCCGATACTGACGGCGAGGGCTTTATCGATTTTCTGAATATAGGAATACGGCAGTCTGCCTAATCGGGCTTGCAGCCGTTGCTTATCCAAAACACGTATTTGCTCAAGCAGAACGACGGAATCTGTGGTGAGATAAAGATGTTTTTGGAGATTGCAAAGGAAAGCATGGGCATTCCTCTGGTTAATGAAGATCATCTGGTGTAATTAGCACCTTATTGCAGATGCTTCCTCCCTTGTGATGGTGGTCAAACGATAGGAGGCGGAGCAACTATGATCTATTATACTGCCGATACGCACTTCGGCCATGCTAATGTTGTAGAGATGTGCGAGCGGCCATATCCCGATGTAGACGCCATGAATGAAGCGATGATTGCGGCATGGAATGAACGCGTACACGGCAATGATACCGTATATAAAAAATTCCGCCGCAGTGAAAGCTGTGACGGAATTTTTTAGCATGGATTTATAGATCGTAATTCTTTTTCAATTTTTTGAGGCTGCGGTGGATGCTGTTGCAAACGGCAGAAATCGTGCATCCTTCGGACTGGGAGATTTCCACATAGCTCATACAAAGAAAGTACCTTTTATAGATGCGCCGCTGCTGGGATGGGGTGAGCGTTCGGAATGCTTTTTGCAGTTTTCGTCGGCGCTCCTTTTGCTCCTGCAGGTCTTCGGGTGCTTCGTCGTCGAGCAAATCTCTTTCATTTTCCGCGGTCAGGGCGTAATCTAAAGAGTAGTAGGCCTGATATCGACATAAGCGGCGCTGATACGCCTTTTCTTCTAATATGGAGCGGCGCATCATCTCCGCGATTTCATCCGAGACCGAAATTACAGAGTCTTCGGTGTAAAGCTCCGGGTAATATTCCCGCAGATTGATCTCTTTCATAGAAAATCAGGAGCGCTTGGCTTTCAGGCGGATAATGCCGTACAGAAACACGGATATTAAGAGAATGAGCAGAGCAAAAAGCAATCCTTCCGTAAGCCCGTTTCGGTACTCGTTCGTCCATGTGGATCGGTGAACAGCCGTGTCGGGGTGCTCGGGCTTTGCTTCTGACGGTTTAGAAGTGGAGAGCGTTTCGTCGGGGAAAATTCGATGCCCGCGCACAAGCAGGCGGTGCGTATTCGTGCCGTATGGCGTGCAGGTCAGCAGCGTCAGAAGGTCTTCGCCGTCGATGATCTGAATGGCGTCGGTGTCATCGGGTGTTGTGACCGTGATTTTGTCTACCTCATACGTCAAAGTTTTATTCAGCACGTAAAGATAGACCAGATCACCTTCTTTGACCTGATCCAAATCGGTGAACATTTTAGAATCTGCTCTGCCGGAGTGTGCAGCTAAAACGGCGTGCGTGCTTTTTCCGCCGACGGGCAGAGACGAACTCGGCAGGTGCCCTGCACCTTTGCTGAGTTCGTTTTCCGTGCAGCCGTGGTAGATCGGCAGGCGAATTTGAATGGCTGGGATCTCCACATAGCCCATGATGCCGTCTTCGGTCGTGCAGAGAAGTTCGCCGTAGTCCGGGCGTTCTTTCTCATCAATCTCGCCGGTAAAAAGGGCATCGTTATAGATTTCGGCTTGCTTGAATGCGTCGGTCAGATCGGCATCCTCTATTTTTGCAAGTGCCTTTTCGTACTCGGTCAGGACAACGGATCGTTTTTGCTCGGTATACCAGTTCCCGAACGCCGGGTATGCGGCTGCCCCGATGCCGATGAGGAAAAGAACAAGAAAAAGAACGTGCAGCAAAATTCGCTTTTTGTGCATAAAAGTCTCCTTAATAAAACGGAGCCCGCCTGTAAAGCTTCAACACAGGCGGGCTCGCTTGTTATGCTTTTTTAATCGTCAAACTTATCTTTTTTTTGAAAACCAGAAGCAAAATAACCGCTGCGGCACTGAGCACGGCGAGGGTTATGCCGCCAGCTGCAAGAAGTGTTGTGCCGGCATCGCCGGTTTTCGGCAGGCGATACCCGCGCGTGTTCATCACATGAATCGGCACAATGGCGGAAGCAGAACCGTTATCGTCGTTCATGTCTTTGGCATTGTCGTTTTCAAACGCTTCGGCAGTCAGCTCGCTCTTTCCGCAGGTGCCGCAGATCTTGCCAGACTCTTTTGCGCGGATTTCCATGGTGATGAAATTTCCGAGCAGCGTGTAATTTGCATCCGTGTTGATCTCCGTCACGCGGTAGATGTCGTCTTCAAGACCTTTTAAGAAAAGATGCCCGGAACTGCCGGGGGTCAAAACGGAAGCGTCGTCTTCCCTTTCGGCATGTCCGCTGACGAGGTAATTACCGTTATCATCGGAATTTGCGGTTACCCAATAACCGTCGGTCGTGTTGTAGAGCTTGAACTGTACCTTGGAATAATCGCCGAGGTTATCCGAGAACAGCTTTAAGAGGTTTAATCCGTACACGTAGAAATGGCAGTCGTCCGTTAAAGTGTCCGAATACGCCGTGTTGGTGCGCGACCACGTTAAGGTGACTTCGTTCGGGTTGCCGATGTCGCCGTATACCGGCGTATAATCCCTGCTCGAGTTCCGCGGCTGAGGTGTGCCCTGTGCTGTCCGTTTCCGGCATAGAAGTGCCGTTTTGGCGGATAAAAGCTTCCAGTGCGTTTTTCGTCCGGCTTTCTGCTGTGTTCAGATGATTGGAAAGCGCATCAATCAAGGTATCCGAAGTGAAATACAAGTCGCCGCGGTCGGTTTTGTAGGCGTTTTCGGAAGTGAGATCAAGGCAATTCATAAGCGCGGTGGTTTTGTCGCCGCCCGGCAATTTATACAGCAGCATATTTTGATGTTCGCCGTCTTTTGTTTCGGCATGTACCGCAAGATCGGCGATTTTGGCATAGCTGAATACAACGCCTTCGATGGCATACGGCATCAAAGTGTTTTCCACGTTCTCATCGGCATAGCCGGTTGAAATGTACGTGTTGTCTCCCAGAACACCGTCTGCGTGCGCGGAGGTGAAATCGTATTTATAAAGCGATACGGATGCTTTTCTGCCGGTGTCAATCACGGCCTGCGGAACAGAAGCCGCCGAAACCGATAGGATGCCGGAGAGTAAAACCAGTGCGGCGGAGAGCACCGCGCCGAGTTTTATGAGTCGTTTTGTTTTCATAGCGTTGTCCTTTCAAAACTTTTCTTTTTGAACATACAGAAGACCGAATAAACCGATCACGGCGAAAACCATACCGGTTGCGGCAGATTGCATCCCGTTTCTGCCCGCGGCGGGAAGCTCAAATTGCTGCCCGTTGACGGCGGTGATCGTAATATCCTGCTGCGGGGTGCCGTTTACGTCCTGCGGCAAACTGCCTTCAAACAGCGGCTCGCCCAAAAGCTGAAAGCCGTTTTTGGTGCGCACTTCCGTGATGCGGTATAGGACGGTGACATTTTGGTTTTTAACTTGCAAACCGTTAAACGTAACCTTGCCGTCCTCACCTGTTGTGAGCACACCGTCGGAAATCCCCTCGGACGTGCAGCTGCCGACGGAGATCGGATCTGCTTCTTTTCTTGCGCAGATCGGAGACCATGCCGTGCCACCGTCTATCGAGTATTGCAGCAGAAAAGAAACGTCGTTTAGTGTTTTGCCGTCCGGTGTGATTTTTCGGATTGAAACAGAACCGGCGCTCGGGGTATTTTTGCGGACGATTTGAATGATCTGCCGGTCTTTTTCAACGGTAAACGGGTACACGGTGGAATCCAATTCATACCCCTGCGGCGCGGAGATTTCGCGGTAGTACCCGGAGCGCAGGTCGGATACGGTAATTTTGCCGTCTTTGCCGGTGGTTTCGGTCGCGATGACGTTTTTGTCGCTGTCCATGATCTCGAACACGGCGCCTGCAAGCGGTGTTTTGCCGTCTGCATCGACTTTGCAGATTTCGAGAGTGCCGCGAATCAGCGTGTTTTCAAACTGGACGGTCACACTGCTTTTGGCGGTCAATGTGATCGTCTGCGGTTTCGGTTGGCGGTAAGAAGACGGCGTGTTGATCTCGGTCACGGTGTACTGAATGAGCGTGCTCGTGCCTCCGCGAAAGACCGGCAGCTCGCTGATTTTGGCTGTACCGTTGTCGTCCGTTTTGACCGTTACACTCCAGTTATCGGTATCTCTCGTGACTTTGAAAGTGAAGCCGCTTTTCTTTCCGTCTTCGGAGGTCTTTTGAATGATCAGCTCACCGTAATTGATGCGTTCTGTTTGAAGGCGCAGATAGGCAGAAACGGTGGTTTGCCCGCCCGTAAAAGTCGCCATGCGCTGAATGGCGCTGTCTACGCATTTCCAAACGGCAACGGCATTCGGCATCGTCCGGGTCGAGTAAATGAAGGCAGGAGTACATCTTTTCAATCATGAGCCGGTCTTCGGTTTGCTGTTCGATGTCCGTGTTTTCATCGCGCAGCGGGATTTCCTCGGATTTAAGGTCTAAATTGCATAAAAAAAGAGCGCTATCTAATTTTCTTAGATAGCGCTCACGTTCCTTCTCTCGGTAGAAGGCTTTGTAGGCGTCTTTTGGAACTTCCAGCAGAACGCCTTGTACCGGTATGAACCAGTGCGAAGCTTTGTAATTTTCAGTTGTGTTTCGTATGCGGCAAAATTCCGCATATGTGATTTGTACATATCCAACGTCTGTTTTGATATAGACGCATTTAGGCTCGTTTGACAATAGAATAACCTCCGATCAATTTGAATTACGATTTCAAATTGATCGGAGGCGGGGCGCGGGGAGCAGGAAAGTGGTGAAATGCTCCGAAGATCGTAACCCCGGTAAAAATACAAGAACTATAAATGATGCAGAACACTAAACAGTTAAATATTCTGTTTTATTAT
>ENA-OQKL01000355-OQKL01000355.1-human-gut-metagenome-genome-assembly--contig:-NODE-355-length-15390-cov-2.442639_pt1 | contig 15390 bp, 16 predicted proteins | sample MGYA00242779_ERZ504800 | MGnify/ENA primary metagenome ERZ504800 (study PRJEB26092, sample SAMD00036410) | human gut metagenome | host: Homo sapiens | study: EMG produced TPA metagenomics assembly of... | reverse complement strand
AGTTACCTCGTGGCCGCGCGGCCTGCCGTCATGGGCAAGCAGGGTACCCGCAATGTGGAGCTGCAGCCCGCCGCATGGTACGCCGTACAGGACAAGACGGTCTTCCCGCTGGAAGACGGCGACCTGCTCCGTCTGCTGGACAACGAAGACGTCACCCTTGACGTCTTCGACAGCGCCCCGCTCTACGCCCGCGCCATGGCTGCGGGAAACTGGGGCAGCAGCATCGTCTGGGATGGCAAGCTGGCGGCCTATCTGCTGGACGCCTCGGCTTCCAAGTACAACCTCTCGGAGCTCATCATCAGCTACCGCGCCGACGCCGCTTTTACCTGTGAGAAGTGGCCGGACGCCGGTGCGCTGGCCGACCTGTTCGCCAAGATGAAGGCAGAGATCACCGCGCTGGGCGAAGACGCCCTCTACAACGACATCGAGTTCCCGCTGGCGCAGGTGCTGGCCGACATGACCCGCATCGGCATCCTCGTGGACAAAGAGGGCATCGAGAAGTTCGGCGTGAAAATGCGCTCGGAGCTGGAAGACGTCCTCACCCGCATCCACATGGAGACGGGCAGCGCCAGCTTCAACCCCAACAGCCCCAAACAGCTGGGCGAGATGCTTTTCGACACCATGGGCCTGCCCCACGGCAAAAAGACCCAGCGCGGCTGGTCTACCGACGCCGAGACGCTGGAAGCCCTGCGGGACTACCCGCTGGTAGAGGATATTCTGCAGTACCGCGCCTACCAGAAGCTGAACTCCACCTACGTCGAGGGCCTGCTGAAGGTCATCGCGGAGGATGGCCGCATCCACACCCGCTTCAACCAGACCGAAGCCCGCACCGGACGGCTTTCTTCCGATAACCCCAACCTGCAGAACATCCCCATCCGCACCGAGCTGGGCAGCCAGCTCCGCGCTTACTTTGTGGCGCGGCCCGGCTGCGTGCTGGTGGACGCCGACTACAGCCAGATCGAGCTGCGCATCCTCGCCCATGTCACCGGCGACGAGCATATGCAGCAGGCGTTCCTCACCGGCGAGGACATCCACCGCAGCACTGCCGCCAAAATCTACGGCCTGCCCCTCGAGCAGGTCACGCCCCGCCTGCGCTCTTCGGCAAAAGCCATCAACTTCGGCATCATGTACGGCAAGGGCGCTTACAGCCTCTCGAAGGACATCGGCGTGAGCGTCAAGGAGGCCGACGCCTTCCTGAAAAACTATCTGGCCACCTTCCCGAAAGTCAGCGGCTACATGGACAAGACCATCTCCGACGCCCGGAACTGCGGCTATGTGTCCACCCTCTTCGGACGCCGCCGCTCCCTGCCGGAGCTGACCAGCAACAATCACAACATCCGGGCCAGCGGCGAGCGGATGGCCCGCAACACGCCGATCCAAGGCACTGCCGCCGACGTCATCAAGCTGGCGATGGTGCGGGTCTGGCGGCGTCTGCGGGACGAGAAGATGGAGAGCCGCCTCATCCTGACCGTCCACGACGAACTCATCGTCGAGGCCCCGGAGGCAGAAGCCGCGAAAGCCGCCGCCATCCTGCAGGAAGAGATGGAAGGCTGTGTCAATTATGCTGTCCCCCTGAGCACCGAAGTGCATCAGGGCAAAAACTGGCTGGAGGCCCACTAAAACCATGATCATCTTAGGAATCGAATCTACCTGCGACGAGACCGCCGCATCTCTGGTGGAAGATGGCCGGCACCTGCTGAGCAACGTCATCTCCACCAGCGTCAAGGAGCAGGCACTTTACGGCGGCGTCGTGCCGGAGATCGCCAGCCGCCGCCACTGTGAGTTCATCAGCGCCACCGTCAAAAAGGCTCTGCTGGACGCAGGCAAGACCATGGACGATGTGGACGCGGTGGCTGTCACCTTTGCGCCGGGCCTGATCGGCGCGGTGCTGGTGGGTGTGAACTTTGCCAAGGGGCTGGCCTATTCTGCCAACAAGCCGCTGGTTCCGGTGCATCACCTGCGGGGCCACATTGCGGCCCTCTACCTGACCCATCCGGAGCTCAAGCCGCCCTTCCTCTGTCTGGTGGCATCCGGCGGCCACAGCCATATCGTGGAGGTGCAGGACTATACCCACTACCACATTCTGGGCCACACCGTGGACGATGCCGCCGGTGAAGCCTTTGACAAGGTGGCCCGCACGCTGGGTCTGCCCTACCCCGGCGGCCCCAGCGTGGCCAATGCCGCCAAGACCGGCAACCCCAAGGCCTACCGCCTGCCGGTGCCCCATGTGGACGGCAAGTACAACGTAAGCTTTTCCGGCCTGAAAACCGCCGTGCTCAATGAGGTGAACAAGGCCCAGATGAAGGGCGAAGAAGTGAATGTGCCCGACCTTGCCGCCAGCTTTCAGGACCGCATTGCGGGCATTCTGGCCGAAAAGCTGCTGCTGGCCGCAGCGGACACCGGCGCAAAGCAGGTGTGTCTGGCAGGCGGCGTTGCCGCCAACGGACGGCTGCGCCAGCTGGTGAACGACGGTGCCCAGAAGCTGGGTGCAAAAGTTTATCTGCCGGAGCTGAAATTCTGCGGTGACAACGGCGCTATGATCGCGGCGCAGGGGTATTACCAGTACATTGCAGGCCACACAGCGGGCCTTGAACTGAACGGTCTGCCCACTTTACCCATCGACTACGAATAAGCAGTAAAAAGACCTGCCTTTCCGGGATCTCCGGAAGGACAGGTCTTTTTCTTATGCAAAATATTCCTGTGCACGCTTTGCAGCGTTGTTGATGCAGGCCCGCAGCTCGTCCAGCGTATCAAACTTTTTGCTGGGGCTGAGGTAGGCGTGGAACTCCACCACCGGGTCGGTGCCGTACAGGTTGCCGGAAAAGCCCGGGATAAAGGTCTCGCAGGTCACCTTGGTGGCATCATCGTTGACGGTAGGGCGGCTGCCAAGGCCGGTGGCCGAAGGATACCCACACCCCACCAATGTGGGTGCGGGTGATATAAATGCCGCTGCGGGGCAGCTGAAAGCCCTCGGGATACAGCTGGTTGATGGTGGGCACCCCCGAGCGTGTGGCCCAGACCTGCACCGTGCTGCACCTCGAACCGGATGGCGTAGGGCATCCCCAGCATGGCGTTTGCTGCCGGGATGTCGCCGCCTTCCAGCGCGGTGCGGATGCGGGTAGAGGACACCGGCTTTTCCTCAAACTGCGCCATGGGCACCACGATCACCTCCACGCCCAACGGAGCGCAGAGGGTGCGCAGCAGCTCCGGGTTGCCGGCCGCTTTGGCACCAAAGGTAAAGTTTTCGCCGCAGACCAGCGCACGGGCATTGCAGTCCCGCACGATGCCCAGCACGAACTGCTCCGGGGTCAGGCCCTTGATCTCCTCAAAGTCCGGCGTGAGGTAATACTCCACGCCAAGGCTTGCGATCAGAGCATGCTTATCCGCTGTGGAAAGCAGGCGCTTGCCCTTCATCTTATTCACCATCGGCAGCTTGAAGGTAAACACCGCCGGGGCGGCATCGTGTTCTTTGGCCCACTGCACGGCGCTTTCGATCACCGCACGGTGGCCGATGTGGATGCCGTCAAAAAAGCCCATTGCCACTGCGGTGCCTTTTTCCGGCTGCGCCAGCGGCAGCGGTGCAAATTGTGAAATGATCTGCATGGGTTTTGTTTCCTTTTTCAATTACGTTCTACGAACAGTTTTTCCACCCGCAGCACACCCTGTACGATATTGGCAAGGCCCAAAAACTGTCCGGCGGCATTGCGCACCCGGTAGCGGCCATCTGCTGCCGGATACCGGCTGGTGGGGCAGCCGTTGTACAAATGCTGTTCCACCCAAGGCTCCACCACCAGCAGCGGCAGGCTTTCAAACACGCTTTCCACCGGCAGCATCAGCGCTTCCAGTGCGTCCATGCCCTGCTCTTTTGCGGCAAGAATTTCCTCCAGCGTGTGGGCATCGGCTTCGGTGTACACGCCCGCCGAGGTGCGGCGCAGTGCGCTCATGGTGCCCTTCTGGCCCATGGCGGCGGCAATGTCTTCCAGCAATGTGCGGATATAGGTGCCCTTGGAGCACGTTACATCCAACACATACTCATTTTCGGCCGGGCTGCCGCCGTAGGTGATGCTGTAAATTTCAATGGGGCGCGCCTTGCGCTCCACGGTCACGCCCTCACGGGCCAGCTTATACAGCGGCTGACCGTTCAGCTTGATGGCCGAATACATGGGCGGCACCTGCATCTGCGGGCCGATGAATTGTGGCAGCACGGCCAGCAGTTCCCCTTGCCCGCCGTGACCGGAGCCGTTTCCAGCACAGTGCCGGTCACATCGCCGGTGTCGGTGCGCGCGCCCAGTTTTAAAACCGCACGGTAGCTTTTATTGTGGTTCAGCTGCAGGTCCACTGCCTTGCTGGCACCGCCGCAGAACACCGGCAGCACGCCGGTGGCCATGGGGTCCAGCGTGCCGCTGTGGCCCAGCTTGCGGGTGCCCAGCACGCCGCGCAGCTTTGCCACCACATCAAAGCTGGTCCAGTCCATGGGCTTGTCAACGATCAGGATGCCCTGCATTTATGCTTCCTCCTGCGGTGCGTCCAGCTCGGCTTCCACCTCTGCCAGAATTGCATTTTTTGCGTTTTCCAGATTGCCCAGCAGCTCACAGCCTGCAGCGCGGCTGTGACCGCCTCCGCCCAGACGCCGGGCGATGGCGCAGGCGTCCACGCCCTTTGCGGTGCGCACGCTGATGCGGTAGCTGCCGCCGGGCTGCTGCCGCAGAGTCAGGCCCACCTTTACGCCCTCAATGCTCACAGGCAGGCTGGTCAGTTCTTCCAGATCAGCCGGGTCCACCCCGCTCTGCTCGATCTCGTCCCGGGTGAGGTAGATGAGCGCGCACCGGCCATCCAGATAGTATTCCAGATGGTTGCGGGCAATGCGCTCGGCCTCCATGCGCTCACGGGGCTTGGTATCGAACAGCAGGGTGTTCAGCTCTTCCACATGACAGCCCGCCTCAATGAGCTTTGCCGCCACGATGTGGGTGTTTGCCGTGGTGGAAGAGAACCGGAAGCAGCCGGTGTCGGTTGCAAGGCCGGTGTAAAGGCAGTCTGCAATGTGCGGCGTAATGGCAACGCCCATGGCGTTGATCACCTCGTACAGCAGCTCTGCCGCCGCTGCGGCGCTGCCATTGAGCAGGGTGAAGTCGGCATAGCCGCTGTTGCCTGCGTGGTGGTCGATGCACAGGTCCACATGGCGCGAGAACTGCGTCATACCGTTGTTTTCTTCCAAACAGCTGCACGCTGGCGACATCCACCGCTACCACCGTCTGCGGCTCAAACTCACCTTTGAACATATGTGCGTTGGTAAACGCATACCGGTTGGGAATGGCATCGGAGCAAAGCACTGCCACGTTTTTATCCAGTGCTTTCAGTGCACAATACAGCGCGCTGCCGCAGCCAATGGTATCGCCATCCGGGTTTTTGTGACACAGAATCAAAATGTTGTCCGCTGTCATCAGGCGCTGGGCCATCTGCTGCACATTCAACTGTTCTGTCATTCCATGATCCATCCTTTCCGCAGGCGGAATTATTCTTCGGTCTCCTCCGGTGCGCTGGCTTCGGTGTCAGCGTCGCCGTTCACGTTCAGCGTGCGGAGCAGCTCGTTGATGTGGGCTGCATAGGCGGCACCGTCGTCCTCCACAAAGATGAAGCGGGGTGCCTTGCGGATGTGCATTTTCTTGCTCACTTCAGTGCGCACATGGCCTGCCGCGCGGTTCAGTGCCTCGATGGCGGGCTTTGGGCCGTCCTCGCGGCCCATCACGCTCACATACACCTTGGCCACATCCAGATCAGGGGTCACATCCAAACGGGTGACGGTGAGCAGGCCGCCCTCCAGACGCGGGTCCTTCAGCCTGCCGATGATGGCAATGATCTCGCGCTTCATATCCTGCGCCAGACGGCCCATATTCTTCTGAGACATAGTATTTCTCCCTATAAAAGAAAACCCTCTCAGCCTCGCTTCGCTCGGCAGCTCTCCCGAGGGACGAGCTTTTTGCGTGGATACGGCAAACGTTCCGTTTCTCTGCAAACCTCCCACCTCGGGGGAGGTGGCATTGCGCCAGCAATGACGGAGAGGGATATTTCAGATCTTAATCGCGGTACTCTTCCATCTTGAAGGCTTCGTACACGTCGCCTTCCTTAACGTCGGCAAACTTTGCCAGAGTAACGCCGCACTCGTAGCCCTCGGCCACTTCCTTGGCATCATCCTTGAAGCGCTTCAGGGATGCGATCTCGTCCTCGGCAATGACGATGCCGTCACGGACCACACGGACCTGGCTGTCGCGGGTGATCTTGCCGCTGGTCACGCGGCAGCCTGCAACGGTGCCCACATTGGAGATCTTGTACACCTGACGGACCTGCAGCTCGCCCAGAGACACCTCGCGGAACTTGGGAGCCAGCATGCCCTTCATAGCGTCGGTGACATCGTTGATGGCATCATAGATGACGCGGTACATACGCATTTCCACCTTGGTGGCAGCAGCTTCTTCCTTGGCCACATTGTCCGGGCGGACGTTGAAGCCGATGATGATGGCGTTGGAGGCATCGGCCAGATCCACGTCGGACTTGCTGATGGCACCGACACCGGCATGGATGACACGCACGCGCACCTCTTCGTTGGAGATCTTCTCCAGACTCTGCTTCACAGCCTCGGCAGAGCCCTGCACATCGGCCTTGACCACGATGGCCAGTTCCTTCATGTCGTTCTGAGCCATCTGGCTGAACAGGTTATCCAGCGTGACCTTCTGGAAGGAGGAGAACTGCTTTTCCTTGGCGGCAGCAATGCGCTGTTCGGCCAGCTCACGGGCCAGACGCTCGTCCTCAACAGCCTCGAACAGGTCGCCTGCTTCCGGCACTGCGGTCAGGCCGGTGATCTCCACAGGGGTAGAGGGGCCGGCATCGCTCAGCAGCTGGCCCTTGTCGCTGCGCATGGTGCGCACGCGGCCCACAGCGGTACCGGCAATGATCACATCGCCGGAGTGCAGGGTGCCGTTCTGCACCAGAATGGTGGCAATGGGGCCCTGGCCCTTGTCCAGACGGGCCTCGACGACCGCACCCTTGGCGCGGCGGTTGGGGTTTGCCTTCAGCTCCATGACCTCAGCTTCCAGAGCGATGCGCTCCAGCAGGTCGTTGATGCCCATGCCGGTCAGGGCAGACACCGGGATGCAGGCCACATCGCCGCCCCAGTCCTCGGTGATGATGCCGTACTTGGTCAGGCCTTCCATCACGCGCTCGGGGTTTGCGGTGGGCTTATCCATCTTGTTCATTGCCACGATAATCTTGACATTTGCAGCCTTGGCGTGGTTGATGGACTCGATGGTCTGGGGCATGATGCCGTCGTCGGCAGCAACCACCAGAACTGCAATATCGGTCATGTTGGCACCGCGGGCACGCATGGAGGTGAACGCCTCGTGGCCCGGGGTATCCAGGAAGGTGATGAGGCTGTCGTTGACCTTGACCTGATATGCACCGATGGCCTGCGTGATGCCGCCGGCCTCGCCTGCGGTGACGTTGGTCTTGCGGATGGCGTCCAGAATACTAGTCTTGCCGTGGTCAACGTGGCCCATGACGCAGACAACCGGGGGACGCTCCACCAGGTCCTCCTGCGAATCCTCTTCCTGCGTGAACAGGCGCTCCTCGATGGTCACATGCACCTCGTGCTCGACCTTTGCGTGGAACTCCTCTGCCAGCAGAGAAGCGGTATCGAAATCGATCACGTCGTTGATGGCGTGCATCTCGCCCATCTGCATGAACTTGGCAATGACCTTGCCGGCCTGCTGCTTCAGGCGGGCAGCCAGCTCGCCCACGGTGATCTCGTCGGGGATCATCACCTTCAGCTGTGCGCTGCGGGCCTTTTCCAGCTGGATGCGCTGCAGACGCTCGAACTCGGTCTCGCGCTTGCCCTTCTGGAACTGCTGGCGCTGGCGCTGACCGCGCTGGGTGAACTTTTGTTTGTTGCCCTGCGGGGTGGGCTTGCGGCGGTTCTCGGTGTTCTTGGTGGAAGCCAGATCATCGTAACGGGCATCGAAGCGGTCCACGTTCATATCCACAGTGCGGGTATCCACGGTGACCTGATTGTCCTCGCGGCGCACGGACACAGCCTGTGCCGGAGCAGCGGATGCCTTGGCACCGGTCTCACGAGCCAGTTCGCTGAGAGAAACGGTCTTTTCCTCGCGCTTCTTGTGCTGCTCGTTCTTCTTTTCGTTATGCTTATTGCCGTTCTTATCCTGCTGGGCAGGCTCTGCCTTTTTGGCGGCAGGCTGCTCCGGCTTCTTTTCTGCCTTGGGAGCTTCGGGCTTTTTCTCGGCCTTCTTCTCGGCCTTCTTCTCAGTGGGCTTCGGCTCTTCCTTTGCGGCCTTGGCGCTGTTCAGGAATTCGTCCAGATTTGCCACGCTGTTATCCTTGCTGAACTTTTCCAGCAGGTAGTTCAGCTCGTTCTCTTCCAGATTGGAGCTGTTCTTCTTGCCGGTGCTGCCCATGGCGTTCAGCTCATCCAGGACCTTCTTGGCGGAAAGGTTCAGATCCTTTGCAAAATCACTCACTTTATATTTTACGATCATTCGGTCATATCCTCCTCATTTTTGATTGCTCCGCAGTCCGACAGGCGGTCAAAGCAGAGCTTTGCGAGGTTGCGGTCAGTCACCGCGTAAACAGCCACAGGCTTGCGGCTGATATCGGCCAGTTTATCCTGCGTAAGCGGCATGGTGATCACATCCACCAGATCGCCCACAGAATAGTCGAGGCGCTGCACGGTCTTGGCGCTGGCATCGCTTGCCACCATCACCAGCCATGCCTTGCTCTTGACGCAGGCATCTTCCACGGCATCAAAGCCCATGGTCAGTGCGCCCGCCTTGCGGCACAGGCTCAGCGCCTGATACAGCGCTTCCTCCGGCGGCAGCTTGGGCTTTGCGGGGGTGTTATTCTTCTTTGCCATTTGCTGCTGCCTCCTTTGCGGCTTCGGCCAGCTGTGCGGCCAGAGCCTCGTAAACTTCGGCGGGAACCGGCTGCTCAAAGCAGCGCTCCAGCGCCTTTTTACTTTTTGCCTTGGTCAGGTCAGTCGGGGTTTCGGGCAGAGATACGCGCCGCGGCCCGGCTTTTTGCCGACCAGATCAATGCTGATCTCTCCGCTGGGTGCACGCACCACACGCACCAGCTCCTTTTTGGGGCGGCTGGTCATGCAGCCGATGCACTGGCGGGAAGGGATCTTTTTCTGTGCCATCCGGTTTCCCTCCTTTGGCCATCTGCACCGGAATTACTCGGTGTCGGTCTCGGCTTCCTTCTTGGGCTCTTCCTCGCCATAATAGCCGCTCTCGGGGCGGATATCAATGTTGTAGCCGGTCAGGCGTGCGCACAGGCGTGCGTTCTGGCCCTTGTTGCCAATGGCAAGGCTCAGCTGCTGGTCGGGCACGGTCACACGGCAGGAACGGGTCTCGCCGGGCAGCAGTTCCACCTTGACCACCTTGGCCGGGCTGAGTGCTGCGGAGATGAACTCGGAGATATCCTCGCTCCACTTCACAATGTCGATCTTTTCGCCGCCCAGCTTTTCCACAACAGCAGCTACACGGGCACCGTGCTCGCCGATGCAGGCGGAAACAGGGTTCACGTTGGGGTCCTTGCTCCAAACAGCCATCTTGGTGCGTGCACCGGCCTCGCGGCTGATGGCCTTGACCTCCACAGTACCGTCAAAAATTTCGGGCACTTCCAGCTCAAACAGGCGCTTGACAAGGCCGGGATGGGTGCGGCTGATCATAACGCGGGGGCCGCGCTCAGTGCTGACCACGTCCACAACGTAGACCTGCAGGGTCTGGCCCTCGGTGTACACCTCGCCGGGCACCTGCTCGTTGTGGGGCAGGATAGCCTCGCCGCCCTTGCCCAGATCCAGAGCAACGATGCCCTTCTCCGGGTCCACGCGGGTAACGGTGGCCTGCACGATGTCGTGTGCACGGGACTGGATCTCGCTCAGCTGCTGGCTGCGTTCAGCCTCGCGGATGCCCTGACGGATCACGTGCTTTGCGGTCTGGGCTGCAATGCGGCCGAAGTCCTTGGTCTTGAGGGGGGTCACGATGCGGTCGCCCACTTCGTAGCTCTTGCGGATCTTCTGTGCCTCGGTAATGCCGATCTCAGAGTGCTCGTCGTACCAGTCCTCGTCGGCCACAACGTCCTGGATCAGGGCCACATCAAAGCGGCCTGCGGCGGGGTCGATATCCACCTTCACGTGGTCCTCTTCCACCTCATAGTTCTTCTTGACGGCAATGATGATCGCAGCCTTGATCTTTTCGATCAGGTATTCTGCGGTGATGCCGCGCTCGTGCTCCAGCATGGAGAGAGCTTCAAAAAATTCATTGTTCGCTGCTGCCATTTTTCGGGTTCCTCCTGTAATTTACTCTCTATCTATGTTAGTCAAACAGGTCTTCATCGTCGCACAGGTTCACGCTGGATGCGGCGTTCACCTCAAAGGTGACAGCGCCCGCATCGGTGTTCACCGTAACGGTGCTGCCCTCGCGGCCTGTCAGGATACCGGAAAACTCACGCACGCCGTCTGCATTCGGGCGGATGAGCTTTACCCGGATCTTCTGGCCCTTGAGGGCTTCATAGTGCTCCGGGCGGGTCAGCTTGCGGCCAAGGCCGGGGCTGCCCACTTCCAGATAATAGCTCTGTTCAATGGGGTCCGCCTCATCCAGGATGGGGTCCAGCGCATGGGAGACATCGGCACAGGTGTCGGTGTCCATGGTGGTGCCGTCCGTTTTGTCGATGAGGACACGGAGATACCAGTCCGGCCCTTCCTTCTCAAAGACCACATCCCACAGGCGCAGGCCCATGCCCTCCACAGTGGGGCGGACAAGCGCTTCGACTCTCTGGGCGGTGTTGCCGCCAGACTGCTTCGCCATAAAAAACCCTCCAAACAAACCAAGAAACGCGGACCTTGCGGCCCACGTTTCAGGTTAAACTATATCGTACTACTAGAATATACCATACATCCCGCGATTATGCAAGCATTTTCGCAGATTTTTTTCGCCGCAGGGTCTTTTACAGCACCCACACGCCGTCCCGGAACAGCTCCACGGTGCGGCCATCGCGGCATTTGCCGGTGATATGGCTGTCCTCTGCACCGATCATCACATCCTCATGCAGGCGGGACTGGTTCATGCCGCGGGCCAGCAGCTCTTCCTTCGTCAGCGCCGTGCCGCCCTTCGTGGTGCCCGGGGTAGCTGGCACCAAAAGCGATGTGGCAGGCGGCATTTTCGTCAAACAACGTGCTGTAGAACAGCTTGCCGCTGCGGTTGATGGGGCTGCTTGCCGGCACCAGTGCCACTTCGCCAATGCTGCGGGAGCCTTCGTCGCCGTCCAGCAGACGGCCCAGCAGCACCTGTCCCTGCTCGGCGTGGTAGTCCACAACCCGGCCCTTCTCAAAGGTGACACGGAAGTCCTTGATGAGCTGGCCGTTGAACACATAGGGCTTTGTGCCGTAGACAACGCCCTCTACCCTGTCCTTGTGGGGCGCAGTGAACACTTCCTCCGTGGGGATGTTGGGCAGGAACACCACGCCCTTTTCGCTCTTGCTGGCGGCGCTTTCCCACACAGCCTGATCCGCAAGACCCACGGTCAGGTCCGTGCCATTGCTGCTCTCAAAATGCACGCTTTCCAAGTCCAGCGCGTTCATTTTATCCCGCAGAGTGCTGAGCCGCTCCATATGGGCCTGCCACTCGTTCACCGGGTCGCCACCAGTGACCCGGCACACGTCAAAGATCAGCTTCCACAGCGCTTCCATGGCGGCATCCGCGTCCAGCTCCGGGAAGACCTTCTTTGCCCACGGCACACTGGGCAGGGCCGCAATGGACCACTGCACCCGGTCGTTCATGGTGTACTCCTGCCACTCCTCCATAAAGGCGCGGCGGGCGGCATTCACCCGGCTGATCTTATTGCCGTCAATGCCCGCATACAGCTCCGGGTCGTCCGCAATGAGATGCAGTACACACACGCCGCCCTCGCTTTCAGCATAGTCAAGATAGCGGCGCAGCTGCCATGGCTTGTGGTCGGTCAGCGCCTCCTCGCTGCCCAGCTCCATGCGGGCGCGGGCCACAGCGTCATCGCTCCAGTTCACCTGCACATCCCGGGCACCGGCTTCGTAGGCACTGCGCACGCACAGCCGCGCCAGCGGCGCGCCCTCCAGCGGGCAGTTGATGATGAGGGTCTGGCCGGGCTGCGGGTTCACCCCCACCCGGACGATGAAATCGGCATATTTTTTCAGCAGTTCGTCAAAGTTTTCCACGGTAGAACCTCCTGCGGTGTAAAAATCACGTTTTCTGTTTTTCAGTATACCCGGTACAAGCCGTTCTGTCCAGTAAAAAGAAAACAGACGCCTCCCGCTGTTGAAAAAGCAGGAAACGTCTGTTATACTGTCTTTTGAAAGTGCTGTCTACATACGGCAGGCGGTCTATGCCTTTTCGGCCCTGCGTCGGGAAGGCGAACATTTTTGTCGTACCCCGACGCTTTGCAGCGAAGGGGGTGATGCTTCATGACGCTTTTAGAAACTCTGGCTCTGCTCACATTGCTTGCAACCGTGAGCTTTGGCATTTTCGATATCGCGTGGAAGATCTTCAACAACAAAAAACTGACCGCCCTCAGCGTCCAAACCTGAGCGGTCATCTTTTGATTATCGCGCCGGAAAGGTACTGACCGTTTGCCAGACAGCACTTTCTTTATTTGTATTATAGCACAGCCCCGCCGAAATTGCAACGGCGGGGCTGTTTTTATCGCCTGAAAGCGAAATTTTCTCAGAACTCGATCTTGCTCTCGATATAAGCTTTCAGCTCGGAGATGGGCATACGCACCTGCTCCATGGTGTCGCGGTCACGGACGGTGACGCAGTTGTCGGCGGCAATGCCCTTGGCCTCGTCGCCCACGGTATCAAAGTCCACAGTGATGCAGTACGGGGTGCCGATCTCGTCCTCGCGGCGGTAACGCTTGCCGATGGAACCGGTATCGTCGTAATCCACCATGAAGTACTTGCTCAGCTCGTTGCGGATCTCCATGGCCTTCTCGCCCAGCTTCTTGCTCAAGGGCAGCACGGCGCACTTGTAGGGAGCCAGAGCCGGATGCAGATGCAGCACGGTGCGGATATCCTCCTTGCCCTTGCTGTCGGTCAGGTGCTCCTCGTCGTATGCTTCGCACAGGAAGGCCAGAGCCACACGGTCACAGCCCAGAGACGGCTCGATGACGTAGGGGATGTAGTGCTCGTTGGTCTCGCTGTCGAAGTACTCGAGGCTCTTGCCGGAGGCTTCCTGATGACGGCTCAGGTCGTAGTTGGTGCGGTCTGCAATGCCCCACAGCTCGCCCCAGTCGGTGAACGGGAAGGCATACTCGATGTCGGTGGTAGCACGGCTGTAGAAGGCCAGCTCTGCAGGCTCGTGGTCACGCAGGCGCAGGTGCTCCTTCTTGATGCCAAGGCTCAGCAGCCAGTTCTCGCAATAGTCCTTCCAGTAAGCGAACCATTCCAGATCGGTGCCGGGCTTGCAGAAGAACTCGCACTCCATCTGCTCGAACTCACGGGTGCGGAAGGTGAAGTTGCCCGGGGTGATCTCGTTGCGGAAAGCCTTGCCCACCTGGCACACGCCGAAGGGCAGCTTGCGGCGGGTGGTGCGCTGGATGTTGGCAAAGTTGACAAAGATGCCCTGTGCGGTCTCAGGACGCAGATAGCAGGTGGAAGAGCTGTCCTCGGTGACGCCGATGGCGGTCTTGAACATCAGGTTGAACTTGCGGATGGGGGTAAAATCGTGCTTGCCGCACACCGGGCACACGATGTCCTCATGCTCTGCGATGAAAGCATCCATCTCGTCAAAGCTCATGGCATCCACATTCACCTCGGGGTGCTCCTCACCGATCAACTTGTCGGCGCGGTGGCGTGCCTTGCAGGCGCGGCAGTCCAGCAGGGGGTCCGAGAAGCTGGAGACGTGGCCGGTGGTCACCCAGGTCTGAGGGTTCATGATGATGGCTGCATCCAGACCCACATTATAGGGGCTTTCCTGCACGAATTTCTTCAGCCATGCCTTTTTGACATTGTTCTTGAACTCGACGCCCAGCGGGCCGTAGTCCCAGCTGTTGGCCAGACCGCCGTAGATCTCGGAACCGGGGAACACATAACCACGGTTCTTGCAGAGATTGACGATCATATCAAGGGTCTTTTCGCTCTGTTCCATTGTAAGTACATCCTTTCCGTCCGCGGCTGGTTTGCCGTGTCGTGTTGTGTATTTGTCCCGGCTGCTTTCCCCGCAGCCGGGCGTGCTTTTCCTGTTAAAAGCACAGTACCTTTACTTTATCATGTTTTGCGGGGATTGTAAAGCCTTGCCCCGCTTCCGGAACAATACAATCGGATTTATCATATAAAAATGGTAAAAAATAAAGAGTCTGACGAAATTTTCCGCAGACGACAAAAGCCCCCGCTTTTGCAAGGGCTTTGAGGCTCACTTATGATATTTCATTCCAGCATTGATGGTGCAGGCACGGTAGATTTGTTCGGTGAGAACAAGGCGGGCCAGCTGGTGGGGCATCGTGATGCGGCCCATGCTGAACTTGAGCGCCGCCGCGCGCTTGACCTCGTCCGAGAGGCCGTGGGATGAGCCAATGACGAAGGCCACATCTCCCGCACCGCTGTTTGCGCGGTCGGCAAGGAACTGGGCCAGCTCATCGGAGGAGATCTGTTTTCCTTCGATGCACATCGCGACGATCGCCGCGCCCTTGCGGACGCTGCCGAGGATGGCTTTGCCCTCTTTATCCAGCGCCTTTTTCACCACAGCGTCGGAGGCGTTCTTCTCTTCGATTTTTTCTTCCGGCAGCTCGACGATGCGGAAAGACGCAAACGCCGCCAGACGCTTCTGGTATTCGGCCACGCCCTCGGCGAAGTATTTTGCGTTGAGCTTGCCGACGCAGATCAGGTCGATATTCTGCATGGTTATCGTTCCTCTTTTGTGTGGGATCTCGCGCCGGTGGCGCGGGGGCAGAGCGCAGTTATGCGGGGCTAAGTTCTCTTTTGCGTGCCAAAAGAGAACCAGAAAAGCACCAGCGTCGCGCGCCTGTGCGCGGGGCAGAGCGCTTTTTCATTAAGGCTAATTGTTCTCTTTTGATGTCAAAAGAGAACCAGAAAACCACCAGCGATTTCGACGCGCTGGATCCACGAGAAAGGGGCTGCTCGCCCCTTTCAGACCCCGAAGGGGTTGTCGAAGCCCAAAAATGCTAGCCGCTTCGCTAAACGCATTTTTTTGGGCTTCTCCGGTTTACGGCTCCGCCGATGGTGTTTACCTCTCTGCTGACGGTAAAGTTCTGCTAAAGCCTGAAATCTTCGGCGAAGCCGTAAAACGGCGGAGAGCGAAAATGCGGTTAAGAGATCTTCGTGCGAATGCACGAATCTCC
>ENA-OQKL01000352-OQKL01000352.1-human-gut-metagenome-genome-assembly--contig:-NODE-352-length-15476-cov-2.238778_pt1 | contig 15476 bp, 18 predicted proteins | sample MGYA00242779_ERZ504800 | MGnify/ENA primary metagenome ERZ504800 (study PRJEB26092, sample SAMD00036410) | human gut metagenome | host: Homo sapiens | study: EMG produced TPA metagenomics assembly of... | reverse complement strand
GTTCAGTCTGATCATGGTAACTATGATGATTCCGCTCAGGTCATGTATGTGCCACTGTTCACACTGATGAACATATTGGATGGGCAGATACGTACCAGGCAGTGGATTGCCGGACTTGCAGTGCTTTTGGATTTTCCTGATGAGACAGAATATGTTAGCATTTCCAACATCTTTGATCGAGGCAGCCAGAATCGACGGGTGTGGTGAAATCGGCATTTTCCTGAAGGTGGTTCTTCCATCTCAGAAGCCGGCGATTGGTGCTCTCGGAATTTACATGTTTATGAGCATGTGGAATAACTTTATGTGGCCGTTGATTATTCTCAGTACAAAATCTATGTATAACTTCCCGGTAGCTCTGGCTATGCTGGATGGTGTGGCATGGAGAAAAGACTATGGTGTGGTTATGCTGGCGACAGTTTGTGCGGTTCTGCCTATCATGATCATCTTCTTGATATTCCAGAAACAGTTCGTGGCAGGTGTCATGGGTGGAGCAGTAAAGGAATAATGTAGTTGATTCTGAAAAAAATATTTAGGAGGATATAAATATGATGAAGAAACGAGTAGTAGCATTGACAACAGCAGCGGTGATGGCATTGTCTATGACTGCATGTGGCGGAGGCGGCGGAGCTGATAAAACAGCTTCCGGAGATAAGGAAGGCGGACTGTCCGGTGAGATCACAGTCTGGAGCTGGGACGTGGCACTGGCGCATCTTGAGGAATGGGCAGAGAAGTTCCAGGAAGAGAATCCGGATGTAACCTTTAATTTTGAGGAAATGGGTGTGGATCAGGTATACCAGAAAATGACTACCTGCCTGCAGTCCGGCATCGGCCTTCCGGATATTGTTTCTATTGAAGGTGAACAGATGGCAAAGTTCGGAGAGAAATTCCCCGGAAAATTTGAAGATTTTACAGATATGATCAATCCGGATGACTATTTCCCGATTAAAATCTCAGAGTGTACGGTTGACGGGAAGATCATTGCGTATCCATGGGATTCCGGCCCGTGTGGTATGTTCTACAGAAGCGACCTGTTTGAAGAAGCAGGAATCAAGGCAGAAGATATCGTGACCTGGGATGATTTTATCGAGGCAGGAAAAGTATTAAAAGAGAAAACAGGCGTTAATATGCTTTGTATGGCAGAATCCAGAAATGATACAACCTACAGACTTCTCATGATGGAAGGCGGCGGTTTCTACTTTGACAAGGACGGAAATACTCAGGTAGATTCAGATGTTTCTATTCAGGCAATGGAAACCTGTAAGAAAATGTATGATGCAGGTATCACATTCAATAATTCATCCTGGGATGATATGGTAGCAGGCATGGGCGCAGATAAGTTTGCATGTATTGCAGATGCTGTGTGGATGGTAGGATCTATTAAGGAAGCAGCTCCTGATCAGAGCGGCTAAGTGGGCTGTTATGGAACTTCCGAGATTCCAGGCAGATAAAGAAGCTCAGGGAGCATCCAATGGTGGTTCTGTTCTGGCGGTTCCTTCAGCCAGTAAAAGTACAGAGGCTTCCAAGGCATTTGTGAAGTTTGTTATGGAAAATGTTGATGCCAATGTGGAAGGATTCCAGAATTACGGACTGTATCCGTCTTATCTGAAAGCTCTTGAGTCTGATGTATTTAAAGAGGGGGATGAGTTCTTTGGCGGACAGCAGATCTTTGACCTGTTTACAGAAGTCGGAAAGACGGTTCCACAGGTAAATTATACCTCTAACTTTGCAGAAGCACTGGAAATGTCCAAAAACTACTATGGCGAATATACTGTTGAATGATGAGGATCCTGCAGAGGTTCTCAAAGCGGAACAGGAGGAAATGAAAGCCAAATTCGGCAAATAGAAGCATAGTCATATTTATAACAAAGACATAATAAAACGGGTGTACTGAAGTATATTCAAACACCCGTTTTAAAAGGATGGAGGTTTCTGTAGTACGAAAAAAAGTTATAAAACGAGATATTTATCAAATCATTATTCCGATGATACTGGAAAACATACTTCAGATTTCGGCAAACCTGGTAATCACGGCAATGGTTGGACGGTTGCTTGCAAATGACATTTCCGCACAGGGGATCTGTATCCGGATTACGGATACATTATGGTGTTTTTATAAGGGAGTGGCAATTGGGGCTACGGTTTTGATCGCCCGGGCATACGGTGCGGGCAGACATCAGGATTGCAGGAAGATTGCGGAGCAGACCATACTTACGGAAATGATTATTGTGTTTATTTTCCAGGTGGTGTTATACTTTAAGGCACCGCTTTTTCTTGGATTTTTTTCAAAGGATCCCCAGATCCTCTCTCTGGCAGAGGGGTATATGAAGACCATTATATTCGAATTCCCGTTTGTGGTGATCACGACGGTGGTTACAGCCTCTTTCCAGGGATACGGCAATACAAAGATTCCTATGTATATTGCGGTTCTTATGAATGTGGTCAATATTGTCTGCGGTTATTGCTTTATCTTTGGTGCCTTCGGTATTCCGGGCATGGGAATAAAAGGTGCGGCTACCGCTCTTTTGATGGCACAGGCAGTTGGTGCAGGTACAGGACTGTACCTTTTATATAAAAAGAAGGGTGGACTGTTTCGAAAAGTACCATCTGAGCATAGATTTTTCAGTTTTGATAAAAAATGTATCTACGAAATCTATACTACAGGAATTCCGGCAGCTTTGGAAACCGTATTCTGGCAGGTTTCTGCTATCATTTTGAGTAAAGTGATACTATTTTACGGAAACCAGGCATTTGCTGCATATCAGCTGGGTATACAGGCAGAGGAAATTACGGAGATGCCGGCCATTGGTTTTAGTACGGCATCCACTACACTGGCAGCCAGAGCAATTGGTATGCAGGATGAGGAACTGCGAAAAGTTTACTTTAAAGAACAACTGAAAGTGGGAGTATTTATTAGCTCGATAACTTCGGTGCTGCTGATTTTCCTCCCGCGGTTCTTTATGACTCTGATGACGGACAAACCTGAATTACAGGCCATAGGTGTTGTATATGTGTTTGTTATGGGATTTATCCAGATACCTCAGAATTTGTCCAGGATCTACAATGGAACCATCAGAGCTATGGGGTATAAGAATGCTCCTATGCTGGTGGCGGGATTTGGCATATGGATCGTAAGGATTCCTCTGTGTATGCTGGCTGCTTATGTGTTAAGGCTGCCTTTGACAATAATCTGGATTATTATTGCGATGGATCAGGTGTCCAGATTCCTGCTCAGTGTAGGATTGTATTATCGAATCAACAAAAAGCGTGAGCAGACGATGAATGCGGTATAGAACGGAAAAAGGAGTAAGAATACATATGAACAGAGAATTTTTATATGAATTACTGGAAACAGCATCAGTTTCCGGCTTTGAGGAAGAGATTCAGAGAAAAGTTATAAAGTATGCAAGAGGATTTGCGGATGAGATCTACACGGATGAAATTGCCGATGTGGTAAGTATTGTAAATCCGGATGCAGAGATCAAGGTTATGCTGTCGGCACATATGGATGAGATTGGTCTCATGATATCGCATATTACGGAGAAAGGAATGCTCCACGTATCCAAGGCGGGTGGTATTTATCCGGGAACTTATCTTGGACAGAAAGTCAGAATCATGCATGAAGGAAATGTGGTTTACGGCGCAGTCCGAAACCATGGCTCTCTGAATAAGAAAGAGTTGGAAATTACAGATATCATCATCGATATCGGTGCTGTTTCAAGGGAAGATGCCATGGCTCATGTGGCCTGTGGTGATCCGGTGAGTTTTGATACAGATTACAGAGAACTTTTAAATGACAGACTCTGTGCAAGAGGCCTTGATGACCGTCTGGGAGGATATATTATCCTGGAGGCTGCGAAAAAGGCCAAGGAAAGAGGGTGCACATGTGGAATTTATGCGGCAACTACTGTAGGGGAAGAACTGACAAAGCACGGAGCTGCCTGGTGTGCATCCCGAATCGCTCCGACCCTGGCGGTTGTGCTTGATGTTACATATACCAGCGATTATGAGGGAACAAGAGCCATCGAAAACGGAGAAATCATTCTGGGAGGCGGACCTGTTTTCCTCCATAATTCTTTCAGTCATAAAATGGTGGTGGAGCAACTCGAAAAAGCTGCCCGGAATATACATATAAAATATCAGTGGGAGACGGATGTGGAAGAACCTGTACGGACGCAGATGCTATTCATATGGCAGGCAGGGGGATACCTACAACAGTTATGTCCATACCTCTTCGCTATATGCATAATCCGGCAGAAGTGTGCAGTATGGAGGATGTGCAGGGATGTATTGACGTGCTTGCAGAATTTTTATGTGGAATCGGGTCTGATATTTGTCTGAAACCTCTGGAAGGATAAGGTGATTTATGAAAAAATATATGGCGATTGCCGGATTGGTATTAGTTACTGTTATCTGGGGAGGAGGATTTGTGGCCAGTGACATGGCTCTTGACAGTCTGTCGCCTTTTCAGATCATGACCATTCGTTTTCTGTTGGCTTCCGTGCTTATGGGTGGGATAAGTATCCGGAATCTTAAAGGGATAAAAAAAGAGGAAGTAACTGCAGGAGTTTTTATGGGCGCAGCTCTTTTTATTGGGTTTTCTCTTCAGATCATAGGACTGCAATATACGACTCCGTCAAAGAATGCGTTCCTCACAGCTACAAATGTGGTGATTGTTCCTTTTATTGCTTTTCTGATCTGCCGGAAAAAAGTAGGATTCAGAGGTATAATAGGAGCAGTGCTGGCCATCGTGGGGGTGGGACTTTTGTCCCTGGATAAAGATCTGTCCCTGGGACTGGGTGACGGACTGACCCGTTATATGTGTCAGTGGGTCTTTGCTTTTCGAGATTTTTCTGACAAGCATCTTTGTGAAGAAGTACAGGGCATCTGTGTTGAACTTTATTCAGATGTGTACGGCAGGTATTTTATCATTGATATTCATGATTGCCTCCGGGCAGGTGCATTTTCAGGTTACTGCAAAAGGATGGTGGAGTGTTCTCTATCTCGGCATTATCAGCACAACGGTCTGCTATCTTCTTCAGACAGCATGCCAGAAGTATGTGGATGAGACAAAGGCGGCAATCATTCTGTCTATGGAGTCTGTCTTCGGAACCTTGTTCTCGGTTATGATTCTTCATGAAAGTATTACGTTGCGCATGATATTGGGATGTATCATTATTCTGGCGGCGGTTTATTCTGGCGAATTCAGCCACGGAGGAGACAACGGCATAAGGACAGCGTCGTGTAACTGTTCAGTACCTTCACAGTTACGAGCCAAAATGCATAAAAAACTCACCTTCGGTGATGGCATTTTGGCTTGTATGTCTCGGGATTTTGACATATTCATGTCAAAACACCTCGCGGGTACAGTGGCCACTGAATAGTTACGTTCTTTTTACTTACCATGATACACGCATTATCAGAAAATTTCCAGTCATCTTGCAACATATTCTTTTCTGTTGCGATATGTGGTTTTTTTATGCACCGTAAACAGTACTGTCAATACAATTCCACCGATCAGACCGCCCACATGAGCCGCATTATCAATCTGCGCCGCCTGTGAACCGTAGTAGATCGTAACCACAATGACAAACACCAGCCGCCGGATCACTATTTCTCTCACCTGCTTTTTGTTTTTGATCATCAGAACAAAAACTCCACCGATAATTCCATAGATTGCCCCGGAAGCACCTACGCTGACAATGTTGCTCTGCGACTGAATATCCATATACAGGGACAACAGATTACCCACCAGTCCGGAGCCAAGATAGATTGCAAGGTATTTCCAGTGTCCCACTGCATTCTACCACCATATCTCCCATAAACAGCAATACCGCCATATTATTTGCAAGATGATAGATTCCAAAATGCAGAAACATAGAAGTAAACAGCCGATACCACTCTCCATTCAGAATGAACGGTCTGCAAGCGGCACCCCACTGCAACATAAACCCGGTATCCTCTGTACTCCCCAAAAACTCCATGATAATAAAAATCACCACATTGATCCCGATCATCAGCAGATTCATCCAGTTTAACGGTCCCCTGAAAATTTGTTCCAGTGCATCCGGTGTGTTACTGTTCTGGCTGTTCATCCGGTAATACGCTTCCCGCCTTCTCTGCTCCTCCTGCTGCCAGTCTTCATCCTGATACCGGTTCATATATTTTCCTCCTGTCAGACATCAGTTATATTTTCCTCATTATATGCCCACACTTTCTGTTTTACAAGGAAAATCAACGAACCTGTCTGCTATATCTTCACCTGGTATATCAGGTCAGCAAACCGAATCTGATCGCCATTGATCAGTTCCTGTTCTTCTTCTCCATAAAGTTCCTGCTCATTGACCCAGGTTCCGTTTCTGGAATTCATATCTTTCAGATACCAGTTACCTGCCCGTTGTTCGATACTGGCATGGACCCGGCTTACTGCTGTGGATGGCAGGACAAGATCTGCCTGTTCTTTCAGTTGTCCGATGATGGTGAGACGGGTTGCGTTTTTCTATCCGTAAACTGCCTGCCACTTACCGGGTGCAGTTCCTTCAGAATCAGACCGCCTTGTTCTCCTCCGTTTGAAAGAATCTGGGTATAGGTATCCCCTCCCCATGGAATCCGCGTTTTCCCATGTGATTTCTTCTGCTTCCGGCTCTTTATCCTTCTCCTCCCATTCTCTGATATCTGTTTTCGAATGCCTTGGCGCTTCTTCCGATGTTCCCTGATAGATCGCAAATTGTTCCTCAATCTGTCGTTCTTCGTTTTTTTCTTTTTCTCACAACCACCTGCCAGATCAGAACAATTAATACCGCCATCACACCCGATGCTGCCCAGGTTCCCAGATATTGTGGAACATATTCCAGAACAGCATACCCTGCCAGTGCATACAACAAAACTCCGATAATTCCCAGCACCATTCCGACCAAGACAGGACTCACCCGCCCGTTTTCTCCTTCCTCCTCTTCTGAAGAAAAGAAATCTTCCAGTACCGCTTGTCTGTTATCTCCGAAATATGATGTTTCCTGATGTTCTCTGCTTTTCTTCTCCTGACAGGCCTGAAGTTCTGTTTCTGTCGTTTTTCTCTCTTCCATCAGCCGCCGTTCCAAAACACTTTGTAACCCCATTACCGAGAACGTATCCTGGATCGCATACTGGTAAAGTTCATAAACTACCGATACTCCGGTCTGTTCCTGATGATCCAGTCGTGGAAGCAACTCTTCCAGAAGTTCCCGAATCCCCTGTTCCAGTTTTTTCTCCGCTGCCGGAAGACAGCAAAAAGAGGGATAACAGCTGACAGGATCAAGATAAATATAATTCCAATCCAGACAGATCTGATCTGCCGGTATCAGATATTCCTCCAGCTGTACCAGCACCTGTAACAGCCCCTGAATAATAAGAAGCACTTCCGATCCTTTTACCTTTTTTAACCTGCTTTTTTCTGCAAGCGATATTTTTGAGGTAATATCATAATAATACAGTTTTTTCTGATCCATTCTTCTGCACTCACACCCAAGAAGTCCCTGCACCTGATTTTCGGTCATCATTCTTGTGATATAATTTTCTGTCTTCTCCCCGGTCTCCACCACCAGATAATTGTGCTGCAAATCTCTTCTGTAATCCATCTTCATCTCTAAAAACCTTCTTTTTATGTACGAAACGCAATCACTTTTCTCACAAATATAACTGGTCGTATGATTTTTTGTCCGTATCTTTGTCTCAAACTCCAGATGCGGTCTTCCCCATACGGATACTTTTCCTGTTATCTTTACCCGTACTTCCTTCTGATTTCCTGTAATCTCACCTGAGATACCTTTTCCCGAAAATCCACTTTCACTACGCTTGTTTTCCATTTTTCTCTGCTTTTCCTGTCCTGTTCTTCCTTCCAGCACACCATATCCACTTCCCTGAACAGATACCTCACATGCTGCCTGCGTATACCAACATCGCAAATACACATAAAAAGTAAGCGAAAGCAGAAAGGTAAGAATCATCACACACAACGGAACTACCAGCGATGCCTCCACCGTAAGAGAACCTTTTTCCTTCGTCTGTCCCTTTTCTTTATCTGATTTGCTTCCGGATCCCTACTGTACCTTTTCTCTTTTCCTGTCTCTTCCATACTTCAGCTCCTTTTTTGTATATTCACAAACCTTTTCATCTGTTTCCCGTTCTCAGATATACTGCACCAGATATCCGGCCAATAAAAACGGTACAAAAGGAAGTTCCTTTTTCTTCCCATTCCCAATGCCAACATGCAGACCCCAACCGCTGCCGCCAGAAGAATCGCTGTCTGAAAAATCACACATGCCTGCTGTATTCCCTGGATCCATCCGATCCCCATCAGCACAATTCCATCTCCGCTTCCTATCTGATCCGACCTCCACAATGATGCAAGCCACAGACAGATTCCCGGAAGAAGACCACTCCAGCAAAGTTTCTGATCTGTTCCTACATATATAAACGCCGTCAGAACAAAAACTGCCACGGTCCACACAATATCCACTTCTTTTCTTCGCCAGTCAGTCCAGCTGTTTACCATCAGATAACCGGTTGTCAATACTCCCATCTTTTTCCTTTCCGCACACTGCCACAAATATTTTTGGATCCCTGACTTTTTTAACCTGTGTTTTCACGACATCGCTCACATTGGATATATGCCTGTATTTCAGATTTTTTCACCAGACGGACGGTTCGTTTCAGCCCGCTGCAGGATGCCTGACTGTGATAGCAGTCTCCTTTTTCCGTATAGTAAACCAGGGCACTGTCACCGCCGCACCGTTCACAGGCATGATATTTTCCTCCATATTCATTCCGTTTTTGCTCCACCTGTGTTTTTATTCCCCGATGAATCGAGAGATCCAGATGGGTACAAGATTCTGATGTATGATATACGCTCTCATACTCTGTCACATAAACCATTTCTCCGCCATCTGTTCCCTCGTTGTCTGTATTTTTCGGGTCATATCCGGTCCAGGTATGCACCACACTGCTGTTCGTCACCTTAAGTTTTGATACCGGAAGGATTGAAAATGGCAGTTGATACAACACTGTAGCTTTCAGTTGAATCTTATGATTTTCATATCGGGATCCGATCAGACTCACTGCTGCGCCATCCCCGAGTTCCGGAAGATGTGCTTTTGCGTAAGCGATGCAAACACCGGAAGAAAGTACTCCTGTCGGCGTGTTCACCCCGGAATCCCCGCTTTCCACACTGGCATACATACCAAGCTCCTGCGCGCTCTGATGCAGAGATGTTTTCACAAGTGCCTGCACCCGGTACAGATCTATTATTCCAAGCAAGGTACAGATTCCAAGCAGAAATAAAGGGATAACCAGAGCTGCTTCCACAGTAAGCACCGCCGGGATCTGCTGCTTTTTACCCCGGGTCTTCCGAAAGAAACAAAGAAATACTCTCCGTTTGTTTTTGCAGATAGCCTGAAGAGATCCTTTACCTTTCTTTTGGTTTTTTATTTTCGGAGAGTATATCTTTATTCCTTTCTTTATGACTGTCTTCATTCCTGTCCTTTCCATATCTGTATATCCGTCTTTTTCAGACACCTTTCCGTCAGTCACTTCCCATTGCATATCCGTAATCTCTTTGCAAAGAAAATGTCTTTTCCGCGAAAGTCACTCCCATGTCAACTTCCAGATAGATCACTCCCTGATCCAGACGAAAATTTTCTTTTCCTGACATTCCCCGTATTACCGCTTCCACTATATCCATCGTCCGCTCAGTCTGAACCTCTGGCTTCCCTGTCATCAGTAAAATCCCAAGATATTCCTGATATGTCATGCCCTTTTGTTCCACAGCCCTGCTGTTTTTCAGTAACTCCGTAATCTTCGCCAGCTGATGCAGCGATACCATCCAGGTGTCTCCTGTTTTTACCAGCGGAACCTTACCGCCCGTCAGCAACTGTCTTACATCCAGCAGACTCTCTCCGAAAGCCCAGGCTGCCTGCAGTGCAAGACTTACGATTCCTTCCAGCGCCGGAAATCCTATGGCAGCACAGATGACAAGTGCCATTTCATGAATCTCTGCCTGTCTGGTCGGATCCTGTAAAAGATACATCATATTGGCAGCTTCCCTGGCTGCCAGAAGACGGTATACCACCGCTTTCAGATTTTCCTGATCGGTGTTCTTTCCACCAATCACATACTCCAGCTGGTACCGCAACGGGTCTGTCGCATGCTCCATACTGGTATAGTCCGTAAGATGCTGCATCATATACGCCTGAAAAATCCCTCTTGTCAGAACCGTATCCTCCTGCGCCCCATAAAACGGTATCCCCATACCGGTCTGCTTTTCCCGTCTGCTGAGTCGTTTTTCTTTTGGCAGTCCCTTCTGTGACAGCTCTTTTCCCGCCGGAACCACCAGTGCCAGAATGCTTTTTTTCTGTAACTGCCGGATCACATCCAGCGGATTGACAAAATCAGCCGGAACCTGGACCACAGCTGGTTGTTGTCCTGTATTGTCCGGATCCTGTCCCTGATTTTGACCGGCTTCTTTCCTGGCTTTTTCATAACTGTCCATAGACTGTTTTACATCGATATCACTCCCTCTCTTTTCCTGTTGTTCAAAAATATCTTTCTGTTGTTCATATTTTTTCATAAGAAGCTGTATCCCCTGAATACCAAGTGTCTCCTTCATGTAGTCCACCGCCTGCGCACGATATCCGCGTCCATGCTCATCTGACATCAATGTGTATGCAGTAATTGCCCCCAAGACAGACGAACATTTCCACAGATTTTCCCCACGAACACCTGATATTGCTCCATCCGGACGACAACTCTCTTCCATACATTTTTTTACCGTTTGATACATACGCTCCGGCTTCCACACCCCGGTTCCATAACTTCCATCCACCATAAAAACATGATATCTTTCCAGCAGTTCCCGGTCATACCCGGCAAATACCGAATACAGACCTTCTTCCACACCGGTTTCCGCCTGTACGCGCCCTCCTCCAATCTGTACCGACTGCAGAAGTACCTGAAAGACCAGCAGAAAGACTGCCAGAAAAAGACTGGTGAATACCGTTATACTTCCTGATTTTTTCAAGGGATACCTTCTTTCTTTAGGAAATATGTCGTAACTGATATGTGTTTCGTTGACAGGTTACTTTTTAGATGCTGTTACTTTGTTTTGTTATTTTTGCAAGAATATTATTCACCAGACTGACCAGCTGTTTTTTAAAGATGGCAACCAGCCCGACGAGAACGACAATGATCAGAATCAGTTCCACCGTTCCCAGCGCGTCTTCTTCCTGCATAAATCTCTGTAAGAGTGTCATATTTTTCCCTCCTTTCCGGCCCGGAGATATTTCTGATCGCCGAAACATCACAGATAAGACATGTTTCTGTTCTCCACCGTCAGACTGCGAATGTCAGCCATGCCGGCACCAGCAAAATCACAAACACCACGAGCAACATTAAAATCATCGGGAACAGCAGCCTGGTGGATGCCTGCTCCCCAAGGATCTGCGCCTGCTGCCTGCGAAGCCGCTGCGCCTGTTCTGCCTCTTTTGCCAGAATCTGCTCCACTCCAACGCTTCCTTTCTGCAGGCACTGTACCAGAATGGAAGACAATGTACGATAAGACAACAGTCCCCAACGTTCTCCCAGCTGTTCATAAGCCTCTTTTTCTCCAAGACCGCGTTCCATCTCTCCACATACTTCCACAAGTATCTCATAAGCCTTTCTCACCTCCTCCCTGCGCATATAGGAAACATAATCACCGGCAATCCGTTCTACAGATTTTCGAAGATTCATCCCTGTACTTAACAGCAGCTGCAGTTTTGTCACGATCTCAGGATAGTCCTGCTGCATCTGTTGCTGTTCTTCCTTTTTATGCTCTTTTTCTTTCTGCTGCCGATGCAGAAGTACCATAACCGGAAGGGCGAATGCCAGCAGGGCTACTCCGTACTGCATGCCATCTCCTACTTTTTTCCATACCAGCTTTTCTCCATGCAGTGTTTTCGGAAGCTGCATCCACTCTGAACCTTTTTCTGTATCTGTATCTGCATTTGCCTTTTCCACCATATCTTCTACCTGCCTTTTTTCATCAGATATTTCAGGAAATACCAGAATATCCCAGCTTTCATTCCGTTCCTGCCCCTGAAGTCCTATGATTGCTGTCAGCGTTACCGCTTCCCCATCTTCTCTGATGTTCTCTCCATGCCTTCCTTCCCAGTCAAGAATCTCCGGACGACTGCTGAACCATCGAACAGTCACCGGGTACTCCTGCAGTTCTTCCCGAAGATACAACGGATGATCTACATGCTTCAGCGATTCATTTTCTCCAAGTATCTCTTTTTCAATTGCGCCGCGTACCTCAGAAAAAACTGGTTTCTATCTCCTTCTCAGACAATTGTTTTTCTATTACATCCACTGTCATGGATTCCTTTTTCCGGTTTCCCTGCTCATCTCTCCATTCTACTTCGAGATTTTCTTCCTGTATCCCCTGACCATATGCCGGCCGTCTTAACTGTGAAATCTCCTGACCGTTCTCTGCCTGCTCTGTCACTCCCGCTGCAATCAGAAGCACTCCTGCCACCAGCACTGCCAGTTCCGTCTGCCAGATACACTCCTCTGTCATCCATTCCGGAAGCTGCCAGCCATGTTTTCTTCCCCACCGTTGAATCCACCTGGCACCTTTTTGCTTCCGGTTTCCTTTCTCTCCGGAAACCAGAATATAAAATATCCCTGTCAGCAGCAAAAAAGCACTTCCCAGTACTATATTCATACCTGAATCCTCACAATCTTTCTTCCCATTCGGAAACTGAAGAGATACACACCCAGACACCCTGTCATCACCAGTACTCCCGGCAGATTATGATATAAGACATCCAGAAATCCGCTGGAAGTCACCTGCATATAAAGGATCATCACTCCCGGAACCATACTCATCACCAGCTGTTCCAGCTTCTTTCCTGCGATCGCTACCTGAATCTCCCCGGTGACCCGTATCTTCTCTCCCAATACTTCTGCCAGATTCCCAAGAATTTTCCCGAGATTTCCACCGGAACGCCGCGCAATCAGAAAGATATCCCCAAAATTACGGATTTCCTCCACACCGGAGCGCTGACCCAGATTCCAGAACAGCTGCTCCACCGGTACACCCACCTGCATCTGACTTTCCATATATCGCAGTTCTCTCACCAGATCATCCCCATTCCCAAAAAGCCGTTCCATCTCTCTCCTGCATTCCATCACCCCCTGTTCCATCGAATATCCTGCTCGCACCGCCGTCTGCAGCCCCTGCAACACCTCTTTAAAATGATTCCGTAGAATCCGCCGTCTCCGCTCTGCCAACTCCTTTTTTCTCCAGCGGGCATACCAGATTCCAATCGGAATTCCCAGTCCCCATGCCCACCAGGATCGATAACAGAAAAAACTTGATGATCCCTGTAATCCCGATACTCTGCAGGATACACAAGATCCATTCCTTCTCAGAAAGCACATATATTTTATAATTCTGCCTCACCGAAACAGCGTTCCAGTTTTTCCCTGTGCTGTAATTCCCCAATCCTTTTAAGTTGATCTTTTTCCCTTCTATACAGTCCATGCATCCGCACCTCTCCATCCTCATATCCCAGAATCTCTGCAATCTCTGCTACCTGTCGTTTTCCGTCTCTTGCCCTTTCCAGATGCACCAGAAGTTCTACCCCGGAAGCAATCTGTCTTCGTACCGCTTCAAGTGGCAGTTCCATCCCCATCAGCACCATCGTTTCCACACGGGAAATCATATCTCCGGTACTGTTGGCATGTGCGGTTCCAAGACTTCCGTCATGACCGGTATTCCAGGCCTGCAAAAGATCCACTGCCTCCTCACCGCGAATCTCACCCACAATGATTCTGTTGGGTGCCATACGAAGGGCTGTACGGATCAGATCCCGGATCGTAATAGCCCGGTTTCCTTCCATATTGGCAGGCTTTGCTTCCAGACGAACCAGATTTTCCACGCCCTGGATCTGCAGTTCTGCCGAATCTTCAATTGTGATAATTCGTTCTTCATGGGGAATCGCGTTGGATAACGCATTCAGAAATGTCGTTTTACCGGAGGAAGTCCCTCCGCCGATCAGGATCGAATACCCTGCTTTTACCATCTGTTCCAGAAATGTTGCCGCCTCTCTTGTGATACTTTCTTTCGCGATCAGATCTTCCATCGTGATCGCATGCTCCGGAAAACGTCGAATCGTCAGAATCGGTCCGTCCAGCGCCACCGGATAAATCACTGCATTCACACGGGATCCGTTTTCCAGCCTGGCATCTACAATAGGGGAATTTTCATTGATCACACGGTTACATTTTCCGGCAATCTGCTGTACCACATCCTCCAGTTTTTCCTTTGACACAAATGACTTTTCCCATCTGCTCTTTTTCCCTTCCCGCTCCACGAAAACTATTCTGATAGCCATTTACCATAATCTCCGTCACCCGGTCATCGTCCAGAAGTTCCTGCAGGATATCCAGCTTTCGCACCGAATAGAACAACTCTCTTCGGGTCTCCTCTCTCTGTTTCACCGTCAGGCGGTTCTCTCTTGCCGTCTCCGATACAAGAAGATCGATCCTTTCCAGAATTTCTTCATCCGACCATTCTGCGCCCTGCCGTAGCTGCTCCATCAGCTTTACCCGTATACGGATAAATTGTTCCTGCTTCATTACCCGTCCTCCCGCTCTGTCCGAAGCATTTCTCTCACGTAATCACCCAGTTCACTCCATACCAGATCATCCATATATCCGATCCCGGTTTTGGAGCTGCGATGATAGGGAAGTTTAATCTTTCGGATCCGATCCAGCACCATCTGTTTTTCCCAGACCTGCAGTGTGTGCTCAAATTGATGAATCTTCGCCTGTGAAACCGGATCTGCCCGGATCGGCATATAGATTCTGGTACACTGTTCCAGTACTTTATAAAGCTGACTGACACTGTCACTGAGATCCAGAATGACCACATCATAATTACTGTAATCAATGATCTGCTGCAGAAGACTGATCCACTCCTGTGCCGTGGTACTCTGGATATCCTCCATGGAAAGTACCGGCGGCAGATAATCCAGATTGTTGACACTCTGTACAATAGATCCCATCTTCGTGATCAGCTGTTCCGATCCCAGACGCTGATAGTACAGCAGATCGCCAAGTGTCTGATCGAAGCTGCGTTCCAGAAGATATTCAAAACCGGAACAGGCTTCCAGGTTCAGATACAGGCAGCCTCTTTTCTTTGCCAGAATCTGCCCCAGTGTCAGTGCAAATGTTGTCTTCATCGTTCTGCCGACCGGTGAATACACTCCGATCACTTCCATTTTTTTCTTCTCCAGCTTCAGCGTCTGCGCTGTTGTTCCAACGCCCTCCCCATAGTGTTCCAACGCTTCCCGGATCACCTGATTAGAAGACTGATATTTGTAAATTGACGGATACTCTTCATACCCCTTTGACACCACTCCATCCGATAAGATCAGAATCTGCCCGATCTTCGCCTCACGGAT
>ENA-OQKL01000344-OQKL01000344.1-human-gut-metagenome-genome-assembly--contig:-NODE-344-length-15799-cov-2.768249_pt1 | contig 15799 bp, 15 predicted proteins | sample MGYA00242779_ERZ504800 | MGnify/ENA primary metagenome ERZ504800 (study PRJEB26092, sample SAMD00036410) | human gut metagenome | host: Homo sapiens | study: EMG produced TPA metagenomics assembly of... | reverse complement strand
GACGCAAAAATTCTTTTGTCGGCGCAAGCGCCTCCTCCAACTCCTCTGTGACGATACAGGAAGAAACCCCATAACCGCCTTTTCCGTCCACATTGGCTTTTTCTGTGCATCTGACGCTGTTTCCAACATAGATCTTATACAGACCTTCCTCTAAGACATAGCAGGACTTATGACCAGTCACACCGCTGTCGTCATAGGAAGCAAACCGGCTTACCGGAATGGTAAGTTCAAGTACTTCCTCCTCGCCCGGAGCAAGCAGTTTTGTCTTTGCAAATCCGCACAATACCTTTGCCGGTTTTCCAAGCTGTCCCTGTGGGGCGGACACATAAACCTGTGCAGCCTCTTTTCCGGCTGCTTCCCCGGGTATTTTTCACACGGATACTGAGTGCGATCTTTGCATCTTTTCCATTTCCTGTACTCTCCGCTTTTACCGTCTCCATGGAAAATTCCGTATAAGACAAACCGAACCAAACTCATACATTACTTTTCCGGTGCGAATGTCTCAAAATAACGGTAGCCGACATAGATATCTTCCGCATAAATATTTTCTGTCTTACTTCCAAAATGGTCTGCTGCCGGGTAATCAGAAAGTTTCTCCGTCGATCGTATCCGTCAGTTTTCCGGATGGTGTCACTCTGCCCGATAACAGATCTGCAACGGCGTTCGCGCCTTCCATACCACCCTGCCAGATGTAAAGAATCGCTTTGATGTGATCCTGATATGCCGCATCTTTCGTCCAGCTCATATCAATGATGTTAGACACATTTAAAAGCACTGCCACTTCGTTAAAATATTTTGTTACAACACGAAGATTTTCTTTTTCCCGTTTTGTCAGAAGATAACTGCCTTCCGTGTCCTCGTAATCTTTATCCTCACCGGCAGTTCTTCCGATCAGAAAAATAGCTTTTTCAGACTTTTCTGCTGCGCGGCGTGCGATCTCTTCCGTGATTTCCATCTCTTCCTGATGCCACGGCTCTGCCGCCCATCCACCGCCTCCATTGTCAAACGGATGCTCCTTTAACCATTCTTTATAGGTTTCTACCAGTTCCTCATTTACAGGAAAAGCATTATTTTCTTTGATTCCGTCTAAAATATTTTTGACATACGGCACATTGACCGCCCCGCCTGAACCGGTTCCACTCCGGTAATACTCAATCTGGCTTCTTCCGAAAATAGAAACTGTCTCATCCTTTTTGACCGGAAGCATATGCCCCTCATTCTTTAAAAGCACGGCTCCCTCTGCTGCTGCCTCTCTACAGTATGCTGCCAGTTCCGGCAGCGGAACACCGATTCCACTGTTACCCATGATAATCCTCCATTTTAATCTCCATTCTTGCGCTGTCTTTCAATGAAAACAACGTTTTCATTTGCATCTCAAGTTTGTGCGTAAGCACAAATCTTGCGTGTGAAAAATCTTATTTTTCACACTAACCTCCGTTTTTTGCGCTTATTTTTGCACTATCTTCCAAGCAGTGACTCCGCCTGTGTCACAACGTCCTCGATGATCTCTTTACAGCTTTCTTCTTTTTTTACCATGCCGGCGCTCTGTCCTGCCATCAGGCTTCCGTTGACCACGTCACCGTCAATGACTGCCTTGCGCAGGGACCCAAGTGTAAGGTGCTCTAACTCTTCAAATGAAGCGCCCTCTTTTTCCATTTTTAAATATTCGCGGCTCATCTGGTTGCGAAGAACCCGGATCGGATGTCCGGTGCTCATGCCGGTCACTTCTGAGTCAATGTCTTTTGCCTTGATGACACGCTCCTTGTAATTCGGATGTACGATGGATTCTTTTGCCACCACAAATCTGGTTCCCATCTGTACTCCTTCGGCACCGAGCATAAATGCCGCTGCCATGCCTCTGCCGTCTGCGATTCCTCCTGCGGCAATAACCGGTATCTGTACCGCATCTGCCACCTGCGGAACGAGTGCCATCGTTGTCGTCTCGCCGATATGGCCGCCGGACTCACATCCTTCTGCCACAACGGCATCTGCGCCTGCACGCTCCATTCGTCTTGCAAGAGCCACGGAAGCGACCACCGGGATGACGCGGATACCAGCGTTTTTCCACAGTTCCATATATTTCTCCGGATTTCCTGCGCCCGTCGTAACGACTTTTACGCCTTCCTCGGCAACCACTTTTGCCACCTCATCCGCATACGGGCTCATCAGCATGATGTTGACGCCGAACGGTTTGTCCGTCAGTTTTTTTGCTTCGCGGATTTCATTCCGAACCCACTCTGCCGGTGCCGCCGATGCTCCGATGAGGCCAAGGCCGCCGGCCTCGGAAACTGCAGCTGCCAGATGATGCTCCGCCACCCAGGCCATGCCGCCCTGAATGACTGGATACTGAATCCCGAGTAATTTTGTCACTTCTGTGATCATGAATCGCTTCCTCCTGCTTCCCGATCTTTCTTAGTTTTTGTGCTGCTCCAGATACTCTGCAACATCACCGACAGTTACCATCGTTTCCAGATCCTCGGTCGGGATTTCCACGCCGCAGGTGTCCTCGAGGGACATGACCATTTCAAACAGATCCAGGGAATCTGCTCCGAGATCCTCTTTGAAGGAAGTCTCCGCTGTGATGGTATCGATGTCTGCTCCCAGTGCTTCTGCTACGGTTTCTTTTACTTTTTCTAACATGTTTTTGTCCTCACTTTTTTTCTTATTCTTCTTATTTTATATGGGCGTTTCTTACCATTCTAGGTACGCCGCGCCCCAGATCAGTCCTGCTCCGAAACCGGAGAGAACGATTCTCTGTCCTTTTTTGGCTCTGCCGGACCGGTTCCACTCATCCAGCAGAATCGGAATGCTCGCCGCACATGTATTGCCGTATGCTTCGATATTCCGCGGAAATTTTTCTTTCGGCGCCTTCAGTCGTTTTGCCACGCCGTCGATGATGCGGCTGTTTGCCTGATGAAGGATGAAGACATCAATCTCCTCGACCGGCACCTCGGCTTCTTTCAGCACCTCGCGGATGACTTCCGGCACGCGTGATAAAGCAAACTGGAACACGGCACGGCCGTCCATCTGCAGATACGTTCCCTTTTCGCAGGTCAGCGACACGCCTTTTTCTCCATCGGAATGGATCTTTTCGCACGCTTTTGTCTCCTGCTCCTCCGCCGTCAGCACAATGGCTCCCGCGCCGTCCCCGAACAGAATGCAGGTTCCGCGGTCACTCCAGTCCACCAGGCGGCTCAGGGCATCCGCGCCGATCAGCAGCACGTTTTTTGCCTTGCCGCTCCGGATATACAGCTGGCCCAGCTCATACACCGCAAGAAATCCGGTGCAGGCGGCGCTGACATCGAGACAGGCGGCACGGAAGGCACCGATTTCATCCTGCACAAGACAGGCGGTATTCGGAAAGATGCTCTCCGACGAGGAGGTTCCGACGAGAATCAGATCCAGTTCTGTCGAACAGATCCCGGCATTTTCCAGCGCTCTTCTCGCCGCCTTTACTGCCATTTGGGCAACCGTCTCCTCCCCGGCTATGTGGCGCGCACCGATTCCCGTCCGCTCCCGGATCCAGGCATCGCTCGTCTCCACCATCTTTTCCAGATCTTCATTTTTCCATATCGTCTCCGGTACGTAAGAACCGGTTCCCGCAATTCTGCCGTTTTTCACCTTACTGTCCTCTTGCTTATTTCATTCTCAAACATTTTTCTTTTCAAATGTTTTGATATTCAAAGTATATCATCAAAATTCATTTTGTCAACCTTTTTTTATTGCTTTTTCCATTTCCAACTTCTATAATGAAACTATGTTCGGGATTTTTTCGAAACTATTTTTTCCGGATTCTATTATTTTGAGCCCCGGCGCAGGTTCTCTATCGAACACTCCGGCAGGCTCCAGAAAGGACACCAAACTTATGCAGGTTCCAATGTCATCCTATCTTGTGGAAATCAAACCACAGATTCAGGAACTGATCCGTCTGCTCGAACGCGAATTTGATTACGTCAGCGTGCTCTGCACCGATGTCAAAGGTACGACCTACCGCGTCAGCATGCATCAGACCACCGTCAGCGATTATCACTTCTGTGAACGCGGCTTCGTTGTCCGTGCATGGCAGGACGGTTCCTACACCGAATATTCCTTCAACAACCTCACCGATGCCGCAGATCTTGCGGAGGAAATTACTTCCGCGCTGAAATCCGAATTTCAGGCATTAAAGGCACTCGGCATCGCGCAGATGGAGTCTCCTCTCGTGCAGGAAGAAGCCATCGAAAAAACAATGCAGAATGAGATCGAGATTGACCCGGAGACCGTCTCCGCAGAGGAGATTCTCTCCCACCTTCGGAAGCTCTGCGACGCCGGCGCTGCCCATGAAGGAATTCTGGAATTCCAGAGTACCGTCAGCTTTGCCCGTGTCAACAAGCTGTTCCTCTCCTCCAAAAAGGATCTGATGCAGTCCTACGCTTTCTCGGAGGGCTCCCTTTCCGCAATCGGCACAGAAAACGGAAAACAGAATATGTCGTACCGTTCCTGCTCCGGCCTGAAAGGCGTGGAAATCTTAAATGAGATGGATGCGATTGTTGAGGAAATCATCGCCGTTCTGTACGACAAGCTCCACTCCGATCCGGTCATCCCTGGCATGTACGATGTCATCACCGCACCGGATGTCACCGGCGTGATTGCACACGAGGCATTCGGCCACGGTGTCGAGATGGATATGTTTGTCAAAGACCGCGCACTCGCCAAAGAGTATATCGGCAAGCCTGTTGCCTCCCAGCTCTCCTCCATGCACGACGGAGCAGTCGGCGCACAGCAGGTCAGCAGTTATCTTTTTGATGATGAGGGAACGCTCGGCACCGACACCACGGTCATCGACCACGGTACACTCGTTACCGGCATCAGCGATCTCGTAAGCGCACTCCGCCTTGGCACCACGCCGACCGGAAACGGAAAACGCGAGAGCTTCGAGCGCAAAGTCTACTCCCGTATGACCAACACCTACTTCACCGCAGGCACAGACAAACTCGATGATATGATCGCTTCGATTGATCACGGCTATCTTCTCGAAAGCGTTCAGTCCGGTATGGAAGACCCGAAACACTGGGGCATCCAGTGCATGGTCGGACTCGGCCGCGAGATCAAAGATGGTAAGCTGACCGGAAAAGTCGTATCTCCTGTCACCCTGACCGGCTACGTTCCGGATCTCTTAAAGAGCATCTCCATGGTTTCCGACAAAGAAGAGCTCTTCGGCTCCGGCATGTGCGGAAAAGGTCACAAAGAATGGGTCAAAGTCAGCGATGGCGGCCCGTATCTGAAATGTAAAGTGAGGTTAGGCTGATGAACGAATTATACAATGTATTAAAAACAAGCAAAGCCAGCGACTTTCTGATCCGCGAAGAGCAGACCGAATCCCGCGAGGCATTTTTCATCGGTCAGAAGCTCGACATGAGCCGCGCGAAAAAAGTAACTCATACGTTTCTGACCGTCTTTGTCGACAGTGAGGATGGAAAATTCCGCGGAAGCGCAGAAAAAGAGATCCACCAGGGCATTTCCCGCGAAGAAATGAAGCAGGAAATTGACCAGGCGCTGTTCGCCGCACAGTTTGTGCAGAACCCATGGTACCCTGTTGCAGAGCCATCGGATGCCCAGGCAAGCGCCGACATGGCTGATGCTTCCCGCGATCTTACCGCTAAACTCGTAAAACTGGTGCAGGCTATGCAGGAAATCAAGGCGGAAGAGGATTCCCGCGTAAACTCCTATGAGATTTTCGTCAACCAGAAGCAGACACACATCCGCAATTCCCGCGGTGTCGATGTCACCTTCTCCGGCTTTGACTGCGAGATCGAGGTTGTCACAAACTCCCGCAAGGATGATCATGAGATTGAGATCTACAAGGATCTCCGCTTCTCCGACAAATCTGCCGAGAAGATCATCGCCGAAGTGCGCGGAATGTTCCACACCGGCCGCCAGCGTCTGAATGCTGTTCCGACCCGCCAGAATGAGCATGCTGATGTTCTCCTGACCGGAAATGCCGTCGGCAGTTTCTTCCAGTATTTTGCCATGCATACCAACGCTTCTTATCAGTACATGGGCGTCGCAAAGGCAAAAATCGGTGAAGCCATCACCGGCGCGGATGCCGATCCGCTGAATATCCGCCTCGTGCCGACGCTCGACGGCTCTGCCAAAAACGCGCCGTACGACGAAACCGGTATGCCGGTAGCCGAGCGCGTTCTGTTTGAAAACGGCATCTGCCGCTCCTACTGGGGCAGCCTTCAGCATGCCCATTATATCGGCATGAAGGATACTACTTCCATGAATAACATGGTAGTTGAAGGCGGTTCGAAAACACTCGACGAGCTGCGCAGCATGCCGCATATAGAAATCACCGATTTCAGTGCGTTTGATATGGATGCCGTAAGCGGCACCTGCGGCGGTGAGATCAGGCTCGCGTATGAGAGCGACGGAACCACCTCCCATCCGACAACCAGCGGATCACTTTCCGCCCGTTATGACGATGTGCTGAAAAATCTGACTTTCTCGAAAGAGACACAGCAGATAAACAACCGCGTGGTACCGTGTGCGGTACTGCTGCGGGATGTGACGGTGGCGGGAGAATAATTTTTCATTCTGCAGCATACGAAAAAGGAGCATCTCCAGGTTTCAAGTTCGAAACCGGAGATGCTCCTTTTTAATTTTCTGTGTTTATGTTCAGTCTTTTCTTCGTCTTCTGGATTTCTTTTTGCTTCCAAAATCCAGAACAACGACCAGGGTGTTAAGACCCAGATAAGTTTCAACATCTTCTGCCGTTTTGATATTGTCATTCAGCACAGTCTGCAGTGTCAGAATTGCCAAAACAAGAACAAAATTTCTAAACAGTAATGGGGTCTGACCCCAATGTGGTTATTTATAATCGTGTGTTTTCAGTGTTGTCGTAATCAGGCTGTGGACCGGCGTATCGTCTTCCACGACCAGTATCAATGTCTTATTCATTTAAATTCACCTCACTGAGCGGCAGCGTAAAACGAAAATGACAGCCGTGCGGAGCGCAGTCACGAAGCACCAGTTCCCCGCCATGCGCATTTACAATGGAACGGCACAGCGCCAGCCCAAGGCCAAGGCTTCTGCGGCTGTCACTCACCTTATTTTTTCCGGAATAGAACATTTCAAATACATGCTCCCTGCACTCCGCCGGAATGCCGGGTCCATTATCCTCCACCGCAATCCATACGTTTTTTTCTTCTTTTCCGGCTGTAATCCGGATCTTGGATCCTGCCTGTGTATATTTTACTGCATTGTTGATCAGGTTTACCAATACCTGTACAATCAGCTTTGCATCCATGCGGGCGAGCAGTACATCTTCCCCGCAGTCCACCGTAATTTCATGTTCGTTTTTCCGCCGTTCTACATGGCGCAGCGCCTCACGGACTACATCCTCAACCACCTGATCGGATAACTGCAGTTTTACACTTCCATCTTCTATTTTCGTAAGCGCAAGCAGATTTTCCACCAGTTCAATCAGCCATCCGGCATCCTCATAAATATCCGAAAAAATCTGTTTCCGCATCCCTTCGTCCAGTGCGTCAAAGTTACTGATCAAAGAGTCTGCATTGCCGAGAATTGATGTCAGTGGTGTGCGCAGATCATGGGAAATCGTCCGCAGCAGATTCACCCGAAGCTGCTCATTTTTCGCCATGACTGCCGCCTCTTCTTTTTCTCTCGCACTTTGTTCCCGATCCAGTGCCATGGCGCACTCTCCCAGAATAGAAAGCAGGATACTGTTCTCAAACGCATCCAGTGGCTTTTGTCCGATGAAAATGCCGATCACACCATATCTGTTCTGTGCCGCATAGATGGAAAGGTACAGATACGGTTCTTCAGAAAAACGTTCTGTCATAGCTCCCGCCCGTTTCCGGTTTTTCAGAACCCACTGCAGGATTTCCTGTTCTTTCTCATTAAAAACTTTTTCTGATTTTATTCCTGTTTCGGCGTTATAAAGAGTTCCCTGCACAATGCCGTTTTTCTTTTTTCTACCGGCGCCACAACCAGATTTCTTCCCAGAAGCTTTATCAGCTGCGTTGCCGTAATATCAAAAATTTCCGACGCATCCTCTACCTTTTGCAGAAGCTGGCTGGTATTAAAAAGAATCTTGGTTCGAAAGGCATCTCGTGCAGAAAGCTTTGCATTTTCTTTCAATTTTGAAGCAAGCGTACTGGTCAGGATTGAAGTGCCAAGCATGATCGCAAAGGTCACCGGATAGCCGGAACCATACGCATGCAACGAAAGCCTTGGCTCTGTCATAAAATAATTAAACAGGACAACACTTGCCACAGAGCTGACCACACTACAGGTATAACCGCTGGTCAGAATAGATGTCAGCATGACGCCAAACAGATATACCGTAATAATATTGGCATCCGTAAAACCGAGCCGAAAAAAGATTTCTCCGATTCCGGTCGCAGCAGCCAGAATCAGAACCGTAAGCATCAGTTCTTTCCAGGAAGGCAGCTCCATCCACTCCGGAAATTTTTTTCGTTTCTGATATCTCCGGTACACGTCTGAGTCTGGAATGATGTGAATTTCCAGATCAGGCACAAGATCCGTCAGACGCTCGGTCCACACCCTTCGCTGATGGAAATAGCCCTGCTTCATCATGCTCTTTCCAATGACAATCCGCGTCACCTCGGAAATTCTTGCGTATTCTGCAATCTGCAGGGCAATATCCTCACTGTGTGTCGTTACAATTTCTGCCCCGCTCTGCTCTGCCAGACGAACATGCTTCTGCAGCCTTGCCAGATCCTCCGGTGTTTTTTCTGTTTTTTCTGCTGTCTGCACATACAATGCCGTAAAGCCGGCCTGAAACGCCTGTGCCATCTGCGCCGCAGTCCGAATAATTTTTTCATTGGATGGCGAAGAGGACAGACACACCAGGATATGCTCTTTTTTTTAGTTTTTCTTTTTCCAACTGTCTCACCCCGCCTCCTATTGTAGATCATAAACGAAGAGAAAGCTATAGTCAGGAAATCTTTTTTTACTCCGTTCCCTGTTCTTGTTTTCTGTTTTCCGTGAAATTTTGTCCCGTTTCCGGTTCCTCTCTTCTGTTTTCCGTGAAAAATGTCTCTATCTGATCTACGAGCACGCCTCCAGACAAAAAACCGACCAGGGTAACGAAGAGCAGTCCTACACTTAACACAGAAATCACCTCTCTTTCAGATTCGAAAACATTTCTGGATCGCTTTATATTCACCAAGAACCAATATGGTAGCATCGCCATTCAGAACTGTCTCCGGAGACACCGCAACATCTGTTTTTCCATATTTTCTTGTTGCCAGAATATTAATACCGTATTTTTTCCGGATATCCAGCTGGCCGACATTTTTTCCAATCCAGTTCTCCGGGATTTCAACCTCAAAAATCGCATACTGACTGTCAATTTCAATATAGTCAAACACATGATCCGAGCTGTAACGAATCGCTGTCCATTTTGCCATCTGTTTTTCCGGATAAACAACTTGATCCGCTCCGTTCCGCAACAGGAATTTTTCCTGTACATCCCGTTCTGCCCGGGACACGACCCATTTTGCGCCCAGCTCCTTCAAAAGACACGCGGTTTCCAGCGAATCCTGAAAGCTGCTTCCGATCGTCACAATACAGACATCATAATTTCCCACACCAAGGGATCGCAGAAAGTCTGCATTGACACTGTCACCGATCTGTGCATTTGTCACATACGGCATCACGGCGTCTATCCGTTCCTCATTTCGGTCTACCGCCATCACCTGATGTCCAAGCTGATTCAGATGCATGGCAATATGTCTCCCAAATCTTCCTACTCCAATCAGTAAAATATTTTTCATCTCTTCTCTTCCTCTCTTCTTATCCTACATTTATTTTTTCCAGCGGCATTTTTGCATGTGCGCTCTTTCTCCCCGGCATCGCAGCATAAACAAGTGTCAGACCGCCAACCCTTCCAAGAAACATCAGTGCGATCAGAATCCCTTTCGAAAGAACACCGAGCCGCGGCGTAATTCCAAGCGTCAGGCCAACCGTTCCAACAGCAGATGCTGTCTCAAACAGACACTCAGAAATCGGCAGATTTTCTGCCACACTGATCACCATTCCTCCCATTAGCACCAGAAAAAGATACATCATCAGAATCGTAGATGCATTTTTTAATACCTCCTGGCCCACCCTGCGTCCAAACATCTGTGTGTCCTCTCTCTGACGGAACGTAGCAGACGCATTAGCTGTCAGCACGGCAAATGTGGTAATTTTCATTCCGCCAGCCGTTGATCCCGGTGCTCCGCCAATCATCATCAGAACAATCATGATCGCCTGGGAGGCACCTGTCATCCCGGAAAGATCTGCTGTATTAAATCCGGCCGTTCTTGTTGTCACGGACTGAAACAATGCGCAGAGCGTCCGCTCCTTGACCGGCATTCCGGCGAAATCCCGGAAGAAAAAGAAAGCCGCCGGAACAAAAATCAGAAACAGACTTGTAAGCAGGATCACCTTGCTTTGCATGCAGTACTGACGAAAATGGTATTTTTTGTATAGATATCATCCCAGGTCAGAAATCCGATTCCACCTATTACAATCAGCCCCATAATCGTAAGATTAACCAGTGGATTTCCCACATAAGAAGTCAGGGACGGATACAGATGATCCGTTTTTCCGAGAAGATCAAATCCTGCATTGCAGAATGCGGATACAGAATGAAACAACGCCATCCAGATTCCTTTTCCGCCGTAATCCCGTAAAAAACAGGCAGAAGAAACAACGCCCCAACAGTTCAATTCCAAAGGTTCCTTTGAGGATAAAACGCGTCAGGCGCACAATTCCGCCCACCTTCGGGGCAGAAATCGCATCCTGCATCGTGCTTCGCTGCATCAGGGAAATTTTTCTCCCAGAAAGCATCGCAATCGAAACAGCGATCGTAACCACACCAAGACCACCGATCTGAATGAGCAGCAAAAATCACGCTCTTGCCAAAGACGGACCAGTAGCTTCCTGTATCTCTGACTGCCAGTCCTGTCACACAGGCGGCTGATGTTGCAGTAAACAGTGTTTCTGTAAATGGCGTTACATTTCCTTCCCGCGAAGCCACAGGAAGCATCAAAAGCAGTGCTCCTGCCAGAATTACCCCCGCAAATCCAAGAATGATAATTTCAAACGACGACCATTGTTTCCTGTATCGCAGTTTTATACTCCACATTTCTCTTTTTACTCCTTCTTTTTGATTCCTCCTTATTTTAGAGACTTCCGTTTTAAAAACGTATAAATACCTTTTCCATGGCATTAAGATTGTATAAAGATTTTTCGAATTTCAAACCAAAAAACAGGAACCGCCCAAAAGTTTCCCACAACAGTAATGGGGTCTGACCCCAATGTGTGTATATTCTTCTTTTATCGCAGTAACGCATTAGTTGGTTAAACTACCGATTTTTCTCCCTTTGAAAGTAGATTCTTTTGTCATAAATATCAAAAAAAGCATTTGCAAATCCTTACGTATCAGTTATTATGTATATAATCTATTGAGAAGTTCGTGCAGAATTATGCAATTTTGTTTTTAAACAAATACTCTGTTTCCTTTCCCAACGGCATTTTGTTGACTTTTTACGTCAAACAGAACGGATCAAAGGGTAAAATACCAAATTTTTTCGCAAAAAATCACTCAACGTAATTACAGATGAAATCGGATCCATATCCCGAAAAAAACCATCGCACCTTATTTTCGAAAGGAGATATCAATTTTATGTTTCATTTTCTAAAAGGAAAGAGTAAAGAAAATGTTCTTTACGCACCTTGCAAAGGAAAAGTAGTTCCGCTTTCCGAAGTCCCGGATCCTACCTTTTCCGAAAAAATCCTGGGGGACGGATTCGCAGTAATTCCGTCGGAAGGAAAAACTTTATGCACCGACAGACGGTGAAATAGCCATGGTATTTGATACTCTTCATGCCATCACGCTCACAAGCAGCTCCGGAACCGAAATCCTGATCCACATCGGCTTGGATACGGTTACACTAAAGGGCGCACCGTTTACCGCACACGTTGCAGCCGGCGATCAGGTCAAAAAAGGAGATCTTCTGATGGATGTCGATCTGGACAAGATCACCGGAGCCGGATTGAACACAGTCACTCCGGTACTGATTTGCAATACCGATGATTACGAGAAAATCAGCTTGAAAAAAGAGGGCGAAGTTTCCTTAGACGAAGCCGTTCTCAGTATTTCCTGATCTTTTTTTGATCTTTCGTCAGATGAATCTTCATCCTCTTCTTTTATGAAATGTACGCTTGAAGTCTTTTCTCACTTGCTTTTGTGAAATGCACTCTCAATGTCTTTTCTGCACTTGCTTTTGTAAGTATATTGGATGGATTCGGTAAATTCACGTATCTAATTGGAGGTATCCAGTTATATAAATTATCTTTTAAGGAGGGAGAAATATATGAAATTTCTTCAGAAACTAGGGAAAGCCCTCATGCTTCCTGTAGCAGTACTGCCGATCTGCGGTATCCTGATGGGTATCGGATACCGGCTGTGTCCGGCAACGATGCAGGGCGGCGAGATCTCGGGCGTAGTAAACCTGATCGGTCTGTTTCTCGTAAAAGCAGGAGCAGCTCTGATCGACAACATGGCAATCCTCTTTGCAATCGGCGTTGGTGTCGGTATGTCAGAAAAGAATGACGGTACCGGCGGAATCGCAGCTCTGGCATCCTGGCTGATGATCACAACACTTCTTTCTACCGGAGTTGTTACAACTATCATCCCGTCCATCGCTGAGAGTGCTACAAAGACGCTGGCCTTTGACAAGATCGAAAACCCGTTCATCGGTATCCTGGCCGGTATCATCGGATCTGCCTGCTATAACCGTTTCAAAGACACCAAGCTTCCGGACTGGTTATCCTTCTTCAGCGGCAAACGCTGTGTAGCAATTGTTTCCGGTGTTGTTTCTATCGTTGTATCTGCTGTTCTGTTACTGGTATGGCCATTACTGTTCGGTGCTCTGGTAGCAATCGGTAAATCTATTGTCAGCCTTGATGTTGTCGGTGCCGGTATCTATGCATTCCTGAACCGTCTGCTGATCCCGACCGGATTACATCACGCTCTGAACAATGTATTCTGGTTTGACACGATCGGTCTTGGTGACTTGAAGCACTTCTGGGCTGGTGAAACATCTGCTGATGTAACCTGGAGCCTTGGTATGTACATGTCCGGATTCTTCCCATGTATGATGTTCGGTATTCCTGGTGCTGCACTTGCTATGGTAAGATGTGCAAAACCTGCAAAGAAAAAAGCTGCGATCGGTCTGGTAGCTTCTGCTGCAGTCTGCGCATTCATCTGTGGCGTTACAGAACCTTTTGAGTTCGGATTTATGTTCCTTGCTCCTGCTCTGTACGTAATCTATGCATTACTGTACGGTATCTTTACTATGATCACAGTTGCTCTCGGCTTCCGTGCAGGATTCAGCTTCTCCGCCGGTGCTATGGACCTCCTGTTCTCATCCTCACTGCCCGCAGCACAGAAAATATGGCTGATCATTCCGCTTGGAATCGCAGCATTCGTTGTATTCTATTTAGTATTCCTCTTCGCAATCAAGAAGTTTAATTTAAAGACTCCTGGAAGAGAAGATGATGATCTTGAGGAAGAAAAGAATGTTCAGTTAGCAAGTGATGATTACACAGAAATCGCAAAGAAGATTCTTGCAGGCTGCGGCGGTAAGGGAAATATCGTAAGTATTGATAATTGTGTAACAAGACTTAGACTTGAAGTAAGAGATATGACTGCAGTAAATGATAAGGCAATCAAGGCTGCAGGTGTTGCAGGAGTAATCAAGCCTGGAAAGACTTCCGTACAGGTAATTGTCGGAACAAAAGTTCAGTTTGTTGCTGATGCATTTTCAAAACTTTGCGAATAAGTTCTGAATAATATTTAAAGCAGGGCATGACTCAATTAGGGTCGTGCCCTTTTTTTAACGCAGGCAAATTGACAAAACACCATGTGACCGAGTATACTTAGAACGAAACGTAAACGCTCAATAGTGGGTATACCCACTTCAAATAGCCGCTCCTGAGAGCGGCTTTACAGTTCATTTTATTTTCGACATTCGGCAGGCAACTTATCCGACCAAGGAAGAAGATCTTCACAAAAGTGATTGTCACGATCATCCATATGTTTCGGTATCTCTGTCAGAAGATATTCAAAATAGTTATAAGGTTTCAGATGATTCGCTTTTGCAGTTTCTGCTATGCTATAGATCATTGCACTAGACTCTGCTCCGGCTATCGTATCAATCATAACCCAGTTCTTCTTTCCTATGCAGAATGGTCGGATCGATTGTTCTGCTGCATTATTATCCATTGGCACTTCTCCATCTTCCAGAAACGTCCTTAAATAAGTTTCCTGATTGATCGAGTAGGTAAGTCCATTTGCAGTTTTGCTTTTCGCTGCGACCACAAGTACATTCTTCTTTACCCATGTAAAATAAGCATTTACCAATGGCTTTACTGTTAGTTGCCGGTTTTTTAAACGATCTTGCGCGCTCATCCCTTCAAGCTTGTTTTCCTCGCGATAAATCGCTTGGATTTGCTTGAGTGCAAAATACGCAATCGTATCTTTCTGTTGTTCTTTTGGTAATGCTTTCAGCGCTTCATCAAAGCGCCGTCTTGCATGTGCCCAGCAGCCGGCAATCCGTAAGTCTTCCATTTCTTTTTCCTAATGTATGGTAAACCTGGTATCCGTCTGTCACACAGATTCCCTGAAAGTCCTTTAGGAATACTCTTGGATGATCTGCATTTCGAGAGGGTTGATATTCATACAGTACGATTGGTTTGTCCTGATACATCTTACCGGTACGATATACCCACATGTAATGCCTGCTTCCCGATGTTCGATTTCTTTTGAGACGAGCACCGGAGTCTCATCTGCCTGAAGCACATGATAGTCATACATCTTCTCATGTAAGTAATCATAAAAAACAGACAGATATCGTTCCGCACACAAAATCGTCCAATGCGCCATTTCACCACGGTCAATGGAGACTCCCATTCTTTGGAATTCCTGTTCCTGACGGTATAGCGGAACTGCATTTACATACTTTGCATTCCAGATGCCTGACAATAACGTAGGCGACACTAAACTGTTTCTTAAGAGATACGCCGGATGCTCTGCCTTCTTGAAATGATTGTCTTTCTTGGATTTGTAGACACCTACATGGTGTTCTTCAATTTCAATCTTCATCGGGGTGAAGCGGTATCGACGATAGATTTCATCTTCCAGTTGATACCAACCATCCTCTCCAAACTCCGTAATCAGTTCACTTTCCGTCATCTTATGATCGACATGAATAACCGGAAGGTCTTTGATGTCAGCTGTTCGTTTGCCCTTTGTCTTTGCATTCTTTGGCTTAGTAGACTTTTCTTCATCTTCCGGCACGAGGGCATTTACTGCTTCTGCCTCATTAAAGAAAACGATGTCGCCATCGACTTCCATGAAGCAGACCTGATTCTCAATCCCTAGTTTTTCTGATTTCTTACCAAAACGATTGTTTTTCAGTACAGCGGCTTGCTCTAACAGAAGCTGTAGCTTTTTATCGATTTCCTGAAGCTGTGACTGTTGCATCAGCAAAAGCTGAATCAATGTCGCTTTATCAAACGTATTCAGTTGTTCTTCTGTATAAGTCTTCGCCATAATAAACCTCCTCTTCATGGACTCATTATATCATAAATGGGCGATTTTTGCGAATCCCGTTTCGTTTTGAGTTCGTCATAATGCCTATGGTTTTAAGAGGATACAAGGCTGAATTCCATCTAAAGAATGCATGGCTTTGAAATGACAAAAATGAAATGCAGCTTT
>ENA-OQKL01000343-OQKL01000343.1-human-gut-metagenome-genome-assembly--contig:-NODE-343-length-15802-cov-3.310494_pt1 | contig 15802 bp, 13 predicted proteins | sample MGYA00242779_ERZ504800 | MGnify/ENA primary metagenome ERZ504800 (study PRJEB26092, sample SAMD00036410) | human gut metagenome | host: Homo sapiens | study: EMG produced TPA metagenomics assembly of... | reverse complement strand
TACACGCGGTATAGTTTTTTACATTTGCGGACGCAAGCGGCAGCAAAATGAGCTTTACGCTGCGTGAGGACGGGTGTGTTGTATTAGGCGGCAAGACATATGATGCGCTCGGCACGGACACGGTGTTTGAGGCGGCGGGGATAGACCCGGACGAGGAGACGGCGGAATCAAAAACGGAAGCGTCCTCCGAAGCTTCAAATGCGCAGACGGAGCCTGAAGTGACGCCCGAGCCGGAAGTGACCGTGACCCCGGAGCCGACGGCGGAACCGACACCTGAAGCGACGTACACGTTGGTTGATTACGACGGCGGGGTGTTCACGATGCAGCTGCCGCAGGGGTGGCAGATTATGACCGGCGGCGAATACGCGGGCTATTCCATCCGCGCGTGGGACCCGAATGACCCGGATGTGCAGATCTTCTATTACGGTGAGCTTGGCCCGTACTTTAAGAGTGCGGAAGCGAAGGCGCAGTATCAATCGATGAGCACGAGCAATGACCCGCTGACATATTTGCCGGTGCTGGAGGACCCGACGCTTGCGGGGTGCTTAAACGCGATGGACGATTACCAAGACGCTTACGACAGCATCATGCCCCAGAGTTTTGCATTTGCAAAAATTCAAAACATGACAGTTTTGAGCGAAACGCCCATTACGACGCCGCTTGCAAGCTATGCGGTTTCGGAAGCTTCGATCTTAGCGAGCCTTACATCGGAAACAGGGGCGGCCTGCACGGGTATGTTTGAGGGCAGCATTTTAGACGCGGGCGGTTATGAAATCAACGGTGTGGACGTGACGCCTTCACGCGGTGCCGCGAACATTTTCGGCATCATTGCGCCGGAGGGAAAATTTGAGACGGTGGCGCCGATCTTGATACAGTCTTTGACGAGCTTTACATTTACGGACGAGTACATTCAGGAAGCGATACGGCAGGGAAACATGCAGGCGGAAAACGCGGCCGAGGTTTCGCGCCGGAATAACGAAATGATGGAGCGTGTTGTGAATGATTTTTGCGAATATATTCGGCAATAAACGGCGATTAGCGCCGCGAACGTTGCAAAACTTTTAACCACCGTTGACGCGGGTGGCGGTTAATCCTCAACGTAAGGCAAGATCATGTTTTGGAAGGCGCTGAGCATTTTACTGTGGCGAATGACGAAATGAATAGCGGGGGCTTTGCTTTTGGACAGCATGACCCACTCGTTTTCGTGGATTTGAATTTGGATATTGCGGAACGCGGGTTTCTCCGCAAAACGGACGGTGTAGTTTGGGTGCTGTTCAGCGAATATTTTGGTGGCTTTAAGGTGCGCTGTGTATTCTTCATAGGTGTACGTGACGGTGTTTTCGATGAATGCGTTTGAAAGCGAGAGCGTGAGGGGGCTTGCCCGGAACGCTTCTTCGCTTACATGCGGGAGCTCGTCGATGACGGTGTTTACAGTGAGAATTTGCTCGATATTTTCCGTTTGCTGTTTGAGTGCGGCGTTGATGCTTTCTGCGTCTGCTGCCGACATGCCGCTGCGCTTTAGAATGCGTCCGAGCAGATCTTCCGGCATGGTATAAAGCGGCGGAGCGGAGAGAATGTTTTGCCGTGCGCCGACGGTGGCTGCGTCGTTTTTGAGGAATGCGCGGAACAGATCGGCCTGTGGGGCTTTATAAATTTCCATTAAAGGCTGCGCTTTTTGCAGCAGATGGTCTGCGATGCGGCGGCTGTGCTGCACCTCTTCACGGTTGTTTGTGAAATGGTAATGGCCGTCTTCGTGAAAGCCGTTTATGCACTCGCCGGTGAGCGCGGCGGCGCCGGAGACGTAATGAAAGTGGCAGTAGACGGTGTTCTGCACGCCTTTTAAGTAGTACGGCGAGACCTGCCCCGTCATGTAAATGGGGATCCAGCTCTCTAACCCGAGCATCATTTCTTCAAACGGGCGGTCTATGTTGTGGATTATATCGAGATGCAGTCCTTTTCGGAGCGCGACGGCGATGCCGAACATCCATTTTTTACCGAAGTCGAGATCTTCCGCCATATCGGCCATGGGCATATCGCTGCACATGAAAACGGGGGCGGCGGATTTGGAAAGCGCGGTCGCCTTGAAAAAATCGAGCTCGCCCTGCTTCATTTCCTCTATGCCGTAGTAATTGCGCGAGGCAGGGAGTCGGAACGGGAGCGAAGGCACCTTAATCTCCTCAAAATGAATGGCTTCGATATATTCATTGAGGTCGAAGGTATCGAGATGCGCGAGAAATTTGGAGACGGACTCGGCATCGCGCTGCTTTGCGGTGCACAGCCACTCCATGAGGAGCGCAGTGTAGTGCTCGGGCTTTGTAGGTTGCTCTGCGGATGTACCGACGAGCGCGCAGAGGGCTTCTTTTTGGTCGTTTTTCAGGCACCGCCTTGTGACATAGCGGCAGACCTGCGTGATGAATTCCTCTGTGTTTGCGGGTTTTCTCTGTCCGGAGCAGACGCGGGAGAGGTAGGATGCGTCGAAATTCATGGCGCGGGAAAGCTCTGCGTAGCTGATGCCGAATGCGGTGAGCAGGTTTTTAAGGTTTTGAACGGCGCTGTCAAAATCGGATTTTTCGGTGTGCAGGGAAGCGCGGAGGGTGCAGAGAACTTCGCCCTCCGAAAAGCCGGGAGAATAATCGCTTTCGGCGGCGATGGCGCAGATGCCCTGTGCGAGCCGCAGAAGCTGTTCGCTGTCCCTGCCGGGTTCGCGCTCGCCGGAGCGGTAGCGGCTGATGGCGGCATCCGATATGCCGGAGACGGCGGAAAGCGTTTTGGCGGAGCAGCCGAGTGTTTCGATATATAAATTGAGACGGTCACAAAATTTCATGCGGGTTCCCTCCGTATGCTTGATTTAAGGCGATTATACCACGCTTCGACCGAAACCGCCATAAGAGAACGCAGTGGGTTTTGACATTTTCCGGCGTGTCAATGACCAAACCGGGAAAACGCTTTTTTCGGTTACGGTTGTTTGGTAGGATAGGGGATAGAAAAGGGGGCGGGAAAATGAAGCGATGCGGTTTTATTTTGCTGTGTGCGCTGGTCGTTTTGTGCGTGCTGCTTGCGGGCTGCGAAGGAAAGACGGCGGAAAGAAGCGAAGCCGGCGAGGTGTTTGCGTTTTGCGGCGGCGAAGCAGAGAATTTCGCAAAGACATTTGACGTGAATGAGATGAACTGCATGGAATATCGCTACACGATGGACACGCCCGTTTTCTGCCGCATCACGGACAAGGCGGCGATGCAAACGATTTTTGACGCACTTTGCGAGATGAAAATCGGCGAAAGAACGGACATGCGTGCAACGGACAGCGAGCAGAGTTTGACGTTTGTGAAAACAGACGGCACGACGTGTATGATACGGTTTGAGCAGCGGAACCTGCTGTATGAAGAAGACGCTTATCAACTGGAAAATGATGCGGCGCTTTGGAAGGCGCTGCGCGAAGTGAAATAGAAATGGGGGAACGACATGAAAGAATCGAGAGTATTTGAGCTGAACCAAGCGACCGCAGAGCAGGTTTTGGAGGCTGTGACGACGTTTTTGCGCGGCGAAAAGAGCATGGAGGTGCAGAGCGTGGCGACACCGAACGGGTACCTCATTCAGGCGGCGCAGGCCGATACGCTGCGCACGCTTTCCGGCATGAAGCTGGCGACGACGGTGGAGCTCACGGTAAACGGCACGCAGCTCAATGTGACGCTCGGCGAGGGCCAGTGGGCGGACAAGCTGGGCGCGGGCGCTGTGGGGCTTTTTCTGCTGTGGCCGCTGGCGGTAACGGCGGGCATCGGCGCGTATAAGCAGAAAAAGCTGCCGAGCGAGATTTTTGAGGTGGTGTACCGCTGCACGATGGGCGAGCCAACGAGCTTCCGGACGGCGGGCGTACCCGTAAATGCGGCGCCGACAGCTCCGGCGGGGGCAGTCTGTCCGCAGTGCGGGGCGCAGATCTTCGCAAACGCGAGGTTTTGCAGCGCTTGCGGCGCAAAGCTACAAACGGTGTGTCCGGGCTGCGGCGCGCCGGTAAAGCCGGGCAGTAAATTCTGCTCGGAATGCGGGCAGGCGCTCTCTTGATTTATATATCCCAAAACGGCGGCGTGGAGCTTAGGCTTTGCGCCGCCGTTTTTTATGCGCATGTTTTGTACCGTGTGGAGTGAAGCGGTTGAAATCTTCGGCGAATTCTTGTATGATAAGGGAAAAGAAAGGCGGGGATGAAGATGAATATTACGGTTTATCTCGGTGCGAACGCGGGCAATGACCCCAAGCTGCAAGAGGCGGTGGAGGCGCTCGGCAAGTGGATTGGCGAAAACGGGCATGACCTCATTTACGGCGGCTCAAAATGCGGGCTAATGGGGTCGATCGCCGAAAGCGTGCTGCAAAACGGCGGCAAAGTGACCGGCGTGGAGCCGCAGTTTTTTGTGGACTCCGAGCTGCAGCACGACGGGCTGACGGAGCTTATTGTGACAAAGGACATGACGGACAGAAAGACGAAAATGATTGAGCTCGGCGACGCGTTTATCGCGTTCCCGGGCGGCACGGGCACGCTGGAGGAAATTGCGGAAGTGATGTCGAAGGTATCGCTGAAGCATTTAGACGCGCCGTGCATTCTTTATAATCTGAATGGATATTACAACGGGCTGAAGGCGCTTTTAGGCCATATGATCGAGATGGGGCTTTCGACCAAGGAGCGGCAAGAGGGCATTTATTTTGCCGACACATTAGATGAGATCGAACGCATTTTAGCGGAAAAGTGAGGGATATACATGCCGAATATTGTATGGAACGCGAAGGAATATCAGCAGAATTTTTCGTTTGTGCCGTCTTACGGCGAAGCGGTGACAGAGCTTATCACGAAGCCGCAGTGAGCGAAAAAGCGACACCTGACGGTTTCCGGACTTGTGCGGTGGGAGTTCGTCCGCTATAATAAAAGCAGAACGAGCGCAAAGGAGTGCTGCTTTATGGCAAAGACGAATAAGACACCGAAGGCGGAGGACAACGCCGAGCTGCGGACGATCTCGCTTTTGAAAATTCTGAACACATACAGCGACGAAAACCACGAGCTTTCTACAAAAAACATTATGGATAAGCTCCAAAAGGAATGCGGCGTTACGGTGCATCGCACGACCGTCGGCAAGAACATCAAGCAGCTTGCGGACTGCGGCTTTGATATTTACACGCACAAGACGACGCAGAACCGCTATTACCTTGCGAGCCGCTTATTTGAGATGCCGGAATTGAAGCTGCTTGCGGACGCGGTGGAATCTGCGGGATTCATCACCGAAAAGAAAAGCGAGGAGCTGATTGAAAAGCTTTGTCGGCTGACGAGCGTTTATGAGGCCGAGGTTTTGCAGGAGGGGTTTTGCGCGAACAACGGGAAATCCTGCAATGAGAGCATTTACTACATTGCGGACACGATCAACGCGGCTATTGCAAAGCGGAAGAAAATTTCGTTTTACTATTTTCATTACGGTCCGGGCAAGAACCGTGTACTGAAAAACGACGGGAAGCCGTATGTTTTCAGCCCATATAAGCTTGTTTGGAATACAGATGAATATTACGTTGTGGGGTATTCCGACAAGCACGAAAAGCTTGTGAGCTTCCGCGTGGACCGCATTGACCGTTGTCCGGAGATTTTAGATGAGGACGCGGAGCCGCGGCCCGAAAAAGAGGAGTTGATGCGGCATATCCGCACGATGACAAGCATGTATGACAGCCGTCGTGAGCGCGTGACGCTTTTGTGTGACAACGCGATGATGAATGCGGTGGTGGACGCATTCGGCGAAGATGTGGAAACAAAGGCCTTTGGCGACGACGCGTTTACCGTGGAAACGGAGACGGCGGCAAGCCCTGTCTTTTACCGCTGGGTGTTCGGCTACGGTGGGAAAATCCGAATCACGGAGCCGGAAAACGTGAAAAAGGAGTATGCCGAAATGGTGAAAAACGCTTTTGGAAATACGTGCGGCCGGTGCGGCGCGTAAAGTAAACAGCAGTCCGACCTTTGGCAGTTTGATGCACAAAGGTCGGGCCTTTTTTTGTGTTGAAGACGGAACGTGAATGTGCTATAATGAACCGTAAGATTTTGGGAAAGGGTCCGGCAATGTATAACTCCAAACGATTCGAAACGGTGAAGAATATGAGGGAAAACAAGAAAATATCGAATGCCGTGCAGGCGGCCATCGGCGTGCTGGCCGTGGTTTTGGCGGCGCTGATCGTTTGGATGATGGTGCTGGTCTCGGGCATTCAGGGCACGGCGCGCGTGGTGAACTATGCGGGCCTTGTGCGCGGCGAAACGCAACGCCTTGTCAAAATGGAGATTGCGGGTCAAGCGGAGGACGAGATGATGGAGAGCGTGGAATCGTTTATCAACGGTCTGCGCTTCGGCGATGACGAGCTTACCCTTGTGCGATTGGACGACAAGAGTTTTCAGACGAAAATGGAAGAGTTGGCTTCTTGCTTTGAAAGCCTGAAGCAGGAGATTTATCTTGTGCGCGAAAAGGGTTTTGAGAAAACCGACATCATCGACAAAAGCGAAAAGTTTTTCGACGTTTGCGATGATGCGACGGGCCTTGCGGAAACCTATTCGCAAAAGCGCGCGTCCTCTTTGGCGGTTTTGGAGCGGTACATCACGGCGGACATCGTAGTTTTGATGATGCTGATCGGTTATGAGTTTATCAAGGCGCTGCACTACACCGCCATGAACCACGCTTTGCAGAAAAAGGTGTACATGGACGAAGCGACGGGGCTGCCGAACAAAAATAAATGTGAGGAGCTATTGAGCGCGCCGAAGATGATCACGATGCCCGTGGGTGTTTGCAGCTTTGACCTCAACAATTTGAGACGCATCAACAACAGCATGGGCCACGAAAAGGGCGATGCGTACATCCGCATTTTTGCGGAGCTGGTGCGCGAGGCGGTGCCGGCGCATTACTTTGTGGGTCGCGCGGGCGGCGACGAATTCATCGCCATTATGGACGGTGCGGACAAGGAAGAAATGCAGCGGTGCTTACAGCTCATCCGCGACCGTGTGGACACGTACAATGCGGCGAACCCCGATTTTCCGGTGAGCTATGCGGTTGGCATTTCGGTCTCCGACGAGAACGAAAACTGCACAATGCGCGATTTGTATATCCTCGCAGACAAAAACATGTATATCAACAAAAACCACGTGAAGCGCGAGGAAGCATTGGCCGAAAAGAAGCTGGATCGCAGACTGCTGAAAAGCATGAAAAAATACGGCAGCAACTTTTCCGATTGCCTGTACTGCGACGCAAGGCAGGACGCTTACAGGGTAATTCGTGCGAGCGAGGCGTTTTTCCTTGCGGCGGACGGCAGTTATTCCGGCGCGGTGGAGCAGATTGCAGAAGAACGCGTGGCGCAGGAAGCCGCAAGGCGGTGCGCAGCAGATTACAGCTGACGGCGCTGTGCGAGGCGCTTTCCGAAAAGACCGCGTGGTGGAATTGCAGCACAAGATTTTCGGCGAGAACAGTGCCGACTACGGGCGACTGACGGCGAGTTTTTGTGGATGCAGACCCGGACGGCACGCTGCACCATTTCTTGCTGGCGTTTGAGACGATCGACAGTGTGCAGCCGGAGACGGACGCCAAGCAGCAACTGACGCAGTATTACGAGCAGCTGAAGCAGTCTATTTTGGAAAACGACAGCTACGTGGATGCGATGCTGGAGACTGCGGATGCGGTATACTCCGTGAATCTGACGGATGATCTGGTGGAGCGCGATTTCCGTCGTGAACGCGGCGCAGACATCTTTATTGAGGACTTGAAAGCACCGTGTCCGTACGGCGAATATTGCCATCGTCATTCTATGCTGATTTTGCCCGAAACGATGGGCAGTTACCGGTTGATCGACACGGCCGAAAAGCTTTTGGAACGCTATGCGAGCGGAGAAAAGCAGGTGACGGTGGAATACTGTGAGCGCGTATCCGGCAGCGAGACACGCTGGATACAGAAAACGGCGCTGATGATGTCTTCACGCGTATACGATGCGAAGAGCGGTGAGGAAAAGCCGATGATCCACAGCCTTGTGCTGCTGAAAAACACCACGGAGTTCCATGCACAGGAGCAGAAGGAGCACGAGCGCTTGCGGGCTGAGGTGGACGAAGCAACGCTGGCGAATAAAGCAAAGACGGAGTTCCTTTCCCGCATGAGCCACGATATCCGCACGCCGATCAACGGTGTGATGGGTATGCTGGAGATTATCAAGAAAAACCGTGAAGATCATGAGCGCGTGGACGACTGCCTTGAAAAGATCCATGTTTCCTCCGAGCATCTGCTGTCGCTCATCAACGATGTTTTGGATATGAGCAAGCTGGAATCCGGCCATATGGAGCCGGAGCATGTGCCGTTTGACCTTGACGATTTGATGAAGAACGTTCGCGCACTGAACGAAGCGCAGGTGGCAAAAACGAGTATTGTGTATACCTACGGCAAGATTTCGTTTGCGCACGCAAAGCTTATCGGCAGCCCGCTGCATCTGCGGCAGATCTTATTGAATCTGTTCAGCAACGCGGCGAAATACAATAAAGAAAACGGCACGATTGAAACGTATGCGGAGGAGATTGCCTGTGACGAAAACACGGCGACATTCCGCTTTACAATACGTGATACGGGCATCGGTATGAGCAAAGATTTTGTGAACAACGAGCTTTTTGAGCCGTTTACACAGGAAAAGCAGGGCGCCCGCACGCAGTATCAGGGCACGGGCCTCGGCATGTCTATCGTGAAGGAGCTCATCGAGAAGATGAACGGCACCATCACGGTGGAAAGCGTGCTCGGCGAAGGCTCTGCGTTTACGGTGACGCTGCCGTTTGAAATCGACAAGCATCCCTCTGCGCAGGCGGCGGCGAATGGCGCGGCGGACGAAACGGCTCTGCACGGGCTGAAAGTGCTGCTGGCCGAAGACAACGAACTCAACATGGAGATTGCGGAATTCTTCCTGGAAGACATGGGTGCCGAAACGATGCAGGCGTGGAACGGCAAAGAGGCCGTGGAGGCCTTCCGAAACTCCGCGCCGGGCGAGATCGGCGTGATTTTAATGGACATCATGATGCCGGTGATGGACGGCCTTGAGGCGGTGCAGCGCATTCGTGCGCTGGACCGGCCGGATGCGAAAACGGTGCCGATCATCGCGATGACAGCGAACGCGTTCTCGGAAGATGTGGAGCGCAGCCGCAAAGCCGGTATGACGGAGCATCTCTCGAAGCCGCTGAATGCCGAAACGCTGAAAAAAGCGATCTTACGGAACATATAACCCGTGCGGTAAAGACAAATATTCGTTAAGGGCGGCGAAGAGCTGCCCTTTTTTCGTGTACCGACACTTGATTTTTCTTTTTGTTGTGGTATACTCATTTTGGAGTATTAGAATCAATTCTAAAACAGGGAAAAGAGGGGTATAAATGGCAAACCGCAACGAAAAGGAGGCCTCGCGCAAGCGAATTCTTTCTACCTGTGTGCGTCTGTTTTTGGAGCAGGGGTTTAAGCATACACCGCCGAAGCAGATTTTGACGGAAGCGGATGTTTCCGCGGGCACGTTCTATAATTTGTACCGCACGAAAGCCGGTGTGCTTACCGAGCTGACCGAGTTCATGTTTCAAAATCAGTTTACTATCGCGGGGCAGATTGCACAGGGGGAGACAGATCCCGTAAAACTCTACGCGGTGGAGACGGCGATTCAGCTGACGCTGGCAGAACTGAACGAGAACCTGCGCCAAATTTACGTGGAAGCGTACACGCTGCCGGAAAATTTGGAAATCATCCACAGGATGACGGCCGAGATGCTGCACCGTATTTTCGGCGCGTATATGCCCGGGTACAGTGTGAGCGATTTTTATGAGTCGGACATCGGTTCGGCGGCGATTATGCGCGGATATATGGCGCGTCCGTGCGACGTGTATTTTACGCTGGAACGCAAGTTAGAGCGCTTTTTGCAGCTGACACTGCGCATTTATTGCGTGCCGGAGGAAAAACAGCGGGAGGTTATGGCGCTGATTGCGAACCTCGACATCCGTGCCATTGCAAACGAAGTGATGCAAAAACTGTTTGCCGCGCTTGAGATGCACTATGAATTCACGCTCGGCGAAGAGGCAAAGCAAATTTGATTAAAAAAGAGCCGCACAGGCGGATATGCACCCGGTTTTCTGGGCACAGGTTCAAAATTGAAAAATGGGTTTCCATCATGGATGCTTCCCTGAATTCAGAGGAAAGCGCAAATATTTGTTGAGTGTGCTGTCGAAATTCATTGAAAACAGCAAAATTCTGTGCTAAACTTAGAGCATAAACACCGGGCGGAATATAACGTGCGGAAACCATTGAAAAGGAGCAATTATTTATGGGTCTTATTAAGACAGCTGTCGGCGCCGCGGGCGGTGTTATGGCGGATCAGTGGAAAGAATTTTTCTATTGCGAATCGATGCCGAAAGAGGTGCTTGTCACAAAGGGTGTAAAGCGCACGAGCGGGCGTTCCTCCAATACGCGCGGCAGTGACAACATCATCACGAGCGGCTCCGGCATTGCGGTGGCGGACGGCCAGTGCATGATGATCGTGGAGCAGGGCAGAGTGGTGGAGCTTTGCGCGGAGCCGGGCGAATTCACCTATGACGCTTCGAGCGAGCCTTCTGTTTTCTCCGGCTCTCTCAGTGCGGGCATTAAAAACACCTTTGCGCAGATCGGCAAGCGTTTTACGTATGGCGGCGATGCCGGCAAAGATCAGCGCGTATATTAGTTTTAATACGAAGGAACTCATCGACAATAAATTCGGCACGCCGAACCCCATTCCGTTCCGTGTGGTCGATAACAAGATCGGTCTGGACGTGGACGTTTCCGTCCGCTGCTCCGGCGTATATTCGTACCGCATTGCGGACCCGCTTTTGTTCTACACGAATGTGTGCGGCAATGTGGAGCAGGAATATACCCGCGACGAATTGGACAGCCAGCTGAAGCACGAGTTCATCAGCGCTTTGCAGCCGGCGTTCGGCAAGCTTTCCGACCTCGGTTTGCGTCCGAACCAGATTGTGGCACACAACACGGAGCTGGAAGATGCTATGAATACGGCGCTTTCCGCGAAATGGGGCGAGCTGCGCGGCTTGACGGTCGTCAGCATTGCGCTTGGCTCCGTGACACTGCCGGACGAGGACGCCGAGATGATCAAGCAGGCACAGCGCACGGCGATGATGCGCGACCCGACTATGGCGGCGGCCACGCTCGTCGGCGCACAGTCGGACGCGATGAAAACGGCCGCGGGCAACTCTGCCGGTGCTATGAACGGCTTTATGGGCGTAAATATGGCTATGAATGCGGGCGGCATGAACGCACAGGCGCTGTACGGCATGGGTCAGCAGCAGGCGGCGCAGGCTGCGGACAGCTGGAAGTGCGCGTGCGGCACGGTGGTCAACGGGAAATTTCTGCCCGAATTGCGGGGCAAAGAAGCCGGATAACGACGGCTGGACCTGCTCCTGCGGTAAAGTGAACAAGGGCAATTTCTGTGCAAACTGCGGCGCGAAAAAGCCGGAGGGCTTACCGAAGTACCGCTGTGACAAGTGCGGCTCGGGAGCCGGAAGACCCCGCGCACCCGCCGAAGTTCTGCCCGCAGTGCGGCGACCCGTTTGATGAAAATGACCGTGCCTAAAAGTTGCAACCTGCGTTGAACTGTGAGGAGATGAGAGCAAATGGCGGCAATTAAAGAATACAAATGTCCTTGCTGCGGCGGCGCTGTGGAATTTGACAGTAAAATTCAGAAGATAAAGTGCCCGTACTGCGACACGGAGTTTGACACCGAAGCGTTTACCGCGCACGAGGAAGAAGTACAAAACGCAAAGCCCGACGAAATGGACTGGGAGACCACGGCCGGCGGCGCGTGGGAGCAGGGCGAAGAAAGCACGCTGCGCAGTTACGTGTGCAACTCCTGCGGCGGAGAGATCGTCTGTGATGAAAACACGGCGGCGACCTCCTGCCCGTACTGCGGCAACCCGGTCGTGATGATGGGGCAGGTGAGCGGCGCTTTGAAGCCCGATTACGTGATTCCGTTCAAGATCGACAAAAAGGCGGCAAAGGAAGCCTTGCAGCGGCATTATAAGGGCTAAAAAAACTGCTGCCGAAGATTTTCAAAAAAAGAGAACCATATCGATGAGATCAAGGGCGTTTACGTGCCGTTTTGGCTGTTTGATGCCGATGCCGATGCGGATATTCGCTATAAAGCGACGCGTGTGCGCACCTGGAGCGACAGCGATTACGATTACACGGAAACAAGCTACTACTCGATAGGCCGCAGCGGTGATATTGGGTTTGACCGCGTGCCGGTGGACGGTTCCTCCAAGATGCCGGACGATTTGATGGAATCCATTGAGCCGTTCAAGTTTGAGGACGCGGTGGATTTTAAAACGGCGTATCTCGCGGGCTATCTTGCGGATAAGTACGACGTGACGGCCGAGCAGAGCATCGACCGTGCCAATGTGCGCATCAAGTGCTCTACGGAAGACGCATTCGCTTCCACGGTGAAGGGATATCACTCCGTCACGACGGAGAATTCCTCCATTCGTCTGCACAACGGCAAGGCAAAGTACGCGCTTTACCCCGTGTGGCTGTTGAATACGACGTGGAAGGGCAAAAAGTACCTCTTTGCGATGAACGGGCAGACCGGCAAATTCGTCGGCGACCTGCCGGTGGATAACGGGCTGTACTTTAAGTGGCTTGGCGGGCTTACGGCAGGCTTCGGTGTGATTGCGCTGATTGCCTATTTCCTGTTCTGGCTGTCTAAGGGGTGCGGAGAATGATAAAAAGCTTTTATCGATATTTTTCGCCGTTCTCTTGTGCGTGGTTGTGTCTGTTCCGGCGTTTGCCGATACGGCGGAGGACTACACGCCGCACCTGATTGACAATGCGGACCTTTTGACGGGCGAGGAAGAAAGCAATCTGCTCGCGAAGCTTGATGAGATCAGCGACCGGCTGAGCGTGGACGTTGCCGTTGTGACGGAAGACTCCATCGGCGACAAGACACCGCGTGAATATGCGGACGATTTTTACGATTATAATTCGTATAAGTATAACCCGGACGGCGTTCTGCTGCTCATCAGCATGGAAGAGCGCGACTGGTACATAACAACGACGGGCAGCGCCATTACGGCCATTACGGATGCGCGGCGCGGCAATATGGAGGATGCGTTTTTGAGCGACCTCAGCGGCGGCTACTATTATGACGCGTTTTCAACGTATGCCGATATGTGCGACAACTACATCTCGGGCGTGCAGAGCGGTTACTACGAGGAAGGTGAGGCGTACGAGGAGAGCACCGTGGGGAATTTCCCGTGGGGCCCGGCGATTTTGGTTTCGCTTGCCATCGGCCTCATCGCGGCGCTTGTCGTGACGGGTTTTATGCGCGGGCAGCTCAAGACCGTGCGCCGTAAGGCGGCAGCGTCGGATTATGTGCGCCCCGGCAGCATGAACGTGGCGTATGCAAACGACGTGTTCCTCTACTCGCACGTGAACCGCACGGCAAAGCCGAAGGACAACGATTCTTCCGGCGGCTCCGCAACGCACACGTCGTCCTCCGGCACGACCCACGGCGGTGGCGGCGGAAAGTTCTGATTTTGCCGGCAAGGCGATGATTCCGTTTGCGACCTGCGGCGGCAGCGGTATGGGCTAATGCGTTTTAAACCATAGCTAAACCGTATAAATTCATAGAAATTAAATCCGCATTTCCGCAAACACCGGGAATGCGGATTTTTAATTCTTGTTGTGAATAATAACGTAAAATTTAAGAAATAAGAAAGGAAAATAGGTTGATTTTCAACTGAACTTCGTATATGATTAAAATAGAAACAGTATATACGGTATGTTCTGAAATTAAAAATGGAGGAACTGTTATGAAGAAAAAACTATTTGCAATCCTACTCAGCATTGTAATGGTAGCTGGACTCCTGCCTGCCACAGCAATGGCAGCGGAACCCACAGTCTACGACATCTGGGTAGACGGCGTACAGGTCACGTCTGAAAATAAGGATAATCTTTGCGGTGGAACAGTAAGCTATGACCCGGCCACGCACACCTTGTCCTTGAACAATGCTACCCTTGACAACGACACCATGTCAGACTACGGTATTAAAACGATTATCCCCAGTACGTTGAAGATACGGTTGACCGGGACAAATAGCATTACCCGAACCTCTCCTGACGGAGGAATGGGAATAGCCCCCAATTACAGCAATTCTGTCGAGATTACCGGCGATGGAACACTGGTGATCAACGTTAAGGGGGAAAACTACGATGGAATTAGCTCAGGGGCTGACGTCAAGATTTCCGATAAAGCAAGGGTCATAATAAACTCTGAAGGCGGATTGGGCATAGCCGGAAGAATGGTCGAAATTGACGGAGCAACAGTGGATTCCACCGGCTTGTATGCCGGAATCGATGCCCATGGTCTGAAGATTGTAAACGGCGCCGAGGTAAGCTGTACCTCTACTGCGAACAGCGCAATATGGACAAAAGGCGATATTCTGATCAAAGGAGGCGCCAAAGTAACCACTGACGGTAAATACCCCATGGGCGGTAACGGTACTTTTACCGTAGAAGAAGCAGAGATTGATGCAAAGAATACGAATGAGAATAATATCCCTGCAATTTCCGATGAATGTGTGCCTGTGATTGCCGACGGCTATCACCTGAACTATGCAAAAGCTGTAGACTCGGAAGGAACAGAAATTGACCTGCTTTCCAGCGGCACTCAGTACTTTGCACTTTATAAAAATGTTCATTTTATCACAAAGGCTGTCTATCCGGTTTCTTTCGTTGTAACGCCGGACGGTCTGACCAATGTTGTTATTAAAGTGAATGGTCAGGAGGTTACCGGCTCTGTCAGTTTGGAAGCAGGAACTTACCCTGTTGAGGTAACAGCTGATAATTGCAAAGCGTATAGCGACAATATAACGATTACGTCTGATACGGCAACGCACACGCAGACGATTGCAATGACTTATTTACCTGCCGACTACACGAAAGTGGACGAGGCCATTGCGAAAGCAAATGCGCTGAACAAGGATGAGTACAAAGACTTCACCGCAGTGGAAACGGCGATTAACGCAGTTGTGCGCGACAAGAACATAACGGAACAAGACGAAGTAGACGCAATGGCGAAGGCCATTGAAGATGCTATGGCCGCGTTGGTGAAAAAGCCCGCAGCGACCCCGACGGCGGCTCCGACCGCGACGCCTACAGCAACACCCACGGCTGCGCCTTCTGCGACACCGACGGCTGCACCTTCTGCGAGCCCGACGGCGGTTCCGACCGCAACGCCTACGGTAAAACCGACGGCTACGCCTTCTGCAAGCCCGACGGCGGCTCCGACTGCGACGCCTACGGTAAAACCGACGGCTACGCCTTCTGCGAGCCCGACGGCAGTCCCGACCGCGACGCCTACGGTAAAACCGACGGCTACCCCAACTCCGGCGCCGAAGGCAGACCCCAATAACCCGAAGACAGGCAGCAGTAATTTGCCGGTCGTTTTCGGCAGCGCGGCGCTCGTGCTGAGCGGAGGCGCGCTTGCAGCGGTGCTCATCTATAAAAAGAAGAGACACGAAAAGTAAAGTGAAAACCTAAAAGTAATGAACCCCCGCCCCGGAAATCGGCTTTGTGCCGGCACCCGGGCGGGGGTTTATACATTCTTATTCAAAAAATATTTACGATTTACACGGCACCGTGGTTGACACCCGTCCGGACCCGTGCTAAAATAAAATACGAATTCGTATTTTAGCGGGGTGGAGCGAAATGGAACGATATGCGTTTTTCCGGCAGCTTGGCAAGGCGGTGTACGGCAT
>ENA-OQKL01000340-OQKL01000340.1-human-gut-metagenome-genome-assembly--contig:-NODE-340-length-15823-cov-3.521534_pt1 | contig 15823 bp, 15 predicted proteins | sample MGYA00242779_ERZ504800 | MGnify/ENA primary metagenome ERZ504800 (study PRJEB26092, sample SAMD00036410) | human gut metagenome | host: Homo sapiens | study: EMG produced TPA metagenomics assembly of... | reverse complement strand
AGGAGATTCTGGAGCTGCTTGTGGAAACAGTCTGCTCCACAAAGAAGTATATCCGGGTTGCCGGTGCGGACTATCCGGCGGAGGTTGTCCGGTCAAGGCTTCTGAAGCTGGATATGGAGCATATCAGGTTCGTGTTTGCCTGTCTCAAAGAAAACACGACCAAGATACGCAACATCAAACAATATCTGCTGACCACGCTGTACAATGCGCCCACCACCATCGGAAATTATTACTCGGCTCTGGTACAGCATGATTTATACGGCGGCTCTCGTGATTAAGCACGGGAGCTTTTTTACGCCGGGAAGGGAGGTCAAATTTTGAAACTCTTTATCTGCCACAGGGTGAGACCGCCTTAGCGATGCCGGTCTCCTCTATCGTCTGCATCCCAGACTTCATAGGAAGGAGGTAGATCTATTGCAGGAAGAAGTTGAACAGAGGACGATAACATTGGCAATTACAACAACGAAAATGACAGCCAATGTGCTGAAATCGGCAATCTCAAAGTATCTTGCTTACCGCAAGGAAAAAAAGCGTGAGGGACCTGTTAAGCCATGTGGAAAGCAGAGCGTAAAGAAACTTGTCGGACAGGACCAGGGCGTTGCCAATATTGAGATTACTGATAAGAATATCAAGGACTTTGAGCGAATTGCGAGGAAATACGGCGTGGACTTCGCTCTGAAAAAAGATAAGACCGGCGAGGTTCCAAAGTACCTTGTTTTCTTCAAAGCTCGTGACGCCGACGCTCTGACAGCGGCATTCAAGGAGTACACGGCAAAAAGCGACCGCAAAAAGGAACGCCCGTCCGTACTCAAAAAGCTCCGCAGGTTCAAGGAAGCCGCAGCGGACATTGACACGCCGAAGGTTCGCAAAAAGGAGCTGGACGCACGATGAAACAGATAAATTACAAAAAGCTGATTTTGCCCAACATCCCATATTTGTTCATCGGGCTGTTCGCTACAAAGCTCGGACAGGCGGCTCGTCTGTCACCGGGCGTTGAGTTTTTCTTCCAAAGTTCTGAACATGATGGATGGCATTTCGATGGCGTTTGAAAATATCCTGCCGAGTTTCCATCCGGTTGACCTGCTGGTTGGTACTGCCGCCGCAGTTATCATCCGGCTTGTGGTGTATTTCAAGGGCAAGAATGCCAAGAAGTTCAGAAAAAATCTGGAATACGGCTCTGCCAGATGGGGAAACCGTGAGGATATTGCCCCTTTTGTAGATCCCGTATTTGAGAACAACATCATCTTGACGCAAACAGAGCGATTGATGATGTCGAACCGACCAAAAGAACCAAAGAACGCACGGAACAAAAATGTGCTGGTAGTCGGCGGCTCCGGTTCCGGTAAAACAAGGTTCTTCGTAAAACCTCAGCTCATGCAGCTTCATTCCTCATATGTGGTGACCGATCCGAAAGGAAGTGTCGTGTGCGAGGTTGGCAAGCTGCTGGAGCGTAATCACTACAAAATCAAGATCTTTAACACGATCAACTTCAAGAAGTCCATGCACTATAACCCTTTCGCCTATATTCACAGCGAAAAAGATATTTTGAAGTTGGTCACGACCCTTATCACAAATACCAAGGGGGACGGAAAATCCGGGGATGAGTTCTGGACGAAAGCGGAAACGCTTCTGTATTGTGCCCTCATCGGCTATATCCACTATGAAGCACCTCCCGAAGAACAGAACTTCACAACCCTGCTGGAGTTTATCAACGCTATGGAAGTCCGGGAGGATGACGAGGAATACAAGAACCCAGTTGACCGAATGTTTGAGGAACTGGAAGCGGAAAAGCCCAATCACTTTGCTGTCCGGCAATATAAGAAATATTCGTTGGCGGCGGGCAAAACTGCTAAGTCGATCTTGGTGTCCTGCGGTGCCCGTTTGGCTCCCTTCGATATTGCTGAACTTCGGGAAATTACCATGTACGACGAATTGGAGCTTGACACCCTCGGAGATAAGATTTTCGTCAACCCCAAAGACAAAAAGGACAAGAGGTATTATAAGACGGCTCTGTTTCTCATTATGAGCGATACAGATTCGACCTTTAACTTTTAATCTCCATGATTTATACGCAGCTTTTCAATCTGCTTTGTGAAAAAGCCGATGATGTGTACGGCGGCAGATTGCCCGTCCATGTGCGCTGCCTGATCGACGAGGCGGCAAACATCGGTCAGATTCCTAACCTCGAAAAGCTCGTAGCAACCATACGAAGCCGTGAAATCTCAGCCTGTCTTGTCCTGCAGGCGCAGTCGCAGCTAAAGGCTTTGTATAAGGACAATGCTGATACAATCATCGGAAATATGGACAGCCGTATCTTCCTTGGCGGTTCCGAACCGACTACGCTGAAAGAACTGAACCAGTCTCTCGGCAAAGAGACAATCGACACGTTCAATACCGGTGAAAGCCGTGGCAGAGAGGTTTCCCATTCTCTTAATTATCAGAAACTCGGTAAGGATCTTGCAACGATAGATGAGCTTGCCGTCCTCGACGGCGGTAAATGTATTCTGCAGCTCCGTGGTGTGCGTCCGTTTTTATCGGATAAGTTTGATATAACAAAGCACCCGAACTACAAGTATCTGTCAGATGCAAGTCCAAAGAACAACTTTGATATTGAGAAGTACCTTTCAACCCGGCTCAAAACCAAACCGGATGATGTTTACGAGGTTTATGAGGTAGACGCATCCGACGAGTCAGCAACCGCTTAACGGCGGTTTTTATGATAGATAAGACATCCAAGACAGAACGACCACTTTCAAAAATCAAACAAATCAAAATTTTTGAAAGGAGAGCTGAGCGTTAAGTCCTGTGGTCTGTGCGGCTTTATGCGGTACGCATTGAGCTTTGCGCTTCTTGCGTTCAGCGACGTTTAATCTATGGAATTTTTTAACTCTGCTGTTGATGTTCTTCAGACTCTCGTTGTTGCTCTTGGAGCTGGTCTCGGTATCTGGGGCGTGATTAACCTGCTGGAAGGTTACGGAAACGACAACCCTGGTGCAAAAACGTCAGGGCATGAAGCAGCTCATGGCTGGCGGCGGTGTTGCGCTGATCGGCATGACCCTCGTTCCCCTGCTCACCGGACTTTTCGGTTAATACCGGTAATAGGCATCCCCATAATTTTGCACTTTTGGCTCCCATCCAATAGCTTGGGTGGGAGCCGGAAAGGAGGTGTTCGGCTTCCATGGGAATGGTTATTGATGCAATCGGAGAATGGCTGAAAGAAATATTGGTCAGCGGCATTATCGGCAACCTCTCCGGGCTGTTTGACAGCGTGAACGGGCAGGTGGCAGATATTTCAGCGCAAGTCGGAGCCACGCCGCAGGCGTGGAACGCTGCGATCTACAACATGATCCGTTCACTTTCTGAAAATGTCATCATCCCGATTGCCGGTGTGATTCTCGCTTTTGTCATGACTCTGGAGCTAATCCAGATGGTCTCTGACAAAAACAATATGCACGGCGATGTAGATACCTGGATGTTCTTTAAGTGGATTTTCAAGACAGCTTGTGCTGTTCTGATTGTTACCAACACATGGAACATCGTGATGGGTGTTTTCGATGTGGGGCAAAGCGTTGTAAACAGCGCTGCGGGCGTTATTTCAAGCGACGCCTCCATTGACATCAGTTCGGTTGTTGTCGATCTGGAACAGCGGCTTATGGAAATGGACATCGGGCCGCTCATCGGTCTGTGGTTCCAAAGCCTGTTTGTCGGCATCTGCACATGGGCGCTTACAATCTGTATCTTCATCATCACCTACGGACGCATGATAGAAATATATCTCGTGACCTCCATTGCACCGATACCGATGGCTACAATGGTTAATAAGGACGGCGGCAATATGGGACAGAACTATCTGCGTTCCCTGTTTGCTTTGGCATTCCAGGCGTTTCTCATTATCGTCTGCGTGGCGATTTATGCGGCTCTCGTCGAGAACATCGCCATTGATACCGATGTCAGCAAAGCTATCTGGACTTGTATGGGATACACGGTTCTTCTGTGTTTTACCCTGTTCAAAACAGGCTCGATGGCAAAATCCATTTTCTCGGCACATTAAAAACGGAGGTGATACCCTATGGCTTATGTGCCTGTACCCAAAGACTTAAATGCTGTTAAGACAAAGGTGCTTTTCAATTTGACAAAACGCCAGCTCATTTGCTTTGGCTCCGGTGCGGCTGTCGCTGTCCCTCTGTTCTTTCTGTGCAAGAGGACGATGAACACGAGCGTGGCGTCGCTCATTATGATTGTTGTTCTTCTGCCGTTTATGCTTTTGGCAATGTATGAAAAGAACGGACAGCCTCTAGAAAAGATTGTCCGAAACATCGTGCAGGTCTGCTTCCTGCGCCCAAAACAGAGACCGTACAGGACGAATAATTTCTATGCGGCGCTGGAGCGGCAGGAAAATCTTGACAAGGAGGTATACCGTATTGTCCGAAAAACGAAAGCTCACAAGGGCGGAAAAGAAACAAATCGAAGCCGCCATCGCAAGAGCGAAAAATCAAGATAAGAAAAAGAAGTCGGCACAGGACAGCATCCCGTTTGAACGGATGTACCAGGACGGCGTATGCCGTGTAAAACCCGGCTACTACACAAAAACCATCCAGTTTCAGGATATTAACTATCAGCTCAATCAGAATGAGGATAAAACTGCAATCTTTGAGGGCTGGTGTGATTTTCTCAACTATTTTGACAGCTCCGTAAAATTCCAGTTGTCCTTTATGAATATGGCGGCGAATAAGGACACCTACGGTCAGAGCATTGTCATTCCGCAGCAGGGCGATGATTTCGATAACATCCGTGTGGAATACACGAATATGCTCCGCAGCCAGCTTGCTCGTGGCAACAACGGTCTCATTAAGACCAAGTACCTGACCTTCGGCATTGAAGCCGATACCATCCGGGCGGCAAAGCCGAGACTTGACCGGATTGAGACAGACCTGCTGAACAATTTCAAACGGCTCGGCGTGTCGGCAGAACCATTAAACGGAAAACAGCGGCTGGCACTCATGCACCGTATGTTACCACATGGACGAACAGATGGACTTCCATTTTGAATGGACTGGCTTGCTCCGAGCGGTCTCTCCGTGAAGGACTTTATCGCTCCGTCCTCTTTCGTGTTCCGTAATGGTAGAGATTTTTGCGTTGGGAAAAAGCTGGGCGCTGTGTCCTTCCGTGCAAATCCTCGCCCCCGAACTCAACGACCGTATGCTTGCCGATTTTCTGGATATGGAATCCAGCCTGATTGTTACCATGCACATCCAGTCGGTTGACCAGACTAAGGCAATCAAGACGGTTAAACGCAAAATCACCGATTTGCAGAAGATGACCATTGAGGAACAGAAAAAGGCGGTCAGAAGCGGGTACGACATGGACATCATCCCCTCTGACCTCGCAACCTACGGCAATGAGGCGAAGAAAATCCTGCAGGACTTGCAGAGCCGGAATGAGCGTATGTTCCTTATGACTTTCCTCGTGCTCAATACCGCAAACAGTAAACAGCAGCTCGGCAATAATGTGTTCCAGGCATCCAGCATTGCACAGAAATATAACTGCCAGCTTACCCGGCTTGACTTTCAGCAGGAGGAAGGGCTGATGAGCAGCCTGCCTTTGGGACTGAACCAAATCGAAATCCAGCGGGGCTTGACCACATCAAGCGTCGCTATTTTTGTACCCTTTACCACGCAGGAGCTGTTCCAGAACGGTGCCGAAGCTCTGTACTGCGGCATCAACGCACTTTCCAACAACCTTATCATGGTGGATCGGAAGCTCTTAAAGAACCCAAACGGACTGATTCTTGGTACGCCCGGTTCCGGTAAGAGTTTCTCAGCGAAAAGAGAAATCGCCAATGTGTTTCTTGTTACCGATGATGACATCATCATCTGTGACCCCGAAGCAGAGTACGGTCCTCTTGTGGAGCGGCTTCACGGGCAGGTCATCCGCATTTCTCCGACCTCGACCCACTATATCAACCCAATGGACCTGAACCTCAATTACAGCGAAGAAGAAAACCCTCTGTCGCTGAAGTCCGACTTTATTCTGTCTCTTTGTGAGCTGATTGTCGGCGGCAAAGATGGTTTGCAGCCTGTCGAGAAAACGGTCATCGACCGCTGTGTGCGTCTGGTATACCGGGATTACCTCGCTGACCCCAAACCGGAGAATATGCCAATCCTCGAAGATCTCTACAATGCCCTACTGCAGCAGGATGAAAAGGAAGCCCACTATATCGCAACGGCGCTGGAAATCTATGTTACCGGTTCACTCAATGTATTTAACCACCGCACCAATGTGAACATTCACAGCCGCATCGTGTCTTACGACATTAAAGAGCTTGGAAAACAGCTCAAGAAAATCGGGATGCTGATTGTTCAGGATCAGGTATGGAACAGAGTGACCATTAACAGAGAGGCTCGGAAGTCCACCAGATATTATATCGACGAAATGCACCTGCTGTTAAAGGAGGAGCAGACGGCGGCATATTCGGTAGAAATCTGGAAGCGTTTCCGTAAATGGGGCGGGATTCCGACCGGTATCACACAGAATGTGAAAGACCTGCTTTCTTCCCGTGAGGTCGAAAATATTTTTGAGAACTCTGATTATGTCTATATGCTCAACCAGGCATCCGGCGACCGTCAGATTCTCGCAAAACAGCTCAATATCTCTCCCCATCAGCTCTCGTATGTCACCCACAGCGGTGAAGGCGAAGGGCTGCTTTTTTATGGCTCCGTTATCCTGCCTTTCGTGGACAGGTTCCCGAAGGACACCGAACTGTACAGTATCATGACCACCAAGTTATCCGACAAGTCTGCAGCCGATTAAGAATGGAGGAATCGCTTATGAACGACAAAATGTATCTCATTCACGAGGAGGACTATATCAAGCACATCGACGAGAAGGTGCTGCTTTATTCTTTTGTAAAACAGCTCACCCATCACATCGCAAAGATGAAGTCCGCCCGTGAGAACGAAAATCTTATCAAAATGGCGAAGTATTACGATACTGCCGCCGAGAACCTGTTTAGCTTCTGGGGTATCCCCAAGTCGTACCTCGTGTTTGACAAAAAGGAGGACCTTTCCGAGCTGATGGAAAACGAGCTGATCGAACCGGAGGAGGCGGGATTTTATCCCTGCGACAGCGGCTGTGCCGGTAATTGCCCGTGCTGTGAAGCCGAGGACGATGAAGCCGATGAGGATGAGGATTTTTCAGAAATGCTGGAAACTTTGTCCGCTCTCATTCACGATGTGTTCGGGGACAACGTATCGGTTCACATTGTCCTGGAGTAACCCATGATGCGTAATTTGCGGGAGGTGATGTCTTATGGGTAAGCGTTCGCCACGGCTGCAGTTCACTAAGGAAGAACGAGCTGCATCGGAGCTGAAAAAGGTCATTCAGAAAGCGGATATAAAGGCGGATAAGCTGGAAAAAGCCGAGGCAAAAATCCCGAAGAAAACTGTCAAGCGGAAAGAGCGTGTTGTAGATGCCGAGGGCAAGGTAACGACACGCCTGTATTTTGAGGAAGTGGATAAAAAGAAGCCAACCTCCAAGCTCTCTCATGCGGCAGCGGCGGCTCCGGTCAATTCTGCTTTATCGGCAGCTCACCGGGAAATCCGGCAGTCTGAGGAAGATAATGTGGGCGTAGAAAGCGCTCACAGAATGGAGGAAGTTGCCGAGGGCAGTGTGCGGATGATAGACTCCGCACATCACGCCCATAAGCTCAAACCTTACCGTAACGCAGCCCATGCAGAAGCAGCGGCAGACAAAGCAAATCTTCGTGCTTTGAACAAACAGGCACAGCGGCAGAATCCGCAGTTTTCCAGTAACCCCTATTCCCGTTGGCAGCAGAAACGAGCCATTAAAAAGGAATATATGGCGGCGAAAACCGGGAAAACGGGTGCATCCGCCGCAAAAACGACTCAGAAAACTGCGAAGTCTGCAAAAAAAGCTGCTGAGAACACGAAAAAATCGGCAGGGTTCCTCAGACGGCATTGGAAGGGCGCTTTGATTGTCCTGGCGCTCCTTCTGATTGCAGCCTTTTTCCTGAGCGTTGTGTCCTCCTGCTCCGTTATGGTACAGGGCGGTGTTTCCGTTTTCGGAGCGTCCACCTACCCTGTGGAGGATGCGGATATGCTTGCGGCAGAAGCACAGTATTGCGCTTTGGAGGAAGAACTGCAGGGGTATCTTGACACTTACGAAAGTACCCACGACTATGACGAGTACCATTATGAGCTGGACGATATTGAGCATGACCCCTATGTTCTGATTTCGGCTATCACGGCGCTCCACGGCGGCGAGTGGACGATTGGCGAGGTTGGCGGAACCATTCAAATGCTGTTCGACAAGCAGTATATCCTAACGGAAGATGTAGAGGTGGAAACACGCTATCGGACTGAGACAGATACCTGGACTGACGCAGAGGGCAACACTCACACCGACACTTATGAAGTGCCCTATGACTACTATATCTGCACGGTGAAACTGGAAAACTTCAACCTTTCTCATGTGCCGGTGTACATTATGAGCGAAGAACAGCTTTCAATGTATGCAACCTATATGAGTACGCTGGGCAACCGCCCGGACCTGTTCCCCGATTCGTCCTATGTAGACTCCTATATCAACACCGAATACGAAAAGTATGAAATCCCTGCGGAAGCCCTTTCCGACCCGCAGTTTGCCGCCATGATGGAGGAAGCCGAAAAGTATCTCGGATACCCTTATGTCTGGGGCGGTTCCAGTCCCAGCACCTCTTTTGACTGCTCCGGCTTCGTTTCGTGGGTCGTGAACCATTGCGGTGTCGGCTGGAATATCGGCAGACTCGGCGCTGACGGTCTCCGTCATACCTGTTCCTATGTATCGCCGTCAAGTGCCAGACCCGGCGACCTCATTTTCTTTGAGGGCACTTACGATACCACGGGAGCTTCCCATGTCGGCATCTATCTGGGCGACAACATGATGATTCATTGCGGAGATCCCATCCAGTATGCCGACATCACATCGAATTACTGGCAGCAGCATTTCCTATCATTTGGTCGTTTACCACAGCCATAAAGGAGGACTTATGAACCCGAAAGTAGTGAAGCTCCGTGAGGAGCGTGAGAAAAATGTGGCGAAGATTGCTTCGCTGCAGGCAAGAAACAAGAAGATTGACGCAGATATTATCTCTATCGAGAACACGGACATCATCGGCATGGTCCGTGAGGTCGGTTTGACGCCGGATATGCTGTTTGAGCTTATTAAGGCAAGCAGGAAGAACCCTGTATCTGCGTCTATCCCTGCAACTAAAGAAACGGAGGGAAACCATGAGAAATAAAATGAGAAAAGCAACCTGTCTGATGCTCGCTGTGCTCTGCATGGCGGGCATTTCTGTTACAGCTTACGCTTCGGGCGGCGATGAAGCAGTTGCTCCGCCCAGCGATGAAACCGTTGTGGAGACTGAGAATCCTGTTTCGGATGAACCCGGAGAGAGTGTGGAAATCCCGTTCAGCTATACCATTGACGGGGACGGAAATCTTGTTATCACCATCGACGGTGTAAGTGAGACAGTAAAAATCACGGCTACCGGAACAGTCGTAACCGGCGGCAGTTGTCTGAATGTGCGTACCGGCGCAGGCTTGGATTATGAGATTATCGACCAGCTCCGTCCCGGCGAGGAAGTAACGGTCATTGGTTCCGAGGGCGAATGGTATGAGGTGATCGTGCCAGAAAAGAAAGGCTATGTTCACAGCGATTATCTGAAAATTGCCGAGAACAACGGACAGAACATCGAAATTGATGCTGATATGCTGAAACAGTTCATGGAGCTGCTGGGTTCGGGGAGTACCGGAGGCGAGGATGGCGAAGATGGGAAATCTCCCCTTGCCCTTACTCCAGACGGCAATCTGACGCTGATTGACGATTTCCTGCAGATCGAAGCGCCTGCAACGGAGGACTCTGAACAGATAGAAAAACAGTTTATCACGGTTCAGTCCAAGAGCGGCAACACCTTTTATCTTGTCATTGACCGCAACGGCGAGACGGAAAATGTGTACTTTATGAATCTTGTGGACGAAGCCGACCTGATGGCGCTTATGGAGGGAGAAAACGGAAAAGCAGAGCCGACCTGCTCCTGCAGCGACAAATGCGTTGTCGGCGCAGTCAATACGAACTGTGAAATCTGCCGTTCCAATATGAGCGAGTGTACCGGCAAGGAAGCAGCGCCGGAACCCGAACCGACCGAGCCGACGGAGGAACCCGCCGAGGAAAAGAAGCCGAATAACTTCCTGCCCGTTATCATCCTTCTGATTGCGGGTGCAGCCGGCGGCGCTGTGTACTGGTTCAAGTTCAGAAAGCCTAAGACCAAGACTTCCGGCGACAGCAATCTTGATGATTATGATTTCGGAGAGGACGATGAGGATTACGAGGAAGAAACGGAGCTTGACGATGCCGATGTCATGGCGGAGGCGGAAAGCGAGGATGAGAAAGCATAATGAGGATTTTTGATAGCTGCACCGAGCGTGTTACGCTGGCAGATGTCTCTGAGGACATCGCCAGCGATCTTATTTTCGAGAAGTATCTGAAAAAGCTCCACGAGGAGCGTGAACGGGCGAAAGCATACGCCGACCAGAAAGACAAGGAGAAAAATGACTATGAAAAGACTTGTAATTGCTGAAAAGCCCTCTGTGGGAATGTCGATTGCCTCTGTCCTCGGTGTACGAGACCGTAAGGACGGCTACATCGAAGGTCTGGATTATATCGTGTCCTGGGGATTCGGTCATCTGGCGGAACTCGCCAATGCCGACACCTATGATGAAAAGTATGCCAAATGGCGGTATGACGACCTTCCTATCGTTCCTGCAAACTGGAAGTACAAAATTCCCAGAGACAAGTACAGCCAGTTTGAAACGCTGAAAAAGCTGATGAACCGTGAAGATGTGTCCGATGTGATCAACGCCTGCGACGCAGGGCGTGAGGGCGAGCTTATCTTCCGCAACATCTATCAGATGGCAGGATGTAAAAAGCCCATCTGCCGCCTCTGGATTTCCTCTATGGAGGACAGCGCCATTGAGCAGGGATTCCGTGAGCTGAGAGACGGTAAGGAGTATGACAATCTCTTTGCCGCCGCCCGGTGCCGTGAGTGGGCGGACTGGCTCGTTGGGATCAACGCCACCCGCCTGTTTTCCGTCCTGTACCACCGCACGCTCAATGTCGGGCGTGTGGTCTCTCCGACTCTGGCTATGCTTGTCCAGAGAGAAGCGGAGATCGGAGCGTTCAAGCCCGAACCCTTTTATACGGCGGAACTGGATTTCGGTTCCTCTACCGCAGTCAGCGAGAAGTTCAAACAGAAGTCTGAAGCGGAGGCGATCATCCCACAGAACGGCGAGTCTATTGTGGTAAAATCCGTTACCAGCAGGGAGAAAACCGAAAAGGCTCCCGCACTTTATGACTTGACCACCCTCCAGAGAGATGCAAACCGGCTGCTTGGCTATACGGCGCAGCAGACGCTGGACTATGTGCAAAGCCTCTATGAAAAGAAGTTCTGCACCTATCCCCGTACCGACAGCCGATACCTTACCGATGATATGGCTGACAGCGTAAAAGCGATGGTTGCCTGTTCGGTCGGTATTTGCGAGGAACCCTATCCGCCTGCGGTTCTTTCCCGACAGATCTGCGACAGCAAAAAGGTATCCGACCACCATGCAATCATTCCCACATTGGCTGCCGGGGAGACGGATATTCATGCTCTGCCCGTAGGCGAGCGTGAAATCCTCCGATTGATTGCAAAGCAGGTGCTTCGTGCCGTTTGCGATAGCTTTGCTTTTCGTGAGACGGTTGCCGTCATTTCCTGTGGAGACCACATTTTTACTGCTAAGGGAAAAGTCGTGGAAAATCCCGGATGGAAACTCTATTCCGCAAAGGAACAGGCGGATAAGGTGCTTCCCGAACTGAGTGAGGGTGATGAGCTGAAAGCCGCAGGTTTTGAAATCAAGGAAGGAACGACAAAACCGCCCGCCCACTTTACCGAAGACTCCCTGCTCTCTGCTATGGAGACAGCCGGAGCAAAGGAGATGCCGGAGGATGCTGAGCGCAAAGGTCTGGGAACGCCTGCGACCCGTGCAGGTATCATTGAAAAACTGATTGCCACGGGTTTTGTAGAGCGTAAGAAATCCAGAAAATCGGTTGTTCTCGTTCCTGCGAATACCGGTGTTTCCCTCATTACCGTCCTGCCCGAACAGCTCCAGTCCCCTCTGCTCACCGCCGAATGGGAGCACAAGCTGAAACTGGTGGAACACGGCGAACTGGACGCAGATGTGTTTATGGCTGAAATCAGCCTGATGGTAAGTGAGCTTGTGAAAACCTACTCGGTTATCAAGGGTGCGGAGGTGCTGTTCCCGTCTGGTCGGGATGTGGTTGGCAAATGTCCCCGCTGTGGCAGCGATGTTACCGAGAGTAAAAAAGGATTCTTCTGCGAGAGCAATAGCTGCCGCTTCGGATTGTGGCGTGACAACAAGTTCCTCACCGGCAAGAAAATCACGCTGACAAGGAAGATGGCGGCGGCTTTGCTGAAAAACGGCAAATTCCCAGTTAAGGGTATTTTCTCTGAGAAAACCGGCAAGTCCTATGACGCTGCCCTGGTTCTGTCCGATGACGGGACTAAGAGCGTTTACAGCTTGGACTTCGGTAAGGAATAATACAGGTGCCGGCCGGTGAGTTTATCGTAACTCATGGGTCGGCAAACCTTTCTCCTATGCGGAGGCAATCTAATTTATCAACGATGAAGGGAGCAATCTATGGCTGAAAAACAGACCAACAAAGAACGGCTGAAAGACATTACCGACAGCATAGAACGAGGGATTCAAGACCTCTTTCAGTCGGACAAGTACGCTGAGTATCTCCGCACGATGAGCCGTTTTCATAAATACAGTGTAAACAATCAAATGCTTATCTATATGCAGAAGCCAAACGCCACTTTAGTCGCCGGCTTCAACAAGTGGAGAGATCAGTTTGAACGCAATGTGATGAAGGGCGAAAAAGGAATCAAGATTATCGCTCCTACACCATTCAAAAAGAAAATCGAACAGGAGAAACGAGACCCGGACACAAATCTACCCATGCTTGATGCAGACGGCAAGGTTATCATTGAGGAAAAGGAAATCAAAATTCCCATGTATAAGCCTGTAACCGTCTTTGATGTGTCGCAGACAGAAGGAAAACCGCTGCCGCAGCTCGCCTCCGACCTGTCGGGCAATGTGCAGAATTATGAGGTTTTTCTGGAAGCCCTGCGGCGTTCTGCTCCTGTTCCCATTGAAATCATCCCGATCCGTGATGGCTCGGACGGCTTTTTCTCCTTGGACAACCAGAAAATCTCCATTCGTGAGGGAATGAGCGAAGTGCAGACTGTATCCGCTGTGGTTCACGAGATTGCCCATTCCAAGCTCCACAACACGAAGAAAATGGAGGAACCGAAAGATGCTCCGAAATATCAGGAGGTTGAAATTTTTGATGTGCCCGCCCTGTTTTCTAACGGGCGTGTAACTTCTGCGGATGTTCCAGAAGGAATGTACTGTTATGATCTGCGAGGTTCTGATGATGACCCAGGTGTGCCTGTGACAGTCGAAAACCGTGTCGCAGTCAATCATGCCGGTTCTCTGATTACCGCAAAGCCCCTGGAACTGCCGGAGGACGGGCGGCTCATGCTGACCGAGGATGAGGGACTGAATTTTGTCGGTGGTGAGATTTCCGCCTATCGTTTCCTGAATGAACAGCGAAAAGACCGTCATACGGAGGAAGTTGAGGCGGAAAGCATTTCCTTTGCCGTCTGTGCGTATTACGGTATTGCAACAGGCGAAAACAGCTTCGGATATATCGCTGCGTGGTCAAAGGATAAAGAACTGCCGGAACTTCGGGCAAGCCTTGAAACCATCAATAAGACTTCCTCCGAGCTGATTTCCGATATAGACCGGCACTATGCGGAGATTATGAAAGAGCGTGAAACGGAAATGATTGCCGCTCCCGAAGAAGAAAAAAATCTCGAAGAAATGAATATCCTTGAAATGGTGGATTATTTCATGGAACAAGGTATGACAGAGGAACAGGCTAACGATCTTGCAAATTCGGAGTGGCAGGCACGGAAAACAAATCAAGTCTCTGTTGAAGGGAGTTCCGAACCTGTCATTGAGCTGCCTGTGGAAGAAGTTCCACCTGTACAGGCTTCCGGCAATGGGGATATGCCCGATCCATCTATGTCCATTGAAGCCATGAACGCCTACGGCTATACGGATTCGGATATGCTTCCTCTGTCCAAAGAGAGAGCCTTGGAACTGTTCGAGCGAGATGTCCCTATCTATATGCTCTATGACGGCAACACCGAGGCGATGGCGTTTGAAGCCGAGGATATTGTACTGTTCTCCGGCTGTTTTGGCATTACCCGTGAAGATTGGGACGCTATCAAAAATCAAATCCCGCCGATGGATATGGAAATGGTTCGTAAGAAGCGTGAACAGGCGTTTCACGAAAGTGCCGGCGATACCTATGCCATCTATCAGTTGAAACGTGATGATGCGACTGCGGATTTACGGTTTATGAACTCCGAATGGCTGCAGAAGAAAGGTATTGAGCCGCAGTATGAAAACTATGAGCTGGTTTATACCGGAACTTTATCCAAAGAAGGAAGCCAGATTGAAAAGCTGGAGAATTTGTACCGTATTTTCAATGTTGAGCATCCGCAGGACTTCACGGGACACAGCCTCTCTATCAGTGACATCGTGGCACTCAAACAGGTGGGTGTGGTATCCTATCACTATGTTGACAGCGTTGGCTATCGGGAACTGACAAACTTCCGTAATACCGACAATCATCTGAAAAATGCAGAAATGCAGTTGGAAGATGATTATGGCATGATTGATGGTGTTATCAACAACGGTCCCAAAGAGTCGGTAAAGCCAGCACCTAAAAAGGAAGAAGTCAAAACAAAGAAGCCCTCTGTCCTTGCCAAGCTCCGTAAGTACCAGGAGGAGGACAGAAAATCAGCGACGCAGCACAGAAGTGCGGAAAGGGATTTGTGATGAATTTTACGAACGACGAAATGAATCTCGTGTGTATCTATGATACCGGAAACCGGACAGGGCTGATAAACGCCTTATCTGAAATGCGGAAAGAGCTGAGCATGGATGAAACCGATCTTCGTGAGCTGACTGACTCCACGCTGAATAAGCTCTCTGCCATGTCCGACGAGGACTATGCGAAGCTGGAACTGTATCCTGATTTTGACGAGTAAGATGTCGGAGCAGAACTTTTTCAGTATTTACAAAAAGTTAAAACCCATAACAGGTATCATCTCTTGACCATACGGGCATATTATGATAAAATATGATTGACTTCAGATTATCATAAAATGTCACAAAATGGAGGTGCGTTATGGCATATATTACAAGAGAGCTGGAACGAAAATTTCTGAAGCTCAATGATTTTTTCAAAGTTATCCTTGTGACTGGCGCAAGACAGGTCGGAAAAACGACCATGCTGAAGCATTTAGCAGACAGTGGCAGAACCTATGTCACGATGGACAATGCAATGGCACGGGAGCTGGCGCAAAGCGACCCGGTGCTGTTCTTCCAGACTTATAAGCCGCCGATCCTCATTGACGAGGTGCAGAAAGCCCCTGAGCTTTTTGAGCAGATCAAGGTGATTTGCGATGAAAGCAACGAGAAAGGTCTTATTTGGCTGACAGGCTCCCAGCAGTACAAAATGATGGAGCGAGTACGTGAAACCCTTGCCGGAAGAATTGGAATACTGGAACTATACAGCCTGTCTGCGAGAGAAAAAGCAGGAATGGTATTTGATACCGATTTGGATTTCT
>ENA-OQKL01000339-OQKL01000339.1-human-gut-metagenome-genome-assembly--contig:-NODE-339-length-15837-cov-3.910376_pt1 | contig 15837 bp, 19 predicted proteins | sample MGYA00242779_ERZ504800 | MGnify/ENA primary metagenome ERZ504800 (study PRJEB26092, sample SAMD00036410) | human gut metagenome | host: Homo sapiens | study: EMG produced TPA metagenomics assembly of... | reverse complement strand
AAGAGTATAGGCCTTGTGTCTGTCGATGATGTAATCGGAAAAGCACAATTTATATTTTTCCCGCTTGACAGATTCAATTATTTATATTAACAGAAAATTTTTAAAGGATGTACATATATGAGCGAAATGCAGACTATTCAATGGTTCCCCGGTCATATGACCAAAACAAAAGACAGATTCAGTCAAGTCTTAAACTTGTTGATGCTGTCGCAGAAATTATTGATGCAAGAATTCCTGTCAGCAGTCGTAACCCCGACCTTGCAAAACTTGTTCAGAACAAGCCGAGAGTTATTCTTCTCAATAAATGCGATATGGCTAATCAAACTGCTACGAAAATGTGGATTGACTATTTTAAAAAGCAGAGTCTTGTTGCTATCCCGGTTGACTGTAAAAGCGGCAGAGGTCTTGACAAATTTGCACCTGCCGTAAATACGGTTATGAGCCATAAGATTGCAAGATTAAAAGAAAAAGGAATGGTAAATCCCACAATCAGAATTATGATTGTCGGTATTCCGAATGTAGGCAAATCTTCTTTTATCAATAAAATGGTAAAGAAGAACCGTGCAAAGGTTGAGGACAGGCCGGGCGTTACAAGAGGTAATCAATGGTATACAATTGCAAAGAACCTTGAAATGCTTGACACTCCGGGTGTGCTTTGGCCAAAGTTTGACGATAAGACAGTCGGAGAGCATCTTGCGTTCACAGGTGCGGTTAAAGACCAAATTCTTGACATCGAACTTTTGGCGGTAAGACTTCTTGATTTCATCAAGGAACTCAAGCCTGCTGATTTTATAACAAGATTCAAATTAGAAAACGAAGATATCGAAAATATTGATTCATACGAGCTTTTGAAAATGATTGGCAAAAAGAGAGGTATGCTTGTTTCAGGCGGTGAGATAGATACCGAGAGAGCCGCAATTATGTTGCTTGATGAATTCAGAAGTGCAAAGCTTGGCAGAATTACAGTTGAAATGCCGCAGGGGAGATAACAATGGATTGGCTTGAATATGAAAATAAAAATATTGCAAGAGGTTTTCTGAATATCTGCGGTGTTGATGAAGCCGGCAGAGGACCGCTTGCAGGACCTGTGTGTGCCGCCGCAGTTATACTTCCCGAAAATACCGTTATTGAAGGAGTCAATGATTCAAAAAGCTTTCTGAAAAAAGAGAGAGGTTTTGTTCGATGTAATAAAGGAACAGGCCTTGGCATACAGCATTGCATTTGCAAGCGTTGAAGAAATTGAGGAAATGAATATTCTTAATGCTACTATGCTTGCAATGGAACGGGCAGTTGAAGGACTTGAACCAAGGGCTGATTATGCTATGATTGACGGCAACAGAATGCCTCCGTTGTCAATTGAAGGCGAATGTATTGTAAAAGGCGATGCAAAGTCAATGTCAATTGCCTGTGCATCAATTCTTGCCAAGGTATCAAGAGATAGACTTCTTTATGAATACGACAAAGAATTTCCTCAGTACCTATTTGCAAAGCATAAGGGTTACGGCACAAAGGCTCATATTGAGGCGATTCTTAAATACGGACCGTGTAAGTATCACAGACCGAGCTTCTTGAAGAAAATATATAATAAGAAATGATTTTTACTACTAAACAAACAGGTGATAAGGGAGAGGCTTATGCCGCAAAATATCTGAAAAAGCATAAGTATAAAATTATTGCCAGAAATTATAAAAAGCCTTACGGCGAAATAGATATCATAGCCGAGAATAAGGAAGTAATTGCCTTTGTTGAGGTTAAAACAAGAAAAGAGAATTCTCTTACACAACCCGTTGATGCGGTTAACCGTAAAAAGCAGATGAAAATTTTAAAAACCTGCCGATATGTATATGTATGAAAACAATATAGATAAAGAATGTCGATTTGATGTATGCGAAGTTTTTGTCAACAGTGATAATCTTAAGCTTGTCGGCATTAATTATATTGAAGATGCATTCTGACGGGAGGTTGCCATGAATTTTTTTGACTTGCATTGTGACACGCTCTATAAGGCAGTAACCGAAAAGTCCGAACTGGATAATCCCTCATACGAAGTGAAATTGAATAACGATTCCAAATCCCACAGGTTACAGTGCTATGCTATATGGTTGCCCGACACACTTGACGGTAATGAGGCAGAAAAATTGTTCTTTGAATCGGCTGATTACCTGAAATCCGAATGTAACCGACTTGGAATTGAATTGTTAGGTATCGGTGAATTCACAGATAATGCTTTTTTCAAAATATCGAAACTCAGCGTTTTTTACAGTAGAAAACGGAAAAGCATTGAACGGCAAAATCGAGAATGTAAAGCGATTTGCGAAAATCGGCGTCAGAATAATGACTCTCACATGGAATGAGATGAACGAGATTGGTTCAGGTGTTTTATCGGAAGATAAATGCGGTTTAACGGACTTCGGAAAACTTGCAGTAGCCGAAATGGAAAAGTACGGTATTGTAATTGATATATCCCATGCAAGCGATGAACTGTTTTATGATGTTGTAAATCAGACGAATAAGCCGTTTATCGCAACTCATTCAGATTCACGGACAATTACTCAAAATCCGAGAAATCTTACAGATGAGCAGATTAAAATTATAATACAGAGAGGCGGACTTATAGGTCTAAATTTGCACAATGCTTTTCTTAATAATAATCCGGATAAAGCATGCATGAACGATGTTTTGAAGCATTGCGAATATATGCTGTCGCTCGGATGCGAAAATTCTCTTTGCTTCGGTACGGATTTTGACGGTTGCGATTTGCCGAGGGATATTGTCGGAAGCGATTCAATCGGCGAAATATATGAACTTTTTCTTAGAAATAACTACAATGAAAGCGTTTTGAAAAAGATTTTTTACGAAAATGCGTATAATTTCTTTGAAAACTTTGACAATCAGCGAATAATGTAGTAAAATACTTGATGTTTAAAGCAATTTGAAAGGAAGATTTCAATGTTATACAACAGCACACAAAATGCCAAAGAAGTAGTTTCTGCGGCACAGGCCATTGCACAGGGTATTTCAAAGGACGGCGGTCTTTTTGTACCGCAGGAATTTCCTAAGTATGATGAAAATACCTTCAAGGCACTTTTGAAAACAGATTACAAAGGAAGAGCAAAGAAAGTATTTTCTGATTTTCTTTCTGATTTCACAGAAGAGGAAATCAGCGACTGCGTAGAAAAGGCTTATACAGCTCAGAAATTCGGCGGTGAAAATCCTGCTCCTATTTCATACTGTAATCTTGACGGAACAACCCTGAATATTCTTGAACTTTGGCATGGTCCTACATGTGCGTTTAAGGATATGGCACTTCAGATTCTCCCGCATCTTCTCACAAAGTCACTCAAGAAGAAATATGACGGCAAGACAGCTGTTATTCTCGTTGCTACATCAGGCGATACAGGCAAGGCTGCTCTTGAAGGCTTTAAAGATGTTGACCACACAAAGATTGTTGTTTTCTATCCTGTTGACGGTGTAAGTCCGATGCAGAAGCATCAGATGAATACTCAGGAAGGTGAAAATGTTCGTGTTTGTGCAATCAAGGGTAACTTTGATGACGCTCAGACAGGTGTTAAGAAGATATTCACTACACCTTCGGTTGCAGAAAAGCTCGCTGAGAATAATATGCTTTTCTCATCAGCAAACTCAATCAACTGGGGCAGACTTCTTCCGCAGATTGTTTACTATATTTCGGCTTACTGCGATCTTGTAAATGACGGTAAAATCGAGCTTGGCGACAAGATTAATGTTGTTGTTCCGACAGGTAACTTCGGTAACATCCTTGCATCATACTATGCAAGTCTCATGGGACTTCCAATCAACAAGTTCATTTGTGCGTCAAACTCTAATAATGTTCTTACAGATTTTATCAAAACAGGCGTTTATGATAAGAACAGAAACTTCTATACAACAATTTCACCTTCAATGGATATCCTTGTTTCAAGTAACCTTGAAAGACTTCTCTACAAGCTTTCAGGTGATAATGACGAAGTTACAAGAGGCTGGATGAATGCACTCAAATCAGAAGGCAAGTATGAAGTAAGTGATGATGTAAAGGCTGTTATCAACGAAAAGTTCTACGGCGGATTCTGTGATGATAAGAATACAGAGGCTACAATTCACGAGATGTTTGAGCAGGATAGTACCTTTGTGATACTCACACAGCTGTTGCAATCAATGTGTACAAGCAGTATGTTGAGGAAACAGGCGACAAGACACCGTCTGTAATTGCGTCAACTGCAAGTCCGTATAAATTCTCTAAGGCTGTTCTTGAGGCTGTTGAGCCAAACGCAACACTTCCTGAAACAGAATTTGATATGGTTGATGAACTTCATAAGGTTTCCGGTGCCGAAGTACCTGCACCTCTTGCAAATCTTAAAAATAAAACTGCTCGATTCTCTGATGTTACAGAAGTTAATGATATGGAGAATTATGTTCTCGGAGCACTCGGTATAGATTAATGGCATTATTTGCTATAGCGGATTTACATCTTTCACTTGGTGAAGATAAGCCTATGGATGTTTTCGCAGGCTGGAACGATTATACTTCAAGGCTTGAAAATAATTGGAGAAAGCTTGTTACCGATAATGACACGGTTGTTGTGTCGGGCGATATTTCCTGGGCAATGAAACTTGAAGAAACTCTTACGGATTTTACTTTCATAGAAAATCTTCCCGGTAAGAAAATTTTCAATAAAGGCAATCACGATTATTGGTGGAGCACCAAGACTAAAAATGGATGTGTTTCTGAAAAATAATTCACTTGATTCGATATCTATCCTTTTCAATAATTCATATGTTGTTGACGATTACGCAATTTGCGGTACAAGAGGATGGTTTCTTGAGAATGAATCTCAAAATGATATAAAAGTCCTGAACAGGGAAGTCGGCAGACTTGAAATGTCAATACAATCAGCTATAAAAACAGGAAAGGAACCAATAGTGTTTTTACATTATCCCCCTGTTTACGGAACAACAAAATGTGACGAAATATTTAATGTTCTTTTGAAATATGACATCAAAAAATGTTATTACGGACACCTTCACGGAAAAAAGAATATGAGGTTTGCAATTGAAGGTGAATACGAAGGTATTGATTTTAAGCTGATTTCTTGTGACAGGTTGTCATTTATGCCAATTTTAGTCAGATAAATTCTGTATTTTCTATTGGCAAAATTATTTTGTTGTGATATAATAAGATGATTTCTTGATTTTGAATTTAAACTTTGGAGGAATATTAAAATGGCATTAAAGGAATGTACAAAAAAGAACAGGCTAATTCATATGAATTAGAGGTTAATGTTGACGGTGAAACTTTTGGTAACGCTGTTAACAGAGTTTATAAAAAGCAGGTTAAAAGCATAAATATCCCCGGTTTCAGAAAGGGCAAAGCTCCCCGTCATGTAATTGAGAAAATGTACGGTTCGGAAGTATTTTATGAAGATGCTATGCAGGACTGTTATCCGGACGCTCTTTATGAGGCTGCTAAAGAAGCAGGTATCAAGATAGTTTCGGTTGAAACTCTTGAGACTATTGAGGCAAGCAAAGAAGGTTTCTCATTCAAGGCTAATGTTGTTGTTGAGCCTGAAATGGAAATTAATAACTACCTCGGCATTGAAGTTACAAAGAAGTCAACAGAGGTTACAGACGAGCTCGTTGACGAAGAAATTGAGAAGGTTCGTGACCGCAACTCAAGAATGGTAACTGTTGACGACAGAGCTGCTCAGAATGATGATGTAGCTGTTATTGACTTTGAGGGTTTTGTGACGGTGAAGCGTTTGAAGGCGGTAAGGCTGAAAACTATAACCTTAAGCTTGGATCAGGCAACTTCATCCCCGGCTTTGAGGAGCAGATTGTAGGTCACACGACAGGTGAAGAGTTTACAATCACAGTTAAGTTCCCGGATGATTATCAGGCTGAAGAGCTTAAAGGTAAGGAAGCTGAATTCAAGATCAACCTTCACGAAATTAAGGCTAAGGAACTTCCGGAAGTCGATGATGAGTTTGTAAAGGATGTTTCCGATAAGGAAACACTTGATGAGTACAAGGCTGAGCTTAAAGAAACTGTTGCTAAACGCCTTCAGGATGAGGCTGACAAGGATGTTGACAATCAGATTTCCGAAAAGCTTATGGAACTCCTTGAGGGTGAAATTCCTGAGGCAATGTATGATAATCAGGCTAACGAGATGGTAAGAGAATTTGATATGCGTCTCCGTTCACAGGGTCTTGATATGAAGACATATATGCAGTACATGGGTATGGATGCAAACGCACTCAAGGGTATGTATAAAGAAGAGGCTGAAAAGAGAGTTAAGTTAAGACTTGCTCTTGAAGCAGTTGCAAGAAAAGAAAATATTGAAGTTACAGAGGCTGACCTTGACGCTGAATACGGCAAGATGGCAGAGGCTTACAAGATGGATGTTGATAAGGTTAAGGAGGCTGTTCCTGCTGAATCACTCACAGAAGATGTTAAGGTTGAAAAGGCTCTTAATCTCGTAAAGGACAAAGCTGTTATTAAGTAATTTGAATATTTTTCTTATATCTGTTAATCACTATTTAAGAAAGGTTATGATTAAATGGCATTAGTACCATATGTTATCGAACAGTCAAGCAGGGGAGAACGCTCTTTTGATATCTATTCCCGCCTTCTTGAAGACAGAATTGTTATGCTTAACGAAGAGGTAAACAGTGCAAGTGCAAGCGTTGTAGTTGCTCAGTTGCTTTACCTTGAAAGTAAAGATCCGACAAAGGATATCAGTCTTTACATCAACAGCCCCGGCGGCAGCGTAACAGACGGCTTTGCTATTTTTGATACAATGAATTACATCAAGTGTGATGTTTCCACAATCTGTATGGGTATGGCTGCAAGTATGGGTGCATTCCTTCTTGCCGCAGGCGCTAAGGGTAAGCGTCTTGCACTTCCTAACAGTGACATTATGATTCACCAGCCTTCAGGCGGTGCTCAGGGTCAGGCTACTGACATGGAAATTCACACAAGACACATTCTTGATATGAAAAAACGACTCAATCAGATTCTTGCTGACAACACAGGTCAGCCGATTGATGTTATTGCAAAGGATACCAATCGTGATAACTTCATGACTGCACAGCAGGCACTTGAGTATGGTTTGATTGATAAGGTTATCGAAAAAAGATAAAGGTGAGGTAAACTGATGGCTAACAAAAATAACGAAGATATTTATTGCTCTTTCTGCGGAAAACCTCAGGAGATGGCAGGCAGACTTATTGCCGGCAACGGTGTCTATATTTGTGACCGGTGTGTTGAGCTCTGCATGAATATTCTTCGCGAATCAGGCGAGCTTGAACGTGAAAATGAAAATAAACTTTCAAAATCGGGAGAACCTCAGACCCCCGAACTGTCCGTTGATGAACTTTTAAAGCCAAAGGAAATCAAGACAATTCTTGATGAATATGTTATCGGACAGGATCATGCAAAAGTTACCCTGAGCGTTGCTGTTTACAATCACTATAAGCGTGCTTTTTCAAATGATGATAGCGTAGATTTTGCTAAGAGTAATGTGCTGCTTCTCGGCCCGACAGGTGTCGGTAAGACATTACTTGCTCAGACGCTTGCAAAGGCTCTTGATGTTCCTTTTGCAATTGCTGATGCAACTACGCTGACCGAAGCAGGTTATGTCGGCGAGGATGTAGAGAACATTCTCTTAAAACTCATTCAGGCAGCCGATTTTGATATTGAAAAGGCAGAGCACGGCATAATTTACATTGATGAAATTGATAAAATTGCGAGAAAATCCGAAAACCCCTCTATTACACGAGATGTAAGCGGTGAGGGAGTTCAGCAGGCTTTGCTTAAAATTGTTGAGGGAACTGTATCCAATGTTCCGCCACAGGGTGGCAGAAAACATCCGCAACAGGAATATTTACAGATTGATACTAAGAATATTCTTTTTATCTGCGGCGGTGCATTTGACGGTCTTGAAAAGATAGTTGAAAAGCGTAAGGGTTCTTCTGTTATAGGTTTTGAGTCACTTGTTCAGTCAAAGCAGGAGCTTGATTCAACCGATTGGATGAAAGAGGTCACAGCACATGATCTTGTAAAGTACGGAATTATTCCTGAGCTCATCGGTCGTTTGCCTGTTATTACTGCTTTGAGCGGTCTTGACACGGATGCACTTGTCAAGATTCTTACTGTTCCCAAAAACTCTATTGTTCAGCAGTATAAGAAACTTTTTGAACTTGACGGTGTTGAACTTCTTTTTGAAGAAGATGCACTCAGAGCTATTGCACAACAGGCGCAGGATCAGCATACAGGTGCAAGAGGACTTCGAGGAATTATGGAAGATATTCTTACAGACCTTATGTTTGAGGCTCCGTCTGATCCTACTATTGATAAGATTATTATTACAGAGGGCGTTATCAAAAATGGTGCGGCTCCGCAAATTACTCGCAAAAAGGAATTGTTACAGACAAATTCCGTAAAATTGACTCAAAAAGATGCAAAGAAGCGTCAGAAGCGCAGCACAGCGTCTTGATATTGTGAATTAAAGCTGTATTGCAATTACAATACAGCTTTTTGCTTTTATGAAAGGAATTTAAATGGATTTTGATATGCAAAAAAATCTGACTCTCCCTGTTCTTCCGTTGCGAGGGTTGGTGGTTTTTCCAAAATCACTTATTCATTTTGATGTTGGACGGAAAAAGAGTATTACGGCTATAAATAAAGCTATGAAAGCCGATCAACTTGTTTTTCTTACTTCTCAGAAGGATGCCGCAATAAACGAACCGGATATATTTGATGTTTATGACACGGGCGTAATTGCCAAGGTTGTTCAGGTTTTGAAACAGCCTGAAAATACTACACGAATTGTAATTGAAGGTCAATGCAGGGCTACAATTATAAATCCTGTTTTTGACGAAAAGTGTCTTGTTGCAGAAGTTAAACCGTATGAGGAAGAAAGCGAGTATCTTACAGCAAGAGATTCCGCTCTTATGCGAACCGTAAAAAATGAATTTGACAAGTATCTTGAGATTTCTCCGAAGATGCCGTCGGATATTATTTTTAAGGTTGCCCTTTGCAAAAGACCGGGTGAACTTGCCGACTTTATCACAGCTAATCTCATTCTTGACTACAGAGTTAAACAGTCGATTCTTGAAACTTTCCCGGAATCCGAAAGACTTGAATCTGTTCTTGATGTACTTGTAAATGAAAATTTTGTTCTTAAACTTGAGGACGAAATATCTCAAAAAGCTAAAATGAGAATTGATGAAAATCAGCGTGATTATTTTCTTCGTGAACAGAAAAGAGCAATCGAGGAAGAGCTCGGTGAAGATGATTCACCGATTGACGATGCTGAAAACTATGTCGATAAAATTGAGAAGCTTAACCTTGACGAAAAGTCTGCCGACATTCTTTATAAAGAATGTAAGAAACTCAGCAAAATGCCTTATGGCAGTCAGGAAGCGGCTGTGATTCGTACATATCTTGATACGGTTCTTGATTTGCCGTGGAATAAGTCATCTAAAGATAAAATCGTTATATCTAAAGTTCAGAAGGCTCTTGATAAGACTCACTATGGACTTGACAAAGTTAAAAAGAGAATCATTGAACAGCTTGCCGTTCGTGTGTTAAGTGAAAAGCAAAAAGGACAGATCATCTGTCTTGCAGGACCTCCGGGTGTCGGTAAAACCTCAATTGCTCAGTCGATTGCAAAGGCAATAGGCAGAAAAAGTGAAAGAATCGCTCTTGGCGGCGTTCGTGACGAGGCTGAAATCAGAGGCCACAGAAAGACTTATATCGGTTCAATGCCGGGTAGAATTATTAATGCATTGCAACATGCCGGCACTAATAATCCTGTACTTATTCTTGACGAAATAGACAAGCTTGCCGCTGATTATAAGGGCGATCCAACATCGGCATTGCTTGAGGTTCTTGATATCGAACAGAATAATAAGTTTGTTGATCACTACATTGAACTTCCGTTTGACTTGTCAAATGTGATGTTTGTTACAACTGCAAATGACATTTCTGCTATTCCGGCACCGCTTCGTGACAGAATGGAAATTATAGAAATCAGCAGTTATACAAGAGAAGAGAAATTCCATATTGCAAAGAAGCACCTCATTCCTAAACAGCTTGATGAGTGCGGTTTTACTTCAAAGGAACTCAAATTCACTCAGAAAGCCATATACGCTCTCATAGACTTCTATACGAGAGAAGCCGGCGTAAGAACGCTTGAAAGGCTTATTGCATCAGTGATGAGAAAATGTGCCGTTGAAAAGCTTACAGAGGGTACAGAAGTATTCAAGATTGACGAAAAAGAGGTAGAAAGATTTTTAGGCCATAAAAGTTTATTCCTGATTCACTTGCCAAAATGGATGAAATCGGAATAGTAAACGGACTTGCATGGACATCTGTAGGCGGAGAAATCTTACCTATTGAAGTTGCCGTTATGGAGGGTACAGGAAAGATTGAACTTACAGGTTCTCTCGGTGATGTTATGCAGGAGTCTGCTAAAACAGCAATCACCTGTATTAGAAGTCATGCGGCGGTTCTTGGAATTGATTCCGATTTTTACAAAAACAAGGATATTCATATTCATGCTCCCGAGGGTGCTGTTCCAAAGGACGGACCGTCTGCAGGTATTACAATGGCAACCGCAATTTACTCAGCGCTGACTTTAAAGCCTGCAAGACACGATATAGCTATGACAGGTGAAATTACCCTCAGAGGGAATGTTCTTCCTATAGGCGGCCTTAAAGAGAAAAGCATGGCTGCTTTTAAAAACGGAATTACAACAGTAATTATTCCAAAGGATAACGAACCTGATCTTGAAGATGTCGATAAGGCGGTTCTTGAAAAGGTTAAGTTTATTCCTGTTAGGAATTTTTCGGAGGTAGTTGCACTTGCGGTGAATAATACCGTGAGAATTACCGATAACCAATGGAACGGAATTGATATGACAGCAGTTCGTTCTGCAACGAAAACTGTAAACGCAGTAAAACAGTGAAAGGGAGGGATTTTATGAACTTTAATGAAGTCGCTTTTGAATTTGCGGCAGGTCGTGTTGATCAGTTGCCGGAATCGGATATGCCTGAAATTGTATTTTCAGGTCATTCAAATGTGGGAAAATCCTCTCTTATCAATAAACTTGTTCAGAGAAAAGCTCTTGCAAGAGTAAGCGCTCAGCCTGGCAAAACGGCTACCATTAATTTTTATAAACTCAAAGAGTTTCGTATGGTTGATTTGCCGGGCTACGGTTATGCAAAGGTTTCAAAAGCAGAAAAAGACAGATGGGCAAAGCTTGTGGAAGGCTATTTTGCACAGGACAGACAGCGTCCGCTCGTTATTCAGATTCTTGACTTGCGTCATCCTCCGACTGATGATGACTTGCATATGATAGATTTTCTTTACAGAGGCGGATTTAACTTTGCCGCAGTTCTTACAAAAAGCGATAAACTCAAAAAGACTGCGTTTGAAAAGCAGATTGAGTATTATAAGGACATTTTCAGTACAATTGAACATGTTCCGCTGATACCGTTTTCTGCACAAACAGGCTTCGGAAATGATGAAATAAGGAAACTTATTGAAACTTCAATAGCAAATTTTAAAAATACGGAGGTATGAGTAAAATGTTCGTTAGCGAATGTCTTAATGTGAACAATAAGGGACATCTCACAATCGGCGGTTGTGATACACTCGAACTTGCCAAAGAATTTGGTACACCCTTATATGTTCTTGACGAAACAACAATCAGAAATGTGTGCAAGGCTTATGTAAAGTCCTTTGAAAAGTATTACCACGGTAATGGTATGCCGTTGTATGCGAGTAAGGCTCTTTCCTGTAAGGAACTTTGCAGAATTGCAAAGGAAGAGGGACTCGGTCTTGATGTAGTATCAGGCGGTGAGATTTATACAGCCGTACAGGCAGGCTCCCCGATGGAAAAAGTTCACTTCCACGGAAACAATAAAACTGCTGATGAAATCAGATTTGCACTTGAATCTAATGTAGGAAAGTTCGTTGTTGATAACCTTTACGAACTTGAGCTTCTCAATGAAATTTGCGGTGAAATGGGTAAGAAGGCTAATATTTCTTTTAGAATTAAGCCCGGTGTAGATGCTCATACTCATAACTTTATCAGAACAGGTCAGATTGATTCAAAATTTGGTTTTGCTCTTGAAACAGGCGAAGCTTTTGAGGCAGTTAAAAAGGCACAGATGTACGATAATGTAAATCTTACGGAACTTCATTGTCACATCGGTTCACAGATTTTTGATATTGATCCGTTTGTCACTGCTGCTGAAATTATGCTTGACTTTATGGGCAAGATTCACGATGAGCTTGGAATCGTTATTTCAGAGCTTAACCTCGGCGGCGGCTTTGGTATTATGTACACTAAGGATGATGAACCTGTTCCTTACGAAAACTATATGGAAAAGGTTTCAGAGGCTGTTAAGGCAAAGGCTAAGGAACACGGACTTCCTGTTCCGTATATCTTTATTGAGCCGGGTCGTTCCATTGTCGGCGAAGCAGGTATTACACTTTACAAAGTTGGCGGCAAAAAGGAAATTCCTAATGTAAGAACATATGTATCCGTTGACGGTGGTATGACAGATAACATCAGATATGCACTTTATCAGTCTGCTTATACCGTAGTAAATGCAGGTAAGGCTGACAAAGAGCCTGATGAAATCGTAACGGTAGCAGGCAAGTGTTGCGAGAGCGGCGACCTCGTTCAGGAGCATACAAAAGTTGCTAAGGTTGAAGTAGGCGATACACTTGCTGTTCTTTCAACAGGTGCTTATAACTATTCTATGGCGTCAAATTACAACAGAATCCCTCGTCCTGCAATCGTAATGGTTAAAGACGGCAAGGCAAGAGTTGTTGTTAAGCGTGAAAGCTACGAGGATATAGTAAAGAACGATATCTGATAATTGAATTTTAATTATTGCGCAACACCGAACCGTTTAATTGTGTTCGGTGTTGTGTAGATTAGCGCATAGATTCGGAGTTGAGTATTGTGTTTAGGATAAGAAGTTTTTTTAAGGAACTTGAGCCGACACGACAGATGTCTGAGGCATTTAGAAATTGTATATTTCTTGCGTTATCAGGCGGATTCCAGGATGCATATACATATTTTACCCGTGACGGAGTATTTGCAAATGCACAGACGGGTAACGTCGTGCTTATGAGTACAAATTTTATGACAGGAAAGTGGGGAGAGGGGCTTAAATATCTTTTTCCTATTCTTGCATTTGCGTTAGGTGTCCTTGTAGCTGATTTGATACAGAAAAAATTCAAGTATTTCAAAAAGATACATTGGAGACAGGGAATACTCTTGTTTGAAATTATCATATTATTTGCGGTTGGATTCATGCCGAAGAGTATGGATACCGTTGCGGCGGTAATTGTATCGTTTTCCTGTGCAATGCAGGTTCAGACTTTCAGAAAAGTCAGAGGATATTCCTATGCCAGTACAATGTGCATAGGTAATTTGAGAAGCGGTACGGCTGCTCTGTCAGGTTTTATTCACGAAAGAAAGCCCGAACAGCTCAGACAGGCAATGTATTATTTTGGTGTTATATTTTTCTTTGCAGTCGGAGCAGGTCTGGGAGGAAATCTTTCGTTATCGTTTGGAACGCATATAATATGGGTTTCATGCGGATTGCTTCTTGTAAGTTTCCTGATGATGTTTAAAGAAAAAATTCAATAATCCGGCAATTTTATATAACAATAAAGCCGTCGTCAATACTCGGATTTGGTATTGACGACGGCTTTATTTTACAAATTTTTCTATTCCGAGAATATAATCACTTGAAGTTTTATAAAGACAACAAAGTGTTATTAAATGTCTAATAGGCAGTTCTCGTTTTCCATTTTCGTATTTGCTGTACTGTTCCTGTCTTGTGTGAAGTATGAATGCAATTTGCCCTTGTGTGTATCCGTTTTTGACTCTTAATTCTTTTAATCTTTTGCAGTAGTCCATATAAACCACCTTTAAGAATATTACAAATAGTATTACTGATAGGATTTTATCATAAAATATGTCTGTTTGCAACTAAAATTTAATTGCTAAATTAAATGTGAATTATACAAAATATTGTAATGCAAATGAAATTCTTGGATTCATGAATACATTTTCATAAAATTCAGCTCGTAAAATGCTCGTAAAATGTACGAAAATGCAACTAAACTTGGGAGATTTGTAAAATTAATTGCAGAAAAGGAATGAAATCGGCTGTTTTTTCAATAATTTTAAAAAAATTTGCAAGAAACTCACAAAAGATATTGCAAAATCGTTGAAAGTATAGTATTATTAATATGTTGATTGTAGTGCTTTACTGTGCTACAGCATAATCGGAATTTTTTCCGTATAATTTATGCGAATTTTATTAAGGAGGACTTACTTATGTCATATGTAAGTGAACAGCTTGAAAAGCTGAAAGCAAAAAACGCAAACGAGCCTGAGTTTATTCAGGCTGCTACCGAAGTTCTTACTTCACTTGAGCCCGTTTTCGAGCAGAATCCAAAGTATGAAGAGAATGGTATTCTCGAAAGAATTACAGAGCCTGAAAGAGTTATTATGTTTAGAGTACCTTGGGTTGATGACAACGGCAAGGTTCAGGTTAACCGTGGCTTCCGTGTTCAGTTCAACAGTGCTATCGGACCTTACAAGGGTGGTTTAAGACTTCATCCGTCAGTAAACCTCGGCGTTATTAAGTTTCTCGGTTTCGAGCAGATTTTCAAGAACTCACTTACAGGTCTTCCTATCGGCGGCGGTAAGGGTGGCTCTGACTTTGATCCTAAGGGCAAGAGCGACAGAGAAGTTATGGCATTCTGCCAGAGCTTTATGACAGAGCTTTGTAAGCACATCGGTGCTGACACTGATGTTCCTGCCGGTGATATCGGTACAGGTGCTCGTGAGATCGGTTATTTGTTCGGTCAGTATAAGAGAATCAGAAATGTATATGAAGGTGTTCTTACAGGTAAGGGTCTCAACTGGGGCGGTTCACTCGCAAGAACAGAGGCTACAGGTTATGGCCTTCTTTATTTTACAGAGGCTATGCTTAAGGATAACGGTAAGGACATCAAGGGTGCTACTGTTTGCGTATCAGGTGCAGGTAATGTTGCTATCTACGCAACAGAAAAGGCTACAGAGCTTGGTGCTAAGGTAGTTACAATGGCTGATTCAACGGGTTGGATTTATGATGCTGAAGGTATCGACCTTGATGCTATTAAGGAAATCAAGGAAGTTAAAAGACAGCGTCTTACAGAGTATAAGAACTATCGTCCTAACTCAGAGTATCACGAAGGCAAATTCGATTGGTCAGTTAAGTGTGATGTTGCACTTCCATGTGCTACACAGAATGAGCTTAACGAAGAAGACGCTAAAAGACTTATCGCTAACGGTTGCTATGCTGTTGCCGAAGGTGCTAACATGCCTACAACTCTTGAGGCTACAAAGCTTCTCCAGAAATCCGGCATTCTCTTTGCACCGGGTAAGGCTGCTAATGCAGGCGGTGTTGCTACATCAGCTCTTGAGATGAGCCAGAACTCACAGCGTCTTTCATGGACATTTGAAGAAGTTGACGCTAAGCTTAAGAACATTATGGTTAACATCTATAAGAACATTTCTGCTGCAGCTAAGAAGTATGGTCATGAAGGTGACTATGTAGTAGGTGCTAATATTGCAGGCTTTTGAGAAGGTTGCTGATTCAATGATTCAGCAGGGCGTTTGCTAATTTAAAAGTTAAATTCCTTTAAAATTTACAGCCGTACAGACTCAAACGAGTCTGTACGGCTGTTGTAATTTAAATGCTGTAAATTAGCATTAGCAATATGTTTCGGATTTATCTTGTTTTAC
>ENA-OQKL01000338-OQKL01000338.1-human-gut-metagenome-genome-assembly--contig:-NODE-338-length-15847-cov-2.917812_pt1 | contig 15847 bp, 12 predicted proteins | sample MGYA00242779_ERZ504800 | MGnify/ENA primary metagenome ERZ504800 (study PRJEB26092, sample SAMD00036410) | human gut metagenome | host: Homo sapiens | study: EMG produced TPA metagenomics assembly of... | reverse complement strand
TTATTTTGGAATGGAGAGAAGCGCAGGAGGCTGTGAACGACAGAACAAAAGAAAGAAATGACAGAAAACAGATACCGCGGTGGCAAAGCTGTTCACAAAGCTGGCGGGCGTGACAACGGCGTCTTATCTGTGGGTTGAAACAAAATATCATGAAAAACAGAAAAGAAGCATATCGTATAAAGATAACGGATGAACGCAGGTGAATCCATGAACAGACTCTGGAGCGGTATGCTTCTTCTTGGCATTGCCTACGGTGCTTTTTGCGGAAAACTGCCGGAGGTGACAGACGGTGCGCTGCGCGCTTCAAAAGAGGCAGTTGTGCTGGCAATTTCTCTTCTGGGTGTGACGGGCCTTTGGAGCGGGCTGATGGAGATTGCAAGGAAAGCGGGAATGATCGACAGCCTGGTAAAAAACGATGGGACCGGTCATGCGCTTTTTAGTTTCCAAAGGTACCATCGGATCACCCGGCCATCCAATCGGCTGCCACAAATATGATCTGTAATGTATTCGGTCTTGGCGCAGCGGCAACGCCGCGGGCCTTCTTGCCATGGAACAGTTCGAAGAGCTGGAAGAGGAACGGCGGAAAAACAAAAATCCGGCCGCTGTTCCGAAAGGAACTGCAAACCGGGAAATGTGCACCTTTCTGATTTTAAATATTTCTTCCCTGCAGCTGATACCGGTCAACGTGATTGCATACCGCAGCCAGTATGGCAGCGTGCATCCAACGGCCATTGTCGGACCGGCACTGGCGGCAACGGCAGCAAGCACGGTAGCGGCTGTTTTATTCTGCAAATGTATGGAAAAATGCAAAAGCTGAGAATGCGGTCTGCCCAGGAATATTTATAAAAAAACAGTAAATTCGCCTTCTTAGGACTAGCCGCCGCGGCAACGGCTTGGTACAATAAAGGAAATGAGGGATATTGAATTTTACATAGGAGGAACACAAGAGCATGGCAGGATATGTGAGTCTTCAGGATGTAACCAAGACATACAAAATGGGTGAAGTCACCATCAAGGCCGCGGATGGAATCAGTTTTGATGTGGAAAAGGGTGAGTTTGTGATTGTTGTTGGACCGAGCGGTGCGGGTAAGACGACGGTGCTGAATATTTTAGGCGGAATGGACACAGCGACTTCCGGAAAGGTGCTGGTGGACGGCGCGGAAATCAGCAAATACCGCGGCAAGAAGCTGATCCAGTACCGGCGGGAGGATATTGGATTTGTTTTTCAGTTTTATAATCTGATGCAGAACCTGACGGCGCTCGAGAATGTGGAGCTGGCGATGCAGATTTGTAAGCATCCGCTGGATGCGTCGGAGGTGCTTGAGGAGGTTGGGCTGGAAGAGAGAATGAATAACTTCCCGGCGCAGCTTTCGGGCGGAGAGCAGCAGCGTGTGGCGATTGCGCGTGCGCTGGCGAAGAATCCGAAACTGCTGCTCTGCGATGAGCCGACCGGCGCGCTCGATTATGTGACGGGAAAAGCGATCTTAAAGCTGCTGCAGGATACCTGCCGGGAGAAGGGGATGACGGTCATTGTCATCACTCACAACTCGGCGTTGACACCGATGGCGGACCGCGTGATTAAAATCCGAAACGGAAAAGTGGCGGGAATGAAAACAAATGAGAACCCGACGCCGGTGGAAGAGATAGAATGGTAGGTGGACGATGAGAGCATTTCGAAAAGACTTTATCCGGGAAATCACAAAGAACAAGGGGCGGTTTCTGTCAGCGTTTTTTCATCGTGCTTCTTGGCGCGGCGTTTTTCTCGGGCATTCGGTCGGCGGAAGGAGATATGAAGGTTTCGGCGGACCGGTATTATGATGAAGTAAATTATATGGATTTGAAAGTCCTTGGAACGCTGGGGCTGACAGACGATGATCTGGCGGATATCGCGAAGACGGATGGCGTGAAAGCGGTCTACGGTGGAAAAACGGTGGAAGTGCTGCATGACATCGGCGAGAGCGAGCAGGTTGTGAAGCTGATTGCGCTGACGGACGGTGTGAATGAGCCGTGCGTGGTCGAGGGACGGATGCCGGAGAAAGAGGATGAAATTCTTGTTGATACGCAGTTTCTGAAAAGTTCCGGCTGTGAGATCGGGGATCAGGTAACGTTCACTTCCGGAACGGAGGATCCGCTCTCAGATTCGCTGACCGGGGATACGTTTACGATTGTTGGTTCGGCGACGCTCCCTTATTATATGGATCTGAACCGCGGAACGGGCTCGATTGGAAATGGAAGCATCAACAGGTTTTGCACTGCTGCTTCCGGAGACATTTACCTCGGATCTCTATACAGAGATTTACGTCCAGGCGGACGGCGCACAGGAAGAGGCGAGCTACAGCGATGCGTATGATGAGACGGTGAAGGCTGTACAGACGAAGATTGAAGCGCTCGAGGATGCGGCGTGCGACCGGCGGTATACGGCAGTCAAAACCGAAGGACAGGAAAAGATTGATGATGCAAAACAGCAGGTCGCTGATGCAGAGCAGAAATTAGCGGACGCAAAAACAGAGCTGGATGACGGTGCACAGCAGCTTGCCGACGCGAAAGTGACGATTGCGGACAAAGAGCAGGAACTTCTCGACGGCGAACAGACGTTAAAGGACAAAGAACAGGAGCTTCTTGACGGAAAGCAGACGATTGCTGAGAAAGAACAGGAACTCCTTGACGGAAAACAGACCATTGCAGACAAAGAGCAGGAACTTCTCAGTGCGAAAGCAACCATCGCCGATAAAGAGCAGGAACTGGCATCCGGCAAGGCAACGCTGAAAGATAAAGAGGCGGAACTTGCGAGCGGAAAAGCGACGCTGGAAGCAAAGGCGGCAGAGCTGGAAAGCGGAAAAGCGGAGCTGAATCAGAAAGCCGATGAACTTGCAAGTGGAAAAACCACACTTGAGGCAAAAGCGAAAGAACTTTCCGACGGAAAAGCACAGCTTGCAGAGAAAGAAACAGAACTGGCATCCGGCAAAAAAGAGTTAGAGGAAAAAATGACGCAGCTTTCGGCGGCAAAAACCGAACTGACTCGGAAGCAGACGGAGCTGAATACTGCAAAAGAGCAGCTTTCCGAAAAAGAAACGGAATTGAATATTGCAAAGGAGCAGCTTTCCGCTGCACGCGAGGAACTGGACAACAAGAAAGCAGAAACCGCTGCAGGACGCACACAGTATGAAGCGCAGAAGGCAGCGTATGAAGAACAGAAGAGTCAGTATGAGACAGCCAAGGATCAGTTAGCCCAGATTTCCAGTCAGCTTCCGATGGTGGAGGCTGCGCAGACAGAAGTGACTGGTCAGATCGAGGTGATTGAGGCTCAGCTTGACGGACTGACGGAGGAAGATGAAGCATATGTATCCCTGTTGGAACAGAAAACTGCGCTGGAAGCAAAGCAGACAGAGTTAGCACAGCAGCTTTTCACGATGCAGGAGCAGAAAACATTTCTGGAACAAAACATCGCAGCGTTTGAAGCAGCAAGCGCTGATGCGGAAGCCCGGCTTGCGGCTGCAGAAGCTCAGATTACCGACGCAGAAAGTCAGCTTGCCGCTGCAGATGCACAATTAACAGAAAAAGAGCAGGAATGCGCCGCAGGCGAGGCACAGATTGCTTCTGCAAAAGAAGAACTGGAAAGCGGCGAAGCTCAGATTACAGAGGCTCTTGCCCAGCTTCAGGATGGAGAAGCACAGGCAGAAGCTTATCAGAAACAGATTGAAAATGGCGAAGCCCAGCTTGCATCCGCCAAAGCAGCGATTGCCGACGGAGAAGCTCAGATTGAGACGAACCGCAGTAAATTAAAAGACGGAGAAACTCAGCTTGCGGCTGCCAGAGCCCAGCTTGCTGATGGGGAACAGCAGATTGCATCGTACCGACAGACGATTCAGTCGGGTGAGGCCCAGCTTGCCGCTGCAAAGCAGACAATTTCCAGTGGAGAAAGTCAGCTCGCCGAAGCGAAACAGACGATCGCCGACGGCGAAACCCAGTTAGCCGAAGCCAAGCAGACGATCGCCGATGGAGAAACTCAGCTCGCCGAAGCCAAGCAGACGATTGCCGACGGAGAAACCCAGCTTGCCGACGCGAAACAGGAAATCGCCGACGGAAAAATCTCCCTTGCGGATGCGAAACAGGAAATTGCCGATAAAGAAAAGGAACTTGAGGACGGCAAAGCCGAATATGAAAAAGCAAAAGCCGACGCCGAACCAGAAATCGCGGATGCGAAGCAGGAAATTGCGGACGGTGAGAAAACACTCGCAGACCTGAAAAAACCAACGTGGTACGTCTGGGGACGGAATAAGGTAACGTCAACTGAGAGCTTCGGTCAGGATGCCGGCCGTATCTCGAATATCGGAAAATTCTTCCCGGTTATCTTCTTCCTCGTGGCTGCTCTCGTCAGCCTGACGACGATGACACGAATGATCGAGGAACAGCGTCAGCAGATCGGAACGTTAAAAGCCCTCGGCTATTCCGACGGCGTGATCGCCTTTAAATATTTCGCATACGCGATGCTCTCCACCGTATCCGGCGCTCTCGCGGGCGTGGTGGTTGGAGAAAAAATCCTGCCCTGGGTTATTATGAATGCCTACGGCATGCTGTATACCGGACTCCCGTATTACATGACCCCGCTGAACTCGGGAGCAGGGAGGCCTTGCGATTCTGGCGAGTGCAGCCTGCACCGGCGTGGCGACGATCGCGGCATGCTACAAAGAACTCGCCGCAGGTCCGGCAGAGCTGATGCGCCGGAAGCACCGAAAAACGGCAAACGGATTTCCTGGAACGCATACGGCGTACTCTGGAAACATCTGAACTTTACGCAGAAATCAACCGTGCGGAATCTGGTGCGGTATAAAAAACGATTCTTCATGACCGTTATCGGAATCGGCGGATGCATGGGTCTGATCCTCGTCGGTTTCGGCCTTCAGGATTCCATCACCGCGATTGCGAAAAACCAGTTCGTCAGCCTCTTCACCTATCAGGCGAATGCTGTGCTGAATTCAGATGTGGATGAATCCGAAAAAGAAGCATTGCAGACCGATCTGGAAAACTACAGCGGCATCGATGAGCTGCTGGAAATGTACTGCCAGAACATCGAACTGCAGACCGACAAAAAGACCGTGGATGCAGTGCTTGAAGTGCCGAAAGAACTGACGAATTTCAATGACTTCTATGCCTTCCGAGACCGGAAAAGCGGAGAAGTTTACGAATTCCCGACCGACGGCGGCGCAGCCATCAGCGAAAAGACAGCAACGATGCTCGGCGTAAAAGCAGGCGACACGGTTCAGCTGAAAAAAGGCGACGATATTGTGGACGTAAAGATTTCGATCATCGTCGAAAACTACGTGCGCCATTACCTGTATCTGGCCCCGGATCTCTACGAGGAGCTGTTCGGCGGAGCGCCGGACTACAACCAGCTTCTGATGAAATACCAGGACACGTCGAGCAATTATGAGACAGCACTCGGAGAAAAAATCATGACGTACGACGGTGTAGCGGCAATCTCGTTCACATCCGACCTGATTGATCAGATTGACAACATGCTTCGTTCCCTCGACATCGTCATCGTGGTGCTGATCGTATCGGCGGGCCTGCTGGCGTTTGTGGTGCTGTACAACCTGAACAACATCAACATCACCGAACGACAGAGAGAGCTGGCAACGCTGAAAGTGCTCGGCTTCTTCGACGGCGAGGTGGCATCGTACGTGTACCGGGAAAACATGGTGCTGACACTGTTCGGCGTTATCGCGGGCATGGGAATTGGAACGTTTTTACATCATTGCGTAATTCAGACCGTCGAGGTCGATATGATGATGTTCGGACGAAACGTGTTCCCGCGGAGCTACGGCTGGAGCGCCCTGATTACCCTGGCGTTTGCCCTGTTCGTCAACTTTATGATGTTCTACCGGTTAAGAAAAATTGATATGATTGAATCGCTGAAAAGCGTGGAGTAAACAACAGAAAAAGGCCGTCCGCGGTGATGCAGAGAATCTGCAGAAACCGTGGGTGGTTTTTTCATTTTGAAAGTGAAATATGAGCCGGAATGCTTGTTTTTTCAGACATTTCGTTGTATAAAAAAAACTAAGGGTTTTTATCAGAACAGAATCAAAAAACAAAGAGTAAAGGGGATTTTTACAAATGGGAACAACAGAAACGAAAAAAATGAGAGTCGGCGTTGTCGGCTGCGGAGCGATCAGTGATATTTATCTGACGAACATGATTCATAACTTTGAGAATCTTGAGGTAGCAGCATGCTGTGCAGGCCATCTTGAACATGCGAAAAAGAAAGCAGAGCAGTATGGCATCAAGGGCTGTACCTACGAGGAAATTCTGGCAGACCCGTCGATTGAAATGGTAGTCATTCTGACACCGGCACCGACCCACGAGGGGCTGATCCGTCAGGCACTGGAAGCCGGAAAACACGTTTACACTGAAAAAACAATGACCCTCGCACCGGAAACGGCAGCGAAACTGATCGAGCTGGCAGAGGAGAAACATCTCTATCTCGGTTCCGCACCGGACACCTTCCTTGGATCGGCACTGCAGACCGCAAGAAAAGCGATCGACGACGGGCTGATCGGCGAGGTGACATCTTTCGAAGCATGCGCAAACCGCGATCTTGATTTACTGGCGAGCATCTTCCGTTTTCTGCGGATGCCGGGCGGCGGTATCTGCTACGATTTCGGTGTTTATTATCTGACGGCAATTGTGAGTCTTTTTGGTCCGGTGGATCGCGTTGTATCGTCCGTGCGAAACCTTGCGGCGAAGCGTGTGAACATCATTCCGGGCAGCCCGGAATACGGACAGGAATTTGACTATACAAACGAAAGTCAGGTCTTTACCATTCTGGAAATGAAAAACGGTGTGACCGGTACATTCTGCGTCAATGGTGACAGCGTCATCAATGATCAGGCGGTATTCACCATTTACGGTAAAAAAGGTATCTTAAAGCTTGTTGATCCGAACAATTTCGGCGGCGATGTTGTCTATATTCCGGGTGTAAAAGACTGGACACAGCAGGCTGTTCCGGAAGTTTTACATTATGGCTTTGATTACAGCGAAAACAGCCGTGGTCTTGGCCCGTCTGAGATGGCAGAAGCAATTGCCGAGGGCAGACCGAACCGTGCGAACACAAAAATGGCATATCACGTGCTCGACACGATCGATCAGATTATGAAGAGTGCGGAAACGGGTGCATTTGAGAAGGTTCCATCCACCTGCGAAAGACCGGAGGTCATGCCGAATTCATAGTCTATTTCTGATAGGATTGCAGGTACATCTGACGGAAGTCGGTAGGGCTTACATTTTTTGATTTCAAAAACGACTCTGTTAAACGTAGAAATACTGTTAAAACCGGATTCGAGCGACACTTCAGTGATCGTGAGATCCGGTTTTTTTAAACAGGTTTTCGGCGATATGGAGCCGTTCCCTGGTGACGAAATCCGTGAAGGAGAGGCCGGTGTATGCGCGGAACAGCTTGGAAAAATGACAGCGGGAGAATCCGGCGACCTTTGATGCTTCTTCCAGGGAAACCGGTTCGGTGCAGTGACTCGAGATCCAGGTACATGCAGCAATCATCTGGCGGTGTACCTGTGCGGAATGGCCTGGTTTTTTGCGGTGCGGCAGTTTCGGTCGGCACGGAGAGATTTTCGCCGAGCAGAATAAAAAACTGATACAGCAGAACGCAACCGCGCAGCTCGGAAAAACTGATACCGGAGAGGGAGAGCCTGCGAAGCTCTGTCAGAAATCCGCGAAGCTTTTCGATTTCCGGGAAGTTGTTCTGATTCAGAAGACGGATCTGATAAAAAAGATAAGCAACAGACTGGAAATCCACGCGTTTTTCCAGAAAATCTGCATCGAGCTGAAGCATGATCAGGCGATGTTCTTTGTTGGTTGTGGAAACAGCGTGCAGCTCGCCGGGCCAGATAAAAAGAAGATCACCGGGCTTTAGCGGAAAGGTTTCTCCATTTACTTCATAGATAATGCCGTTATCCTGTGCAAGCACAATTTCGATATAGTGATGCCAGTGCAGACCGAAATAGGCGGGGACATGCGAAATAGAGATATCGTAAACATAGCTGTTAGCAAAATGATTGTTTTCGAAAAAAGAAGTCGAATCGTTTTTCATGGCAAAAGAATCCTCCGTATCTGATAAACGGTATTATACAACAGAAGAGAGAAAAAATATAGAAAAAATCGAAACATCTGGGCAATGATCGGCAATATATAAGTAGTGTTTTACGAGGATCTGTATTATGGTTAAGATATGAAAATTGTGAAGAACGGCAGAAATCGGAAAAAGAGTGATGTGATTTTGGCGAAAATTCACAATAAAAGTTTATGAAAAGTGAAGAAGTGAGAGGTAAGCGAAAAATGCAGATTTATGTAGATGGAAATGCTGTGCGAAGCGGAAATGGGCAGAAGGAATATCCATTTCAGACGATTTCCGAGGCGGCAAAAATTGCAAGACCCGGCGACGAGGTGCTTGTAGCGCCTGGCGTATATCGGGAATATGTAGATCCGGCGAATGCGGGATGTGAGGATGCAAGAATTGTGTACCGTTCTGTGGAACCGGGAAAAGCTGTGATTACCGGTGCGGAAATTGTGGATAACTGGGAGCATTTGGAAGGTGATGTGTGGACAGCGCGCGTTTCGAACGGATTGTTTGGGGATTACAATCCATATACGACACTGGTCAGCGGTGACTGGTTTATCGCATCCTACACGGCACACACCGGAGAAGTGTATCTGAATGGAAAATCCATGTATGAGGTGACGAGCCTGGACAAGGTGAAAAAGCCGGAGATCTATAAAAAATCCTGGGATCAGGCATTCACGGTTTACACCTGGTATGTGGAGCAGGATGAAGAGAAGAATGAGACCGTTTTCTATGTGAATTTCCAGGGGAAAAACCCGAATGAGGAGACGGTGGAAATTAATGTGCGCGAGAATTGCTTTTATCCATCGAAGGAGGGCATCGGTTATATCACGCTGTCCGGCTTTGTTGTAAAACAGGCGGCAACCCAGTGGGCTCCGCCGACGGCATATCAGGAAGGAATGGTCGGCCCGCACTGGTCAAAGGGATGGATCATCGAGGATTGTGAGATTTCAGATTCGAAGTGCTCGGGCATTTCCCTTGGAAAATACAGACAGCCGAACAATGACAATAAATGGCTCAAATGGAAATTCAAAGATGGTACACAGACGGAGCGTGACTGTATCTGCCAGGCGCAGCGGGAGGGATGGACAAAGGAAAACATCGGAAGCCACATCATCCGCCGGTGCAACATCCATGACTGTGGACAGACGGGTATTGTAGGCCACTTAGGCGGTGTGTTCTCGATTATTGAGGATAACCACATTCACCATATCAATAATAAACAGAACCTTGCGGGTGCGGAGATCGGCGGCATCAAGATGCATGCAGCAATCGATGTGATCATTCGAAGAAACCATTTCCATCACTGTACGAGAGGCCTCTGGCTCGACTGGCAGGCACAGGGCACACGTGTTACGCAGAACCTGTTCCATGACAATACGCTGCCGAACGAGGAAAATGCAAATCCGGAGGGGATGGACGGCATCGGCGAGGATATCTTTATTGAAATTTCCCACGGACCGACACTGGTGGACAATAACGTACTGCTTTCGGACCGCGCGATGAAGCTGGCAACACAGGGTGTTGCGGTAGTACATAACCTGATCGCGGGATCGTTTACTGCTGTCGGCCGCGGTGTCAACAATGGCTCCGAAAAGCTGCCGTCGCCGCGCTACACACCGTACCATGTGCCGCATCGCACGGAGATCAACGGATTTATGACGGTTCTTCACGGTGACTGCCGGTTCTACAATAATATCTTCATCCAGAAGCCGGTTCGTGCGGGAATGGAAGAAATCCGTAAACTGACTGGGGATAATGAATGGGATGACGGAAATCTGACAGCAGGAACCGTGCCGTACAGCGGATATCCGACGCTGGAGGAGTACGTGGCAAGATTTGAGGGCTACTGCGGAATGGGTTCCGGAAAGTCACCGGATCTGTATTACGAGAAGCTGCCGGTATGGCTTGGCGGCAACGTTTACTTCAATGGGGCGAAGCCGGCGGAGCAGGAACAGGACGCTGTAGTGGATACCGAGCATGAAATCACCATCGGTGTAAAAGAAGAGAACGGAAAATGGAAACTGGAGACCAATGTTTACGATTATCTGCCGCAGAATGCCTGTGCAGTGATCTCAACGGAGACGCTTGGCATGGCATTTGAGCCGGAACAGAAATATGAGAATCCGGATGGAACGCCGATCGTGTTCCGATATGACTACTTCGGAAACCGTCAGGGCATTCATCCGCTGCCGGGCCCGTTTGCATCAAAAGAGGCTGCGGAAGAAGCATTATCGTAAAGAAATTCTATAGACCCGCAAAAAAACTAGCGTAAAAAATTCAGCGCCGCAGAGAGTGAATGATTGCGTCACAGCCTTTTTTGCAGTGTTTTCGGGTTTTACTATAACAAAAAGGAGTATAGAGAAATGATTTACTATGTCAATAATTCCGCTCCGAAGAATGGAAACGGAACAAAAGAGATGCCGTTCAAGTTCATCAACGATGCGGCAAAAATTGCAAAGGCAGGAGATGAAGTTCTGGTTGCACCTGGTATTTACCATGAATATGTTGATCCGGTCAACGGCGGAACCGAGGATGCGAGAATCGTCTATAAGAGTGAGAAGCCGCTCGGCGCAAAGATCACCGGTGCGGAAACGATGAATGACTGGGAGCATTACAAAGATAATGTGTGGGTATGCCGTGTAGACAACGGAGTTTTTGGCAATTATAACCCATACACGACAATGGTCGGCGGTGACTGGTATTTTGCACCGGTGGTACGCCATACCGGCGCGGTTTATCTGAATGACCGCCAGTTATACGAGGCAGAGACGCTCGAGGAGTGTATCAAGGGCGAGGTTTATGCGCCGTCCTGGGAGCCGGAGTGGTCGGTTTACAAATGGTATACCGAGCAGGACAAAGAGAAAAATCAGACGGTCATCTACGCAAACTTCCAGGGTAAAAACCCGACGGAGGAAAAAGTAGAAATCAACGTGCGCCGGAACTGCTTTATGCCGTCGAAAACAGGCGTAAATTACATTACGTTCAGTGGATTTGATGTCAGCAAGGCAGCAACGACATGGGCGCCGCCGGCTGCTTATCAGGACGGTATGATCGGTCCGCACTGGTCGAAGGGATGGATTATTGAGGACTGTGAGGTCAGCAACAGCAAGTGCTGCGGTATTTCGCTCGGAAAATATTACGATCCGGAGAACGACCATTACTTTACCAGAAAACACGTAAAAAGCCCGACCCAGATGGAGCGTGATGCTGTGTGCCGCGGCCAGTATCACGGCTGGACGAAGGAGAACATCGGAAGCCATATCATCCGCCGCTGCCACATCCATCACTGTGAGCAGACCGGTATTGTCGGACGGATGGGCGGTGTGTTCAGTATCATTGAGGACAACCACATTCACAACATCAACAATATGCAGCAGCTTGGCGGAGCCGAGATTTCCGGTATCAAGATGCATGCAGCGATCGATGTTGTGATGAGAAGAAATCATATTCATCATTGTACGATGGGCATCTGGTGCGACTGGGAGGCCCAGGGAACACGCCTGACCCAGAACCTGCTGCACGACAACTGCCCGCCGGAGGGAACACCAAAGGCAGAGGGCGCAATGATGAGTCAGGATATTTTCATCGAGGTTGGCCATGGTCCGACACTGATCGATAACAACATTATGCTCTCACCGGTCAGCGTTCGTATGGCGACCGATGGTATTGCCTGCGTACACAATCTGATGCTTGGCTCATTAACTGCAGTTGGCGGCGGAACAGGAGACCGTTACACGCCGTATCACATCCGTCACCGTACCGAGGTTGCCGGATTCATGACATTCCTGCATGGCGATGACCGGTTCTACAACAACATCTTTATCCAGAATTACCCGGTTGAGGAAACAGAAACGGTTGAGGACATGGGCTTCAAGATGGAGGATAACCAGGAGGTCGGAACGCATGTGTTCGACGAGTATCCGACCTATGACGAGTGGATCAGCCACTTTGAGCTGGATAAACCGGCCGACATGAGCAAGCTGGAGCCGTATCACAACAAGTGCCATCTGCCGGTTTGGGTAAACGGAAACGCTTACTTTAACGGAGCAAAGGCGTGTGTGAATGAAAAAGAGAATCTTATGGATAACGAGAACCAGGTTAAGGTGGAACTTGTGGAAAAAGACGGCCACTATTCCATCAAGACGAACGTGTATGAGTTCCTGAAGGATTTCCGGACGGGAATTATCAACAGTGATATTTTAGGATACGCCTTCGAGCCGGAGCAGAGATTCGAAGATCCGGACGGAAGCACGATTATCTTCGATCAGGACTATCTTGGCGAGCACCGCGGCGTGGCAGCAATGCCGGGACCGTTTGCGGATGGAGCTGAGGCAGAGAAGATTCTGTGGTAGAAGAAATCAGAACTTACCGGTTGATACGAAAAAACAGGGCGCTGTGCAGGAAATGGCACAGCGCCCTGTTTTGGTAAAAGGAAAGTCAGGATGCCTTTGCAGAATCTTTTGCCGTCGGCATTTTCGCGTATAAGATTTTCAGTATAATCGGTGTTGCAACACTCGAGAAGAGAATCAGCAGAATCACGGCACTGAAGAAATCGCCGGATAAAAAGCCTGCATTCAGACCCTTTTGCGCGACGATCAGACAGACTTCACCGCGGGTCATCATACCGACACCGATTTTCAGGCTGTCGCCCCAGGTAAAGCCGCATCCCTTTGACATCAGGCCACAGCCGATAATTTTTGCGACAAGGCCGACGATGACGAAACAGATGGCAAAGAGTACGAATTTCTCGTTCATGCCGCTGAGCGTTGTTTTGAGTCCGATACTTGCAAAGAAAATCGGTCCGAAAATCATATAGGAGCTGATATCCATTTTTTCTTCGATGTAATCGGAAGAATCGAGGGAACACAGGATAACGCCCGCAACGTATGCACCGGTAATATCGGCGATGCCGAAATATTTTTCGGAAATGTAGGACAGTCCGAAGCAGAGTGCAAGACCCAGAATCGGGAGACGGCGGGTGTGCGGAAATACGGAGTTCATACGGTTGAACAGCTTAAAGCAGAGAAAACCGAGCACAATCGCAAGGGCAAAAAACAGAATGGTGGAGGCTGCTACTTTCAGCGGATTGGATGTCGGATCTTTAAAACCGATGACAACAGTCAGCACAATGATACCAATGACATCGTCGATGATGGCTGCATTTAAGATGGTTGTTCCAACCTCTGTTTTCAGCTTGCCGAGTTCTTTCAAGGCCTGTACGGTGATGCTGACCGATGTTGCAGTCAGAATAACACCGATAAAAACAGCGTGGTAAAATTCTTCCGTTCCGACAGCAGAGAAGCCATAAAAGCTCATGTATAAGATGGCTCCAAGAACGAGAGGAACAAAACACCGGCACAGGCGATCAGCAGGGATTTCACTCCGGTGCGGAGCAGATCCTTCAGGCTGGTGCCAAGACCTGCGAGAACATCAGCAAAATGACACCGATCTCCGCCATTTGTGCGAGAAAGTCAGATTGCTGAACGAGTCCCAGCACACTGGGTCCAAGGACAATACCGGCAATCAGCTCGCCCACAACCTGCGGAGCCTTGCATTTTCTGGCAAGAATACCAAACAATTTTGCGAATACGATAATGATTGCCAGGTCTTTTAAAAATGACATACGTATCCATGAAAAAGATACCCCCTTTTATGAATTTTATGTATGTGTCGGCAGCTTGAAAGAGCAATGCCGGAGTTTGATACGCATACATTTTCAGTATAGCAAAAATTGAGAAAAAATCTATCGGCAAGAAAGAAAAAACTAAAGTAAAACGGAAAAATGATGCAGGCGTATGGAACCGTTCTTTTGTAAAACAAAACTGGAAAAGAGGATTGTGAGGGTTATTGTCAGATTAAGAGCAGTGAACGGTAATGGAAAAAGAGATATAGAAAAGAGCATGTAGATATAGTATGATCAAAGCAGCAAATAAATTTTACATGGAGTTCAAAAAGCGGGATCAAAGAAAAAACGGGTAAAGGGAAACTATTATGAATGGCTAAACAACCCATGTTTTCATGGTGAGGTGGATCGGGAAAACATAGAACTCTCGGACATTATTACATTTCATTTTTATGGTGATTATACGCATGCACGAAGAATGGTAAAGTTTTTGAAACAGTTTAATCGTCCGCTGATTAATACAGAATGGATGCATAATTTGTATCATGCAGATTTTACTCCGTATGATCAGGAGGAGTTGGATATACTAAAGAAGTGTAATGAAGATAAGAATATCTGGAAATAAGGAACTAGGAGAAACAAAAACGTTGACGAAAAAAAAGAAATTTGATAAACTGGAAAAATAAAAGGGAGTAGCTAGCCAACCGTGTTCACTTCTTCGTCAGTACAGCTATTGATATTCAATAACTCGGAAAGTGATTAAATAGCGAGACTTTTACTGTAGATGCAGTAGGAGTCTCTTTTTTTATGCCTATAACACCTGCTGCAAAGAATGCAAAAGAAAGAGAGGAAGAAATCATGGGAAAGATAATTGGAGAAGGTATTACATTTGATGATGTTCTTCTTGTACCTGCGTATTCGGAAGTAATCCCGAATCAGGTCGATCTTTCAACATATCTGACGAAGAAGATCAGACTGAACATCCCGATGATGAGTGCCGGAATGGATACAGTTACAGAACACCGCATGGCGATCGCAATGGCACGTCAGGGTGGAATTGGTATCATTCATAAGAATATGTCAATCGAACAGCAGGCAGAAGAGGTAGACAAGGTAAAGCGTTCTGAGAATGGTGTTATTACTGATCCGTTTTTCCTTTCTCCGGAGCATACACTGGAGGATGCAAATGATCTGATGGCGAAGTTCCGCATTTCAGGAGTTCCGATCACAGAGGGACGTAAGCTTGTAGGAATCATTACGAACCGTGACCTCAAGTTTGAGACAGATTTTTCCAAAAAGATCAAAGAGTCCATGACTTCAGAAGGACTGGTCACAGCCAAAGAGGGAATTACTCTTGAAGAGGCAAAGAAGATCCTTGCAAAGGCAAGAAAAGAAAAGCTCCCGATCGTAGATGATGAAGGCAATTTAAAGGGGCTTATCACGATCAAAGATATTGAGAAGCAGATCAAATATCCGCTTTCTGCAAAGGATGAGCAGGGAAGACTTCTCTGTGGAGCAGCAGTTGGTATTACGGCAAATTGCCTGGATCGTGTAGAGGCACTGGTGAAATCTCATGTCGATGTTGTTGTTATGGACTCCGCACATGGACATTCCGCTAATGTACTCCGTACTGTAAGAATGGTAAAGGATGCATATCCGGATCTTCAGGTTGTTGCAGGAAATGTTGCGACAGGAGAAGCAGCAAAGGCATTGATCGAGGCAGGAGTAGATGCCGTGAAAGTCGGTATCGGACCTGGATCGATCTGTACAACCCGTATCGTTGCCGGTATCGGTGTACCGCAGGTTACGGCAGTTATGGACTGCTATGCTGCGGCAAAAGAGTACGGAATCCCGATCATTGCCGATGGCGGTATCAAGTATTCAGGAGATATGACGAAAGCGATCGCAGCCGGTGCGAATGTATGTATGATGGGAAGTATCTTTGCAGGATGTGATGAGAGCCCGGGAACGTTTGAACTTTATCAAGGAAGAAAATATAAAGTTTACCGTGGAATGGGATCCATCGCAGCGATGGAGAACGGAAGCAAAGACCGTTATTTCCAGGAGAATGCAAAGAAGCTCGTACC
>ENA-OQKL01000337-OQKL01000337.1-human-gut-metagenome-genome-assembly--contig:-NODE-337-length-15860-cov-3.034005_pt1 | contig 15860 bp, 16 predicted proteins | sample MGYA00242779_ERZ504800 | MGnify/ENA primary metagenome ERZ504800 (study PRJEB26092, sample SAMD00036410) | human gut metagenome | host: Homo sapiens | study: EMG produced TPA metagenomics assembly of... | reverse complement strand
GTATCGCAATCCCGCTCGGTGCCACCGTCAACATGGATGCGGTATCGATCCTGATGTCGTTTATGATCATGTTCTTCGCAAATGCCTGCGGCATCAGCGTCAGCATTTCGATGATGGTGATCATTCTGCTTGCCAACGTCCTGCTTTCTGTCGGAACACCGGGTATCCCGGGCGGTGCGATCGCATCGTTCGCAGCACTCGCCACGATGGCAGGTCTTCCGGCCGGCGTCATGGGCGTTTACATCAGTATCAATACACTGTGTGACATGGGTGCCACATGCGTCAACGTCATCGGCGATATGGCAGGCTGCGTTGTGCTGCAGGAGAAAATCAAACTGGAAGAAAACTAAAAAATGTTACATAGAAAAAGAGGGATTCCTTTCACGGGAGTCCCTCTTTTGCAATGCGTAAAATAAATTAAATATAGTCCGAAACATATGGAATATGGTGGAAGAGCAGGTCATCCAGGCATTCCACAGTCTGCGGCGTCGTTTCGATGCGCGCCATTTCATACAGCTTGGAAGCCGTCTTGTAGCCGAGCAGCAGTGTCGTGAGCGATGCGATCGTCATTTTCATCACATGGTCCGGCTCGCGGTCGGTCGGCACACAGTGTCCTTTTTCAAAGAAGAATGTGAAGCTGTCATTGTTCCACGGAAGCAGCTCATCCTCGATCTCAAAACGGATACACACATCCGGCTCGTCCGGGTCGCAGGCGTAATGTTCCATAAACTGCACGACATCGATGATACGCCCCATCGAGTACGGGCGAATCGTTTCTTTGATATCGCTGTCCTCAAGCTCGAACGCGATGGGTTCACTGTAGTAGTTATTTCCTTTGACCTCATCGATCATGGAATCGTGCGCATGAATATACTCCCAGAGTCCCAGCTGTGCTTCGCGGTTCAGATAGATCATCTCTTTGATATGCATGATATCGGAGCTGATCAGATAGACCATGTAGCCGTACGGCACATCATCAGCGGAATAGTAGATCGCAACGACGGTATCATCCTCATCCCAGCGGAAATATTCTTCCCACGCCAGATTGTTGCGGTAGAGGCAGCCGTGCGTCTTCGAAGCAAATTTGGTATGTAGTTCCTTGAAATCCTTGTCATCCCATGCCACGCGGCGCACATAGCCAGGGGCTTTGAGTTTCCGCGGCACCTGCGTGTCCTTGATGGTGTACGTCATCTTATTAGAAATGATTTCCCATCCGAGATTCCGGTAGAGCGGAATAGAGTAGGGATAGAGAAGCGCAAAGGAACGGTGGTTTTCCCGCATGCGCGTGAGACTCCGGATCATCAGCTTTTTCATGATGCCCTGGCCGGTGTATTCCGGATAGGTGCAGACGCTGGTGACAAAACCGACGGGATAGCGGACACCGTAGATATTCATGTCCAGCGGATAAACCGCGAACTGTGATACCAGATCCTCCTCGCAGAAACAGCCGAGCACATCGGCACGGACGAGAACCGGGAATTTGGACTGCTTGATTTCATCGTCTTTCCATCCGCTTTCGGAAAGCTCCTGCTCTGTAACCTGAAAGGCGTAGCGCAGAAGTGCATTGTACTGCTCTGCGTCGTCGATGGTCAGCGGGCGGAAGGTTAAGTTCGAATCTTTCGTTTGAATCATGGATTACTCCCTCATTTTATTGTGAATCAAAGTATAGTGAATCAGATACTTTATTTTTTCGTAAATATTCTATCATAAGAAATGGAATTTGTGCAGTTAAAAACTAAAGCCCATTCCGCAAATTTGGTAAAAACGATCAAAATAGTGTTAGAAATCGGATAAAAACTTCAAGAAACAGACAAAAAAATCTAATAAAATGAAAAACATACAGGGATAGTCTGCGCGAAAAAGTAGACATACGATTTCCAGGGTGACTGCGTTGAGATCGACGTGTTCAATCCGGAGACAAGAAAATATGTCTGGGACGTATGCAAGAAGAACTACTACGATTACGGCATCAATGCTTTCTGGCTGGATAACTCCGAGCCGGATTACGGTGTTTACGATTTCGATCATTACCGCTATATTGAAGGACCGGCGCTCTCCTGCAGCAACATCTATCCGCAGTTATACAGCCGTGTCTTCTATGATAAGAAGAAAAAACCGACCGCGTAAAACCGGTCGGTTTTTTTGAATAAATTTCCATTACAGGACGGTTTTTGTACACTTTTTTCTTGACGAAACGGGAAACAATCGTTACACTATTATGTATAACTGTAATTAAAATGGGAAAATGTAGCAAAACGCGGAAGCACACAAAGGGGTAATGAAGTTTTGTGTGTACCGGGGAGAAGAGAGGGAAACAGATGAATCAGACCGAATTGCCGGAATGTGAAAAAATAAATAAGAAAGAGCCTTCTAAGGATGCTCAGATGACACAGAAACAGGCAGAACGTCTGGTGGAACATCTGAAGAATATTTTCATGTATGTGCGGGTTCTCCGTCCGGATGAGATCGGAGATTTTATTATCGATGAAGAGAATGGCAAGCTGTGTGAATGCTACGCAGTATGGAACAAAGCGATGCCGTGCCTTAACTGTATTTCCGAAAAAGCCCTGCGGGAGAAATCGCAGAAATCAAAACTGGAATGCATTGCGTCGAATGTGTATCAGGTCATTGCAAGATACGTGGAGATCGAAGGAGAACCATGCGTGATCGAGATGATCAACCGTCTCGACGATGAAACACTGATGGACTCCGAAGGACGCCAGAATCTGGTAAGCAAGCTGAACAGCTACAGCGAAGAGCTGTATCGTGACGCGCTGACCGGAGTATTCAACCGCCGCTACTTCGAAGACCAGATCCGGGACGCCAGCTTTTGCTGCGGCGTAGCCATGATCGATCTCGATGATTTCAAATTATACAACGATACATACGGCCACAATGCCGGAGATATGGCGCTTGACACCATTGTAAAGACCGTCAACCGCTGCACCCGACGTACCGACCGTCTGATCCGCTTAGGAGGAGACGAATTTCTGCTGGTTCTGCCGGAGATGGATGAGGAAAACTTTGTACAGAATTAAAACAGATTCAGTCACAGATCCATGAGGCACAGGTGCCGGGCTACTCGAAGATGCGTCTTTCCGTCAGCGTAGGAGGTGTTCTGACAAGAGATGAGACGATCGGCGAAGCTGCGATGCGTGCCGACCAGCTGATGTATCTTGCAAAACAACGGAAAAACATGGTTGTCACCGAGAAAGACCAGATCCTGGGTTGTCAGGACGATGTTGTCCGTCAGGAAAACCGCAGAGAAAAACAGCGCATCCTGATCGTGGATGATTCCGAGATGAACCGTATCATCCTCTCGGAGATTCTGCAGGATGAATACGATATCATCGAGGCTTCCACCGGCGAAGAGTGCCTGCGTCTGCTGGAAGAATACGGAACAGGCCTTGCGCTGATCCTTCTGGATATCGTCATGCCAGGCATGGACGGTTTCGGAGTGCTTGACTACATGAACCGCAACCACTGGATCGAAGAGGTTCCAGTCATCATGATATCGAGCGAGGATTCCACCGCATTTGTGCGCCGTGCGTATGAGCAGGGTGTATCCGATTATATCAGTCGTCCGTTTGATGCAAAAGTTGTTTACCAGCGTGTCTTCAACACGATCAAATTATATGCAAAACAGCGCCGTCTCGTGACGCTCGTCACCGAGCAGATTTACGAAAAAGAGAAAAACAATCAGATGATGATCAGTATCCTGAGCCATATCATGGAATTCCGGAATGGCGAGAGCGGACTTCATGTCCACCACATCAACGTTCTGACCAGTATGCTCCTCGAGCGTCTGGTACAGAAGACAGACCGCTACCACTTAAGCTGGTCCGATCAGCTGATGATCACAACGGCATCCGCGCTGCACGATATCGGAAAGATGGGCATTGACGAGAACATTTTAAACTAAGCCGGAAGACTGACGAAGAAGAGTTCGAGGAGATGAAGAAACATACCCTGATCGGAGCGTCCATGCTGAAGAGCCTGGAACTGTATCAGGACGAGAAGCTGGTACAGATTGCGTACCAGATCTGTCGCTGGCATCATGAGCGGTACGACGGAAAGGGTTACCCGGACGGCTTAAAAGGTGAGGAGATCCCGATTGCAGCCCAGGTTGTATCGATTGCCGATGTTTACGATGCGCTGACAAGCGAGCGTGTCTACAAATCGGCATACACGCACGAGAAAGCCATCGAGATGATCCTGAACGGCGAGTGCGGTACCTTCAGCCCGCTGATGCTCGAGTGTCTGCTCGATATCAAAGATGCCATCTGCGAGGAGCTGAACACCATATCCGAAGAAAAACAGACTTCGATTCAGATTGAAAAGCTGAAAAAGAATCTGAAAATCGGGGGGGGGGGCAGAGCTGAGTTTTCTGAACTCTGATGAGAAGTTATCCACAGAAGATGCCTGGGAGAACAGGTATCATGCGGATTCGAAAGACGATCTTAAATAAAAATATACCAAAACCCATGGATTTCTGAAAAGATTCCATGGGCTTTTCGCACCTTTGTGCAAATTTTTGTTGTGATTCCGGAGGACAACTGCTATAATAACAGAAAATGTCAAAAAATACGACAAAAATACCGGAAGAGGGCTGTGCGAACAAGTACACACAAGTCTGGAAAGGATAAAAACATGAATCAGTTGGAAGTATTACGAGAGAGCCTCGGACAGTGCGATGAGATTATTCTGGATGCGCTGCTGATGAGAAACCGTATTGTCGAGGACATTATGGTATATAAAGAAGCAAATAACGTGCCGATTCTCCAGCCGGAGCAGGAAGCAAAACAGAAGGAATGGCTGGAACGCCGGATGCAGGAAAAACGCCATAAAAACGAAGTGGCGGATGTTTTCGAGAGCATCACAAGAAACAGTAAAAAGATTCAGGCAAGAAAGCTGTTCAATTATAATATTGTACTGATTGGCTTTATGGGAGCCGGAAAGAGTACCATTTCCGATTATCTCAAAACCGTGTTTGCCATGGATATCATCGAGATGGATCAGATCATCGCAGAGCGTGCCGGTATGAGCATCTCCGATATTTTTGAGACTTACGGCGAACAGTATTTCCGTGACTGCGAGACGAATCTTCTGATTGAAATGCAGTCGAGAACAAACGTTGTCATTTCGTGCGCGGCGGAACTCCGATGCGTGAGTGCAACGTTGCGGAGATGAAAAACGACGGCCGCGTTGTTCTTCTGACTGCAAAGCCGGAGACGATTTTAGACCGTGTCAAAGACAGCCACGACAGACCGCTGATCGAGAACAACAAAACCGTTCCGTTTATCGCAGATCTGATGAGCAAGCGCCGTGAGAAATATGAGGCCGCAGCCGACATTATCATCGAGACGGACGGAAAGAGCGAGCTGGAGATCTGTGAGGAGCTGATCCACAGCCTGCGGCAGATGGATGCAAAAGCGGAATAAAAGAGAAAAAGCAAAGAAAAAGAAGAAGGAGAATGCTGTGTGCGACGGCAGCCTCCTTCTTTTCCTTTTGATACCGAATTGTTGCGCACTTAAAAAATACAAAATGTGTAGGAAAAAAGATTGACAAAAAAGATATTTTTCGATATTCTGATAAAAGTTGGGCTAAAATCACGTGAAAAGAGTGAAAAAACAAGGTATTATTTCGTGCTATTGTCCGAATAAGAGAAAAAATTCAGGATAATTATATGAAAAACAATGGCCCGTGTGCAGACATAGCCGGATCAGCCGGGGAGGGTCTGCGGAAAACAAAGGAGGAACACCAATGAGAAAAAGAAACAAAGTCGTTTCTCTGCTTTTGGCAGGATGCATGGCAGCCGGTCTTCTGGCCGGATGCGGAAGCAGCGGAGAGGCACAGGTAGCAACTGCTGACAATGCTACAGCGGCATCAACCAGTACTGGAGCAGCGGATTCAGCAGCACCGGAGACTGCAGGTGAAGTGGACGGACAGATCAATCTTCGCGCGGTATCCTTTGGAAACAACTTCGATGTACAGGATATGGGATGGCGCTGGATGATGGCAGAGTGCTACGAAGGACTGATGCGTGACGTAGCAGATGAGAACGGAGACCGTTTCGAGTACGCCGGTGCAGAATCCATGGACGTATCCGACGACGGACTGGTTTATACCTTCCATCTGAGAAAGGATGCAAAATGGTCCGACGGACAGCCGGTTACCGCAGCAGATTATGAGTACGGATGGAAACGTCTGTTAAATCCGGAATACGGCTATTCCTATTCTTTCTTCCTGTTCAACGTAGTAGGAGCAGAGGAGTATTATAACGGACAGGGCTCTGCCGATGAGATCGGAATCAAGGCAGTGGACGATTACACCTTCGAGGTTACCTTAAAGGTAGCGGATCCGACCTTCCAGTCCAAGCTGGTAGCAACTCCGCTTTACCCGACCCGTCAGGATGTCACAGAGGCAGCCGGAGACCAGTGGGGAAAAGACTGGACAAAATGTGTCTACAACGGACCGTTTGCCATGACAAACCTGGTAGAAGATAACTCCATGACATGGGTGAAGAATGACCAGTACTGGGATAAGGACAACGTAAAACTGAATCAGGTAAACTGGTACTGTGTAGCAGAGAACGCAACAGCAGCAACCATGTTCGATAACGGACAGCTGGACGTTTTCGATGCAGCAGGCGATTACATTGCAAAATATGACAAAGAAGTAGAAGCAGGCAATATGCAGACCATGACCACCGAGTACCCGGGAACTATGGTTCTGTGCTACGAGCAGTCTGAGGGCGGAAAATCCGGTCTGATGAAAAACGTAAACATCCGCAAGGCAATTTCCTACTCCATCAACCGTGAGGAGATGGTATCAGCTGTTTACGGAAGATACACCGCAGCTTACGGCTTCGTTTCCCCGGCGATCACGCTCGACGGAACTTCCTACCGCAAGCAGGCGTCGGAGACCATGAAAGAGGAATATGAGCAGTATGCAGGAGATGCAGACAAGTTAAAAGCACTGTTCCAGAAAGGCCTTGATGAGCTTGGTATCACCGACAAACCGGAAGACATCACCATTACACTGCTGTCCCAGGGTTCTGCTACCGAGAATCAGCTCGAGAGAGAGTACCTGCAGCAGTCCATTTCCCAGAATCTGGGCGTAAAGGTAGAGCTGAACACCGTTGGCGATTACCAGATGTTTGCAAACGAGCGCGATAACAAGAACTACGATATCTTTGTAGGCGGATGGTTCAGCGATTACAACGATCCGCTGGATTTCCTGAACGTCATGAAGACAGGCGTTTATGATTCCTACGGCCTCTATAGCAACAGCGAGTACGACAGCCTGATCGATTCTCTGACCGGAGAGAACGACAACGCAAAACGCCTTGAGATTTACCAGAAGCTGGAAGATCTGCTGGTTGCACAGGATTGTGGTGTTGCACCGCTGTACTACTCTGATAAACATTACTATTATCAGAACTGGGTAAAAGATTTCTACACATCCTCCTTCGGTGCAAGCCAGGAGCTTTACAGAGCATCTGTACAGAAATAAAAAAGCAGCAAAACAGAAGAAATGAGGGAAGAAGGGCTTATGAAACAATAGGCTCTTCTTTCGCTATCATAATAAGATTCCGGTCGGAAAAGACCGGACAGGGAGAGGATTTTTTATGCCAAAATATTTACTGCGCCGTTTTGCAGAAATGCTGATCACACTGTTTCTGATTGCAACGGCCACGTTTTTCCTTCTGGAAGCGGTTCCGGGAGATCCGCTGACGGAACGTGCGAGCAAGCTCTCGCCGACCGTAAAGGAAAACCTCTATAAGCGCTACGGCCTCGACAAGCCGATGATGGAGCGCTATGTGATCACAATGAAGGGAATCTGCAAGGGAGAGTTCGGGGAATCTGTTGTCTATGCGGGACAGACGGTACAGAAGCTGATTCATGACCGTCTTCCGGTATCCGCCCGCCTTGGTATCCAGCAGGTGCTGGTCGGTATCACGATCGGTCTGCTGCTTGGAATTCTTGCGGCAATGAGGAGGGGAAGCTTCTGGGACTATATGGTGATCGCCCTGTCGGTCCTCTTGATTTCCATTCCGAACCTGATCTTTGGTCTGATGCTTCAGAAAATTTTCGCAGGCAACCTGAAGGTTCTGCCGACGATCGGCTGGCCTGCGGGAAAGGATCTGTGGTTCGGAGGATGGGAATACACGATTCTTCCGACCCTGACAGGATGCTTTTCTTATATTGCAACGTATGCGCGTCTGCTGAAAACCTCGATGCTCGATGTGATCAATCAGGATTACGTGCTGACTGCTGAATCGAAGGGCTTAAGCCGCGGACAGATTATCCGCCGCCATATCCTTCGGAACTCGTTTATCCCGGTTATCACACAGCTTCCGATGTCGGTTGCCATGTGTATCACAGGCTCCTTCTTCATCGAGAGCATCTTTTCCATCCCGGGAATCGGACAGTATTATGTGACGGCGGTCAATAACCAGGATCTTTCCATTATCATGGGAGAGACGGTTATTATCGCAGCACTTTACATCGGTGTTCTCTTTATCACGGACCTGCTGTACGTGGTCGTTGACCCGAGAATCAGTCTGACAGGAAAGAGCAGATAAGGAGGATATTATGGCAGCATTAACACCGGAAAAATTTAAAGTAATAGGATACACCGAGGAAGATGCGAACCGGATTGACCGCCCGACCATTTCCTACTGGCAGGACGCCTGGAGACGGCTCCGCAAAAATCCGATCGCAATGGGATCTCTTGTTGTGCTCGGCATTCTGCTTGTCATGGTCATCATCGGACCGCATATCAAAGGATATGATTATGTATCCATGAATATCGCCGAGAAAAACCAGGGCGTATCGTCAAAATACTGGTTTGGAACCGACAACCTGGGACGTGACCTCTTCTCAAGAGTCTGGGTCGGCGCGCGGGCATCACTGATCATCGCGATCGTTGCAACGGCAATCAAACTCATCATCGGAACGGTATATGGCGCGCTGATGGCACATTTCGGCGGCTGGGTCGATGAGGTTCTGATGCGGATCATCGAGGTTATCAACTCGATTCCGTCTCTGCTTCTTACGATTCTGATCATGATGATTCTTGGAAATAACCTGTTTGCACTTCTGGTCGCGCTTAGTGTCACCGCATGGTGTAACACGGCACGTCAGGTGCGCGGTATGATCAAACAGCTCCGTGAGACGGAATACGTTTACGCGGCGGAGGTGCTCGGTGCAAAACCGCTCCGCATCATCTTAAAACACTATGTACCGAATATGCTGGGTATCCTGATTCTGGATACGGCGACGGCAATCCCGATGTTTATTTTTACGGAGGCAGGTCTTAGCTTCCTCGGCATCGGCCTCAAGGCACCATCGATCAGCCTTGGTGTCCTGATTTCGATGGGACAGCAGAACATGGATTTCTATCCGTCACAGCTTCTGTTCCCATGTCTCGTGCTCTGTATCATCGTTATGGCATTCAACCTTCTGGGAGACGGCCTGCGCGATGCCCTGGATCCGAGACTTCGCCAGTAATAAGTGGGAGATAACGATATGAACGAACAAAACAATCCGATTCTGGAAGTAAAAACTTAAGAGTCTCTTATCACACCTATGCCGGTGAAGTAAAGGCAGTCCGCGGTGTACAGTTTTCTCTCGAGAAAGGTCAGGCGCTCGCAATTGTGGGCGAATCCGGCTGCGGAAAATCTGTAACGGCGAAATCCATCATGGGCCTCATCAAGGCCCCGCAGGGTGAGATTAAAGAGAACAGTGAAATTCTCTATCATGGAGAGAATATTCTGAAATACAACAAAAAACAGTGGCAGCATTACAAAGGCGGCGAGTGTGCAATCATTTTCCAGGATGCGCTGGCTTCCTTAAATCCGACGATGCGTGTCGGAAAACAGATTATGGAAAATCTGATGGGCCATAAAAACATGACAAAACAGGAAGCGGCAAAGGAGGCTGTCGAGATGCTGCGCATGGTCGGCATCCCGGAGCCGGAAAAACGTGTCAGACAGTATCCGCACGAATTTTCCGGCGGTATGCGTCAGCGTGTTATGATCGCGATTGCATTTGCCTGTGATCCGAAAATTCTGATCTGTGACGAGCCAACGACCGCACTCGATGTGACAATTCAGGGACAGATTCTCGATATTATCAAGAATCTGCAGAAGAAAAACCAGACGTCCGTTATCATGATCACACATGATCTTGGTGTTGTGGCGAATATCGCACAGAAGATTGCTGTCATGTATTCCGGTATTATCGTGGAAAGCGGAACGTGTGAGGATATTTTCTATCGTCCGCGTCACCCGTATACCTGGGCGCTGATCCGTTCCGTACCGCGTCTGGATCTGAAAAACAAGCAGGAACTCGCGACAATTCCGGGAACTCCGCCGGATCTTTTAAACCCGCCGGTCGGATGTCCGTTCTGCACGCGGTGCAGCTATTGTATGCCGATCTGTAAGGAAGAGATGCCGGAGGCAACGGAATTCGGCGGCGAGCATAAAGCTGCCTGCTGGCTCCATCACCCGATGGCACCAAAAGTAGAAATGCCAAATCTGGAAGGAGGAGAACTGTAATGGAAAATAACGAAAAAGAAGTGCTTTTTTCCGTTTCCCATCTGAAAAAATATTTTCAGGTCGGAAACCATGCGACCTTAAAGGCCGTGGATGATGTCTCCTTCGAAATTTACAAGGGTGAGACACTTGGAATGGTTGGCGAGTCCGGATGTGGAAAGACAACATGCGGCCGTACCTGCATCGGCCTGTATGACAAGACCGACGGACAGGTGCTCTACAAGGGAACCGATGTCCATGCGTTAAACGGAAAAGAGCGGTTTGCCTTCAAAAAACAGGTACAGATGGTCTTCCAGGATCCGTATGGATCACTCGACCCACGTATGACCGTTGCCGACATCATCGGCGAGGGCATCGACATTCACCATCTGGCAAAGAATAAGAAAGAGCGCCAGGAGATGATCTACAAATATCTGGAGCTGGTCGGACTGAACCGCGAGCATGCGAACCGTTTCGTGCACGAGTTTTCCGGCGGACAGCGCCAGCGAATCGGTATCGCGCGTGCGCTTGCCGTGCAGCCGGAGTTCATCGTTCTCGATGAGCCGATCTCCGCACTCGACGTTTCGATTCAGGCGCAGATCGTCAACCTGCTTGTGGACTTACAGAAGAAGATGGGTCTGACCTATCTTTTCGTTGCGCATGATCTGTCGATGGTCAAACATATTTCCGACCGTGTGGCGGTTCTGTATCTGGGAACGCTCGTCGAGCTGACGACATCCGAGGAGCTGTACGCCAACCCGCGCCACCCGTACACACAGGCACTGCTCTCCGCGATTCCGATTCCGGACCCGAAAGTAGAGGCAGAGCGCGACCGCAAAAAAATCCGCCTCGAAGGCGAGGTGCCGAGCCCGATCAACACGAAGCCGGGCTGCAAATTCCAGGGAAGATGCAAGTACGCAAAAGACATCTGCCGACAGCAGATGCCGGAATTAAAAGACGTGGGCAACAATCACTTTGTGGCATGTCATTTCTGTGATGCGTTAGAAGAAAATAAGGAATTATAAAACATGGAAAAGATAAAGAACATCTGCCGTGATCTCGGCAGAGCATTTACAATCGGCCTGCTCTCCGGCGGCGCTGCGGCAGCTGTGCTGCTGCTGGGAGGATTCCTCTTTGGGGGATTCACGTTCCGCGCTGCCCTTGAGGCGGCGAAAGACGGCTTGCTGCTGATCGCGGCCCTCGGCATGTTCGTGATCGCCGGAATGCTGATGGTAAAAGGCAAAAACCCGGAGAAATTCACGCAGAAGGAAAAATGGCGCGTCCACTTTGCCGTACTCGGATATAAGAGTGTGTTCGCAGTTCTCTGCGTTTCCTGGGTGCTGTGGGCGGCAGCGGCGGATTATCTTTTGTATCGGATGTGAAAATAGTTTCTATAAATAAAAAGAGAATTTTGCAGACTGTAAAAATGAGGTCCGGCAAAATTCTCTTTTTTCGTTTAGTCGTTATTCGTCTTCGAGACGGGAGATAACCATCTCCATGGATTTCTGATATTCTTCATCCGAAGAATTGTAGAACAGCATCAGATCGAGGCAGCTGCTCATTTTCTTCAGTGATTCCGGGATGGAGTAGTCGATCGTTTTCACATATTCATCCCAGTGCTCCAGCTTCCACGTATCGCGCACGGAGTTGCGGTCGATCATGCGCTGGTGGCAGATCTCCGGTTTTGTGACAACCCAGATCACAACAAGCTTTGCCCCATGGTCAGCGAGCTTTTTGGAGAAGTCTTTCAGGAACTTCTCATCATGCACTTCGCGTGTGAATGGTGCGTTGATCAGCACAATATCGTCATACTCGAGTGCTTCCAGTCCGAAATTGACCGTTACTTCATATTCATAATCGCGGATATTCTCCTCGAAGAAATCAGAACTGCGGTTGATTTCCTGTCCGCCCGCTTTGAAAACGCGGTTCGACAGCGGAATGACCGTATCCTTGTCGAGATAAACAACGTGTTTCAGCTCCTTGGCGAGCTGTTTTGAAATGTATGTCTTTCCGCACGCCGGCGGCGAGGTTACGAGGATCATCTTTTTCATCGTTTGTATGTCTTCCTTTCCAGTTGAATCAAAAAAAATCACTCCTAGCATTATAGAAAATTTGGGAAAAAATTGCAAGAGAAAAGACGGTTGTGCCGGAGAAAAAATTGTCTTATAATAAAATAAGATTTTTATGCCATCACGGAGAAAATAAATGGAGGAAAGACAATGAGCAGAGCAAATACACGAGTTGTGAAAATCGGCGACCGGGTCATCGGAGGCGGAAATCCGATTCTGATCCAGTCCATGACGAATACCAAAACAGAAGATGTGGAGGCAACCGTAAAGCAGATCCAGGCGCTCACGGAAGCCGGATGTGACATTATCCGATGCGCCGTCCCGACCATGGAGGCAGCCAGGGCGCTGTCCGAGATCAAAAAGCAGATCTCGATTCCGCTTGTAGCAGATATTCATTTTGACTATCGATTGGCGATCGCCGCGATCGAAAACGGAGCCGATAAAATCCGCATCAACCCGGGCAACATCGGCAGCCGCGACCGGATCCAGGCGGTTGTAGATGCAGCAAAAGAACGCCAGATTCCGATCCGCGTCGGCGTCAACAGCGGTTCACTCGAAAAAGAGCTGGTGGAAAAATACAACGGCGTAACGGCAGAGGGCCTGGTGGAGAGCGCGCTCGACAAAGTGCGGATCATTGAGGAGATGGGCTATGACAATCTCGTCATCAGTATCAAATCGTCTGATGTGATGATGTGTGCAAAAGCGCATGAGCTGATCACGAACCAGACGGATCATCCGCTTCATGTCGGCATTACGGAGGCAGGAACGCTGTATTCCGGCAACATCAAATCGGCAGTGGGGCTCGGTATTATTTTATATCAGGGCATCGGAGATACGATCCGTGTTTCCCTGACCGGCGATCCGCTCGAGGAAATCAAATCCGCAAAACGGATCTTAAAGACCCTGGGACTTCGAAAAGGCGGCATTGAGGTCGTATCGTGTCCGACCTGCGGACGGACCCAGATTGACCTGATCGGACTGGCAAACCAGGTGGAAACACTGGTGCAGGGCTACGATCTTGATATCAAGGTTGCCGTCATGGGCTGCGTGGTCAACGGACCGGGCGAGGCAAAAGAGGCGGATCTTGGTGTTGCAGGCGGAAAAGGCGTCGGCATTTTAATTAAAAAAGGTGAAATCGTGAAAAAAGTACCGGAGAGCGAGCTGCTGTCCGTCTTAAAGGACGAGCTGGATCACTGGGGCAAGTAAAAAACGAAAGCAGGAATAGGAATGGAAAAACAGTTTCAGGAAGTATTTCCGGATTTGAGAATCGAAGGGGGCATGGCAGAGCTTCTCGATACCGTGGAGGTTTCGCGGGTATCGATCAATAAGAAAAAACGATCTGCTGCGGATCTATGTGGTCAGCCATCAGTGGATTCACAAAAAACTATATTTATCAGCTGGAGCGCCAGATCGAGGAGCAGCTCTTTTCCAACGTGCCGCTGCGCGTGAAGATTATTGAGCGGTTCTATCTGTCGCGCCAGTATACGCCGGAAAACTTTCTGGAGGTGTACCGTCCGAGTATCCTGCTCGAGCTGAAAAACCACAGTGTCTTTTCTGAATCATCTGTTTTTCGACTGCCGAGATTACCTTCCCGGAGACGAACAAAATGCACCTGGTGCTCGTGGATTCCGTTGTGGCAAAGGAGCGCGAGGAGGAGCTGGTCCACATTCTCGAGAAAATCTTCTGTGAGCGGTGCGGCTTCGACCTGATCGTGGAAACCGAGATGAGAAAGCCGGAGGGCGAGAGCCGCGCCATGAGAAATTCCGAGCTCCGCATCCGGGAGGAAGTGCGCCACGTTCTGGCGCATACCCATTACGGTGAGATGCTCGGCGAAAAAGAGCAGAACCGGATGGAAGAGCAGGCGGAAGCAGCAGGCGAACAGCCAAAAGCAGCCGCAGCAGCCAAGGGCGGCGAGGCGAAAAAAGAAAAGCAACAGACGGCGGAAGGGGAAAAGGTTTTTCCGGCGGCGGACGCGGTTCCTTCAAGAAAGGCAAGGGCAGTTTCAGCCGGAATGCGGACAATCAGCCGCGCAAATCCTCCAATCCGGATGTGCTGTACGGAAGAGATTTCGAGGATGAGAGCGTGGAGATTCTGAAAATCGGCGATGAGATCGGTGATGTTGTCATCCGAGGAAGAGTCCAGAGTGTGGATATGCGCGAGATCCGGAATGAGCGTACGATTTTCATGTTCACGATCACCGACTTTACGGATACCATCGGCGTCAAGATTTTCGTCCAGAACGCGGAAGTGCCGGAATTAAAGGATGCGATCAAAAAAGGCGCGTTCATTAAAGTAAAAGGAAAAACGACGGTTGATGCATTTGACCACGATCTGACGGTTATGTCTGTCTGGGGCATCAAGAAGATCACCGATTTCCGTACCGGCCGTCAGGATACGAGTCCGGTGAAGCGTGTGGAGCTGCACTGTCATACAAAGATGAGCGATATGGACGGTGTCACCGATGCTGCCCGTCTGGTACAGCGTGCCTACGAGTGGGGCCATCCGGCGATCGCGATCACTGACCACGGCGTGGTGCAGTCCTTCCCGGAGGCAAACCATGCGATCGAGGCGATCGACGGCGCTTACCGGAAAAAATACCAGGCAGAGCACCCGGATGCGACAAAAGATGAGCTGAAAAAAGTTTCGGCTCCGTTCAAGGTCATCTACGGCATGGAGGCTTATCTCGTCGACGACTTGAAAGATATCGTTGTCAACAGCAAAGGACAGGACATCCACGGAAGCTACGTTGTGTTTGATATCGAGACGACGGGATTTTCCCCGGTTGTCAACAAAATCATCGAGATCGGCGCCGTCCGTGTGGAAAACGGAGCGATTGTCGATAAGTTTTCCACTTTCGTTAACCCGAAAGTCCCGATCCCGTTCCGGATTGAGAACCTGACCGGCATCAACGACAACATGGTTCTTGACGCGCCGGACATCGAAACGGTGCTGCCGAAATTCCTGGAGTTCAGTGAGGGAGCCGTTATGGTTGCCCACAATGCTTCGTTTGATATGAGCTTTATCGAGCACAACTGCGTCCTGCAGGGGATCGAGCGGGAATTTACAACGGCGGACACCGTCGCCATGGCGCGTTTCCTGCTGCCGGGCCTGAACCGTTTCAAGCTGGATACCGTTGCGAAGGCGGTCGGCGTATCGTTGGAAAACCATCACCGTGCGGTGGACGATGCCGGCTGTACGGCGGTAAATTTCGTGAAATTCGTAAAAATGCTGGAGGAGCGCAATATTCTGCT
>ENA-OQKL01000333-OQKL01000333.1-human-gut-metagenome-genome-assembly--contig:-NODE-333-length-15990-cov-2.712854_pt1 | contig 15990 bp, 14 predicted proteins | sample MGYA00242779_ERZ504800 | MGnify/ENA primary metagenome ERZ504800 (study PRJEB26092, sample SAMD00036410) | human gut metagenome | host: Homo sapiens | study: EMG produced TPA metagenomics assembly of... | reverse complement strand
TTTACCGTTCCATTAAATTCCCGATAACCTCTCTCTTAATTAAACATCTATCTTCACCTCTGTAGCAAATAGTTTCTTATTCCCTTCTCCTGGAATAAAAGATAGTTTTTTTACCCTTTTGAATCACTTCTATTGCACTCTCTGTCTTAGAATAAATACTTTCGGTAATGGAATATTCTTTTCCATCAGCACCAACTACATAGGCATAAAAACTTTCTGTTCCCTTTCCAACATATTTGACCGTTCCTGTAATGCGTCTAAAATCCGCATCAATAATGAGTGTCCGTGTCTCGTCAACCTGCATGCGCAACTCATTCTTGTGTGCATGATCATCCACAAGATACTGATTTTTATATTCTCTGATAATCCGATCCGTATCTGTTGCAACATCACACCCAAGCCCAAGATACAATTTCCTATCACTAATAATATAAAACTCCTCTTTGGCCCTCGTCGCCGCAACATTCATTATGTTCGCTTCGGTTACTGCCCAGCGTGCCGCTCCGCTGCTCTGCCTGTCGGCACCGAGTACAAAAAATACGATTGGAGCCTCTTTCCCCTGAAACGTATGGACAGTTCCGACATTTGTCGGTTTTCCCTGTTCATCATATCGGGTAAAGTGAATTTTCCGTAATTTCTGAGAAAGCTGATATGCCACATTGGAAAACGGTGTAATTACATAAACCACATCTTTTCTTTTTATCTAAGATTTTCGGATTTTTATCTATCATCTCCTTGAGCTTATGCAAAAGGAATTCTCCCTGTTCCTCGACATATTTATTGTTCGCCATTCCACCAACATCAAACCAGTCTGCTTTTCCGTACTTTTCCATTCCCTGCACCATAAATCCGTCATAGGAAATCATGTTCGAAATTGTAAACATCGGATACCGACATCTTCTATGCACCCATAGCGGAATTCCAACCCATGAATCCTCCGCCTTGTCCTGTTTTCGATAAAACCCGTACTGACTTGCCGCATCTGCTAAAATCTGTGCGGATGCAGATGCAGATAAATATTTTTCTGTCACTCCAAAATGCTCCCCCAACATATATAGGGTATTAGAATCCAACGTAAGAACCGGTTTAATCTGCAACGGATCACCGACCACCATTACATGCCTGCTGCGATAGATTGCACCGACAGCCGCCTGTGGCAGCGCCTGTCCTGCTTCATCGATAAAAAGATGCCCCAGTGTCTCAGCTCCAAGATTTTTGCACATACGCGAAAAACTGGCAAACGTAGAACTAATCACCGGAATTGTCATATTAATCCAGTTCCATGCCGCCTCAATCACATGCTTTCGATCCAAATACTTCTCCTGCTGATCCCAGACGATAATGGCCGCCTTTACATTTTTTCTGTTCTCATAAAGAAATTGTTTTCGAACACGTAATGCCATAACAAACAATTTTGACTGTGCGACACGATACGCTTCGTCAAACCACGGGTTTGATATCTGTAAATCTTCATACTCCTGATTCATATTCAGCGGTTCTGTCTTACTGTCGTTTTTTATATTTTCATATTCGCGGACTCTTTTCTCCAAATTTGAAATTTTACCTGTTTCCACCGTCTTCCAACTGTTAAACTCCTGCTTAAGCTTCTCCTGTTTTTCATTACTTTTACTCTAGCCTTTGTTTGTCCGCAAATTGAATATTTTCATTAATTTTTTCTCCTGTTCCCTGCATTCTATATCTTCATCATTTAATTTTACTAACTGATCCGTAATCTCATTTAATCTGCTCCTATATTCCTCTTTCTTTTCTTTCCCGCAAAGAAGCAAGGACGTTGCTCCTTGTGTACTTGAAGGCACTGGTTCATACTGTCCATATTTTTTCGGACAGCTTCTGCCCTGTTTTGTACCTCTTTCAAACTGAGATGTAACTGTTCCAACTGCTGCCCGCATTCCTGTTTATTTTCTGCAAGCTTCTTAAGTTCTACGCACAATTCATGCTCTTTCTTCTCTAATTTTTCTTGATAGCTGCCACGAACCTGTTCCATCTTTTGAGTATATTCCTGATACATCCGAACGCTATCTGCAAATTCCTGCCTTTTTGTTCGAATCGCTTTTACTTCCTCATAATGACTCAGAAATTGTTTATATATACCTTGATTCGGCAGATAATCTTCTTCCAAATATTTGTGGATATGCTTCATATTCGTGAGGATATTGCTCATATTATTCGCTTTTCCACCTTCAAGTGAAAATACTCCCCAAAACTTTTCTTCTCCCGGAACAGATTCTTTTACCAGTTCCTCTCTTTTCTTCCCGTTCTCATCTTCCAACCACTCTACCGACACCTTCGCATTCGATATCTCACAAAAATAGTCCGCTTCTTTCAGTTCATCGATTAGAAAATTGTCAATCTCCTTACTCAACGGAAGTTCGTTCACAATGTTTTGAACCGCACCATTATTCGAACTTGCAACCACGATATTATTTTCGATAATATGTTCCGGGATCTCTCCAATCGATGCATGATTAAAATAAATTGTTTTCTCTGTTCCTTTGATAAAATGGTCCGAAAGTTTCGCAATACTATACGCCTGCTGTACCACTAACTGCGCAAATATGTCCTTCAAAAGCGTCGTTTTTCCGGTTCCAGGCGGACCGTTGACACTTCTCATCTGATTGTTGTCAAAGCCGATGGATAAGTTTACCGCAAACTTGCTGCATCAGAGAAAGCGCATATGTCGTATTGCTTGGAAAACCTTCCCAGGGGATAATTCTTCGGCTGCAGAATTTGTTCAAACAGATGCGGATGAAAATTCACTGAATCTTTTTGCTGTCAAGGTTCATGCGTTCCTTTTATTTCCATACAAATAAGCATTCAAATTAACCGTTTCGATTTTTTTGCTTTTTCCAGATCATCGATGAAAAAAGAATGCAGATTCGTCGCTTCAGTCTCGATATTTCCCAGAATCTTCATCCGGCAATTTATTATATCAACCTCATGTTGCAGGAGTTCCTTTTGCATCGCAGCATTAAACTTCGCCGAATCCCCTGCTGTCTCATCAAAATCCTGAGCAAGCTGATTTTTAAAACTCTTTCTCAAATTCCCGAAACTCTTTCTCATAGGGAACTTTTTTGAATTTCCGTATGTAAGCACTTTCTGTAAAGAATGTCATATCCTCCAGAAAACTTAAGATTCTTATCGAAATACAGCGCGAAACTGAACTTGTCTCCGAAACGAATATCCTCATCCGTCGATTCCAAGCCATACTCTGCATGAAGTATGTCCACAACTTCCTGAAATTTAAAAATATCAAAATAGACAACGACTCCTCCTTTTTGCCGTCGATTCCATTTCTTTTTCTCAATTTTATGCAGAAACAGAGAATAGAAATCCTGTTCCTGCAAATCATTCAGAGTGAGAATAGCCTTATCATTCAAACCGATGTCTCCCTCCGATAAATGTTCCACCATTATCCATGATTCTAAAATCTTATTTTTTTCTATCATTTATGAACAAAACTCCTTCGTATCTGTTTGAACTCTCTATCTATCTTCCGATACGTATTCACGTTTCTTCAAATGTAAAATTATGTCCCACTAACCAAAACTAACAAAGGGACTTAAAGAACCAAGTCAAAGAAAAAGGATTCTTCTATTTCTACGATATCGTCATATCATCCGAAAATGTTCCAGTGCCTCCCTTATAGCCGCTTCTTTCCCTGGCGGACACTTCGGCTGTCTAGAGTTTTCCAATTTTGACAGGTTATAATTTGCCCTCTCAATAATGCCGCATTTCTGCTTCACCTGTGCGATATACAAGTTGCTAACTTTCAATCCGCTTTGCTTCAGAAACATAATCCTTGACTTCCGCATAGATCGCTTTACTCTCCGCCGCCATCAAATCAAGCTCATCCATCTCTAATTCCACATTGATATGCTTCAACTTATTTGATTTAAGTTTGGAAAGCAACACGATACTTTCCACATGCTCCGACCACGCGAACATATCATACCCCCATGCCTCTTCTGCCTTATATCCGTGTTTTGTCAGATACCGCAGGTCTCTCGCCAATGTCTCCGGATTGCAGGAGACGTAGACCACTTTTTTCGGTGAAAGGGTTACGACAGAGGACAGAAAGGCTTCATCACTGCCGGCTCTTGGCGGGTCCATGAAGACGATGTCGGCTTTTTCGCCTTTTTCGGCCATGGAGACCATGAAGGCGCCGGCGTCGTTCTGGTAGAAGGAGACGTTTTTGATTTGGTTTCGTTTGGCGTTTGTTACGGCATCGCGGACGGCGTCCGGGTTCAGTTCGACGCTGATGACTTCTCTGGCATCGCGGGATGCGATGAGGCCGATGGTTCCGATTCCGCAGTAGGCGTCCAGGACGCGTTCGTTTCCGGTGAGGCCGGCCAGGGAGATGGCTTTTTCGTACAGTTTTTTCGTCTGAACCGGGTTGACCTGGTAGAAGGACTGCGGGGAGATGCGGAAGGTGCAGCCGCAGAGTTCATCCTCGATGTAACCGCGTCCGAAGAGGACAATGTCGCGTTTTCCGAGTACCATGCTGTCGGTGCGGTCGTTGACGTTCAGTACGATCGTGGTGATCTCCGGGTGGAGTTTGCGCAGGGCCTTTACGAAGTTGTTTTTTGACGGGAAGACTGGTGATACGCAGACGAGGACGACCATGATCTCGCCGGAAGCAAAGCCGGTGCGCACCATGACGTGGCGCAGGAGGCCGTAGCCGCTGTCCTCGTTGTAGATCATGATTTTGAAGCTCTTCAGCAGACTGCGGATATCGCGGATGATGGCATCGGCACGCTGATCCTCGAGCAGGCACTCATCGACCGGGACCACTTTGTGTGTGCCCTTTTCATAAATGCCGGATATGATCGTTCCGTCTTTTTTGCGTGCAAAGGCGGAATTGACTTTATTCCGGTAATGATAAGGATTTTCCATGCCAACCATTCCTTTGACCGGGACGATGCCCTTCAGAGTCTTCTTCAGGAACTGCTCTTTTTTCGCGAGCTGCTCTTCGTAGGAGAGGTTCAGATATGTGCATCCGCCGCATTTTTTCTGATAAGGACATTTCGACGATGATGAACTCTTTTTCTGCTTTCCTTTTTCCGGTGCCACGCTCTTTGTTTTCTCTGTACGAACGGCTTTCTTTTATTTTCCCTGTCGAAATACGTCTTTTTTCTTCCGTCAGCTCTTTTATTCTTCTCTCTCGTGTTTTCCACTTTCTCTTACCTTCTTCCTCTATTTCGCAAACCCGCACAGCAGCGCGATCTCTTTTGCATATCCGTCCAGCTCATTCGGTGTTTCCAGATAGAACGGCAGTCCCGCCAGCGCCGGATGTGTCACAATCCGCTCAAATGCCGCAAGTCCCAGCGATCCCTCGCCGATCTTCTCATGGCGGTCCTTATGGCTCTCAAACGGATTCTTGCTGTCGTTCAGATGAACCGCTTTCAGCTTCGAAAGTCCTACCACGCGGTCGAACTCCTCAAGCACGTCATCGAGGTGATCCACAATATCGTATCCCGCATCGTACACATGGCACGTATCCAGGCAGACACCCATGTGGTCTTTAATTCCACGCGCTCCAGAATCGCCGCCAGCTCCTCAAACGAGCGGCCGACTTCGGTTCCTTTTCCTGCCATCGTCTCGAGCAGCACCGTGGTCGTCTGCTCCGGTTTTAAAATTTCATTCAGCATCTCCGAAATCAGACGGATTCCCTCTTCCGCCCCCTGTCCGGTATGGCTGCCCGGGTGGAAATTGTAGCAGTTTCCCGGCGTATACTCCATCCGTTTCAGATCATCCGCCATCGTCATCCATGCAAACTCTCTCGTGTGCGCATCCTTCGAGCACGGATTCAGCGTGTACGGCGCATGTGCCAAAATGCGCTCGATTCCATGCTCCTTACTGTAAGAAAGAAACGCTGCGACATCCGCCTCGTCGATGGCTTTCGCCTTGCTTCCTCTCGGGTTTCTTGTAAAAAACTGAAAGGTATTCGCCCCGATGGACACCGCCTCTTTTCCCATGGCAAGATATCCTTTGGACGATGATAAATGACATCCTATTGTCAGCATAACTTTTATTCTCCTTTATTTCCAAACCACAACTCACCGATTCTCTGCGAGCCGCATTACTTAAAGCACAATTTTCCGGTACGGAATTCCCATCTCCGAGAGTGCTTCCTCCTCCCGCTTCTGACACGTAAAGAGCAGCACCTGCGTCCGGTTTTCCGCCAGCCATTTCAAAGTTTCTTTCAGCCGGTTTTCATCGTAAAACGCAAACGATTCATCGAGAATCACCGGCAGCTCCTCCTCGCCGCAGAGCACATCCATCGCCGCCATGCGGAGCGCAAAGTACGCCTGCTCGATCGTGCCGCGGCTGACCTGTTCAAGCGGCACATATTCGTCTGCGGTGTGAAGGCCGATCCGCAGATTCTCATCCATATTCACCTGCAGATAGCGGCCATTCGTCAGCGATGACAGCGTTTTTGACATCTGCTGTTTTAAGCGGTCGCCGATCCGGCTCTGCATCTGTACGGAGAGACTCTGGATCGTCTCCCCCGCCAGGGAAAGCGCATCGAGCTCTTCCTGCAGATGATCTTTTTCCGTCATGGAAATGCAGAGCTCTTCGTATTCACTCTGCAAGTTCGACAGCACCGTCTGTTTCTGCCCCAGCTCCTGCTTCAGGCGGTCCACATTCCACTGCTGGCGGCGGATCGCCTGCTCCTCCGGCTCCGTCACGACCTGCTCGACCTCCGTTTTCCGGTGACGGAACAGACTGTACGCCAGATACAAGAGCGCCGCAATCGCAAGCCCGAGTCCCGTTCTCGTCAGCAGCGAATCAATATGGAAGAACTGCAGAATGCATAAGAACAAGAGAAATCCAGCCAGCGCCACGCACGCGGCACCCCATTTGCGGCTCTTCCGAGATTCTTTTTTCATCTTCCGCACCCGTTCGATCGGCACATCCTTCTGATAGATATCCCTCTTCATCTGCTCTTTCGCCTGCTGCAGATTCTCCTCGCTCTGACGGCACTCCTCCGTAAAAACGGAAATTTTCGTCTCAAGTTCTTCCTTCCGTTTTTCCAGTCCCGCCAGCGTCTTTTTCTGTTCCTGCTCCAGGCGCTTTCTCTTCTGCTTCAGCAGATCCAGCGCCGCCGCCACATCGAGCTCTCCATCGCTGCTCCCCTGGTAATTTGCCATATAGTTCCGCAGCTCATCCGCAAGCCCTTCCTCGGTTCTTCCTTTTAACTGCCCGATCGAAGCCGTATTATCATACACAATCTCACTGACACCGCCGAGCAGCATGGAAAGATCGCCGTCCTCCACGGAGAGCACCTCGCCGTCCGTCAGGCACACCAGCTTTGCATTGGCGTTCTGCCGCCCGAAATTCCGTGTCAGGCGGAACCGTTTGCCGCCGCTTTCAAGCACCATCTCTCCCGCATAGTATGCCGGATTTTCCCATGGCTCATAACGACTGTAGACATCATTTTTTGCCGCCCGCCCCCGGCCGCGTGTCATGCCGAACAGCATGCTGCGGATGAAGGTATGGACGGTCGATTTTCCGCTCTCATTTTCCCCGCTGATGAGCTGAATCCCATCGGAAAATTCCAGTGTGCGGTTCTGCATTTTTCCAAAATTGCGGATTTCCAGTTTTTCTATTTTCATCTTCTATGCCTCCCGCAATCTTTTTTCAGCCGTTCCTGCGTGCCGCCAGCAGCGCCTCGAGACCATAGTCGAGCGCCTTCTGTGACTGCGCATCCGTCTTTGTTTCAAATGCTTCAATATAGGCGCTGATCAGACTAGCGCCATACGTTTTCTTCAGCTGTTCCAGATCGTATGCTGGACGTGTTTTATCCTCCACGGAGATGACTCTGCCGCAGTCCAGCAGCCGTTTCGGAGAAAATTCCAGCTCGGCGGCACGGTGTCCCACAAGTTTCAGGCGGATGATTTTTCGGATCTTCCCATCCTCCCGCAGCGCCAGCTCCTGTTTCAGCTTCGTCTCCAGCGCATACTGTGTCAGATCCTCCGTCACGTTCAACACCAGATCTTCGTACTCATATCTGGCAAACGGCACAAACTGAATCCGCATGCCGTGCTCGTCCACCGTTCCGCGGATGTAGCCGTGCGGCCCCAACTGCGTCTCATCCGTCGGTTCGAGTGCGCCTGCGTATGCCATTTTGTCGGGAATAAGAATCCCCGGCTTATGAATGTGCCCGCACGCAATATAATCAAACCCAGCCTGCGCCATGCGGCCCGGATTCCACGGCATGTGGCGGGCATCGCCGCCGTGCGCGAGCAGCAGATGATATTTCATTTTTCCCTCCGGCCGCACGCCGTCCAGCCGGTTTTCCAGGATCTCTTTTTTGTCGTAACTGCATCCGTACACCGCCGTCTTCTTCTCCGGGACTTCAACACACTCCGGCTCCGGCGACAGGAGCATTACCACGTTGTCTGCCCAGTCGAAACCGCGGTAAAAGCTCTCCCGCTTCACATAATCGTGGTTTCCGGCAATCAGCACGACGATCGTCTCCGGGATGGAAGCAAAGAGATCATTAACCTCTTTCAGTTCCCGCAGAAGCGGCTGGCACTGAAACAGATCTCCCGCGATCAGCAGAAAGTCCGTCTTTTCCCGACCGGCCAGGCGGATGATCCGCCGGAAGCTCTCCCAGATGGCCTCCCCGCGCTCCTCGCTCCAGGGAAATCCCGCATCCGGCTGCATGCCGAGATGCACATCCGCAATATGAATAAACCGCATAGGCGCATACCCCTTTCTGGATTCATTTTCTCCATTACTACAATACGGACGTCAGGCACACCAAATCCACATTGGATTCCACTGCACCCGGCATCCGTATTTTTTAAGTTTCTATATCACTTTTCGTAATTACAGCTCGCAGTTGTTTACTGTTCTCGGGAACGGGATGACGTCGCGGATATTGCCCATTCCGGTCAGATACATGACGCATCTTTCAAATCCCAGTCCGAATCCTGCATGGTGGGTAGAACCATATTTTCTGAGGTCCAGATAGAATCCGTAATCTTCCTCAGCAAGTCCCAGCTCTTTCATACGGCCAAGCAGTTTCTCGTAGTCGTCCTCACGCTGGCTTCCGCCGATGATCTCTCCGATGCCAGGAACCAGACAGTCCATAGCGGCAACGGTCTTGTTGTCATCGTTCAGCTTCATGTAGAACGCTTTGATCTCCTTCGGATAATCGGTAACGAAAACCGGTCTCTTGAAGATCTGCTCGGTCAAATAACGCTCATGCTCGGTCTGCAGATCGCATCCCCAGTATACTTTGTAATCGAATTTGTCGTTGTTTTTCTCCAGAAGCTCGATAGCCTCGGTGTAGGTTACACGGCCGAACTCAGAATTTACGACATGGTTCAGACGCTCGATCAGTCCCTTGTCCACGAAACTGTTGAAGAACTGCATTTCTTCCGGTGCATGCTCCATAACGTAGCGGATGACATATTTCAGCATTGCCTCAGCAAGCTCCATATCGTCCTCCAGATCAGCGAATGCGATTTCCGGCTCGATCATCCAGAACTCAGCTGCGTGGCGGGTGGTGTTGGAATTCTCTGCACGGAAAGTCGGTCCGAAGGTGTAGATATTGCGGAATGCCTGTGCAAAGGTCTCGCCGTTTAACTGTCCGCTTACGGTAAGGCTTGTCTTCTTTCCGAAGAAGTCCTGTGTGAAATCAACAGCGCCGTCCTCGGTTTTCGGAATATTGTCAAGATCCATGGTGGTTACCTGGAACATCTCGCCGGCTCCCTCGCAGTCGCTTCCGGTGATCAGCGGGGTATTGACATAAACGAAGTCTCTCTCCTGGAAGAACTGATGGATCGCATAGGCGCAGAGGGAACGAACACGGAAGACTGCCTGGAAGGTGTTGGTTCTCGGACGCAGATGGGAAATGGTACGAAGGTATTCCATGGAGTGGCGTTTTTTCTGCAGCGGGTAATCCGGTGCGGAAACGCCCTCTACGGTAACTTCTGCCGCCTGAATCTCAAACGGCTGTTTGCCTGCGGGGTAGCAACGAGGGTACCTTTTACGATGATGGCTGCGCCGACGTTCATTTTGGAAATCTCAGCGAAGTTTTCCATCTCATCGTGGTATACGATCTGCAGGGTTTCGAAATAGCTTCCGTCGTGCAGAACGATGAAACCAAAGGTTTTGGAATCACGTACGCTGCGCACCCAGCCGCCTACGGTTACTTCTTTGTCCAGGTATACTTCCCGGTTTTTATAAATCTCTCGGATGGTTGTAAGTTTCATTGTCTTTTTTCTCCCTAAATATTCATAGTGCTTTCTTTATTCTAGCACTTTTTGCGTCATTAGAAAACCCCGCAAATCACTCGATCTTTACTTTTTTAATATAACTGATGAAGACATTGCCGTTCTGTGCGAACAATGCATCGCTGTCATCGTCAGAAAGTGCAGTTGTCTCGCCCGTTGCCGGGTTATACAGCCAGGAATTTCCAAAAATATCGTATCCGGTCAGAAGCAGACTCTCGTTCGCGCCGGTCTTTACAACAACGCCGTAGCCGCTGCTGATCATGTAGAGAATTTCTTCTCTTGTGCAGCCCGTCAGGTTCAGCAGTTCGTAATCATCACCGAGTGACTCATTCAGCACGTTTTCGTCCAGAGATGCACTCTGGAATCCCGACGGCATCGTTGTCTCGTCGAGGCGCATGCCCTGCTGGCGGTTTCCGCGCTCCCACACATAGGACTGGCTGCTGTTCAGCACAACGCCGACATTCTCATCGGCAAGCTGTACGGCCTCGGCCGGGGAGCTTAAAATGGCGATCAGTTTTCCTTTTCCATATACATAGTAAAGATCTGCGCTGCCCGTGTCGTACGACATCGTAAGATCGGTCCGTAAGGTTGAATAGATATATTTCGGTGTCAGTGTCAGAAGCGACTGTGTTTTGCCGCTCGTCGAGAATTCCAGAAGGAACTGCTGCTCTCTTCTGTCGTCCACCGTTGCCAGGCGGCCCGTCACCAGTTCCTGGCTCTGCTGCTCGCCGTTCATGATGTGATCCTCCGGCGCATCCGCATAGCCGTTTTCCTGGCGTACCACGCGGTCCAGCTCCAGAAGGCCGTCCGAAATCGACACACCTGTCACATAATAGCCGTCCTGGTGATACTCTTTTTTCACGTTTCCGTCGATGCTGACAATCCGCACCGTATGCATAGCGAAAACTTCATTGCCGGAAATATCTTTTAAAAATATCGCTGTCGTTTGCCATACCATAGACAAAGTCTTCATTGATAAAGCCAAGTGCCCGGATCTTCTGTCCGTCATCCGCCGCAAAGCGCTGCGTTTCCCCGCTCTCCAGATTCATCACGGTGATGTTCATCGCACTGCTTGCATTGTCCGCATCCATCCACGCGATGCTCTCCTGGCTTTCCGATACTACAAAGCAGTCCTCCGGGATACTTTCCCGGACCACCGTCGTCGTGCCGGTTTCAATATCTACCTTACACAGGTTCTCATTCAGATAGAGATACATCTCTCTCTGCTTGTTGACGTAGGAGAGGCGGTCGAGCTGTTTTTTCAGCATCTCGTAGGAAATATCCGCCGGAACGAAAATCTCCTCGGTTGCCACATTCCGCTCGGCGCGATAATAGTAAACGGCTGCTCCCACTTCACCCTCGTGGTTTCCGCGGTTCATATAGCCATAAACAACAAACGTCACATCGCCCGCATCATCCACACGTACAATGTTGACATCATGCTCTCCGTGCTGTTCCCGGTCATCCATGCTGCCGTTCTCACGGAAGCTGAAAACGCGGATCGTCTTGTTGGCGCTGCGGTTGTAGCACCAGAGATCACCGTTTACTACAAATGCGACAATATCACCTGCCGTATTCGTCACATACTTGGTATCCTCGCCGGTCACACCGAGGTTAATGCCGGATTTCGTCAGAACACCAAGCTCCGGATCAAAGATCTGCTGTGCGCTCCGCTCGAAGTCCAGCAGAATAATCTCTCCGTCGGACTCTCGCATCCGGTAGAACTCGCTTACGGTATAATACTCCGTCTGTCCGTTCTCATCCTGCGCACTGATCATGTACTCCTGTTTGATGCTGGTCGTCGTCTCATTCGCTTCTTTGATCTGCTGCACCGGCTGCTGTACGATCGTCGGTGCGAGGCTTCCCCAGGAAATCTGGTCGAGGCTGGAATGAATGTTGACATTGAGGAACGAAGAATTATCCCCCGTCTCATCCGGCTCAAGCTGCGGAACGAGCGCTTCCGCCTGCGTTTTATCCAGGCATGTCTGCGCAAACATCTGCGTGTAGGCCAGATAATCGCCGACCTCCACGCCGTTGCGCTGTACAATGCGGGTGTAATACCAGGCAGACTGGCCGTTTCCGTAGGCAACCTCGAGCTTCAGCGTATATTCCTGATTCATCAGAATCGCGGTCTCTAACTGGAAGTCTGCTTTCAGATAGCTTCCGTCCTCGTCAAACGATTTCAGCACCGAGTTTTCAATCAGCGCTCCGCCGTCTGTGCTTTCCACCGTATAGGTCACGTTTATAATTTTCTGTCCCTTCGCATCAATTTCAAGCGTAAGCGAACGGTCCATCGGCAGCGGTGTCAGGTTTTCTCTTGTCGTTACGCCGTTCATCTCCTGGCGGTATCCGTACATGCGGTTCACTGTCGTGTCCGCGGTCTTCATGTACAGCACCGGAAGACTCGCTGCGTCCAGATCGGTCGCATTCTCCGTCGTCTCGTGGCTCATCAGGTGTGTGAACACACCGACTGATGCGGCAAAAACAGAAAAAGGATCAGAATCCTTGCTGCTCTTTTATTCATCACGGCTCCTCCTTTTCTGTGAGGAGGTCTGCCAGTGTCGGCTTCACATGGTACGCTTCCATGCACACTTTCAGTTCTTCCGGCAGTTTTTCGAGCCTTCCTGGCGTTTTACCGCGCGGATCAGAAGGTTCTTCGGCGTGTGCTCCATGTCGATGAATTCGAGAATCTGTGTCTCATAGCCTGCATTCTCCAGAAGCTTTGCCCGGATTCCGTCGGTCAGAAGCGCCGCCATGCGCTCTTTTAAGATGCCGTAATCCATGATCGGATACAGTTCTTTGTTTGCAATCTGGCGGTTCAGCTCATGCTGGCAGCACGGTAACGGAAAGAATAACTTTTGCATTCCATTTGACGGCCTTTTCCAGCGCATAGTCAGTCGCCGTGTCGCACGCGTGCAGCGTCACCACCATATCGACCTCGTCGCGGCCGGTATAAGAAGCGATGTCACCCTGATAGAAATGCAGCTTTTCATAGCCGTATTTCTCCGCCAGTCCGTTGCAGATTGCGATGACATCCTCTTTCAAGTCAAGTCCGATGATATTGACATCCAGTTTTTTCAGTTCGCGGAAGTAATAATACATCGCAAACGTCAGATACGATTTTCCGCAGCCGAAATCGAGAATCGTGATCTCGCGGTCCGATGGGAGCTGCGGCAGGATATCTTCGATGAACTCCAGAAAGCGGTTGATCTGGCGGAACTTGTCGTAGCGGGTCCGCACGATTTTGCCTTCTTTTGTCATAACACCAAGATCCTGTAAAAAAGGAACCGGGATTCCTTCTTCCAGAATATACCGTTTCTTCCGGTTGTGCGCCAGATTGACGGGTTTGCCGGTTCCTTTCATATGCGGTTTCTTTTTGATCGTCATCGTTCCCTTTTTGCTGACCAGAACGGATGCTGTGCAGGTGTCGGATTCGAGCTGCATCTGCTTGAAGGTTCCGTTCATCCAGTCGCTGATCCGGGTGATCACATCGTCTTTTGTCATATTTTTATGAAACTCCTTCGTGCCGACGGTCTCCTGGCACTGAAAGAGCAGTTTTCCTTTTATTTCAACCGGGCGTATTCTCACTTTGGACACTTCACTGTCCCCTCTTGGACCGCTGATCGTGATACGGTACAGCCCTTCCCGGATTTCATCCTGTAATAATTTCTGTAATTCCATTTATACTCTCCAAACTTCCTGAATCGTTTGTAAACATGTGTAATAAAGCCCCTTACAACCCCGCTAATATTGTAATCTGTTTTCCGCAAAACCACAACAAAAAAATTATTAAAAATGTGTTACCCTCTTATTACTTTATGGCGCGGTTTAAAGCCACAGATTGTAATAATGTTTCCTCCTGCTCCGCCTCCGGAACATTTCATTATAAAAAAGAACGCCGATTAAATCGAGCAGTTCCTCTTCTGCCGTTTTCTCATCCTTCCCGCCGTTTTCCCTGCTGTACTGACGTGCGATATTCCGGCAGGTGTGCTCCATCATGAGCCGGTCCGGGAATTCGTCGTACATCATGCTGCCGCGGTAATCCATGCGGTCACACTCTGCCTCCACCAGCCTCTGCAGATCAGATGCCGTCCGGGAATAATACGACTGCATCCGCTGCCGTTCCCGCGCTTCCTGCTGCTCCTCCATACTTCTTCCCCATAAGGGCTGTGCCGCAAAAAACGGCTCCGGCCGCTCCATCGGATTTCCCTGATAGGAATTTCTTCTATTTTCATACACTCTATCCTGATTCATGCCTGTTTTATTTCCTTTTTGCTCTTCCTTATACCATATGCACACCGCCGCCATTCTGCCGTTTTCCAGATCTCAAACACAATTTCACTTGCCAAAACCGCCGTTCCGTACTAAAATACAACCTGTATCTATTTTTCCGATACATCATATAGGAGTGAATATCATGAATCTGAATATGCAAGCTTTTAACATCAACACGCTGCTTGGCGGTCTCGATAAAGTCCGGGACGTCATGGGTGTTTACCAGCAGCAGCTTCTTCTGATTGTGATTGTTTTTGCCCTGCTGAACTGTTTCTTCGGCTATGCGCTCCGCAAACTCTGGAGCGTCATTCCCGGATTTTTTCTCGGCGCGGCCGCTGGTTATGCAGCGGGTACCTACACGAATCAGACCACGACGATCACCCTGGCGCTTGCCGTCGGCACCGGTCTTCTGACCGCAATCATTGCCTTCGTCCTCTACCGGATCGGACTTTTTCTTCTGATCTGCGGGCTCGTCGGCTTTTGCCTCTGGCATCTCGTTAATCCAAACGATATCACAGGTTATGGACTCGTCGCCCTCGTCGCTTTCGTGATCAGCCTGATCTGCGTTCCGTTCGAACGCATTTCCGTAATCCTGGTCACCTCCATCTGCGGCGCCCTCACGACGATCCGCATGGCATATTTCTTCAAGGACCTCGATCTGAACATGATGTTCTGGATTGTCTCTGCCATTCTCGCCGCAGCAGGCATGCTCTTCCAGTTTAAACCGTGGAAAGAGGCGGACTACTGGGAGGATGACGACGAAGAAGAACGCGAACACCGTGCAAAAGCGCGCGCCAGACGGAAGCGCAGATCCGGTTTCGATCCTCTTCCATCCAGAAAGAAGAAAAAGAAACGCCGCGGCTCCTCTTCCTCTTCTTCCGGCAACGCAAGAGATCCGTACCGCAGCTATCAGAAACCGTCGAACCGTACCCGTGTTTCGCAGAACACCATGTACGATTTCCGTTTTGTTCCGGAAGAACCTGACGATGACGACGATGAGAAAGATCTTCCGAAAATCATCCGCCGCCGGCCATCCGCAAAACCGGCCGCTCCGGAGGAGTTTGACGAAGAAGAAACATCCCCAAAAGCTTCCATGGGCGACACGAAGCCGTATACCTCTCCTTCCAAACCGCAGATCACCGAGGACGGCATCCCGGATGTCGATCTCTCCGCGATCCGGCAGCAGATTTCCGAAGAGGTACAGAGAATTTACGAAGACGATCAGAACTCGTAATCCGCACTGCAGCGCAGAAAACCCGGCAGGCAAAGGAACATTCCCTTGTCTGCCGGGTTCATTTTTTATCCTGATTTTCAGTTATAAACTATAAATGAGCAAATATCGAATTTTGCACAAACTTATCCCACAAACTTAAAAGCTTCTTCGAATGAGGCGCTGCTTTTTATGAGGCGGTACAGGTTTGCAAACTGTTCCTGCTTTAGCTGCTGC
>ENA-OQKL01000331-OQKL01000331.1-human-gut-metagenome-genome-assembly--contig:-NODE-331-length-16027-cov-3.079937_pt1 | contig 16027 bp, 15 predicted proteins | sample MGYA00242779_ERZ504800 | MGnify/ENA primary metagenome ERZ504800 (study PRJEB26092, sample SAMD00036410) | human gut metagenome | host: Homo sapiens | study: EMG produced TPA metagenomics assembly of... | reverse complement strand
TCGCCAATCGGTGCCCAGCGACCTTGCCATCGGTAGGTACTCACTGACGCCCTGCGCCGCATCCTCTACCACCGTTCAGATTCGTGCGTTTCTGGCGAGTTTCCATGATCGGTATCCATCTCACAGGCCACGCCCGCATAGTGAACCGGAACGATCACACGGGTCTTATCGGTAATGGCTGCCTCGATCTTGGTCTCGTCAATGTTCATGGTATCCGGACGAATATCCACAAATACAAGCTTTGCACCAGCCAGCACAAAGGCATTGGCCGTAGACGAGAAAGTAAAGCTGGGCAGGATCACCTCATCCCCGGGCTCCAGATTACAAAGAAGAGCAGCCATCTCCAGTGCGTGGCTGCCAGAGGTAGTCAGGAGCACCTTCTGGCTTCCTGTCATCTGCTCCAGCAATTGGTGGCATTTCTTTGTAAACTGTCCATCACCACAAATTTTATGCGCTCTGATTACTTTGGAAATATACTCCATCTCTTTGCCTATATAAGGCGGTCTATTAAAAGGAACCATGTTTCTTCCCACTCCAAATTAATTGTTTAATTACATTTTAACATATAATTCGACATATTGCAACCGATATGAAGTATTTTTAATGCCTTTCTCTGCGTTGTAGATAGATACGACCCACAGAAGGTAAAGAAAAGAGGGATAGAAAAGAATCAGGCGTTAGAAAGAATTTCACAGAGGAGATCAAGAGGGCTTTCTGTTGCTCCAGCGCAAATGATCTTTGCACTTTCGGTTTAGATCTTTTACACTTACAAACTTTTCCCAGTTGTAAAAATAGCGCTGGTCGTTTCGATGACTCCGCTCTACCTTGCCGTTGTGCCAAGGTGTTCTGGGCGGAATCAGCTTGTGCTGCACACCGGCGTTCTTCAAAGCAATGTCAAACGGACAGAGTGGAACGTATGCCTTTTTTGTTTACACCGTCACATACGGCAGCAGTTTCTCAAGCAGCTTTTCGCCGATGCCTTTTACATTCGTGAGCTCACGCACATCTTTGTATCCACCGTTTGCTTCGCGGTATTCGATGATTCTGTCGGCGAGTACTTCTCCGATGCCGTTCAGGCCAATCAACTCTTCCTTCGACGCGGTGTTGATGTTGACTTTTTCTTCGCTTAAAGCGGATGCAGCCGGCGCGCTCGATGCTGCTTCGCTTTGCCCTGTCGATGTCACCCTGTACGGTTCAAGCGGTGTATTCTCAAAGGAAACGCAGAACAGCACCGCCGCACACGCCATTAAAAACAGTGCGAACAGTAAAATTGTCCGTTGACTTCCCGCGCGCACAAGCGCTCCCCCTTATTTGTCCTCCGCATGCAGCGTCTTCACAAAATCCGTAAAATATGGCGGCAGCGGCGCTTCAAACTCCATATATTCGCCCGTGCGCGGGTGGATGAACCCGATGAGCCCCGCGTGCAGGCACTGCCCATGCAGCTGCGTGATGACTTTTTTCGGTCCGTAGACCGGGTCGCCCGCGACAGGATGCCCGATATACGCCATGTGCACACGGATCTGGTGCGTGCGTCCGGTCTCAAGGCGCAGGCGCAGCTGCGTAAATCCCGTAAAATTTTTTGTGACAAAATAGTGCGTCACGGCGTTTCTCGCGTTCGGCGTGTTTTGTACCGCCATGCGCTTTCTGTCCTGCGGATGACGTGCGATGGGCGCATCCACCGTGCCGTCCTCGCGAATTTTCCCGTACACCACGGCGCGGTATTCGCGCGTAAAGCTGTGCGCCTTGATCTGCTCCGCCAAGTGCCGGTGCGCGGTGTCATTCTTCGCGACGATGAGCAGCCCGCTCGTGTTCTTGTCAATGCGGTGCACAATGCCCGGGCGAATCACGCCGTTGATGCCCGAAAGCGAATCGCCGCAGTGGTACAGCAGTGCGTTCACAAGTGTACCGTCATAATTGCCCGCTGCCGGGTGCACTACCATACCCTTCGGCTTGTTCACCACAAGTAGGTCGTCATCTTCATATACGATGTCAAGCGGAATGTTCTCCGCCTTCACGTCGAGCGGGCGCGCTTCGGGAATCTCCACGCACAAAACGCTCCCCGGCGCAAGCTTCGCGCTTTTCTGCACAATCTTATTATCGCAGGTCACGTGCCCGTCGCGGATCAAATTCTGCACCGCAGAGCGGGAAAGCTCCGGCAGCGCCTCCGCAATCAGCTTATCGGCGCGCCAGCCCGCCGCTGTGACCTCAATCTCATGCAGCTCCGCCATACTTATTTCCCGACCCCGTCGGCAGTCGTTTCCGTCGGCTCGTTCACTTTTTTATCTGCCGCTTCTTTTTTGTCTTTAAAGAATAAGTACCACACGGCAAACAAAACTCGCACCGACCACCACGCAGCAGTCTGCAAAGTTGAACACATACGGAAAAAAACAGCACATGGATGTAATCGACCACATAGCCGAAAATAAAACGGTCAATGAGGTTACCGATGCCGCCCGCGATGATGAGCACGCACGACGTGCGCGACATCCATGTGTGGTGCTTATAGCGGAACAAAAGCACGAGCAACGCTGCCATAAGCCCTATCGTCAGTATGATCAAAAGCCACGAAAGCCCGGCAAAAAAGCCGAATGCCGCACCGTTGTTTTCAAGGTAACGGAACTCCAAAAGGCCCGGAATGCACGTCACGCTGCCGATGGGCTTTAAGTTTGTGATAACCGTCATTTTTATAAACTGATCGACAGCTGTCAGTACGGCGATCAGCAAAAGAATGAGAATGGACAAAAGAAATATCCCCTTATAACCCGAAAAAGGCGCAAGCCGGGCAAAACCGGTTTGCACCTTGGTTCGGTTCAATTATTCAACAGCACGGCGTCATTAAGCACGTACCGTTTAAAACAAATTCAATGTGTCCGAAATTATTCGGAAAGTGCTTTTGCGCAGCGCTCGCACAGATCCACGTATGCCGGGTTTTTGCCGACCGTGGAGGAATATGTCCAGCAGCGCATGCACTTGCAGCCTTCTGCCTTATCGACCTGCACGGAGAGGCCAAGTGCATCGTCGGAAAGTGTGCCGCCCTCGCCGTCCACGATCTCGACCTGAGATACGATGAACACGGTTGCAAGCTCGTCTTCCACAGACTTGAGGAACGCATACAGCTCGCCGGTGCAGAACAGCGTGACCTTTGCATCGAGCGATGCACCGATCGTCTTCTCTGCACGTGCGTTTTCAAGCGCCTTCTTCACAACATCGCGGATTGCATGGATTCTATCCCAGCGTGCGATGAATTCTTCCGTCACGTCGATGCCGTACTTTTCGCTCGTCGGCTTCGGCATCTCGTTGTAAACAACGTGGCGTGCATCGCAATCGGAAGCGTGCGGCATGCTCTGCCAGATCTCGTCGGAGGTGAACGCCAAGATCGGCGCGACCAGACGGGTCATCGCATCGAGGATGATATACATCGCAGTCTGCGCGGCGCGGCGTGCAGCGGAGTCCTTCTTCTCGGTGTACAGACGATCCTTGATGACGTCGAGATAGAAGTTCGACATATCCACAACGCAGAAGTTATGGATGGCGTGGTAAGCCTGGTGGAACTCGAAGGACTCATAGCCCTCGCGCACCTTCACCATCAGCCGATCCAAACGGTTCAGCGCCCACTTATCGATGGAAAGCATCTCAGAAACCTCTACACTGTCGGTATCCGGATTAAAATCGGAAAGGTTGCCGAGCATATAGCGCGCTGTGTTGCGGATCTTTCTGTATGCATCGGAAAGCTGTTTGAGGATTTCCGGGGAGATGCGGATATCGGCATGGTAGTCGGAAGAAGCGACCCACAGACGCAGGATATCTGCGCCGTACTTATCCACAATCTCCTGCGGCAAAATGCCGTTGCCGAGGGACTTACTCATCTTTCTGCCCTGACCGTCCACAACCCAGCCGTGTGTGACGACAGCCTTGTACGGCGCTTTGCCGCGCCATGCAATGGACGTGAGCAGCGAAGACTGGAACCAGCCGCGGTACTGGTCTGCACCCTCAAGGTACAGGTCAGCCGGCCAATGGAGATAATCGCGTGTATCGCAAACGGCAGCATGGGTCACGCCGGAATCAAACCAAACGTCCATGATGTCGCGCTCTTTTGTAAAGGAGGTGCAGCCGCACTTCTTGCACTTTGTGCCTGCGGGCAGAATTTCTTCCGCTTCCTTGATGTACCAAGCATCGGAGCCCTCTGCGCGGAACAGCTCGGAAACTGCGTGCATTGCGTCCTTCTCGATGAGCGGCTCGCCGCAGTCCTTGCAGTAGAAAATCGGAATCGGCACACCCCAGCGACGCTGACGGGAGATACACCAGTCGTTGCGGTCACGGACCATGGAGGAAATGCGGTCTTCGCCCAACCCGGGATCCACTTTACGCCCTTGATGGCTTCAATAGCCTGATCCTTGATAGCGTCCACGGAGCAGAACCACTGCTCGGTCGCACGGAACAGAACCGGCTTCTTGCAGCGCCAGCAGTGCGGATACTGGTGGATGATCTTCTGTAAAGCGAACAGTGCGCCTGTATCCTCAAGGTGCTGTGCAATCGCCTTGTTCGCTTCCTCGGTCGTCAGGCCTGCAAACTGGCCCGCTTCCTCGGTCATCTTGCCATGGCTGTCCACCGGCACAACAATCGGAATTTCGGGATAGTGATTGTGGCAGACGTCATAGTCTTCGACGCCGTGGCCCGGAGCCGTGTGAACGCAGCCGGTACCGCTTTCCAACGTAACGTGGTCGCCCACGATGACGAGAGATGTGCGGTCGATGAACGGGTGCGCCGTCTTCATATACTCAAGATCGCTGCCCTTTAAGGTGCCAAGAATCTCGTAATCGGTCTTGCCCGCCGCCTGCATGGCAGATTCGGTCAGGGCCGTTGCCATCACATAGTATTCGTCGCCGGACTTTACAAGTGCATATTCAAATTCCGGGCCGACGCAAATCGCGACGTTCGCGGGGAGCGTCCAGGTCGTCGTCGTCCAGATTACGAAGTAGGTCTTACTCAGGTCTGCGCCCATCGGGGTCAAAAGGCCCTTGTCGTCCGTCACGCGGAACTTCACATAGATGGAGTGGCAGGGATCCTCTGCGTATTCAATCTCGGCTTCCGCCAGTGCAGTCTCGCACTCCGGGCACCAGTAAACCGGCTTTAAGCCCTTATAGATGAGGCCCTTCGTCGCCATTTCGGAGAAGATCTCGATCTGCTTTGCTTCAAATTCCTTGCGCAGAGTGACATACGGGTTGTCCCATTCACCGATGCCGCCAAGACGCTTGAAGGAGTTGCGCTGCTCATCGAGGTAGCCGAGGGCAAACTCGCGGCAGAGCTTGCGCAGCTCGATGTCGGAGATTGCAGTGGAATTCGAAACGCCCGCTTTCTTTCTGGCCTTCAGCTCGGTCGGCAAGCCGTGGGTATCCCAGCCGGGAACGTACGGTGCCTTAAAGCCGGACATATTCTTGTAGCGAACGATAAAGTCTTTCAGCGTCTTATTCAGCGCCGTGCCGAGGTGGATATCGCCGTTTGCATACGGAGGGCCGTCGTGCAGAACATAAAGCGGCTTACCGTCGTTCTTTTCGAGAACGGTCTCGTAAACCTTGTCTTCATACCACTTTTCGAGCATTACCGGCTCGCGCTTCGGTAGGCCGGCCTGCATGGCAAAGTCGGTCTTGGGGAGGTTCAATGTGCTTTTGTAATCCATATATTGATCCGTGCCTTTCTGCTGGTTTTATCTTCTCTTAAATTTACCCTTTTTCTTGTCGCCTTCGTCTTCAACGCCGAACTCCAGCGTGCTGAAAAGGGCCTCCTTTTCTTTCTGCAAAGATTCCGGGATGTCGGCGTAAGCGTTCAGATCAAGGCCGATGCCGCTGAACTGCTCCTTAATATAAGAGTCCTTGTCGTAAACAGGCTGCGGCTGTACCGGCGCCGGTGCGGGGATCGGCTCCGGGACAGGTGCGGGAGCGGGCTTCGGCTCTGCGGGGGCCGGTGCGGGTTCCTCTTTGACCTGCTGTGCCGCAGGCACCGGGATTTCTTCTTCCGGCTCCTCAATCACTTCAGGCTCGGTGTATACCGGCGTCGGTTCCTCGGCGGGCGCTTTTTCCTCCTGCTCTTCCTCCGGCAGGTCAAACGTCGGAATCTTCTCAATCACGGCAAGGTGTTCTTTATAAATGCCGTAGAGCGATGCGCGGAAGTTTGTCACCTCGCGCTTCATGTTCTCCAGCTCTTTCTCTTTTGCGGCGATCTGCTTTTCATAGGACTTCACAAGCGTTTCGGAGCGGCCCTTCGCATCTTTTACAAGAGCGTCCGCCTTCGCGTTTGCGTCGTTCACAATCTTCTCGGCCTTCGCCTTTGCCTCACGGATGGAAGCATTGCCAAGGCGCTGTGCGCTGAGGATTGCGTCCTTAATACCGTCTTCCTCTGCACGGTAAGACTCAATTTTTGCAGCCAAAATAGAAAGCTTCTCCTGCAGCTCGGCGTTTTTCGCCTGTAACTGCTGCACAGCGGCGGAATCATCCGTCTTGCGCGTTTTAATCTCTGCGTTTTCCTTTGTGAGTGCCGTTACGGTCTCCAAAACTTCATCAATAAACTGATCGACATCATCAGAATTGTAACCGGAAAAATTTGATTTTCTGAAGCTGACTTCATTGATGTCTTTAATCGATAACATGTGTGTAAGCCTCCTATATGTATTTTCTGCATTTCACAGATAAACGGCCCTTTTTCGTGACCGGGCCGAGCATATCAACAATAAATCGCCCGCAGCGGCGTATGGAGATGATGTCTCCTTCATTTACACGGTGCGAAACGGAATCCGTCTCCCTATGGTTGACGGAAACCAAACCCGCGTGCACCATCTGCGCGGCTTTTTCCCTGCCGGTGCCCGCCAAAAAGGCAACCAAGCAGTCTAAGCGTTCCGAAGCGACCACGCCGCCCATCGGCTGAAAGCTGTGCGCCTGCGGCAGCGGATCTGTAAAGCCCTTTGTAATCTGCACCCCCACCGACCGATCTTATCGATCTGCGAAAGAAAGTGCGGCGCAAGCTCTGTTTTCACAAACAGCACGGCGCGCCCTTCTTCGGCCAGAATATCGCCGAGCGATGCACGCACCACGCCCTGTGCCAGAAATGAGCCCATAAAATCGCGGTGTGAAAGCGCATCCTGCCGGCGAAACTTCACCGTGAGCCCCGTCACCGGGAACTCCTCATCTAAGGGTTCCATGTAGTCAGGAAACACGCCCAAAACCGTTCGCTCCGCTTCGGGAAAGCCACCGAAAAATCGGTAATTTTCCGCATGTGCACGGCGCAAATATTCTTCTGCGTACGCGCGCTCGGAAAGATCCAAAAAGCCCAAGAACGCCGGCCTTTTTTCGCCAAGGCGCAGGCAATCCTCTATTTTCGCTTCAAAAAGCTTGTCTTCCTGTGCGGCCATATCAGAACGTTACGCCGTTCTGTGCAAGATCATCGCGAATCTCCGCACCGCTCAGGCTCACGCCCGCAGGCGTGAAAATATAAGTCTTCGCGGCGATGGGTCTCACCTCGCCGTGGTTCGCGTAAGAAGCGCCGCTGAGGAACGCCAGAATATAGCGCGCCTCGCTCGCGTTCGTCTCTTCAAAATTCACAACAACCGTATGGCCCTGGTTGATCTCATCCGCAATGCTATTTGTGTCGTCACGGAAAGAGTTCGGCTTAAACACAACCACCTGTGCGCCTGCGCGTGCGTGGTTAATGTTCACAACGCGGTTCGAGCTTGAAGAGGAGAACGAACGGCGTGCGGAAGGCTGCTCCTCGCGGCTGTCTGCCGTGGGCTCCGTGGCCTCGTCCTCGTAGTATTCATCATACTCGTCGTCGGGCGGGTTCCACATTTTCTGAAGCTTCTCTACAATGCCTGCCATATATTATACCTCCATTTTCTGCATAACAGGGTCGGTCAGCGCGTGTAGTCGCGCGGGCCGAAAAGCGAAGAGCCGATGCGCACCATAGTGGCGCCGCACTCGATGGCCTCCGCGTAATCGGAAGACATACCCATCGAAAGGCAATTCATAAATACATTATCTATTTTTTTGGCGCGGATGTCAATAAAAGATTGATGCATTTGGGAAAAATAATTGCATAGCGCGGATTTTTCCGCACAAATTGGTGGAATTGCCATCAATCCGTTTACCTGAATGCCCGGCAGCACGGCAATTTCTTCCAATAACTCGGGCAGCGCAGCTTTTTCGATGCCGCCCTTGCTTTCTTCCCCGCCGATATTCACTTCAATGAGCACCGGCATTTTGCGGCCTATTTTCTCCGCAAGGCGGGAAATTTCCTTTGCAAGCTTTACGGAATCCACCGACTGGATGCAGTCGACCTTATCGATGATATATTTCACCTTGTTCGTCTGCAAGCGCCCGATGATCTGGCCGGAAACGCCCTTGTCCCAATCGATCTTTTCATATTTGTCCATGAATTCCTGCACGCGGTTTTCGCCGATGAAGCGCAGGCCGCAGCCGATGGCGTGGTTGATGACCTCCGCCGGCACGGTCTTCGTCGCCGCAAGAAACGTGATGTCCTCGGGCTTTCTGCCGGAGCGCACCGCTGCCTCCGCAATGCGGTTCGTGATGACCTTATAGTTTTCCTCTACGTCCCTAAAACGCTCCTCAAAGCATTTTTCCGTCATAAAGATCCGTCCCTTCCACAATGACTTCATCGTAAAGCTGTATCGTTCTCGAGGTGACGAGCTGTTCTTTTTCCGAGGAGGAAAGGTTCAGCTTGCACACGGCATAGCCGTCGATCGTCGCATCGGAGAATACCTGTACAAAGCGCACGCGGCTGCCGGACTTGATGTAAACACCCTTCACGTTCTGTTCCACATGCTCCGTCACATTGCCGTCCGTGTCCGTATCCGTCACGGTCACATCCGCAAAGTGGATGGCCTTTTCGTTCACGAGCACACCGGCATACGACTGTAAATCGATGCGCAGCGGCTCCTTGCGCGCGGCGGCAAGGTCTGTGTTCATGTAAGAGCACTTCAAAATGGCCACTGCGTCCCCGCTCGCTTCGTCCCTATTGATCTTCACGACCTCGGCCGGGATTGTCTCCGCCGTCGCAAACGGCATCTCCACCTTCACATTCGTCGTGCGGTCAAGCCGCACAAGGTCGTTTTCATCGATGATGCACGCAATGTACCAGTTGAATTCCTTTGCCACCTTGCCGATGACCGTGCTGTCCGCATTGCTGCCCGCTTCGCCTTCCTCCAGCGCACGCACATCGCTTACGGTCAGCTGCTCCACATCGTCGATGTCCACCGCGTTTTCGTAGCCGTCCACCGTATGGATAAAATAACCGGAAGCCGGCGACGTTACCGTGCCGGTGCTTGAAGAGGTCGTCGTCTCCAGCGTTGCACGTTCCGATTTCAAATTCTCAATGTGCGCCACATAGCTCGCGGAATCCTCCGCGCCCGTCACGATCTGCTTTTGGCCCATCAAGAGGTACAGGTCGTTTTTATCGTTCGAGATCGACGAAAACGCACCGGATTTCAAATCGGAAAGCAGCCCTGTGACCGTTTTATTGATCTGGCTGCCGATGTTCTTCGGGTTCGAGGACGCGACCTCTGTGGGGTTCTCCAGCACGGCTAGCCGCGTAAGCTCCTCGTCGATGCGCAGCATGCGGTTGTGTGCGGCGGCGTCCTCTTCCGCGGGGTACAGCTCTGCTACCGTGCCGCCGAACGCCGTTTTCTCTCCGTCGTCGAGCGTGTAGTTCAAAACGCCGTCGTACCGCGAGTACACAAGCTCCTCATTGCGGATAATAAAGCCCGTGGTGTCGATGGATGCGGAAAGGTCAGCGTACATGGCCGTTTCCGTTTTAAATCCGGTGTATTGGCTTCTGTAAATCTGGTAGCCTACATATATCAAAAGCAAAATCGCCACGGCGATCGAACTGATTTTACGAAATAATGTGTTGCTTCCCATAGCGGGGCTTCCTTTCAGTCTTCAAAATGCGCGCGGGCTATGTCCTCTGCCGCGCTTATCAGGTCTGCCGGGGCATCAAAATCATCCGCAAAAAGCCACACGGCATCTTCCTCCCGGCGGAACCACGTCAATTGGCGCTTGGCATAGCGCCGTGTTTCCCTTTTTATATTTTCCTTTGCTTCGTCTAAGGAGCACTGCCCCTCAAAATACGGGAACAGCTCCTTGTAGCCGATGGCCTGCACGGAGGTCTGCCCCGGCGTGCCATACCGCTTAAAATAATCCTCGGCTTCTTTTAATAGGCCGTCTGCAAACATCTGCTCCACGCGCAGGTTGATACGCCCGTAAAGCGTCTCGCGGTCTCTGAAAGACAGCACCAACATTTTCCCGTCATACGGCGATTCCACCGCTTTCGAGTCCTTCGCCTGCTTCGAGAACGGCTCGCCCGTCACCATGCAGTATTCAAGTGCGCGGATGACCCTACGCATATTATTCGGATGGATACCCTCGGCCCCCTCGGGGTCAAGCTCGTTTTAGCCGCGCATTAAAGCGGTTCAATGCCGTACTGCCGCAAATTCCGCTTCCAAATTACCGCGGATTTCATCGTACACGGCTGTTTTCCGTAAACGGCACCGCCTTTTAAAAGCGAGCGCGCATATAAGCCCGTGCCACCGACAAGCAACACGTTTTTGCCACGCGCACGTATGTCTTCGATCACCTTTCCTGCAAGCGCCACATAGTCGCTCACGCTGAACGGCTCCGCAGGATCCTGAAAACCCATCAGGTGGTGCGGCACACCCTGCATCTCGTCCGCGGTCGGCTTTGCCGTGCCGATCTCCATGCCCCTATAAATCTGCATCGAGTCACACGAAACCACCTCCGCATGGAGCTTTTTCGCAAGCGTTACGGAAAGCGAGGTCTTGCCGGAGGCCGTCGGCCCGCACACCGCGAATACCTTGATTTTCTCTTGTACTTCCGTCATTCCGGCGCCCCCTTTTTGTTTACATAACTTTATAATAACACAACTTTCATCCGTGTTTGTGAGCAAACCGTTAAACTCTGCCGAATTCTTTTTCCAGCGTTCGCTTTTTCAGCATCACGTAGATCGGCCTGCCGTGCGGGCAGTAGCGCACATCGGGGTTCGCTTCCAGCTCTTCCGCAAGTGCAATGAGCTCCTCTTTTTTCGAGGCGTTCCCACCCTTAATGGCTGCGCGGCACGCAATGTTGTGGTACAGCCAGTCCATGTGCTCCGTCGTCGCGTCGGTCTTGTTTTCTTCAAGGTATCCCGCCATTTCGAGCACGGAGTCCTTGATGTCCGCACCGTTCAAATTAAGCGGCGCGCTGCGCACCAAAACGGTACCGCTGCCGAAATCCTCCACGTCAAAGCCCGCCTGCTCAAAAACACTCAAATTCTGCAAAACCGCCGTGTACTCGTTTTTGTCCATCGTCACCGTCACGGGCACAAGCAGCGTCTGCGCCATAGCAGCTTCTTCGCGCCGTTTGAGCTTTTCGTACAGCAGTCGCTCATGCGCGGCATGCTTGTCAATAAACATCAGCGTCTGCGCGTCGTATTCAAGGATGATATACGCGTCAAACACCTCGCCGATCACCTTATGCGCCATGCGGGGTAAATCCCGCTCCGTCTCCGGCACAATGCATGTTTCCGGCTGTGCGTTGCTTTCCGGATTTTCCTGCACCGCTTCCGTCTGCACGGGTGTTTCCTCCCACGCCGGCGGCACGGGCTCCGTCTCGGGCGGCTGCGGTAAGGGCGGTTCTTCCGTTATCACTTCCGGCTTTGTCATCGGCTGCGGCTCCGCCTCCAAAACGCGCTCGATCGACGTACGAATACTTTCAAGCTGCGGCTTTTCCTCCCGCTCTGCGCTGTCCGAAAACGTATGCGGCATCGGCGGCATATCAACGGGCGGCTCATACGGCGCTTCCGCCTCTTTTTTGCTCGTGTTGATAACGGGCGCAGACTTCACGACCGACGCAGGCATCGGCTTCACCGTCTCCGTTTTCGGCGGCGGATTCAGCACCATTTGCTGCGGCTTTACGACCACATCCGGCTTATACGGGTCAACAGGCCGCCTTGCGTGCTGCGCAAGGTCAACGGACTTCATATCGCGGCTCGCCGTCACGGCGGATTTCACCCCGTGGTACACCGCATCAAACACCGGACGCTCGTTCACAAAGCGCACCTCCAGCTTCGCCGGATGCACGTTCACGTCGACGACCGACGACGGCAGCTCGATGTGCAGCACGCACGCCGGGAATTTACCCACCATAATCGCGCCCTTGTACGCTTCCTCCAGCGCCACACACGCCGTGCGGCTGCGCACAAAACGCCCGTTGATGAAGAAATTCTGCATGCTGCGGTTCGGTCGGCTCGCAATCGGCGACGAGATATACCCGTGCACGCGAATGCCGCCCAAGGTATAATCCACCGGCAGCAAAGCGCCGGAAAACTCCTTGCCGAACACCGCATAGATTGCCGAGTTCAGCTTGCCGTCGCCCGGCGTGTGCAGCACTTCCTTGCCCTCGCGAATGAGGCGGAACGAGATTTCCGGATGCGAAAGCGCAATTTTGTCCATCAGCCCCGCCACGGAGTTGCCCTCTGCGGTGTCTTTCTTCAGAAACTTCATACGCGCCGGCACGTTAAAAAACAGGTCGCGCGCCGTAATGGTCGTGCCAAGTGGGCAGCCCGCGTCTTCGATCTCCACGTCGCTGCCGCCCTCGGAGGAATAGTGCGTGCCGATTGAACTGTCCGCCGTGCGCGTGATGAGGTCAACGCGCGACACAGCCGAAATGGACGCCAGCGCCTCACCGCGGAAGCCGAGCGTCAAAATCGCGTCTAAGTCGTCCTTTTCGCGCACCTTGCTCGTTGCATGGCGCAGAAATGCCGTCGCCACGTCCTCGCGCGCAATGCCGCAGCCATTGTCCGTCACACGGATATACGTCACGCCGCCGCGGCGAATTTCCACCGTGACAATCGACGCGCCGGAGTCAATGGAGTTTTCCACAAGCTCCTTAATGACGGAAGACGGGCGCTCCACCACCTCACCGGCAGCGATCAGCTCCGCGACCTGCTTTTCCAAAACGTGAATTTTCGGCATTTTCTGCACCTTCCTTTCGCGTTAAATTTATTTCAGCATATTTGCAAGTTCAAACAAAATGTTCATGGATTCGATCGGCGTCAGCGTGTTGACGTCCAGGCTTTTCAGGCGGTTTAAAACCTCCGTATCCTTTGTCAGCATCGTCAGCTGTATCGGTTCCTCCTGCTGCACTTTCACGGCGTTTTTCGGTTTTTTCACCATCTCGCCGCTCTCAAGGCTCTTTAACACCTCTTTCGCACGCCGCACCACCTTGTCCGGCACGCCCGCGAGCTTCGCGACCTCAATACCGAAGCTGTCGTCCGCGCCGCCGCGCACGATACGCCGCAGGAACGTGATGTCGTCCCCGCGCTTTTTCACCGCAATACTGAAGTTCTGCACACCGGGCAAAAGGTCTTCCAGCTCCGTCAGCTCGTGGTAATGCGTCGCAAACAGCGTCTTCGCACCGCACAGCTTTTTGTCGTGTACGTATTCGATGACCGCCCGCGCAATGCTCATGCCGTCAAACGTCGAGGTACCGCGGCCGATCTCATCTAAAATCAGCAAGCTGTCCTTCGTGGCGCTCTTCAAAATTTCCGCCACCTCGGCCATTTCCACCATGAACGTGGACTGCCCCGCGCAAGGTCGTCAGAAGCGCCCACGCGCGTGTAGATGCCGTCCACAATGCCGATCTCCGCCGCGCTCGCCGGCACAAAGCAGCCGATCTGCGCCATGATGACAATGACCGCCACCTGCCGCATATATGTAGATTTACCCGCCATGTTCGGGCCCGTAATGATAGACACACGGTTCTGGTTCGGGTCCATCTCAAGGTCGTTCGGCACAAACGGCGTGCTGCCCGTCAGCAGCGCCTCCACCACCGGGTGCCGGCTGTCCTTTAAATACAGCCTGCCGTTCGCCGTAATGGTCGGGCGCGTGTAGTCGTTCCGCACAGATACCGCCGCAAACGATGCCAAAACATCCAGCTCCGCAATCGCCTTCGCCGTCTCCTGCACGCGGGTCAGCTGCCCCGCAATCGTCCTGCGCACTTCTTCAAACAGCTTGCCCTCAAGTGCAATAGAACGGTCGTGCGCACCTAAGATGCGGTTTTCAAGCTCCTTTAATTCCTGCGTGATGTACCGCTCGCCGTTTGCAAGCGTCTGCTTGCGCACGTAGTGCTCCGGCGTCTTGTCCTTAAACGCGTTCGAAACTTCAAGGTAATACCCGAACACGCGGTTATACCCCACGCGCAGTTTCGGAATGCCCGTCGCTTCGCGCTCGCGCGCCTCCAGCTCGGCGATGAGCTGCTTGCCGTTCGTCATGTCACTTTTCACTTCGTCAAGCTCCGCGTTGAAGCCCTCACGGATAATGCCGCCCTCACGGATCGTGTGCGGCGGCTCCTCCACAACGGCGCGGTCAATGAGCTCGCAAATATCGGAGAGCACATCCATGCGGCTGTCGATGTCGCGCAGCATCGTCGCTTTAAACGTCGCAGAAAGCGCTTTCAGCTGCGGCAAGCGCGTCAGCGCCGACCACAGCGCACGCAGGTCTTTGCCGTTTACAGAGCCGTACACCACGCGCGTCATAATGCGCTCCAGGTCAAAAATGCCCGTCAGCGCCTCGGTCACATCGTCTAAAAGCGGGCGGTTCTCAAACAGCTCCTCCACCGCGTTTTGCCGCAGCGTAATGCCCGCCGGGCTCAAAAGCGGCTGCTCGAGCCATGTGCGGATAAGCCGCTTGCCCATCGCCGTTTTGGTCTTGTCAAGCACCCACAAAAGCGAGCCGCGGCGCTCCTTGCTGCGCATCGTCTCGAGTAATTCAAGGTTTCGGCGCGTGTTTAAATCAAGCCGCATCGTCTTCGCCTGCGAATATATGCGAATTTCCTCCATGCGCTCCAAACCCGTGATTTGCGTGCGGCTGAGATACTCGAGCAAAGCGCTCAGCGCCGCCGTGATCTCCGGGAAATTCAAAACGTCGGAGCGTTCCAAAACCTCGGGGTGAAACTGCGCCTTCACCGTTTCTTCCGCATGCAGCGGTTCGTAAACCGCAAAATCCATGCACTCGAGTGACGCCGAAAGCTTATCGGAAATGAATTTCGCCACGTCCGTCAAATCGGTAAATTCCGGATTGATGAGGATTTCGCGCGGCGTAAATCGCGACAGCGCGTCGATAACCGCGCGGGAGAGCGACTCACCCTTCTCCGCCGTCAGCGTCGTCGCCTCCAGCTCGCCCGTTGAAATATCCGCAAAGCAGATGCCCACCTTATCACCCTGATAATACGCGGAAGCGATGTAGTTGTTCTTCGCCTCGTCGAGCATGCTGCTTTCCATAACGGTGCCGGGCGTGATGACGCGGATAACGCTGCGCTTTACGATGCCCTTTGCAAGCGCCGGGTCTTCCATCTGCTCGCAGATGGCAACCTTGTAGCCCTTTGCCACAAGCCGCGCGATATACGTCTCCGCGCTGTGGAACGGCACGCCGCACATCGGCGCGCGCTCCTCCTGGCCGCAGTCACGGCCTGTCAGCGTCAGCTCCAGCTCACGCGACGCGATTTTCGCATCGTTAAAGAACATCTCGTAAAAGTCCCCAAGGCGAAAGAAAAGGAGCGTGTTCGGGTACTTTTCCTTCACTTCAAAGTACTGTTTCATCATCGGGGAATAATCAGCCATGCCCGGCCTCCATATCGTTAAGATTCAGTCAACAAGTGAATTACTGCCAAAGGCAGATTTTTGTAAAGTAGGTGCGCGAGATGCGCCGTCAGATTTTTCGTCATGAGCGTATATGCCTTGCGTAGTAAATTCCGCAGGCAGGCCGGCGCCTGTCAAGGACTTTACGACCGGTATGGCGGAAAAGATGCAAGCAGATCACGTGCAAACTTTGCAAAATTCTGCCTTAGTGGCAGCCACCGCCGCAGGTCGCACAGCTGCCGGTGCAGCCGCAGGCATCGGGATCGCAGCCATCCGGGTCCTGACCCTCCGCGCACATGGAAAGCACACCCGTCACGCGCTGCATCAGCGC
>ENA-OQKL01000327-OQKL01000327.1-human-gut-metagenome-genome-assembly--contig:-NODE-327-length-16055-cov-3.392705_pt1 | contig 16055 bp, 15 predicted proteins | sample MGYA00242779_ERZ504800 | MGnify/ENA primary metagenome ERZ504800 (study PRJEB26092, sample SAMD00036410) | human gut metagenome | host: Homo sapiens | study: EMG produced TPA metagenomics assembly of... | reverse complement strand
GCGTTCCATCATTGCGAAGGTGACCCGTGACCGTATCATGGTGGAACTCGATCAGACCTATCCGGGATATGGCGTTTCTTCGATAAAGGCTATGGGTCAAAGGCCCACTTTGGATGCCCTTGCGGCCTTGGGTGTAACGCCGTGGCACCGTAGGACCTATGAACCCATCAAGGACTTGCCAGCCGGCTCGCCTTACCGCCTGCCATCAGCGAAGACAAGCTCCTGAAGCTCAAATAGCGCGATGCACGAACGGACTCGTTTCGGCCGCTGGGGGGAGCGGGCAGCCGCGGCCTATCTCCGGCATCAAGGGTATATCATTGAGGCCCAAAACTACAGTTCCAGTCATGGGGAACTTGATCTTGTGGCCCGCAAGGGGCATCTGCTTGTCTTTGTTGAAGTCAAGAGCCGCCGAACTGACCTTTATGGCAGACCCCGCGATGCCGTTACGGAGGAAAAAGCCGCTCGCATCAGGGAAACCGCCTATGAGTATCTGCAGGACCATAAACGCCCCGGCGACCGGATCCGCTATGACGTCATTGAAATCATGATGCTCTTTGGCCATTTTCAGCTCAATCATTTAAAAAACTATTTGTAACCGGGAACAAAGGCGAGACCTGTTGACTGTTTTTAGGCAGCTTGTCCCAAAGAAGGAGTGACGATATTGTACGCACGGACATGGGGAGAAACGACTTGCGGCATCAATGGCGAAATGATTGTTGTTGAGGTTGATGTGGCCAATGGAAAGTTTAATTTTGAAATTGTGGGACTGGCTGATACAGCTGTCAAGGAATCCCGGGAGCGTGTCCGCAGTGCCATCAAGAATTCAAGCTGCAAGTTTCCCGATCAGCATATTACGGTCAACCTTGCTCCTGCCGATCTAAAAAAAGACGGATCCGGTCTCGATCTGCCCATTGCCATAGGTATCCTGGCTGCCCAGGCAAGATTGGAACTGCCTAAGGATGATGCCCCTGTCTTTGTAGGTGAACTCGCCCTTGATGGGTCCCTGCGGCCGGTGAGCGGTATTCTGCCCATGATTTTACGAGCACGGGACGAAGGGCGGGGAAGCATCTTTATTCCCGCAGGCAATGCCGAGGAAGGGGAACTCGTAGATGGCATCAATGTTTTTACGGCCCATCATTTAAGTGAGATTGTCCGTCATCTCAAAGGGGAAGCGGCACTTTTGCCGTTAAAAAAATGCCTGCGGTTTTCTGAAGAGGAAATTCCGACAACTGTCGATTTTTCCGATGTCCAAGGACAGGTCGTGGCCAAAAGGGCCCTCGAAATCGCAGCCGCCGGCGGACATAATATCCTTATGGTAGGCGCGCCTGGCGCAGGTAAGACTATGCTGGCACGGCGTCTTCCGACCATTCTGCCGCCTATGACTGAGGAAGAAGCCCTTGAGGTTACAAAAATCTATAGTATTGCTGGTCTCCTCAGTCATCGCCATGGCATTGTCATGGAACGACCCTTTCGCAGTCCTCATCATACGGTTTCAAACAGTGCCCTTATAGGCGGCGGCAGTATCCCCAAACCGGGGGAAGTGACCTTAAGTCATCATGGGGTACTCTTTCTTGATGAACTGCCGGAATTTACTCGCAGTTCCCTGGAGGTTCTCCGGCAGCCGCTGGAGGACCGGATTGTTACCATCAGCCGCGTTCAGGCAACACTGACTTTCCCTGCTGATTTCATCTTGGTAGCAGCCCAGAATCCCTGCCCCTGCGGCTTTTTTGGGCGATCGCGAGGTGCCGTGTCGCTGCTCGGCGGCGATGGTCGAGCGCTATCGGTCTAAACTGCGCGGTCCTTTGGCCGACCGTATCGACATGATGATCGATGTGACCCGTCCCGACCCTCAGGTGATTATCGAGGGCGCGGAGGGTATGTCGTCTGCCGAGTTACGTGACTACGTTGTGCGCGGTCGCGCTTTTCGCGCCTGGCGCGAATCCCGTATGGACGATGCGGATGCCGAGGCCGAGGATGACGAGACACGGTCCATTGACGGCGTCGTTTCGACCTTTGAGCTCGATGATGCGGCGGAGAAGTGTGTGCTCGGCCTGTCGAAGCGCACGCATCTCACAGGGCGTGGCATCGTGCGCCTTGTTCGCATTGCGCGCACGATCGCAGATGTCGCCGAGAGCGAGCAGGTGACGCAGGACCACGTGCTCGAGGCGGCGATGTACCAGGGAAGGAGGGACCAATGATGGCTGAGGGGACCTTCGAGCTGCATCCAGGTGACGCGTTGTATCCCGAGACCGTTTTGGAGCTTTCTGATGTACCTCAGACGCTCTATGTGCGCGGCAACCCCGAGGCGCTTTCGACGCCCGCGCTCTCCATCATCGGTGCGCGAAAGGCCTCGCCGTATGGTCTTGCCGTGGCAGAGCTTGCGGCGAAGGTGGCGGTTGAGGCGGGAGTGACGGTAGTTTCGGGCGGTGCGGTCGGTTGTGACCAGGCCTCGGGTTGGGCTGCGGTCAACGCCGGCGGCAAACACGTCGTGGTGCTGGGGACGGGCGCCGACGTGGTCTACCCGCGTTCGAGCGCGGGGCTTATTACGCGCACGCTCGATACGGGCGGCGCGGTCGTGTCGATCTCTCCGTGGGGCATGGGTCCGCGCAAGTTTGCCTTTCCGCGTCGCAATCGCGTGATCGCGGCCCTGTCGCAAGCCCTCTTTGTATCCGAGGCGGGTATGCCTTCCGGGACGTTTTCTACAGCCGAGGCTGCTATGGATTTGGGGCGCGAACTTCTTGCCGTGCCGGGGTCGATCCTATCGCCCGAGTCGCGTGGCACGAATTACCTCATTGCGAACGGTGCCTGCTGCATTGTCGACGAGGAGTCCATCGAGATGGCTATCTCTCGCATATACGGCACCCTGCGCTACTCGCGCCCCGATGCTCCCGGCATTGCCGACCTGAATCCAACACAGCAGACCGTGATGCATGCGCTCATCGCCTCTCCGCTCAAGGTCGACGACATCGCGGCGCTCGTCTCACTCGATGCTGTCGGCGTACTCAAACTCTTGGGTTCGCTTGAACTCGAGGGCCTTATCGAGCGCATGATGGATGGAAGGTATGCGCCCTCCAAGTTTGCCCTTCACGCCCAGACGCCCTTCGGTCACAATGGAAAACGTGTCAATTAGAAAGGTGTTTGCAGATGCAGTTCGATCAGGTGACGGTTATCGGTGGCGGTCTGGCGGGTTCGGAATGCGCGATCCAGCTGGCAGACCGCGGGTTTGCCGTAAAGCTGTGCGAGATGCGCCCCCAGGTGAGCTCCCCGGCTCACCATACCGATCACCTGGCAGAGCTCGTCTGCTCCAATTCGTTTAAGTCGACCCGTCCGGATTCCGCGGCTGGTTTGCTGAAGGCCGAGCTTGAGCGCATGGGTTCAGTCCTGCTCGACTGCGCCCATCGCGCTGCTGTTCCCGCTGGTGGCGCCCTGGCGGTCGACCGTGTTACATTCTCCGAGCTCGTCGAGGCTGAGGTTGCCGCCCGCCCCAATATCGAGGTCGTTCACGGCGAGGTCACCCAGATCCCCGAGGGCCACGTGGTCATTGCCGCGGGCCCGCTGTGTTCACCGGCGCTGAGCGAAGAGGTCATGAAGCTCGTCGGTGGCGACGCCCTTGCGTTCTTCGATGCCGCGGCGCCGATCGTCGATGCCTCCACGCTCGATATGGACGTGCTGTTTTCGCAGTCGCGCTACGAGGAGCAGGGGAGCGGCGACTATCTCAACGCTCCGCTCAACAAGGAGGAGTACGAGGCCTTTATCGAGGCGCTCACCACGGCCGACCGCGTGGTGCTCAAGGACTTTGAGGGCGGCGATCTGTTCCAGGCCTGCCAGCCTGCCGAGGAGGTTGCGCGCACCGGCAAGGACGCCATTCGCTTTGGCGCCATGAAGCCCGTCGGCCTCACCGACCCGCGTACCGGACGTCGCCCTTGGGCGGCGATTCAGCTGCGTGCCGAGAACAAGGAGAAGACCGCCTATAACCTGGTGGGCTTCCAGACCAACCTGACCTTTGGCGAGCAGAAGCGCGTCTTCCATATGGTGCCGGGCCTGGAGAACGCTGAGTTCTTCCGCTACGGTGTCATGCACCGCAATACCTTTGTCGACGCCCCGCACGTGCTCGATGGCACCTTTGCCGTGCCCGGTACCGGCGTGCGCCTGGCCGGTCAGATCACCGGCACCGAGGGGTACATCGGAAGCCGTGGCGACCGGTCTGCTCGCGGCGCTCAACACCTATGCAGAGGCTATCGGCGCCGATTCCGTCGAGTTGCCCCGCGTGGGCGCCCTGGGTGCGCTCGTGGGCTATGCGACCGATCCTGCCACCGTGGGCTATCAGCCCATGCATGTCAACTTTGGCCTGGTGCCGCCGCTCGAGGACGGTAAGCGCCGCAGCAAGCGCGACCGCTATCAGGCCTATGCGGACCGTGCGCTCGAGGCCCTCGATGCCTACTTGGCCACGCGTTCCGACTTGTTTGGAGGCGACCGGTCATAGCCTTTGACCTGTACGACACCGTCGACTCTTTTATCGCCTATATCGCACGCGTTGAGGGGCTTTCTCCCAACACGGTGACGGCCTATGGCTCGAGACTGGAGCGCTTTGCTGCCTGGTGCGAGCGCGAGGATATTGATGCTTTCGCTGCCGACGTGCGCACCATTCGTCGCTATCTTGCTGAGCTTTCGCGTGAGCAGGTGGCTCCCCGAACGCTTGCGGCGCACCTGTCGGCTATCCGATCTCTCTATCGCTGGATGGCTGCCGAGGGGATTGTCGAGGGCGATGCGGTCTCGGCGATCGCGTCGCCCAAGCTGCCGCGTGACCTGCCGGGCGTCCTTACGACCCAGCAGGTCGAGGCGCTGCTCAAGACGCCTGATACCTCAACACCCGCGGGACTGCGCGATGCGGCGATGCTCGAGTTGCTCTATGCCTCGGGTGCCCGCATCTCAGAGCTTGCGGCGCTCAATGTGGAATCCATCTCATGGTCCGAGCGCACGCTGCGCCTGTGGGGCAAGGGGAGCAAGGAGCGTATCGTCCCTCTGTATCGTCGTGCGCTCGATGTGACGCGTCTCTATATTGAAGAGGGGAGGCCGGAGTTGCTCGCTCGGGCAAAGCGCCGCGACCTCGCTACCGGGCCGCATCCGCTGCTTATATCGGCGCGCGGCAATCGCATGAGCGCCGCGATGCTCCGGCGGCGGTTCCATACGCTGGCGACGCTCGCCGGCATTCCGGCTGACATCGCCCCGCATGCGATGCGCCATACCTTTGCGACCGACTTGCTCGAGGGCGGTGCGGACCTGCGCTCGGTTCAAGAGCTGCTAGGTCATGCGAGCCTGTCCACGACGCAGATCTACACGCATCTCACACTCGATCGGCTTAAACGTGCCGTGGCTCAAGCCCATCCCCGCGGCGAATAGTGGCTGGGACGTCCCGCGCCGCACTCAGGTGTGTGGTTTTGATTGCGGGTTGGCAGGAAGATGCATTCCTGCTATCATTCATCGGGTTGCTTCACGGCAACATGTTTTTATCACGCACGCGCGGCTACTTCATACCGTGGTGCCCGGGCTTTGGTAGCACATGTCCGGGTTGGTTTTGGAGGATGACCCCGCGCGGAGGCAAACCACAGGAGGTTTAACATGGCTACCAAGATTAATATCCGCACCCTGCTCGAGGCCGGCTGCCACTTCGGTCACCAGACCCGTCGCTGGAACCCCAAGATGAAGCCGTTCATCTTCGGTGAGCGCAACGGCATCTACATCCTCGACCTCAAGCAGACCATCCTCGACGCCGACCAGGCCTACACCTTCGTCAAGAACGTCGCCAAGGGTGGCAACGTGCTGTTCGTCGGCACCAAGAAGCAGGCTCAGGAGGCCGTCAAGAACGCTGCTGAGCGCGCCAACATGCCTTACATCAACCAGCGTTGGCTCGGCGGTATGCTGACCAACTTCGTCACCATCCGCTCCCGCATCAACCGCATGGAGGAGCTCGAGGCCATGGTCGAGGACGGCCGCATGGCTGTTCTGCCTAAGAAGGAGCAGGCTGTTCTCGGCAAGGAGCTCACCAAGCTCCAGACCAACCGTCGGTGGCGCCCGCGACATGAACGGGTCTGCCCCAGGCTCTCTTCGTCATCGACACCAAGCGCGAGGAGAACGCCATCAAGGAGGCTCAGCGCCTGAACATCCCCGTCGTCGCTCTGATCGACACCAACTCCGATCCCGACGAGGTCGAGTACGGCATCCCCTGCAACGATGACGCTATCTCTGCTGTCACCCTTATGTGCGAGCTCATGGCTGACGCCTGCCTCGCTGGCTCCGGCAAGGAGCAGGTCTCCGAGGCCGAGATGGCCGCTGAGCCCAAGGCCGAGTAAATCAGTCTTAGTTAATTCTTTTTCATCTCTTTGAAAGGAACCACAATGGCCCAGATTACCGCCGCTATGGTCAAGCAGCTCCGCGAGATGACCGACTCCCCGATGATGGAGTGCAAGAAGGCTCTCGTCGAGGCTGACGGCGACATGGACGCCGCTGTCGACGTTCTGCGTAAGAACGGCCTTGCCAAGGCTGCCAAGAAGGCTGGCCGTGAGACCAACGAGGGCGCTGTCGCCGCGTTCGTCTCCGAGGATGGCAAGACCGGCGCTCTGCTCGAGCTCTCCTGCGAGACCGACTTCGTTGGCTCCAACGCCAAGTTCACTGGCTTTGCTTCCAAGGTCGCTGAGGTTGTCGCTACCACCGAGCCTGCTGACGTCGACGCTCTGCTCGAGAAGCCGATGGGCGAGGAGACCGTTTCCTCCGAGCTCACCGAGATGATTCACATCATGGGCGAGAACATGAAGATCTCCCGCTTCGCTGCCCGCAAGGCTGAGAACGGCGCGCTCGCTTCTTACATCCACATGGGTGGTAAGATTGGCGTCCTCGTCGAGTTCGCCTTCGAGAAGGCTGAGACCGCTCAGGCTGAATCCTTCAAGACCTTCGCTCACGACGTTGCCCTTCAGGTTGCCGCCGTCGCCCCGATCTGCGCTACCCGCGATCAGGTTCCGGCCGAGACCGTCGAGCACGAGAAGCAGATCTACATGGCTCAGGCTGCCGAGTCCGGTAAGCCCGAGGCTATCCAGGAGAAGATGGCTGTCGGCCGTCTGGAGAAGTTCTACAAGCAGTCCGTGCTCACCGAGCAGGAGTTCATCAAGGACAGCTCCCTCACCATCAAGAAGTACGCTGAGCAGGTCTCCAAGGAGCTCGGCGACACCATTACCGTCGTTGCCTTTGACCGTCTGGTCCGTGGCGAGTAAATAAGCTCTTGTAGCTGGTAATGAGCAGGCTGTGGGTTTTACTCACAGCCTGCTTTTTCATGGCTCTTCTTAGAGCCTTTGATAGAATGTTGAGAGTTCAATCTAAAGGAGGATCGCTTTGTCCGACATCCGATATAAACGCGTGCTTCTTAAGCTTTCCGGCGAAGCGCTGATGGGCGACGGCCAATATGGCATCGACCCCAAGGTTACCGACCATCTTGCTAAGCAGGTCAAGGAGCTGCTCGCCGTTGGCCATGAGGTCGGCGTCGTTGTCGGCGGCGGCAATATTTTCCGCGGCATGGCAGGCGCTGCCGGTGGCATGGAGCGTGCTCAGGCCGACTACATGGGCATGCTGGCAACCGTTATGAACGCGCTCGCCCTGCAGGATGCCTTCGAGCATAACGATGTTCCCTGCCGCGTGATGAGCGCTATCCAGATGAACGAGATCTGCGAGCCCTATATTCGCCGTCGCGCCATCAACCACCTTTCCAAGGGCAACGTCGTTATTTTTGCCGCCGGTTCGGGTAATCCGTACTTTACGACCGACACCGCCGCGGCTCTTCGTGCGTGCGAAATCGGCGCCGAGATTCTGATTAAAGCCACCAAGGTTGACGGCATCTACGACAAGGATCCCGTCAAGTGCGCCGATGCCGTCCGTTTTGACAAGATTACTTATCACGAGGTTCTCGTTCGCGGCCTGCAGGTTATGGATTCCACAGCTACGGCCCTGTGCCAGGATAACCGTATGCCTATTTTGGTCCTCAACATCGATGGCGAGGACACCGTCAAACGCGCGCTCGCGGGTGAGCCCGTCGGCACGCTCGTCTATCAGGAGGATTAAGCATGGCAGAGAACATCACCGCCCATATGGACAAGTCGCTCGAGTCCCTCAAGCATAACTTCTCCAAGGTCCGTACCGGTCGCGCCAACGCCAACATTCTGTCCGACATCACCGTCGATTATTACGGTGTCCCCACGCCGGTCACGCAGGTTGCCGCCGTCAAGACCCCCGAGGCCCACATGCTGCTCATCGAGCCGTGGGACAAGGCACTCATCAACGCTATCGTCAAGGCCATCGGCGCTTCCGATCTGGGTATTACCCCCAACTCCGATGGCACCGTCGTTCGTCTTCCGTTCCCGGCTCCCACTGAGGAGCGCCGTCGCGAGCTTGTCAAGGAGTGCCGCGAGTACGCCGAGCAGGCCAAGGTGTCTATCCGTAACATCCGTCGCGACTTCAACAACAAGCTTGAGCGCGATGAGGAGCTCACCGAGGACGATGTCCGTCGCGAGCAGGCCAAGGTCCAGAAGCACACCGATGAGTATGTCGCCAAGGTCGAGGAGCTTCTGAAGGAAAAAGAAGCCGAGGTCATGGAGATCTAAGGTGCAATACGACGAGCATAAACTGGTCGAGTACTTTGCCGACGCCCCTGCGGGCGTCGGTTTTTCCGACCTTGACCTCAATAACATTCCGCACCATATCTCGTGCATCATGGACGGCAATGGTCGTTGGGCCACATCGCGCGGTCTTGCACGCACCGAGGGCCACAAGGCGGGTATCGTCTCCCTTCGTGAGATTATTACCGCCTGCGTGCGTCTGGGCGTCGACGTGCTTTCGGCCTATGCGTTTTCTACCGAAAACTGGAACCGCCCGCAGCATGAGGTCAACGTCTTGATGCACCTGTTTGCCAAGACGTTTATCGACGAGCTGCCGCTTCTGAAGCGCGAAAACGTGCGCGTTGTCTTTTTGGGTGACATTTCCGCGCTGCCCAAGAAGACCCGCGACGTTTTTGAACGCGGTCTTGCCGAGTGCGCCGATCACACCGGTATGACGCTGGCGCTTGCTGTCAACTACGGCGCGCGTTCCGAGATTACCCGCGCTGTCCGTCAGATCGCACTCGACGCTGCTGCCGGTAAGATCGATCCTGGCGCAATTGATGACGACATGGTGGCCTCCCACCTCTATACCGCCGGTCTTCCCGATCCTGAGCTTGTGATTCGCACCTCTGGTGAGCTGCGCCTTTCGAACTATCTGCTGTGGCAGGTGGCTTATTCCGAGTTCTATGTCACCGATACCTATTGGCCTGACTTTGATCGTTGGGGCCTTGTCGACGCCATTTTGGCCTATCAGGGCCGTGACCGTAGGTTTGGTGGACTGAGCAAGACCGAGGAGGCTTAATCGTGTCCGATCGTCCCAAGGCATCTGCTCCCAAGACGCCAGTTTCCGCGGCGCCTGCGCGCAAGGCTGCCACTGCGGGAGCGCCTGCAGCGAAGAGCGGCACCGGTTCGTGGCTGGCGGGCTTTATTACCCGTGCCGCCGCCGGTATCGTCTACGCCGTTGTCTTTATCCTGTGCCTGGTTTTGGGTATCGTGCCCACGGCCATCTTTGTTTCTGTCATGAGCGGTCTGTGCTGCTATGAGTTTTTCCGTATGACAAGGCTCGATGGCAAGATGGCTAACGAGCGCATGGGTATCGCTGCCGCCGTACTCTTTCCGCTGTCGGCGTTGGGCGATTCGATGTTGCTGAATGCCCTGCTTTTTGCCTTGATGCTCGCTGTGGGCATTTGGTATGTCTGGTCGCCGCGTACCCGCATCTCTGATGTGGCCGTGACGCTCATGGGTCCCATCTACACTGGCTTTATGCTGTCGGCTATCGTGCTGCTGCGCGATGCTGTGCCCGGTTTTGCCGGCGCCCTGCTTTCGGTGGGTGTTTGCGCGTCCCTTTGGGTCTCCGATTCGTTTGCCTACATCGTGGGCAGCCGTATCGGTAAGCACAAGATGGTTCCCAAGATCTCTCCCAAAAACGAGCTGGGAGGGATTTGTCGGCGGCATCCTGGGCTCGGTTTTGATTTGGCTCATCCTGTGGGCGACGCACTTCTACAAGCTCAGCCTGCCCTATGCGCTGCTGTGCGGCGTGGTCGTGTCCGTCCTGGGCGTTATCGGCGACCTCATCGAGTCGCGTATCAAGCGTGGCGTGGGCGTCAAGGATTCCGGCAACCTTATCCCGGGCCACGGCGGCATGCTCGACCGTAGCGATTCGCTTATCTTCGGTTGCATCACCGCGCAGCTGATGCTGATGATCGGAGGCGTGCTGTAATGTCCTTCCAGACGTCGTATGGCTCCGATGGACGTCTCCGTGTTGCCATCCTGGGCTGTACGGGCTCTATCGGCACCCAGGCACTCGATGTGTGCCGTCAGCATGCCGATCGCCTGCAGGTGACGGCGCTGTCCGTTAACTCCAGTACCTCCGAGCTCGTTGCCGCTGCCCGCGAGTTCTCGGTTCCGGCGGTTGCCGTGGCCGATGTCGCTCATGGCGATGACGCCGTGCTGCAGGAGTTGCCCGAGGGAACGAAGCTCGGCGTTGGCGCGCAGGCGGTTTGCGAGCTCGCGCGTCGCGACGATGTCGACTGCGTGCTCGTCGCTATTGTGGGCGCCGCCGGTCTCGAGGCGAGCCATGCGGCCTTGACCTCGAATAAGCGTCTTGCCCTTGCCAACAAGGAGTCCCTCGTCGTCGGCGGCGACTTGCTTATGCCGTTGGCGCAACCGGGCCAGCTTATTCCAGTCGACTCTGAGCACTCCGCCATCTACCAGTGCTATCTGGGGGAGAACCCACGCGAGGCTCATTGTATTTGGCTCACCTGCTCGGGCGGTCCGTTCTTTGGTCGCACCCGCGACGAGCTCGACCGCGTGACGCGTGCCGATGCCCTCGCACATCCCACGTGGGCCATGGGTGCCAAGATCACCATCGACTCCGCCACCCTCATGAACAAGGGCCTGGAGCGCATTGAGGCCATGCATCTGTTTAACTGCGACCTCGATTTCATTAACGTGGTCGTGCAGCGTCAGTCCAAGATTCACTCTATGGTCGAGTTTGCCGACGGCTCCGTGATGGCGCATCTCGGTGCTTCCGACATGCGTATTCCCATCCAGTTCGCGTTCTCGTATCCCGAGCGTTGGGATACCCCGGCGCCTCGTATCGATTTCCGTGAGCTGGGGCAGCTCACGTTTGATGCTGCCGACATGGATACCTTCCGCTGCCTGGCACTGGCCGAGCGTGCCGGCAAGACGGGTGGCACCATGCCGTGCGTGCTCAATGCCGCCAACGAGGTCGCCGTCGATGCCTTCCTGCACGATGGCTGCAGCTTTACCGATATCGATCGCATTGTGGAATCCTGCATGGATGCCCACGATATGCAGGCGGTCGACTCGTTTGAGCAGCTTCGCGACATCGATGCGTGGGCGCGTGAAAAGGCTGCGCAGGTGCTCGCCGCAACCCGTTCCTAACCCATAAGGATTGCTTTTTCGTTTTATGGATACTGTTCTGAGCGTTCTCTCATCGGTCTTTTGGGGCCTGCTGATGCTTTCCGTCCTCGTGTTTTTGCACGAGGGCGGCCACTTTTTGGCGGCGCGTGCCTGCGGCGTCCGTGTGACCGAGTTCTTTTTGGGCTTGCCGTGCCGCTTTGACATCCATTACACGTCGCGTCGCATTGGAACCAAGTTTGGCGTGACCCCGCTGCTGCTGGGTGGCTACGCTGCCATCTGCGGTATGGATCCGACCGATGTCTCCTGCGCCGATCGCGTGCTCGCGGCTATCTATCGTCATGGTCGCGTGACCGTGGCCGACCTTGCTGTCGAGCTCGAGCTATCCGAGGAGGTTGTGCTCGAGGCATGCGCCTTGCTCTTGGGTTGGGGCTCTATCGCGCCTTGGTATGAGGATGGGGAGAAGCCCTCGCCGAGCTACTATCCCACCAAGTATCAGACGCTGCCGCGAGACGCGGCGGGTTACACCACCTTTGACGGCCGCCGTTTCGATCGAGAGCATGCGACTACCGAGGGCGATGTGTGGGAGCTGCCGTGCGGCGAAGCCGAGTTCCTTGCGCAAGAGCGTTCGCATACCTATCTGGGCCAGGGTTTTCTCAAGCGCGCCTTTATGCTGCTCGCGGGCATTCTCGTCAATATCCTGACGGGCTTTTTGCTGCTTATGAGCATCTACTCTATTGCGGGTGTCACCGTGCCGATGGATACCAACGTGATCGGTCAGGTTGACGAGGGGTCTATTGCCGCCAAGGCGGGTATCGAGGGCGGCGACGCGATACTTTCGGTTGACGGAGTATCGTGCTCTACCTGGATGGACGTTTACGATGCCATCGGCAAGGCCGCCGGTAAGGACGATATCGCCATTGAGTATGAGCGCGACGGCAAGCAGCATTCGACCTTGGTTGCGCTCAAAGAGGACGAGCGCCTAGGTGTGTATGCCTCTACGCAGGTGGTCCGTTTAGACCCCATCACGTCGGCTCGCCTTTCGTTCTCCTATGTCGTGCAGACAGCGGAGGGCGTGATGCGCCTGCTCCAGCCGCAGCATACGATGGAGATTCTCGATCAGTCTTCTTCGATCGTGGGCATTAGCGTTATGTCCTCACAGGCTGCTGCTGCCGGCCCTGCCACGTTCCTTTCGTTTGCCGCCCTCATTTCGTTCTCGCTTGGCTTTATGAACCTGCTGCCCATCCCACCACTCGATGGCGGCAAGCTGGTCATCGAGATCATTCAAAAGATTGCTGGCCGCGAGCTTCCGCTCAAGGTCCAGACGATTGTGAGCTATGTGGGCATCGCACTCTTTGCGCTGCTGTTTGTCTATATGCTTCGTTCCGACGTCCTTCGATTTATCCTGTAGGGGAGTGTTTGGATTGTCTTTATCCCATCCTTTGCCTCGCGAGTTGACGCGCCCCGTGCATGTGGGCGGTGTGCAGATCGGTGGCGGCGCGCCGGTGGTGGTCCAATCCATGACCTGCACCGATACCGCTGACGCCCAGGCAACGCTTGCGCAAGTGTGCGCGTTGGCGCAGGCTGGCTGCGATATCGTGCGTGTGAGCGTGCCCACCGAGGCCGCGCTTGAGGGTTTCCGCACCATCTGTGCCGAGTCTCCGGTGCCGATCGTCGCCGATATTCACTTTAACCATAAGCTCGCCATCGGCGCCGTCGAGGCTGGTGCCGCCAAGCTTCGCATCAATCCCGGCAATATCGGCGATTGGGCTAAGGTCGATGCCGTGATCGATGCCGCGGGCGCCGCTGGGTGCGCGATTCGTATCGGCGTCAATGCCGGTTCGCTCGAGCAGGATATCGCCGAGCGCGACGACCTCACGCAGCCCGAAAAGCTCGTGATGTCGAGCGAGCGCTTTGTGCGGCACTTTGAGGATCGTGGGTTTACCAACATAGTGCTTTCCGCCAAGGCCCATAGCGTACAGACGACGCTCGATACCTATCGAGCCCTGTCGCGTGAGATTCCCCACGTTCCGCTTCACCTGGGCGTGACGGAGGCGGGGACCAAGCTCCAGGGCACCATCAAGAGCTCTGTAGGCTTGGGTATCTTGCTTTCCGAAGGCATTGGCGACACCATGCGTGTGTCGCTCACAGCCAATCCGGTTGAGGAGCCGCCGGTTGCCTGGGGTATTCTGCAGTCGTTGGGCCTGCGTCGCCGTGGCCCCGAGATTGTCTCGTGCCCCACATGCGCCCGCTGCCAGGTTAACCTTATTCCCATTGCCGAGGAGGTTACCGAGCGGCTTAAGAACTACTCCGCGCCGCTTTCGATCGCTGTGATGGGATGTGCCGTTAATGGCCCCGGCGAGGCTTCTGATGCCGATCTGGGCGTTGCTTGCGGACGTGGTCAGGCCTTGCTCTTTTCGCATGGCCAGATCATTGGTAAAGTAGCTGAGGACCAAATTGTCGACGCGCTTATGGCCGAGGTCGACAAGCTTATTGAGGAGAAATAAATGACCCGAGCAATGTATATGTCTAAGCTTTATGCGCCGACGCTTAAAGAGGATCCGGCGGACGCTGAGCTCGCCAGCCACCGTCTGCTGCTCCGTGCCGGCATGATCCGCAAGGAGGCCGCCGGTCTATATTCCTACCTGCCGCTTGCTTGGCGCTCGATTCGCAAGATCGAGAACATCGTGCGCGACGAGATGGACGCCGCCGGCGCCCAGGAGCTTATGATGCCTATCATGGTCGACGCCGAGTTGTGGCGCGAGTCCGGCCGCATCGACGCCTATGGTAAGGAGCTTGTGCGCTTTGACGACCGTCATGGTCGCGAGTTCGTCCTGGGCCCCACGCACGAGGAGACCGTCACGGCCTTGGTGCGCAACGAGCTGCGCTCCTATAAGCAGCTGCCTGTCAACCTTTACCACATTCAGGACAAGTTCCGCGACGAGTTCCGTCCCCGCTTTGGCCTGATGCGCGGTCGCGAGTTCATCATGAAGGACGCCTACAGCTTCTCCGCCACGCAGGAGAGCCTGCAGGAGGAGTATGACAAGATGAAGCAGGCCTACGCTAACATTTGCGAGCGCTGCTACATCAAGGCCTTGCCCGTCGTTGCCGACTCCGGCGAGATCGGTGGCGATACCTCCGTCGAGTACATGGCTTTGGCCGACGCCGGCGAGGCTTCTCTCGTCTATTGCGATGACTGCGGTTTTGCCGCCGATGATGAGGCTGCAAGCACCAAGGTCGTCGTGACTGAGGGTCCCGGTGACGGTACGCTTACCAAGGTCGAGACTCCGGGCATGGGCACCATTGAGGCCGTTGCTAAGTTCTTTGGGTTCCCCGAGAACGGCACGCGCAAGTCCCTGGCGCTCATCGATGCCGAGGGTAAGCCCGTCGTGGCCATCGTCCCGGGCGATCATGAGCTCAACGACTGCAAGGCCGAGCATGTCTTTGGCAAGGGTTATCGCATGATGACGGACGAGGAGCTCCAGACCTACGGTCTGCACAAGGGCTTTATCGGACCGGTTAACCTGCCCGATGGCATTCGTCTGGTCTGCGACGAGAGCCTGCGCGAGTCCAAACAGTGGGCCTGCGGTGCCAACGAGGTCGATTATCACTTTACCGGTGCCTGCCCCGAGCGCGACTTTACCGTCGATGAGTGGGCCGATCTGGTCACCGTTGTCGCCGGCGACCCCTGCCCGCACTGCGGCAAGCCGCTCTCCGCTGCCCGCGGCATCGAGGTCTCTCAGGTCTTCCAGCTGGGCACCAAGTATTCCGAGGCCATGGGTGCCACCTTTATGGACGAGGACGGCAAGGAGAAGCCGCTCATCATGGGCTGCTACGGCGTTGGTGTGTCCCGCTCGCTCGCTGCCGTCGTGGAGCAGCACAACGACGAGCACGGTATCGTCTGGCCGGTCTCCGTTGCCCCGTACGAGGTCGCGGTGATTCCGCTCGATCCCAAGAAGGAGGAGTGCGCTACCGTCTGCGAGCAGATCGTTGATGGCCTGTGCGCCGAGGGTATCGAGGTTGTCGTCGACGACCGCGACGAGCGTCCCGGCTTTAAGTTTGCCGACAACGACCTTATGGGCTTCCCGTATCAGGTCGTTCTGGGTAAGCGTGGCCTTAAGAATGGCACCGTTGAGCTCAAGGACCGTGCCACGGGTGAGCGCGAGGATGTGGCGATCGACGAGGTCGTCGCCAAGGTCGCCGAGCTTGTGAAGGCAGCACGCCGTTAATCGACGATTTCGCTTGTAGTTCGATATACGGGACGGCCCCGCATTTCTCCAGATCGGGGAGATGCGGGCCGTCCTTTTATCTTGTGGCATCCTCGATATCTAAAAGGAAAACCCCACAGCCCATGCGAGCTGCGGGGTTTTCCTTGTGCCTCCGATGCGAAATAAATCGCTCAGATATTACTGATAATCGACGACGTCGATCCAGTTCTTCAGGAACTCATCGTTCACGTTGCGCTTACGAGCGAGCTCGGAAGCGGCGACGATGCTCGTCCACTGACGCACGACCTGCATGGGCATGTCGGCG
>ENA-OQKL01000323-OQKL01000323.1-human-gut-metagenome-genome-assembly--contig:-NODE-323-length-16175-cov-4.691737_pt1 | contig 16175 bp, 14 predicted proteins | sample MGYA00242779_ERZ504800 | MGnify/ENA primary metagenome ERZ504800 (study PRJEB26092, sample SAMD00036410) | human gut metagenome | host: Homo sapiens | study: EMG produced TPA metagenomics assembly of... | reverse complement strand
GGCCGTATCCTTTATCTTTTTCATCTCATCCTCAGCCACAAAGGTGCTTTCAATTTTGCCGCTTTTCTTCATTCGTAGTGACACAAATATTATGTAAATTCCTAATATCAGCGTGACCGCATCTATTATAATAAAATAGTTCATGCTTCTTTCTCCTGTATCTTTATTTATTATTCCTAAATAGTTATCATGGATTTTATGATTAAATGGTCAAAATACCTTTTACACTCATATCATTTTATTTATACAAAAAAACTATGTAAAATCATCAAAACTAGTATAACCTCATGTAAGGAAAAAACTAAATGGTAAATAAGTCCCATCTATTTCTTAAATTTCTTTTATTAATGTAGTAAAGAGTATACATGATTATTGCAGTAATCTGATAATTATTCACTCTATGATTAGAGCACAAAAAGAACATCTGCAAACAGCAGATGTTCTTTTATGTTTGCGCTATATATAATCATATATCATACCAGTTACAATTATATGATTAAAGAGTCAAAGGGTAACAATATATTATTACTGCACACCGAGCATTTTCTTAACAGTGTTTTCCATCTGATCCACATCACATACTGTGTTGTGAAGAATCTTTGCATCCCTGATTTCCTCGATGGCATTTGGTACCTTAACCTTGCCGAGCTTTGAAAGCTCATCAACAAGCTCAAAGTCTGTCATTGAATCATACTTAGGATCAATTGCATCCATCACACTTCTTGTGAATTTGAACGGGCTTGCTGTAGATGCGATAACTGTCTTTGTGGCTGTATCACCTGTAGCCTCCTTATACTTGTCATATACACCTGCTGCAACTGCTGTATGAGTATCAATAATGTATCCTGTATCCTCGTAAAGCTTTTTGATGACCTCAGCGGTTTCCTTCTCACTTGTGTAATTTCCATAGAAATCAGAAAGCTCTTCCTTCATCTCAGGTGTTACAGTGTATTTACCATCCTTAGCAAGCGAAGCCATAAGCTGAGCATTTTTATTTGCATCATTTCCTGCGATACGGTAAATGAGTCTCTCAAGGTTTGAAGAAATGAGAATATCCATGGATGGTGAATTTGTGAGAATAAACTCTCTGTTTTTATCATACTCTCCTGTTGTGAAGAAATCGTAAAGCACCTTGTTCTCGTTTGAAGCGCAGATAAGCTTTGCAACAGGAAGTCCCATGTTCTTTGCATAAAACGCTGCAAGTATATTTCCAAAATTTCCCGTAGGAACAACGATATTTATCTTCTCATCCTTTGCGACAGCTCCCTGTGCAAAAAGCTTTGAGTAAGCATATACATAGTACACAATCTGTGGTACAAGACGACCTATATTGATTGAGTTGGCAGATGAGAACTGATAGCCTGCGGCATCCATCGTCTCTGCAAGAGCCTTATCATTGAACATAGCCTTTACTGCTGACTGTGCCTGGTCAAAGTTGCCGTGAATACCCACTACATGAGTATTGGCACCCTTTTGTGTAAGCATCTGCTTCTCCTGAATCGGGCTGACACCATTCTTTGGATAGAAAACGATAATCTGTGTACCCTCAACATCAGCAAAGCCTGCCATAGCTGCCTTTCCTGTGTCTCCTGATGTGGCTGTCAGGATGACAATCTCGTTTTTAACATTGTTTTTCTTTGCAGATGTGATAAGTAAATGAGGCAGAATGGATAATGCCATATCCTTGAAGGCTATTGTAGAGCCATGGAACAGCTCAAGGTAGTAAGCCCCGTCAGCAAACTTAAGCGGTGCAATCTCAGTAGTATCAAACTTGCTGTCGTATGCCCTGTTGATACAATTTTTAAGCTCTTCCTCTGTGAAATCCGTAAGAAAAAGCTTCATAACCTCATATGCTACCTGCTGGTATGACATCTTAGAAAGCTCCTCAATAGAAACATCAAGTGCCGGAATGCTCTCAGGTACAAATAATCCTCCGTCATCGGCAAGGCCCTTAAGGATAGCCTGTGAAGCTGTTATTTTCTTTTCACTGTTTCTTGTGCTTGAATATAATAAATCCATTTTTTACCTCATTTCTCTTTTTATCTTATCTAAATCCATATTGCAGCATCTCTATATGCAGACAATTATTATCATTTATAGTATAATAAATTTCATATATCAAATCAATAACAAAAATGCTACAATTTATTTGTAAACAACATTACTTTTAATATTGTACTAAAAACTCCCGCGGTTATATAACCTCGGGAATTTTTATAATTACTTCTGATTTATATAGTTTACAAGTCCCTCGCAGTCGATAATCTTCTGCATGAACGGTGGGAAGGCCTGTCCCTTAAACTTCTCTCCTGTTGTCTCATCTGTGATGATACCGGAATCAAAGTCTACTGTCACCTCATCACCGGCATTTATTGCCTTTGCTGCCTCAGGGCACTCAATAATAGGAAGACCTATATTGATTGCATTTCTGTAGAAAATTCTTGCAAATGTCTCTGCGATAACACAGCTTACGCCGGCAGCCTTAATGGCAATCGGTGCATGCTCTCTTGATGAACCACAGCCGAAGTTCTTGTTAGCTACCATGATATCCCCGGCCTTTACATTATTTACAAAATCCTTGTCGATATCCTCCATGCAGTGTGTTGCAAGCTCCTTAGGATCAGAAGAATTCAGATATCTTGCGGGAATGATTACATCTGTATCGACATTGTCTCCATATTTAAATACACGACCGTGTGCTGCTTTCATTGTGCTTCCTCCAATCTTTACATAACATCCTTTGGTCCTGAAATCTTACCTGTAATGGCACTTGCAGCTGCAACAGCAGGGCTTGCCAGATAAACCTCAGAATCCACATGACCCATACGTCCGACAAAGTTACGGTTTGTGGTAGATACGCATCTCTCGCCCTCAGCGAGCACTCCCATGTATCCGCCAAGACATGGTCCGCAGGTAGGTGTGCTCACAATGGCCCCCGCCTCGATAAATGTCTTAAGAAGGCCCTCTTCCATAGCCTGAAGATAAATCTTTTGTGTTGCAGGAATCACGATAACCCTGATACCATCCGCAACCTTTTTACCCTCAAGAATCTTTGCTGCAATACGCAGATCATCCATACGGCCGTTGGTACATGAGCCGATTACTACCTGGTCAATCTTTACATCACCCACCTCATCGATGGTACGCGTGTTGTCAGGCAGATGTGGGAATGAAACTGTAGACTTAAGTGTGCTAAGGTCGATTGTATACTCCTCATCATACTCTGCATCACTATCAGCCTCATACTCTGTGAACGGACGCTTTGAATGCTCCTTCATGTACTCTCTTGTGAGATCATCTACAGGGAAGATACCATTCTTGCCGCCGGCCTCAATTGCCATATTGGCGATAGTAAATCTGTCGTCCATAGAAAGATATTTAAGTCCATCTCCGACAAACTCCATTGACTTATAAAGTGCACCGTCCACACCAATCATACCGATGATATGAAGGATGACATCCTTTCCGCTGATCCACTCAGCCGGTTTTCCGACAATATTGAACTTGATAGCAGAAGGTACCTTAAACCAGGCCTTGCCTGTAGCCATTCCTGCTGCCATATCAGTGCTTCCCACACCTGTAGAGAAGGCTCCTAAAGCTCCGTATGTACATGTATGTGAATCGGCTCCTATAATCACATCACCTGCCACGGTAAGTCCCTGCTCAGGTAAAAGTGCATGCTCAATGCCCATTTTTCCTACATCAAAGTAATTTGTAATCTCGTTTTTGCAGGCAAACTCGCGAACACATTTACAGTGTTCTGCTGACTTGATGTCCTTGTTTGGTGCAAAGTGATCCATAACGAGTGCGATTTTATCTTTATTAAACACTCCCTCTACCTTCATCTTGTCGATCTCATGAATCGCTACAGGTGAGGTAATGTCGTTTCCAAGCACAAGATCTAAATCAGCCTCAATGAGCTGTCCTGCACTAACAGAGTCAAGGCCTGCGTGTGCCGCAAGAATCTTCTGTGTCATTGTCATTCCCATGCTTATATTCCTCCTAGCATATAAAAATATTGTATTATGATTGTATCTGAATCAAGTTTACTTAAGACATCATAACATATGATTTTCCATAATAAAAATACATAATAAACATATTTACCATAACTAAATCTCATGATATAATAAACACAGATTTGTTGATGTTCACACCTTTTTGTGACAAGCAACGATTACAGCCCATTAAAAGTACAAACCACAGGAGGTACAAATGAACCAGAATCTCTCATCTTACTGGATTTTCTATACTGTCGCCAATGCCGGCAATATATCAAAGGCAGCCAAGGAGCTCTATATCAGCCAGCCTGCCATCAGCAAGTCAATTCAAAAGCTTGAGGACGGACTGGAATGCAAGCTTTTTTCCAGAAGCTCCAGAGGTGTCGTCTTGACCGATGAGGGCAGGCTTCTTTATGATCATGTAAGCGAGGCCTTTGAGGCATTAAATGAGGGGGAGGAAAAGCTGAAGCGCTCAATAGAGCTCGGTGTCGGCCAGCTTAAGATTGGTGTCAGCTCAACACTCTGCAAATATATGCTTTTGCCATATCTCAAGGAATTCATACACAGAAATCCTCATATAAGCATCTCTATCGAATGTCAGTCCACCAATGAGACCTTAAAGCTCCTCGATGATGACAAAATAGATATAGGTCTGATTGGAAAACCAGCATCCCTTAAGACTTTCAATTTCTATTATCTGGACAACATCGAGGATATATTTGTCACTACAAAGGACTATCTGCGCAACTTAAGCGCCCGTGGTGTCAAAAAGAGCGAGATTTTGCAAAACTCTACTCTCATGCTTCTCGATAAAGGCAATATGACACGTAAATATATTGATGATTATCTGCAGGAGAACCAGATACACGTAAAGGACTCTATAGATATATCAAATATGGACCTGCTCATCGACTTTGCCAAAATAGGCGTAGGTGTGGCCTGCGTCATAAAAAGCATAGTTTCAAAAGAGCTTGCTGACGGTACCCTGATTGAAATTCCTCTCGGCATACCAATCCACAAGCGTGAGGTTGGCTTTGCTTACAAGGAGTCTTCAAAGCTTTCCACCTCTTTACAGACCTTTATCAAGTTTTATGAGAGCTACACACCAGAGGATTTTTAGATAAAAAAATATGACCCCGGAGGTATTACCTTGAAAGAACAAATACACACTATCCCCATATCAGACGCCTTTGACAATGCCGGCGAATGTCCCTTCTGCTATATAGAAAAACGCACTGAGGATCACGTCATGGATTTTGTACTTGGTCATGGTGCCTCTTACATGGAGGCTGACATACGCGATATGACCGATAAGCAAGGCTTCTGCCGTGCACATTTCAAAAAAATGTTTGACTATGGCAATTCACTCGGAAACGCCTGGATACTAAAAACCATGTACATGCGCCATATTGAGGAGATGGACAAAGAATTTAAGAACTTTAAGCCTGATTCAGTGCAAAGGAGCGGTCTTTTCAAAAAAGCAAACGCCTCTTCCAATTCCATCGTGGACTGGATTAACAAGCGCGAATCAACCTGCTTTATATGTGACAGCGTAAACAAGACCTTTAATGCATACATGAAGACATTCTTCACTATGTATGAAAAGGATCCTGAACTAAAAGAAAAATTAAAGAACACAAAGGGATTTTGTCTCGATCACCTGAAAGTGGTTCTGGAAGGAGCCGACACTTATTTAAAAGGTGATAAGCGCAAAGAATTTTACGATATCGTGCTCCCTCTAATGCACGACAACATGAACCGCATATATGAAGATGTTGCATGGTTCATCGAAAAATATGATTATAAAAATAAAGATGCCGACTGGAAAGATTCCAAAGATGCGATCCAACGCGGTATGCAGAAGCTTCGCGGAAGTGATCCATCACTTCCACCACATGTTCTGAAAAAATAAAATCACCCGGTATTCTGCCGGCCGTCTAGTGGCTGTGCAAAATACCGGGTAATTTTTATTTCATTACGATGTTTACAATACGTCCCGGAACATAAATCTCTTTTACGATATTTCCTGTAAGCTTATCTGCAATAACATCCTTTGCTTTTGCGATAACCTCATCCTTAGGATCCTGTTTTCCGATTTCAAGAGTGCCCTTAGTCTTTCCGTTGATCTGTACAGCAATCTCTACTGTATCCTCAACAGTCTTTGCCTCATCGTATACCGGCCATGGCTCAAATGCGATTGTATCGTCATGTCCCATTCTCTGCCAGATCTCCTCACCAACATGTGGACATACACAAGAAAGCATCTTGATAAGTCCCTCTGCAAACTCTCTAGGACATCTGCCTGCCTTGTATACTTCATTGACAAAAATCATCATCTGGCTGATAGCTGTATTGTAGCCAAGTGCCTCGAAGTCGTTTGTGACCTTCTTTACTGTCTGATGATAGATTCTTGTGAGCTTTCCGTCATCCTCTTCGATAATATTCTCAGGCTCTGTAAAGAAATTCCATACACGTGTGATGAACCTCTTTGCTCCCTGTACGTTGCTATCATTCCAAGGCTTTGAAACCTCAAGTGGTCCCATGAACATCTCGTAGAGACGAAGTGTATCAGCGCCGTACTCCTCGACTACATCACTAGGATTTACTACGAACTCCGGGAATCTCTTGCCCATCTTGATACCGTTTGATCCAAGGATCATTCCCTGATGTACGAGCTTCTTAAAAGGCTCCTTTACAGGAGATAAGCCCTGATCAAAGAGGAATCTGTTCCAGATTCTTGAATACATGAGGTGTCCTACCGCATGCTCCGGTCCACCAACATAGAGATCTACAGGCATCCAGTGCTTTAAGAGCTCCTGATTTGCAAATTCCTTATCATTGTGTGGATCGATATATCTCATATAATACCATGAGGATCCTGCCGAGCCAGGCATAGTGGATGTCTCACGAGTACCCTTTACGCCGTTTCTGTCATACTGCTTCCACTCTGTAGCGTTCTCAAGAGGTGCCTTGCCATTCTTCCCCTTGTAATCCTCAAGCTCAGGAAGGACAAGCGGAAGCTCATCATCAGGAAGGAAATAGATTGAACCATCCTCCTTGTATACACATGGAACAGGCTCTCCCCAGTATCTCTGACGTGCAAAAATCCACTCACGGAACTTGTAGTTTACAGTTCTCTTTGCCACGCCCATCTTCTCAAGCTTGGCTGTGATAGCTTCCTTAGCATCCTCAACTACCATTCCAGTAAACTCCTCTGAGTTGATGAGCTTGCAGCCCTTTCCAAGGTAATCATGCTTCTCAAATGCATGCTCTGATACATCTGCACCATCAATTACCTGAATCATCTCAATATCATGAGCCTGTGCATACTCGAAATCTCGCTGATCATGGGTAGGAACTGCCATAACAGCACCTGTACCATAGCTTGCCAGTACGAAATCACCGATGAACATGCGCACTTCCCTGCCGTTTACAGGATTGATACAATGAAGTCCCTTAAGCTCACAGCCTGACTTTGTCTTGTTAAGCTCAGTTCTGTCCATATCACTCTTCTTTACAGTCTCATCTATGTAAGCCTGAACCTCTCCTTTGTTCTCGACTCTGTCCATGAGACCCTTTACTATATCTCCGTCCGGAGCAAGCACCATAAATGTGATACCATATATTGTTTCGATACATGTAGTAAAGATAGAGAACTCTCCACCGCCTACTATCTGGAATTTGACCTCGACACCTGTGCTCTTGCCAATCCAGTTTCTCTGCATTTCCTTGGTAGACTCAGGCCAGTCTATCTCATCAAGCCCCTCAAGGAGCTTTTCTGCAAATGCCGGCTGGTCAATAACCCACTGTTTCATGTTCTTGCGGACTACAGGATAGCCGCCACGCTCTGACTTGCCATCTATAACCTCATCGTTTGAGAGAACTGTTCCAAGCTCTTCGCACCAGTTTACAGGCATATCAATATGCTTTGCATATCCGGCCTCATAAAGCTTCTTGAAAATCCACTGTGTCCACTTGTAAAACTCAGGGTCACTTGTAGAAATCATCTTTGACCAGTCATAATCAAAACCAAGCTCTCTTAACTGCTTTGAGAAGGTCTCTATATTCTTCTGAGTGAAACCGTTTGGATGATGACCTGTGTTTACAGCATACTGCTCTGCCGGTAAACCGAATGAATCATATCCCATCGGATGAAGTACATTGTAGCCCTGCATTCTCTTCATACGCGACATGATATCTGTAGCTGTATAGCCCTCCGGATGTCCAGCGTGAAGGCCTACTCCTGAAGGGTAAGGGAACATATCAAGTGCATAGTATTTAGGCTTTGAAAAATCCCAAACATCTGTCTTGAATGTCTCGTGTTCTTTCCAGTATTCCTGCCATTTTTTCTCTATGGCCTTGTGATTGTATGGTTCTGACATACTTGCCTCCTTATATCAAAAACGCTCCGCCTCTCAAAGAGACGAAGGCGTATTTTTAATCCGTCTGATTAACATTCATAATTTTACACATCACACTATATTTTGTCAAGTTTTGCTATATAAAAAACCCGGTGCATCACTGCCCCGGGTCTTATTGTCATATATATCTGACAGATTAGTTGTTGATGAGCTTGTCGCTCTCATCATTCCAGCTGTAAAGCTTACGGATTTCCTCGCCAACCTTCTCTGAAGGATGCTCAGAAGCAAGCTTTCTCATAGCCTTGAAGTGTACCTGACGTCCTGCTGGTGACATATCAAGTAAGAACTCCTTAGCAAATGTACCATCCTGGATGTCAGAAAGAATCTTCTTCATAGCTTTCTTTGTCTCAGCTGTAACAATCTTAGGTCCTGTTACATAATCACCATACTCAGCTGTATTAGAGATAGAGTATCTCATACCTGCGAAGCCTGACTGGTAGATAAGGTCTACGATGAGCTTCATCTCATGGATACACTCGAAGTATGCGTTTCTTGGGTCATAACCAGCCTCGCAAAGTGTTTCGAAACCAGCCTGCATAAGTGCACAAACACCACCACAAAGAACTGCCTGCTCACCGAAGAGGTCTGTCTCTGTCTCTGTACGGAATGTTGTCTCAAGAAGTCCGGCTCTTGCTCCGCCGATTCCAAGACCATATGCAAGTGCAAGGTCCCATGCCTTTCCTGTAGCATCCTGCTCTACAGCGATAAGACAAGGTGTTCCTTTTCCTGCCTGGTACTCTGAACGTACTGTATGTCCCGGAGCCTTAGGTGCGATCATAGCTACATCTACATCCTTTGGTGGCTTAATGCATCCAAAGTGGATGTTGAAGCCGTGAGCGAACATAAGCATGTTGCCCGGCTCAAGGTTTGGCTCGATGTCCTTCTTGTACATATCTGCCTGTAACTCATCATTTATAAGAATCATGATGATATCAGCCTGCTTTGCAGCCTCTGCAGCGACATATACCTTGAAGCCCTGCTCTTCTGCTTTCTTCCATGACTTGCTGCCCTCATAAAGACCGATGATGACATTGCATCCTGAATCCTTTAAGTTAAGTGCATGTGCATGTCCCTGGCTGCCGTAACCGATAATGGCAATTGTCTTGCCCTCTAATAATGAAAGGTTACAATCATCCTGATAAAATAATCTTGGTTCTGCCATTTTGTTTTCCTCCTGTTAATTTAAGTAAACTATTTATATGTAAGGATTGTCCTGTGACTAATCCAACATAACTACATCATCGGAACCTCTGGTAAGTCCTGTGATTCCCGTTCTTGCGAGCTCTAATATCTCATAGCCGCTAAGTAAGTCTATGAAATTATCAAGCTTGTCCTGTGTACCTATGAGCTCAATAATCATAGAGTCATGAGTGACATCAACTATCTTGCCGTGGAAGATCTCAGTCACATTCATAACTGCCTGTCTTTGTGTATCGAGTGCTCTTATCTTTATCATAATAAGCTCCCTGCACACTGAGAGTCCCGGCTCAAGCTTCTTGATATCAAGTACATCCTCAAGCTTCGCCAACTGCTTCTCTATCTGCTCAAGCACCTGCTCATCACCGCTTGCAACAATTGTGATACGTGTGTAGCGCGGATCTGCTGTAACCCCTGAGGAGAAACTATCAATATTAAATCCCCTGCGACTGAACAGTCCTGAAATACGACTGGTCACTCCGGGATTGTTCTCAACTAAAAGAGATAATGCCTGTCTTCTCATCGAAAAACCTTCCTCACAATTTCTATTTTTTCTGTTCACATGATGATAATATTACTATAATCTGTATTTGTCAAGCAATATCGTTAATATAACTTAAATTCATATTATCAATAACAATATTTATACATCCATAACCTCGATAAATGCCTGTTTTATAACGTTTTATACAGTATCTTCAAAAAAAGCCGGGCGACATACACCGCCCGGCTTTAGAATTATCTAATATAATTCTGTTGTAATATATTATAACTGTGGTCCTGCTGCAACAAGTGCTTTACCAGCCTCATTTGTTGTGTACTTAACAAAGTTCTTGTTGAATCTCTCTGCAAGATCTTTAGCCTTTGCCTCCCACTCAGAAGCATCAGCATATGTGTCACGAGGATCAAGGATTCCTGAATCAACTCCCGGAAGCTCTGTAGGAACCTCGAAATCGAACATAGGGATCTTCTTTGTTGGAGCATCAAGGATAGCACCAGAAAGGATAGCGTCGATGATTCCTCTTGTATCCTTGATTGTGATTCTCTTTCCTGTTCCGTTCCATCCTGTATTTACAAGGTATGCCTTAGCACCGCTCTTCTCCATCTTCTTAACGAGCTCTGCAGCGTATTTTGTAGGATGAAGCTCAAGGAATGCCTGTCCGAAGCAAGCTGAGAATGTAGGTGTAGGCTCAGTAATTCCACGCTCTGTTCCTGCAAGCTTTGCAGTAAATCCGGAAAGGAAGTAGTACTGTGTCTGCTCTGGTGTCAGGATAGATACTGGAGGAAGTACTCCGAATGCATCTGCTGAAAGGAAGATCACGTTCTTTGCAGCTGGAGCAGATGATATAGGTTTAACGATATTTGTAATGTGGTTGATTGGGTATGATACACGAGTATTCTCTGTAACACTCTTGTCATCGAAATCAATCTTTCCATCATCAGCAACTGTAACGTTCTCAAGAAGAGCATCTCTTCTGATTGCGTTGTAGATATCAGGCTCAGACTCTTTGTCAAGACCGATAACCTTAGCGTAGCATCCACCCTCGAAGTTGAATACGCCGTTGTCATCCCAGCCGTGCTCGTCATCTCCGATAAGAAGACGCTTAGGATCTGTAGAAAGTGTTGTCTTACCTGTTCCTGAAAGACCGAAGAAGATTGCTGTGTTCTCTCCGTTCATGTCAGCGTTTGCTGAACAGTGCATTGAAGCGATGCCCTTAAGTGGGAGGAAGTAGTTCATCATAGAGAACATACCTTTCTTCATCTCTCCGCCGTACCATGTATTGATGATAACCTGCTCTTTTGATGTGATGTTGAATGCTACACATGTCTCTGAGTTAAGACCTAACTCCTTGTAGTTCTCAACCTTAGCCTTTGAAGCATTGTATACTACGAAATCAGGCTCGAAGTTCTCAAGCTCCTCTGCTGATGGCTTGATGAACATGTTTGTTACAAAATGAGCCTGCCAAGCAACCTCAACGATGAAACGAACTGCCATACGTGTATCCTTGTTTGCTCCACAGAATGCATCTACTACGAAAAGCTTCTTGTTGCAGAGCTCTTTCTTAGCAAGATCCTTAACTGTTGCCCAAACATCCTCTTTCATTGGATGGTTGTCGTTTGGATACTCAGGTGTATTCCACCATACTGTGTCCTTAGAATTCTCGTCCATAACGATATATTTATCTTTAGGAGAACGTCCAGTGTAGATACCTGTCTTAACGTTAACTGCACCAAGCTCTGTCTCCTTACCAACCTCGTAACCCTCAAGGCCGGCTTTTGTCTCTTCCTCGAATAATGTCTCGTAAGAAGGATTGTGAACGATCTCTGTTGTTCCGGTAATGCCATACTTTGTTAAATCAACATTTGCCATTTGAATAAACCTCTTTTCTATAAATTATGGATTTACATCCATTTCTTTTGTTAGTATATATGTTTGTTAAAAAAAAATCAATATCTACTTTTCAATTTACACTTATTTCACACTTTTTCGACATGTATAATATATTTCTCACACATCAGCCGTTCGCATATCTGGTGAGGAACTGCTTGGTACGCTCCTCCTTCGGATGGTCAATCACCTCATGCGGGTCGCCATGCTCAACAATCACACCACCATCCATAAAGATTACCTGGTCTGCTACATCGCGCGCAAAGGCCATCTCATGTGTGACAATAATCATTGTGGTATTCTGCTGCGCAAGGGAACGGATGACCTTGAGCACCTCTCCTGTAAGCTCCGGGTCAAGAGCCGATGTAGGCTCATCAAAGCAGAGTATATCAGGCTTAAGCGCCAGTGCCCTTGCTATAGCTACACGTTGCTGCTGTCCACCTGAGAGCTGATGCGGATAATGGTTCATCCTCTCAGCAAGCCCAATTCTGTCCAGAAGCTCCTTTCCATGCTCATCAATACGTGTAAGGATTGCGTTTTTTATCCGTTTTTTAAACTCAGGTGTCTCCTGTGCCAGAAGGCGCTCTGCCAAAGTGACATTCTCAAGTGCCGTGTACTGCGGAAAAAGATTAAACTGCTGAAACACCATACCAAAATGCAGCCTCTTTTTGCGAAGCTCGGCGTCTTTATCCTTGCCCGCTTCGGAAGCATCAAAAAGAGTCTCACCATTTACAATAATCTGGCCACTGTCAGGCCTTTCAAGGAAATTAAGACACCGTAACAGCGTAGTCTTTCCTGAGCCTGATGAACCGATTATCGCAAGAGCATTGCCCTCCTCCATGGAAAAGCTGACATCCTTAAGCACATTAGTCCTTCCAAAATGATTTTCTATATTTCTAACCTCTAAAATTGCCATGTCTTCCTCCTACCTGAAATAATCCAGCTTTTTCTCGATATAATTAAATAAAAGTGTAAGGATTCCGACAAATACGAGATAAAATACACCTGTATAAAACAACGGCCATGTAAGTCCGTCAGACTTCATAAACGCCGCTCCCGCAAAGGTAAGCTCGTATGCCGCAATAATTCTGGCAAGAGAAGTATCCTTTACCAGAGTGATTATCTCATTTGACATAGGCGGAACAACACGCTTGATCATCTGAAGCAGAGTGATTTTTAAAGAAAATCTGCTGCTTTGTCATTCCTAACACCTGTCCTGCCTCTCTCTGACCGGCCGGAACACCCTCTATGCCACCTCTGAATATAACAGAGAAATAACATGCATAGTTGATGACAAACGCTACAACCGTTGCTGTAATACGTCCGGTCTCGTCACCACTCCATATAGCCTGATGAAGCCACAAGCCCGGTCCGTAGAATATAATGATAAGCTGAAGCATAAGCGGTGTGCCGCGGATAACCCATACAAACACATTCATGACAGCCTTGACAGGCTTAAACCTGCTCAAAAGCCCAAATGCAAATACAAGCCCCAGTGGCAGTGCAAATATAAGTGTCAGTATAAATATTTCAAAGGTGGTCCACAGACCACTCATTAGTGCTTGTGTAACATTCCAGAACATTTTATTTCTCCCGCTCAACAACTACCTGTGCATTGTTACAGTATGCATTTGTGCATTCCATAGACTTTGTAACCTCATCTGTGAGTGTCATGCCATTCCAGACAACGTCAATCTTCTTTGAATCAAGCTCCATAACCTTGTTGTCCCAGTCGATAACTACAAATTCAACATCCACGCCGAGCTTCTCACCGACAAGTCTAGCCATATCTGCATCAAAGCCAATCCATTTGTCATCCTTATCCTTGTAATCCATAGGCTCAAACTCTGTGATACCGACAATCATCTTGCCCTGTGACTTGATATAATCCACATCACTGTCGCTGTCAGACTGCTTGAACTCGCAAGGCTCCTGCTCAAGAAGTGAATCCTGTACTCCGTATTTCTTTGCAATCTCCTGCATGCTGCCGTCAGCATATGAATCTGCGAGTACACTGTTGATATATGAAGCAAGATCAGAGCCCTTACGGCATCCGACACCATACTTCTCTGATGTAAGCTCTGTTGTATGTACTAAATCAGGGTAGCTTGTGCCCTCTCCAATCATGGCTCCTGCCATTAAAAGGTCTATGATTGCTGCATCAGAAGTGCCTGATTTAACCTCCATAAGTGCATCAGCCTGTGATGAAACTGCATTGTAATTAAAGCCCTTTTCCTTTGCCACAGCCTCTCCAGCTGAGCCTGCCTCAACTGCGTAGGTTATGCCATCGCCCTTTTCGCCTTTTTGTGTTCCTGCACCCTTGCTGCCACCACAGGCAGTCATTGAAAGTGCTAAAGTTGCTGTCAAAAGAAGTGCTAATCCTCTTCTCATGCTCATTTCCTCCATATGTTAAATAATCATTGTAATTATTCAAAATCATCCAATAACTACAATCTTTTAACATATTAGCAAATTATCACGCTAAAGTAAAGAGGAATTATCCACCAAATCAACAGTTATGTTCTTCCATTTTATACAAGCCCCAGACTTTTAATTATATAAAGCCAGAGTGTCAGTGTAAAAGCACTGAGCAGTGTCGTGAGCATTATCGTGGTCGATGAAATAACACCCTCATGCCCCATGTTCCTTGCCATGACAAAGCAGCTCACTGTAGTTGCTGAGCCAAGCATCACAAGAATTGCAATAAGCTCACTATCCCTGAACCCGAAGGCTACCGCAATAGGAAGAAATACAGCCACAAAGCCTACAAGCTTGATAAATGTGGCTACAAATGCCGGCTTTGCCTTTGCTGATGCTTTTTTCAAATCAAAGGTGGCACCCATTGCCATAAGCCCCATAGGTGTTGCCATATTGCCAATGCTCGTCACAGCCTTTGCCGGTATTCCCGCAAACGTCAGACCTATAGCTGACCACAGAAGACCTGCAACAATTCCTAAAATAATAGGATTGGTCACTATTCCCTTAAATGTCTTTTTGAGCACTGCCCTGTCTATGCCGTTTTGCCCCGGCTTAAAAAATGAAAGCACTATAACAGCCATCACGTTGTAAAGCGGTACGCTTCCTATAATCATGACTGGTGCCATGCCTGCGTTTCCATAAATATTCTGGATAAAAGCAATTCCAAGCAGCGCAGCACTGCTTCTGTATGAGGCCTGTATAAACTCGCCCCGTATAGATTTATCCCTCCACAAACAGGAAACAAGTGTTGATATTGTAATGCTTATCAGCGTAACCACAAAACAGAATACTATAAACTTAATGTTCCAAACCCTTGAAAAATCAACTGCCGCAAGATCACTAAACAGCAAAAACTGGTAAAGGAATCTTAAACACAAACTTATTCATCCTGTTTGCAAAGTCTTCGTCCAAAATTCCCACTTTGCGAAGAAAAAGTCCAAACACCATCATCAGAAAAATAGGTCCTGTGGCATTTAGACAAAACATTAAATTTTCCATCTCAAATTAAGCCTCCATCATATCAGTAATCTGTAGTTTGTAATTATACTATTTTATACATTCCAGCTATCACAATAAGCTTTGAACTTAGATATGTCAACCTTTTATTGCACTGTAGATTATTTTAAAAAATTATGGTACACTTATCGCATATTTTATTTAGGAAGGAATTAAACGGTTTGAAAATTCTTATTTTATCCTGTGACACCGGCGAGGGACACAACAGTGCCGGTAAAGCTATAAAAGAAGCGGCAGAGCATAAAGGACATTCTGTGACAATGATAGATATGTTTCTCTTATCGGGTAAAGGAACATCGCACGCAGTATCAGGAGCATATATAGGCATTGTAAAGCATATTCCGTTTTTCTTCGGACTACTCTATAAGGTTGGCATGCTGATATCGAGTGATAAACGTAAATCCCCTGTCTATTTTGCCAATGCCCTGCTTTGTAAAAAGCTATCAGCATACATTGAATCAAACGGCTTTGATGCTGTCGTCACACCTCATCTGTACCCTGCTGAGACCCTGAGCTGCATGAAGCAAAAAAATCTGCTTCATATCCCTGCCATCGCTGTGGGAACCGACTACACCTGTATCCCATTCTGGGAAGAGACAAATATGGATTATTATGTTATTCCACACGATGATCTGACCGATGAATTTGCAAAACGTGGTATCCCTGAAAACA
>ENA-OQKL01000321-OQKL01000321.1-human-gut-metagenome-genome-assembly--contig:-NODE-321-length-16206-cov-3.032962_pt1 | contig 16206 bp, 13 predicted proteins | sample MGYA00242779_ERZ504800 | MGnify/ENA primary metagenome ERZ504800 (study PRJEB26092, sample SAMD00036410) | human gut metagenome | host: Homo sapiens | study: EMG produced TPA metagenomics assembly of... | reverse complement strand
ATCAGGATGCGGCTCGCGCGGATCTTGGTAATCATGCCGCCCGTGCCCACCGATGTGGAAGAATCGACCCGCCGAGGCAATAATCTTGGCATCGATCGTTATGCACGACAGGAACAAACTCGGCCGTGGGGTCCTCATGCGGATTGGCAGTATAGAGACCATCGATGTCCGAGAGCGTCACGCACAGATCGGCAGATACCAGGCAGCTCACGAGCGCCGCCAGTGTGTCGTTGTCGCCAAACTTGATCTCGTCGACGGTAACGGTGTCGTTCTCGTTGACGACCGGCACCACGCCCAGCTCCACCAGACGCAGCAGGGCGTCGCGCGCGTGCAGGTAGGACGTGCGACGCGCCGTGTCGTGACGCGTGAGCAGCACGAGCGAGGTGAGCAGGTCGCGCGCATGGAACTCCTCGTCGTAGGCCGACGAGATGATGCACTGACCAGCCGAGGCGCAGGCCTGCAGGCTCGGCAGGTCACCGACCGGCTTGCGGTCGAAGCCCAGCACGGGATAGCCGCAGGCAATGGCACCCGAGCTCACCACGACCAGGCGCCAGCCAAGCTCGCGCAGCGCTGCGGCCTGGTCGGCAAGCCCGCCGATAAAGGCGCGGTTGACCTTGCCGTCGGCGCCCACCACCGTGGACGAACCGATCTTTACCACCATCGTTTTATAAGAAGTCGTCATACGTCAAACCAATCGAATGTCGAGCGTTCGGGCGAGCTGGGGCAGTCGGGGCGCCTGGTGCGGAACGGACGAAAATGATCCGTTTTCCTCCGTCCCCTTCGGATCATTTTGCCCAGGGGAAGGCCGAAGCCGCAGCCATGTTCTTGCGCACGAGCTCGTCGCGCACCTGAGCCAGGCCCTGCTCCATGCCCACCACATAGGTCTGCGGATACAGGAAGCGCTTGAAAGCTGCGTCCAGATGATCGAGCGCCCAAACACAGCGCTCGCGCGCGTCCTGGATGCTCTCACGCGGAGCCACTGCACTGCCATCGCGCACGATCGGCACCAGCAGCTCGCGATACTCAAGCTCCGACACGTCGGTCACCAGGGCGGCATCATTCACGGCCACGAGGGTATTGCCGCGCGCGGCGCCCTCCCCCACCAGATGGTCCTCGTCGTAGATCATGTCGCAGACCGGGCCGCCAAAGCCGTCGTAATAACGGCGCACGCGCTGCACGCCCGGGATCGTGCGCTTGTAGGGCTGCTCGGAGAGCTTGACCACCGGCGTCCACGGGTCGGCCTCGCTCGCACGGCGGGCGGAAAGCTTGTACACGCCGCCCAGCGCCGGCTGGTCGTAGCAGGTCGCGAGCTTGGTGCCCACGCCAAAGCTATCGATAGGCGCGCCCTGGTCGAGCAGCGACTGAATCGTGTACTCATCCAAATCGTTAGAAACCGAGATCCCCACATAGGGCAGGCCCTCGGCATCAAAACGGCCGCGCACATACTTGGAGAGCTTGGCGAGGTCGCCGGAGTCGATGCGAATGGCCGACAGGCGCTCGCCCACCGCTTCCATCTCCTTGGCAACCGTAATGGCATGCTCGCAGCCCTCGCGCACATCGTAGGTGTCGATGAGCAGCGTGCAGTTCTTGGGGCTCGACTTGGCAAAGGCGCGGAAGGCCTCGAGCTCGGAATCGAAGCTCATCACCCAGCTGTGCGCATGCGTGCCAAAGACGGGAATACCGTAGCGGCGGCCGGCGAGCACATTGGACGTAGAGGAGCAGCCGGCGACGTAGCTCGCGCGCGCAACGGCCAGGCCGCCATCGGGACCCTGGGCTCGGCGCAGGCCAAACTCGGCCACGGGACGGCCGTCCGCCGCCAGCACCACTCGCGCCGTCTTGGTGGCGACAAGTGTCTGGAACCCGACGATGTTGAGCAGCGCCGTCTCAAGCAGCTGGCACTCGAGCGCAGGACCGGTGACGCGCACCATGGGCTCGCGCGGAAAGACGAGCTCGCCCTCGGGCACGGCGTCGATGTTTACATGCGCACGAAAATCGCGCAGGTAGTCGAGGAATGCGGACTTGAACATCGCGCCACCGGCCGGGGCTTCAAGTGATGCGAGGTAGTCGATATCCTCGGGCGTAAAGCGCAGGTTCTCGACCAGCTCGGGCAGCTCGGCGGTGCCGCACATGACGGCATAGGCGCTGCCAAAGGGATGGTCGCGGTAAAACGCGGTAAAACAACCCTGCTCATTGGCCTTGCCGCTCTCCCACAGGCCCTGGGCCATAGTGAGCTCGTACAGATCGGTGAGCATTGCAATGTCGGTGGGATGCGAGATGTCGGTCAAAGCCATGGGGCGACCTTTCGGATGCGTTGTGCAGAGGTTGAGGGTTGGAAAAGGGCAGAGTGTTCGGGCATGGCACCCAGCGCGAATGGGCTAGAGCAGGCCCATGCTGGTCAGGATCGTGTAGCCCATAAAGATGACAAACGCGATGAGGGCAAGGACAATGATGATTTTTTGAGCCGGCGCCATGCCAGGGATCTCGTTCTCGCCCGTAGGCTCCTTGGAGGTAACCATGCGCTGGGCAAAGGTCATCTCGTCACGGCTCGGCTTGGGCTCGACGGACTTGGGACGAGCGGCCTTTTTAGGCTGAGGTTTGGGCGCGGCAGGTGCAGGCTTCGCAGCAGCGGGCTTGGGTGCGGGCGCGGGCTTGCGCTCGGATGCAGCGTTCGAGGCGACCTCCTCGGCCTTCGCACGCTCGGCACGCAGGGCAGCCAGCTCCTCACGCTCGCGACGGGCCTCTTCCCGAGCCTCGCGGCGGGCCTTCTCAGCGCGGAGCTCTTCCAACTCAGCGCGCTCCTCGTCGGACAATGGTTGGGACTCAAGCTCGGCCATGGTATAGCCCTTTCTTTTAAAAAAAACGCCGCCGACACAATGTCAGCGGCTTATCAAATCCAAGGGTGGAGACGAAGGGAGTCGAACCCTCGGCCTCTGCCATGCGACGGCAGCGCTCTCCCAACTGAGCTACGTCCCCAGGACAAGTCGATATTTTACCTACGGCTCGCCAACTGTCAACGCCCAATAACCAGTCTTTTTGGGGCGCGGCTATTTTGGCAACTTTTCGAACAGGCGATCCTCTCGATGATTTTTTATCCCCGTCCCAGAAAAATCATCGACGAACGCACTACTTTGCGCTGGTAAGAACACCGGTGGTGTCGAAGGCCGGGGTGAAGCTCTCGTCTACCGCGCCGCCCTCTTGCCAGAACATCGTCGTAAAACCCAGGTCGTCGGCATGGTCGAGCACCTGCTCGTACTCCTCACGCGTCACGGCGCGTGCCAGGTCGCCGCCCTGCTCGCGCATGAGCGCATTGGGCGTGTACTGGTTCATAACCGAGATCGGCACGTCGCCCACCGTCTGCCACACCAGGTCCAGCACGCGACACGAATCGTCTGCATGCCCCGGAAGCACCAGGTGACGCACGATCATGCCACGCTTCATAAGCCCGTCCTCGTCCACCAACTCTCCCCCGCGGCGCTCGATCTCGCGCGCCATCTGGGCCAGACCCGACACGGCCACGCGCGGGTAGTCCTTAATATGAGAAAGCGACTGAGCAAGCCCGGCATCGGCATATTTAAAGTCCGTAAGCCACACGTCGACAAGGTCGCCCAGCGCCGCCACGGCACTCGCGCGCTCGTAACCACTCGTGTTGTAGACAATTGGGATGACCAACCCGCGCGTCCGTGCCGCGGCAATCGCGGCAGGCAACAGGTGCGCATAGTGCGTCGCCGTCACCAAATTGATGTTGTTGGCACCCTGGTCCTGCAGTTCCAGCATAATCTCGACCAGGCGCTCAGGCGAAATCTCAAGGCCAAAATTGCCGGTCGAGATCTCGTGGTTCTGGCAGTAGATACATTTAAGCGAGCAACCGCTAAAGAAGATCGTGCCCGAACCGGCCTCGCCCGAGATAGGCGGCTCCTCCCACATATGAAGCGCGGCGCGGGCCACCTTGAGCGTGTCGTTAGCACCGCAGACGCCGTGCGCGCCCTCATCGCGCGCCGCACCGCAACGGCGCGGACACAAATGGCAGGCGGGCGAAAAAAGTTCGGTCAACGACGTCGGCATAAAAACATGCTCCAAAACAACGATTCAGCAGCTCAAACGTAAAGGGCCAGACCGCGTAGACGGCTCCGTCCCTAAGGCGCCGTAATCGTCCGACACGATTTTTGTAATGTCAAGACTGGAATCGATAAAGTGCCGCTTTATGATGTAGGTATTCCGCCCCCCGCGGAGCAACTGGGTGAACCGTCGCGTTTATTTAGGGAGCCCACACAGTCGTACCTAGTACAGGTATCCTTCGTTGTTAAGGACGCTGGAACAGTCGATGAGGGCACCCACCTGTTTTAGGTGGGTTCATTTTCGTAACTTGGGGGTGGTTTTCTTTTGCCGAAAATCACCATACAGTCCATATGGATCCCCGCCGGCATCCCGACAAGCCATCGACAACATTCCAATATCTGGTAAGCGCGTGATTATCGCTGCGTGCAATTCCATGCACCCCCCTTGGTCGAGTATCATGGTTCGGCTATGCCCTTTGCGCATGGCGTTCTTCTGACCTTTTCCTTCGACGCTTGGCGGTTTTTAGATTCATGGCTTCATCCCCGAGCTACATACCGTACCTATGCGTGGCAGCGGCGGCCTTTATCACGACCTTCCTCACGGTACCCCTGGTCAAGCGCCTGGCAATCAAGCTCGACGCCGTCGACTATCCTTCTAAGCGCCGCATCAACACCAAGCCCATCCCGCGTTTGGGCGGAACGGCGGTGTTTTTGGGCCTGGTCGTTGCCTGCATTGTGCAAATCCTAGGCACCTGGCACCTAGGCTGGCCGCCCGTCCTGGTGCCGCACCCGCGCCTTCACATTAGCTATCCCATGCTGGCGCTCTCCTTTACCGTCATCTTTGCGACCGGCGCTATCGACGACGTCTTCCAGCTCAAGCCCAAGCAAAAACTGGCCGGTCAGGTCCTCGCCGCGCTCATCGCCTGCGTGGGCGGCCTGCGCATCGGCGTCATCGTCAACCCGTTTGCCCCCGGCGAGATCATGCTCGGATGGCTCGCCTACCCCATCACCGTGATCTATCTGGTGGCTTTCACCAACATCATTAACCTCATCGACGGCCTCGACGGCTTGGCCACGGGCATCTGCGGCATCGCATCGTTCACCATGTTTTCGATGGCCGTTCTCTCGGGCCGCATCGACGCCGCCGCGCTCTCCATTGCGCTCTTTGGCGCCTGTCTGGCCTTTTTGCGCTACAACTTCAACCCTGCAAGCATCTTCTTGGGCGACTCGGGGTCGCTGCTTCTGGGCTTTGCGCTGGGCTCCATCTCGCTGCTCAACGTGAGCCGCACCGCCGCACTCACCTCGCTTATCATCCCGCTCATCGTTGCCGGCGTGCCTATCATCGACACGTTTAGCGCCATCGTGCGCCGCAAGCGCGCCCACATTAGCATCGGGCAGGCCGACAAGGGCCACATCCACCACCGCCTGATCCAAGAAGGCTACAACCAAAAACAGGCTGTGCTGCTCATCTATGCCTGGTGCATTATGCTTTCGGCCGGCGCCGCCGCCATCAATCAGGTCGAGGTGCCCATGCGCGCGCTCATCTTTACCGTGCTTGCCATTGGCTCGGCGGCCTTTGCCAAGCACCTGCACCTGTTTGAACCCGTGCTGCGCCACCATTACAACAAGCGCACGCACGAGGACGAACTGGTCACCCCCGACGACCCCGCCTTTAAGCAGGAGGAGCAGGCAGCCGAGGAGCGCAAAGAAGAGCGCCACCACAAGCTCTAGGGCAAGCTGCCGAGGATGTGCCAAGGCACCGTTAGCCAAGCGCGGCCGCGCCGCACCCATCGCACAAGCCGCCCCTCTCCCGCCCCTCCAATAAACGCGTTATCATCTTGACCCATGAACATACGTTAGGAGCAATCATGCCAAACGAGAACAGCTACGAAGTCGCGCTGCAAAAGAGCAACGCCATTCGCGAGGGCCTGGCCAATACGCCCGAGAAGTTCACCATGCTCACCGGTGATCGCCCCACCGGACGCTTGCACCTGGGCCACTACTTTGGCACCCTCAAGGGCCGTGTTGAACTGCAGAACATGGGCGCCAAGACCAACGTGCTCATCGCCGACTACCAGGTCATCACTGACCGCGACACGACCGAGCACATCCAGGACAACGTGTACAACATGGTCATGGACTACCTTGCCTGCGGCATCGACCCCGACAAGACCATGATCTACGCACACTCCGCCGTGCCCGCCGCCAACCAGCTCATGCTGCCGTTCCTTTCACTGGTGTCCGAGGCCGAGCTGGCGCGCAACCCCACGGTAAAGGCCGAGATGGAGGCCTCGGGCCACGAGCTCACCGGCCTTCTGCTCACCTACCCGGTGCACCAGGCCTGCGACATCCTGTTCTGCAAGGGCAACGTGGTGCCCGTCGGTCGCGACCAGCTACCGCACATCGAGCTTACCCGCACCATCGCTCGCCGCTTTAACAACCGCTACGGCAAGGTGTTCCCCGAGGTCGACGCGCTGCTGTCCGAGACCCCGCTGCTGCCGGGCCTGGACGGTCGCAAGATGAGCAAGAGCTACGGCAACGCCATCAACATCTCGATGACCGCCGAGGAAACAGCCAAACGCATCAAGAAGAGCCAGACCGACTCCGAGCGCATGATCACGTTCGATCCCGAGAACCGCCCCGGCGTGTCTGGCCTGCTTTCGACAGCCGCCATCTGCACCGGTCGCTCCGAGGTCGAGATTGCCGAGGAGATCGGCATGGGCGGCTCCGGCCAGCTCAAGAAGTACGTGACCGAGGCCGTCAACGAGTACTTCGCACCGATCCGCGAGCGTCGCCAGCGCTACGAGAACGATCTGGACTATGTGAAGGACGTCCTGCACGAGGGCAACCGTCACGCCAACGAGATCGCCGATCAGACCCTGGCAGAGGTTCAGGACGCCATGGGCATGGTGTACTAGACCGATCTGCTGGCTTGAGCTTTCGATTGCTTTAGGGCGGGCGCTACGGCGTCCGCCTTTTTTGGAGCCGGACCGCTTCGGCTCCGTCCATCGCACCCCCTCGACAAACAGGAACAGGCCCGCCGGCAGCTAGTTGCCAGCGGGCCTGTTCCCGAAGTACACCGTTGAATCGCACAGAGGGGAGGAATGCGAATCAAACTCAACAGGGCAGGCTTTTTCATCGCCTATTGCCTGCTCCGTTGCTGAAACCAATATAGTTCACCCTGGTTTACTTTCTGACGGCAAAGTACGCCACCACACCTTCTCCATAAGTTAGCTCTGGTAAACCTACAGCGTAAAACCACCACAAAGGGGACAGGCGCCTTTGTGGTGGTTTTCGCCACGGCAGAACCGCTAGAGCCCGGCAGGCCAGCGACAGGCGGCCAAGTCGACGTGCATGTCGTCCTTAAACGCCACACCCTCCCCTAGCAAAAGCTCACGTTGAGCATCGGGACCGCCAAAAGCGAAGCCCTCGCATATGCGCCCGTCGGCAAACACCACGCGGTGACAGGGAATCTCGCCGGGGCGCGGATTACTATGCAGGGCATACCCCACGTACCGCGCACTTCGTGGACGACCGGCAAGCAGCGCCACCTGGCCATACGTGGCGACCATCCCCTCGGGGATCTGCTCGACCACCTCGTACACCCGTTCAAAAAAGCCCTCAGACGCCATTGCTCGCTCCCTTCCACCCGGAAAAGCATAAACCACCACAAAGGTGCCTGTCCCCTTTGTGGTGGTTTATGGCAGGTCGGTTAGTTGGCGGGCTGGAAGAAGGCTACGGCGACGGCGCCGGGGCCTACGTGGGTGCCGATGGTGGCGCCGATGGTGTGAACGGGCAACTCGCCCTCGGTGTGGCCAGCCCACAGTGCCGCGCTGTCCTCGACATACTTCTTGAGCACCGCATCCGAAAGGCCCGTATAGCCCAGCGCCAGCGGCATGGAAAAGTCGATGCCGCCCGCTTTTTCGACCTTTTGGTTCAGCAGGTTGCGGCCGTTCTTGGAACCGCGCGCCTTGCCCAGCTGCACGATCAGACCGTCCTCGACAGCCACCACGGGCTTTACGTTGAGCAGCGTGCCCACGGCGCCGGCCGCAGCAGACAGACGACCGCCGCGCACCAGGTACTCCAGCGTCTCGAGCAGGCCGATGACGACCACGCGGTCACGGACGGCCTCGACGGCCGCCGCGATCTGGGCCGCACTACGGCCCTCATCCACCAGGCGCAGGGCATACTCGACCAGGACACGCTCGCCCAGAGTGACGTTATTGCTATCCACCACGTACACGTCGCCGCCCGGCGCCTCGGCAAGTGCGGTACGGGCACTCTGATTGGTGCCTGATAGCTTAGCGCCCACGGTAATAATCACAGCCTCATCGCCGGCTTCACGAACCTTGGCAATCGCCCGCGAAAACGCGTACGGGTTGACCTGGCCGGTCTTGGGCAGCTCATCGCGCTCCACGAGCATCTCGTAAAAGCGCTGGTGATCGATGTCGATGCCATCCATGTACACATCGGTGCCAAAGGTGACGGACAGCGGCAAAACGGCCAGTGCTGGGTGCTCGGCCGGCGACATATCGCTTGCGGAATCGGTAATAATGCGGACGGACATAGCGAATCCTTTCTTGCGCAGGTCCCGCGCAGGGAATTTTGACAGCAAGGCCCCGGCACGGTATACGCGCTCAAACAGGACTATGCAGTTGTTAATTGGAAGCAAAAGCCTTGGCGGCCCTACAGCTCGCGTAGGGTGTTGAGAATCGTGCGCAGCGACGCATACATCTGCTCGCGCTGCTCCACACCCATAGCCTTACCGGTGGTATCGAGCACCTCGCGAATGATGCGGTCCGCTTCGCTCATGCTCTCGCCGCCCAGAGCGGTCAGGCGCACCGGAGCACGATACTTAACGGCGGCATCGCCCGAATCGTCGACCTCGACGTAGCCGCCCTCCTCCAGATGCGCGAGCGTACGCGAGACGGCGGCGCGGGTCACGCCTGCCATGCGAGCCAGGTCGGCGCCAGTCAGGCCGTCCTTGCTGCGCTCAAGATAGTAAAGGCACATAACGTCGGAGCCCTTGAGGCCCAGCCTTGCGCCCTCGGATGTCTTAATGCGCTGGATCTCCTTGTAGAGCCCGCTGATCAGTCCGACAAAGTCCTCGAAACGTGTCTCGTCGTTCTGCTGCATGGGAGACGACCGCCTTTCGCTTGCATGATGCTAACGGGTAAACATCTTAGCCGCACAAGGCAACACCCATACCCAAATATCCCATTTGTTAACCCATCAACATAAAAACCACCACAAAGGGGACAGGCACCTTTGTAGTGGTTTTGACCGGCGAACATGATCCGCAGGCGTCGCTACAGTTCCACGCAGGGATTGTCGCGGGTCACAAGCGTCTTAACGACAACCGTCGCTCCCAGATAGCGCTCAAGCAGCTCGGCTAAGCGATCGATCGCGGCCTGGCAATCCCCCATCCGCTCGGGCTCCACGCACTCAATCGCCAGGAATGCATCGGCCGAATCGTCGGACAGCGCCGTGCGAACGCCATCGCGCCAGTTCCAGCAGCGGCACACAGCGCCCGCATCGTCGATGTAGGCGAGCTCGCCGGGCAGCGTCGGATCGTCCGCCTCCTCGCCAAGTGGCAGGAACGCATCGCCGCCGTCACGTCACCTTCAAGCGAAGACTCCCCTCAATCGCATGCACGGTCCTCGCCGCCGAACGGGCAGCGCGTAGGTCAGCGACACCGTGTTGTAGATGTCCACCGCGGGCGTAATGTCGGCCCACCGGTTTGCCCTTGAGCACGCGCTTGAGCAGGTTCTCAATTGAGCAACGCGCGCCCTTTTTGGTCTTGAACAGCCGATAAGCCTCGCGCCATGCCTTGACCGGTGCGTTCTCGCTGATAGTATCGCTGGTCAGATGACGCTCCGCGTCGATATTGGCGCGGTCGAGCAACGCCGCAATCGCGTCCACGTCCTCTTGAGGAATCTGAGCCGCGGGCTTCATGCCCTTTACGACCGCAACACCGACAGCCGCCTGCGGAAATAGCTCCCAAAACGAATCCTCGGCAATAAAGCTCTTCATGCGCTCTCCCTTCATCGTGCGCGCCCGAGCGAGGGCGCCTAAACAAAAAGCGCCCTTACGACGGCCACCTTCAAAGTCCTACGGTGCCGCCACAAGAGCGCTTACGCTGTCCCCATCCGGAGAAGGGGACGATATGTCAAGCGTATTGTAACCCGAGTCATCCACGCGAGCAAAACCACCATAAAGGCGCCTGTCCCCTTTGTGGTGGATATGGACTCACGGCGAAGCTAGTGGCGAAGTCCCAGCAGCCCGCGGCCGCGATGACGAGCGTCGGCGTGTACTTGGGCGTGCGGGCCGGCGGCTTTGACGGACTCGGGCAGGTGCGAGTACTTCTTCTCGAAGTTCTCCTCGAACATCACCGCCAGGTTGTGCGCGGCCTCGTCATAGCGCGCGGTGCTCTGCCAGTATTGGCGCGGCACCAGGATGCCATCGGGCACGCCGTGGCACGTCGTGGGAATGTCGACGTTAAAGATGTCGTCGTGCAAGAACTCGCTGTCCTCGATGGTACCGTCGAGGGCGCAGGCCACCAGGGCGCGCGTGTAGGCAAGCTCGATGCGATGGCCCACACCATAACCGCCGCCAATCCAGCCGGTGTTGACCAGGTACACGCGCGTACGACCGTCGGCGATACGCTCGCCGAGCATCTTGGCATAGACCATGGGGTCGAGCGGCATAAACGGCTCGCCAAACAGCGAGGAGAACGTGGGCGTGGGCTCGGTGACGCCGACCTCGGTGCCGGGAATCTTAGCCGTAAAGCCCGTCACAAAGTGGTACATGGCGGCATCGGCCGTCAGACGTGAGATGGGTGGCAGCACGCCAAAAGCGTCGCAAGTCAGGAACAGCACGACACTCGGAGTGGTGCCCATGCCCTTAGTCCACGCGTTAGGAATGTGCTCCACGGGATAGGCCACGCGCGTGTTGTGCGTGATCGAGATGTCGTCGTAGTTGGGCTTGCGGTTCTCGTCGAGCACCACGTTTTCGCAAATGGCGCCAAAACGGACGGCGTTGAAGATCTCGGGCTCGTGGAAGGCGTCCAGGCCCTCGCATTTTGCGTAGCAGCCACCCTCGATGTTGAAGATACCCATGTCGGACCAACCGTGCTCGTCGTCGCCGATCAGCAGGCGCGTGGGATTGGCCGAAAGCGTGGTCTTGCCGGTGCCGGACAGGCCAAAGAACACGGCGGTCTCGTGCGTGACGGGATCCATGCTGGCCGAGCAGTGCATGGGCAGCACGTCGTCCTCGACGGGCAGCAGATAGTTCATGACGCTAAAGATCGACTTTTTAATCTCGCCGGAGTAGCCGGTGCCGGCGACCAGAATCACGCGTTCCTGGAAGTTGATGACCACCGCGGCGCTGGAGTTGAGGCCCTTGATGGCGGGGTCGCACTGGTAACCGGGCGCTGCGAGCACGCAGAAGTCCGGCTCGCCGGTGCGCGCGATTTCGCGAGCGAGCGGGCGGGCGAGCATCTGCTTAATAAAAAGTGCCTGGCTGGCACGCTCGCAGGCAACGAGCAGTCGACGCGTGTGATTGCGGTCGGCACCTGCCATGCCGCGGGTGACGAACACGTCGCGCTCGTTGAGATAGTCGACGATGCCGGCCTTGATGGCCTCATAGCTCTCGACGGACAGCGGGCGGTTGACCGCGCCCCAGGCAATCTTGTCGTGAACATCGGGGGTGTCAACGATAAAGCGGTCATTGGGGGAACGGCCGGTACGCTCCCCGTCTCGATTACCAGCGCGCCGTTGGATGCCATGCGGCCTTCTTCGCGGCGGATAGCGTGCTCGACGAGCTCCGCGGCGGGCAGATCGACCAGCAGACGGGGTTGATTCTCGGCGGGATCTTCGACCAGCGTAATACCAAAATTGGACAGAACTTCTGCAGGGGTAACACCAGGCATGGGGCCTCCTTTAAAAACGCGGCACGTGGACGCGGCGCGCACTTTACTCACGTAAAGCCCGTTGTACCCGATATGCAAAAACGTTTTTGCGGCAAGGGCGGCAAGCCCGCCCAACGGTCAAAAATCGCAGGCAAGCGGCCCAGTCATTGGGGACGTTCTTAAACGACTAGTCATTGGGGACACTCTTGAACAGGCAACATTCAAGGAGTGTCCCCGGATGCCGGCACTTAGGGACGTTCCCAAAGTGCCTGCACATAAGGAACGTCCCTAAGTGCCGACTACCGAATGGCGCCGCCGAAATTATCGAACAACCTGTTCAAAAACACGAACGAACACCGTCGCGTCTATACTAAAGCGCAGCAATAGAAAGGACTCCGCTTTGAGCATCACGCCCCTCGATAGCATTCGCCGCGCCATCGCCCGCCGCAACGGCGTCTCCAACCCCGCTGCATCGAGAGACGGCGCCGCGAAGGCCCAGGGCGGCCGCATCGAGAACGGCCTCTTCCCTGCCTCGCACACTGCCGAGGAACTCGCACGCATCCAAGAGCTGAGTCAGCGCAACGCCGGCGGGCCCGATAGCAGCCAAGCCACACGTCGCCGGCGCGAACGCGATCGCAAGCCCGGCCCCGTCCGCCGCATGGTCAACGCTTGGTGGAACCGTCTGCTCGGCGCCGTCTACGGCGGCGGCTTCTCCATGCAGGAAGCGGAATACGAGGAGCACGCCACCAGCCGCGACTATCTTTGGAACACCCTCGGCACCGCCGTGTGGGGCCTGGCGTTTCCGTTGCTCACCATCGTGTCTACGCAGCTCGTGGGCGCCGAAGAAGCAGGCAAATTCTCCATCGCCTTTGTCACCGGCACGCTCATCATGATCGCGTGCAACTACGGCGTGCGCAATTTCCAGGTCTCAGACATCGACGAAAAGACGTCCTTTGCCTCCTACCAGCTCAACCGCTGGCTTTGTGGAGCGCTCGCCCTAGGCTGCGGCCTCATGTACAGCAGCGCCCGCGGCTATGATGCGCAGATTGCGACGATCGGCCTGGGCGTCTACCTGTATAAGGTCATCGATGGCGTCGCCGACGTGTACGAAGGCCGCCTGCAGCAGGCCGACAAACTCTACTTGGCTGGAATGAGCCAAACGCTACGCTCCGTCGGCGTCATCGCGGTCTTCAGCGTGGCGCTGTTCCTCACGCGCAGCATGCCCATCGCGGCCATGGCCATGGGTGTCACCGCGATCGCCTCGCTCGTGCTGGTCACCGCGCCGCTCGCCCTGCTCGAGACCGAAAAATCGCGCCGCGTGAGCCTGCGCGAGGTCGGCCACCTGTTTGTCCAGTGCGCCCCGCTCTTTGGTGCACTGTTCCTGTTCAACCTAATTGAGAGCATGCCCAAGTTTGTGATGGAAGGCACGCTGGCATACAAATATCAGCTGTACTTTAATGCCCTGTTCTTTCCGGCGCAGGCTATTTTGCTGAGCATTGGATTTATCTATAAACCGCAGCTTCTGCGCTTGTCGAGCATTTGGGCTAATCCTCGCAAGCGTCATCGCTTTGACCTGATTATTGTTGCCGTTATGGCGCTGATCGTGGTCATCACCGGCGTGTGCGCCGCATTTATGGCAGGTCCCGGTATTCCCCTCATGAGCTTGATGTACGGCCTCAGCTTTGAGCGCTACCGTACGCTGGCGTTGCTGATGGTCGTCGCCGGCGGCGTCACCGCGGCCATCGACTTTATCTACGCCATCATCACGGTGCTACGCCACGCTGGAGACGTCACCAAGATCTACCTGATCTGCTTCGCCGTAAGCGTGGTGCTGCCGGTGATCCTGATTAAGCTGCTGGGTCTGATGGGCGCCGTGGTGAGCTACCTAGCCATCATGGCCCTACTCCTGGTGCTGCTGATAATCGAGTACGCCCACATCCGCCAGCGCATCGAGCGCGACCGCAACCCCTACGGCGCCTAATTAGCTGCCCCGGTCACCGGAATTTGCGATGGAATCGCCCCGGCTGGGGTCTCGTTGAAGACAATATGCATTACGTAAAACTAAGTGAGTAGATTTTTACCGAATCCCTGACCACACCGACAGAGCACAAGTCTGTGACCTGCGGTTTTATTGAGGCAAATATGTTGGGTGCTCGGCATTTCCAAAAAAGTCTACTCACTTAGCCAGCGGGCAGCCAAATGATTATTTAATCCCCGTCCCAGAGAAATCAATTAGCGGGCAGAAGGGCAAAAGTAGTCAAAAAAGCCCCGTCCCAAATTAGCTACCCCTTGCACCGATTATTCGCCCGGGTTGATGTTCGCGTAGAACTCCGCCCCGTCGTCCAGGCGCAGGATGCCCACGCGACCGAACTCGGAGCCGGTGGCGGCAGCGCAGTCGATGTCGATGCGATCGGGCACACCGGCGGCATCCTCGCCGCCCAGGCGCACGATCTGCCCGCGGCCCGACTCCTCATCGAGCCCCGCAAGACCACCGACCTCGCAATAACGCCCGAGCGACACCGTTGGCGTGTGACCGCTCACCACGACCGGACCCTTGCCCTCGGCAGAAAGCAGCCCGGTCGGCACATCCCAATAGCCGTGACGAATCCACAGCAGGTCATCGGACGACTGCACTGCGAGCATCTGCTGCAGCAGCTCGCGATCAGCACCCACCGCTCCGACGCCATCGGCACAATCGACACCATGCTCAAGCAAAAACGCGCGCGCCGCCTTCATCTCGATTCCAGCATGTACCAGCAGATACGGGCGCTCCTCGGTCTCGACCACCGCGTAGAGCGGCAGCGCGGCCATCCATCGCACGAGCTCCTCGTATGCCTCAAATTCCATGTCGTTGAGCTGCTCGCGCGTCGTCCAGCCACCGTTGATATCCCAGGTCTCGGCATCGAGCGGATCCTGGCCAATGATGGCATCGAGCATGATCTGCTCGTGATTGCCCTTGAGCACGCGGGCGTTGGGCAGCGAGCGCACGAGCTTAATAACACCGACCGGATCGGGCCCGCGATCGATCATGTCGCCCAGCACGTACAGTGTGTCGTCGGACGTCAACGAGATCTTAGACAGGGCCTCGTCAAGCGCACGCACGTGCCCGTGAGCGTCAGATGTCACATAGATCGCCATGGTACGCCTCTCCTTGCATTGCGGCCGAAGCCCGGTGCCGCAACTAAAACTTCAAGTTGAACTTAAACGTTACCCATTGTACTCCGTTGCAATAAAGCTGGAAAGGGTTTCCGAGCAGAGGCAAAGACGGCAGCCGTCTATGACGATATCGCGCACGCCCGCAATCCAACCCCATAAACCCACCATCTTTGGGTACAAATAACCGCAGGCAACTGACCGTGCCACGCCAACCACCCAGGAGCGGACACCATCTATGAACCAGATCCTTCTCTTTATCGGCCTCGTCATCATTTTGTGCCTGACCATCAAACCCGTCGGCAAAAAACTCCCCTTCCCCACCCTGCTCATCTTTATCGCGCTCGGCATGCTGTTGGGCGTCAACGGCCCGGCGCATATCGACTTTAGCGACTACGCGCTCACCGAAACCGTCTGCAGCACGGCGCTGCTGTTCATCATGTTCTACGGCGGCTTTAACACCAACATCGACCGCGCCAAGCCCGTCGCCGTGCCTGCGGTGCTGCTGAGCACGCTCGGCGTCGTCATCACCGCAGGCATCACCGGCGTGTTCGCCCACTTCGTGCTGGGCTTCGACTGGATCGGCGGCCTGCTGCTGGGATCAGTCGTGGCATCCACCGACGCGGCCAGCGTCTTTAGCGTTCTGCGCGAGCACAGCCTGTCGCTGAAGGGCGGCACCGACTCGCTGCTCGAGGTCGAATCGGGCTCCAACGACCCCGTCGCCTACATGCTCACCGCCGTGCTCGCCACACTCGCGGCCGGCGGCGACATCAACATTCCCGCACTGCTGGCCAAGCAGATTATCCTGGGCGCGGGCCTGGGCCTTGCCATCGGCTGGGCGGCGGGCCGTCTGATTGAACGCGCACACGCAACGGCCGAGGGCGCGCAGACCATCTTCTTGTTCGCCGTGGCGATCGTCGCCTACGCGCTACCAAGCTATCTGGGCGGCAACGGCTTTTTGGCCGTATACCTGGCCGGCATTGTGCTGGGTGCGAGCGACATCACCGGCAAGGTCGAGATGGCGCACTTCTTTGACACCCTCACCGAGATGGCCGAGATGACGATCTTCTTCTTGCTCGGCCTGCCTGT